>Ga0207951_100429_pt1 | contig 21307 bp, 25 predicted proteins | sample Subbio12Aug_8Bad_FD_184830 | JGI IMG/M metagenome (GOLD analysis project Ga0207951, IMG submission 184830) | Serpentinite rock and fluid subsurface biosphere microbial communities from McLaughlin Reserve, California, USA - CR12Aug_8Bad (SPAdes) | ecosystem: Environmental > Terrestrial > Deep... | reverse complement strand
GCGCCGCCTTGAGGATCAGTGGCAGCGCCGTCATGCCGTCCATCACCGGCATTTCGAGGTCGAGCAGCACCACATCCGGCCGCGCCGTCGCCAGCGCCTCGAGCGCCTGGCGCCCATCCGCCGCGCGGTGCACGACGCGGATGCCGGGCGAGGATTCCAGCACGCGCGCGAGCACCGCGCGCGCCGTCGCGCTGTCGTCGCACAGCATCACGCGCACTTCATCCGCCGCGGGCGGAAGGGTCATGCAGCGTCCTCCAGCAGCCCGGCCTGGACGAACTTGTCGCGCAGGATCCCGGCATCAAAGGGCTTCATCACGTATTCCTGCGCCCCGGCCGCCAGCGCCTCGATGATGCGGGCGAGTTCGGACTCCGTCGTGCAGAGCACGATGCGCGGATGCTCCGCGCCGAATTCGGCGCGTGCGGCGCGCAGGAAGGTGATGCCGTCCATCACCGGCATGTTCCAGTCGAGCAGCACGCCGTCCGGCAGGCCGGCGCGGCAGGCGTCGAGCGCCTCCTGGCCGTCCTTCGCCTCGGTCACTGCGAAGCCCAGCCCTTCGATGATGCGGCGCGCGGCCTTGCGCACCACCAGGCTGTCATCCACCACGAGGCAGGTCCGTCGCGTCATTCCCGCCCCCTCAGCCGATCGCCAGAACGCGGCCGACATCGAGCACGATGACCAGCCGTTCCTCCTGCCGGTGCACGCCGGAGGAGACATCGCGCCACAGCACGTCGAGTGTCGGCGGATGCGGCAGGAAGCCCTCGGCGGGCAGCGCCATCACCTCCCCCACCTGGTCCACCAGCAGCGCGTAGAGCTCGCCGCCCTGCTCGACGACGACGCTCATGGCCTGCACCCCGGCCTGCCGCGGCGGCAGGCCCAGGCGCAGCCGCAGGTCGAGCGCGGTCACGATCCGCCCGCGCAGGTTCAGGCTGCCGGCGATGTCGGGCGGCGCCTGCGGGATCCGGGTGATGGCGTGCGGCCCGAGCACGTCGCGCACCGTCAGCACCGGCACGGCGCACCACTGCGCCGCGACGGTGAGCGTCAGGAAGACCGCCTCCTCACGCACGCCGGGGACGAGGGCGGCGGGCAGCCCCGCCGCCGTCTCCGCTGCGGTCGTCTGCATGCTGCACACTCCTTCAGGCGGCCAGCCGCGCGGCCAGGCAGTCGCGCAGCGAACGCAGCAGCGCATCCCGGTCGTACTTCGCGACATAGTCGGTGAAGCCGGCATCGCGACCGCGCGCGACATCGGCGGGTTCGGCACGGGCGGACAGCGCGATCAGCGGCACCTTCGCCCAGGCGCCGCCGGCGCGCAGCGCCTGCGCGAAGGCGATGCCGTCCATCTCGGGCATCTCGATGTCGGAGACCACCGCCGCGAAGGCCGCGCCGTCGTCGCGCAGCCGCAGCGCCGCGGCCGCGCCGTCCACCGCCGTCACGTCGTAGCCCGAGGCCGAGAGCGCGGGCACGACCAGGTGGCGGAAGAAGGCGCTGTCCTCGACCAGCAGCAGGCGCGGCCGTGCCGCGGGGCCGGCCGCGCGCGCCGGGCGGAACCAGTCCTCGCCCGCCTGGGCCAGCCAATAGGCGGTGTCCACCACCTCCGTCACGCGGCCCGCGACGACCGCGCTGCCGATATAGCCGGGCCGCCCCGACCCCTCCTGGATGGTCAGCCGCTCGTCGAGCACGTCGAGGATCTCCTCGACGGCGAGGCCCATCGCCCGGCCGTTCTCGGTGAAGACGAGCACCGGCTGCCTGGCCGCGCCCGTGGGCGGCATCCATCCCGGCATCAGCGGCACCAGCGGCATCAGCGCCCCGCGGTACTGCACGACGGGCGTCGCGCCGGCCATCTCGATGCGCTCGCCGGGGATGTCCTCGAGCCGCGCCACCAGGCCGAGTGGCACCGCCTTCACGCCGCCATCGCCGGCGCGGAACAGCAGCAGCGCGGTGCTGGCGGCCGAGTTCAGCCCGCCGGCCGACGGCGCGCCGCGGCGGCCCTCCTCGGCGGCCTGGTCGAGGCCTACCCCCGCCGCGCGCGCGATGCCGTTGGGGTCGAGGATCATGATGACGCTGCCATCGCCGAGGATGGTGTTGCCGCTGAACATGGTGACTTGGCGCAGGATGGGCGCGACGGGCTTCACCACGATCTCCTCGGTGTCGAAGACGCGGTCGAGGATGATGCCGAAGCCCTGACCGCCCACCTGCATCACCGCGACGAAGCCTTCATCGCGGCTCGCCGGCGGCAGGCACAGCAGTTCGGCGAGCGAGACCAGCGGCAGCAGCCTTTCGCGCAGGCGCAGCACCGGGGCGTCCTTGATGCGCTCGATGCGCGGCGCGCCCTCGCGGCTCGAACCCACGCGCACCAGCTCGACCACGCCGATCTGCGGCAGCGCGAAGCGCTCCCCGCCGGCCTCGACGATCAGCGCGGCGGCGATGGCGAGGGTCAGCGGGATCTTGATGGTGAAGGTGCTGCCCCGTCCCTCGCGCGAGGTGAGTTCCACCGTGCCGCCGATCTTCTCGATGTTGGTCTTGACCACGTCCATGCCGACGCCGCGCCCCGACACGGCGGTGACCTTCTGCGCGGTGGAGAAGCCCGGGGCGAAGATGAAGCGCAGCACCTCGCGCTCGTTCATCTGGGCGAGTTCCGCTTCGGTCGCGAGGCCGTTTGCCAGGGCCTTGGCGCGGATCCTGTCGACCGGCAGGCCGCGGCCGTCGTCCCCGATCTCGATGATGATGTGCCCGCCCTCGTGATAGGCGTTGAGCAGGATGCGGCCGGTCTCGGGCTTGCCTGCCGCGCGCCGCTCGGCCGGCGTCTCGAGGCCGTGGTCGCCCGAGTTTCGCACCATGTGCGTCAGCGGGTCGCGGATCAGTTCCAGCACCTGGCGGTCGAGTTCCGTCTGCGCGCCGCGCATGTCGAGATCGATGCGTTTGCCCAGTTCGTGCGACAGGTCGCGCACCAGCCGCGGCAGCTTCGCCCAGGCATTGCCGATCGGCTGCATGCGCGTCTTCATCACCCCTTCCTGCAGGTCGGAGGTGATGTGGCTCAGGCGCTGGAGCGGCACCGCGAAGGCATCCGCCCCGCCGGCGCGCGCGAGCTGCAGCAGCTGGTTGCGCGTCAGCACCAGCTCGCTGACCAGCGTCATCAGGTCCTCGAGCACGTCCACCGCGACACGGATGGTCTGCGGCGCGTTCGCCGCGCCGGACGGGGTCTCGGCGACCAGATCCGGCGCGGCGGCGGCGGCAACCGCAGGCATCACCGGGGCGGGCGCCTGGGGTGCCGCGGGCTCGGGGGGCGGCGGCGCGGCGGCGGCGGCCAGCGCGGCCTGTCCCTCGGCGGCCGCATTGAGCGCGCCGATCAGCGCCGCATCGTCGCCGGCCGGCTCGGTGCCGGTCGCGCCCAGCCCGGCCACGATCTCCTTCACCCGGTCGAGCGCCGAGAGGATCAGCGTGATGCCGGCCGTCGTCACCGGCAGCGTGCCGTCCCGGTAGCGGCCGAGCACGTTCTCCGCCGCATGGGCCACCGCCTCCAGCCGCGACAGGCCGAGGAAGCCGCAGGTGCCCTTGATGGTGTGCACCAGGCGGAACACCTCGGACAAGGTCGGGTGGTCGTCGGGCGCACGCTCGAGCCGCACCAGCGCGGAATCGAGGGCGGTCAGACCCTCGTGGGTCTCGGTCAGGAAATCGGCCAGCAGGTCGTCCATGGCAGCCCTCGCGCGTCGTGGGCCGCACCCTGCACGACAGGCGCCGAAGAATCGGTAAAGCGCCGGCGGATCAGCGCGACAGGGTCAGCAGGAGCGGACCGGCCGCCTCGCCGGACGGCAGGGCGAGGCTCGGGCGCACCCGCGCCGCGGCGGCGACGGCGACCAGCCAGACCACCATCACGTCGCGCCCGATCGGATCCTCCGGCAGCGGCCCGCCGGCGACCGCCACGAGCAGGCTTGGCGGCCAGGCGGCGCGCTGGCCTTCGGGCCAGATCGCGAATTCCCGCCGCGGGTCGCCGCCCAGGCGCACCAGCCCGCCGCGCGGCAGCGCATCGCCGGCCAGCAGCATGGCGGCCAGCAGCACCGGCACCCTTTCCTCCGCCAGCATCAGCCCCGGGTCGAGCGCCGCCGCATCGGCCCTGGCCCGCCCGCCGGCGAGCTGCCCGTCGAGCAGCGCCAGGCAGGCGGCGAGGCTCGTCTCGCCCTGCCCGCCGAGCAGCGCGCGCCACAGCACGAGGCGCCGGCGCAGCACCTCGGCCGCGTCCTGCGCGAGCGTCGCGGCCTCCGAATCCGGGCCTTCCATCATGTCGAGCGCATTGCCGATGGTCCCGACGACGCCGCCGAGGTCGTGGCACAGGCGCAGCCCGACCAGGCGGGCGAGGCGGAAATCGGCCGGCAGCGCATCGGAAGGCATCGCCCGGGGCATCCCTTGCATCATGGCCGCGGACGGTATCCTGTGCAGTGTTGACACCATATTGGCGCGGGGCCCGTGACCGCCAGCATCGAACCAGGCATGCGCGTCCGCCTTCCCTTGCGACCCGACTGGGGCACCGGCCAGGTCCAGTCCGTGATCGGCGACCGGGTCACCGTCAATTTCGAGCATGCCGGCAAGGTCCTGATCAACGCCACCCTTGCCGAGCTCGAAATAGAATCCGGGGATGACCGCCGCGGATGAACGCCCTGGTTGAGACGGCGGGAACCGTCCTCGCGGACTGGCGATTGCTGGGTGCGGTCATCGCCACCGCCATCGCCGGGGTCATGCGCGGCTATTCGGGGTTCGGCACGGCGGTCATCCTGGCGCCGGTCTATTCCTTGCTTTGGGGCCCGCGCGCCGGCGTGCCGGTGATGCTGCTGATGGAGCTGCTCGTCTCGCTGCAATTGCTGCCCGGCGCCATCAAGGACGCCGACAAGCGCGTGGTGCTGCCGCTGGGCGGCGCGGCGGCGGTGGCCACGCCGTTCGGCGTGTGGATCCTGCTGACCGCCGATGACGAGATTCTGCGCCGCTTCATCGGCGGCTTCGTGCTGGTGTTCGGGCTGCTGCTGATGTCCGGCTGGCGCTATCGCGGCTCGCGCCCGCTGTCGCTCAACATCGTCGTCGGCACGCTGGCGGGGCTGCTGAAGGGCTCCACCGGCATGAGCGGCCCGCCGGTGATCCTGTATCTCCTGGCCGGGCTCGAGGAGGCGAAGCGCCACCGCGCCAACCTGATCCTGTTCTTCGCCACCATCGCCATCGTCTCGGTCATCCCGCCGGCACTGGGCGGGCTGATCGACCTGCCCGTCCTGCTGCGGCTCGCCATCCTGCTGCCGGTGATGGCGCTCGCCGTGCCGGTCGGGGTGCGGCTGTTCAGGGTGGTGCCCGACCGGCTCTACCGGCCCTTCGCCATGGGGGTGCTGTTGGCGGCGGGGAGCCTCGCGCTGTTCGCCTGAACCGCTGAAGGCCCGCACGCGGACAGGCGCGGCCGCCGCGGGTCCGCCCTGCCGAAAGGGGGCTTGCGGCGGCCGGCCCTCCGGCCCCAAATCGCCCATCATGCAGGTCACCGATGCCTCAACGACCGGGCTGAGCGACCCCTTCGGGCGGGCCGTCACCTATCTGCGCGTGTCGGTCACCGACCGCTGCGACCTCCGCTGCGTCTATTGCATGGCGGAGGACATGACCTTCCTGCCCAAGAAGGACATCCTGACGCTCGAGGAACTCGACCGTCTCTGCGGCGCCTTCATCGCCCTCGGCACCGACAAGATCCGCCTCACCGGCGGGGAGCCGCTGGTGCGCAAGGGGATGATGGCGCTGGTGCGCTCGCTCGGCGCGCGGCTCGGCGCGGGCGGCCTGCGCGAGCTCACGCTGACCACCAACGGCACGCAATTGCCGAAGATGGCCGAGGACCTGGTCGCCGCCGGCATCCGCCGCATCAACGTCTCGCTCGACACGCTCGACCCCACCACCTTCGCCGCGGTGACGCGCTGGGGGAAGATCGAGCAGACGCTGGACGGCATCTTCGCCGCCAAGGCTGCAGGCCTCGCCATCAAGATCAACGCCGTCGCGCTCAAGGGCGTGAACGAGGGCGAGTTCGACCGCATGGTCGCCTGGTGCGGCGAGCACGGCTTCGACCTCTGCCTGATCGAGACCATGCCGATGGGCGAGATCGGCGAGGACCGCACCGACCAGTACCTGCCGCTTTCGCTGGTCCGCTCGCGCCTGCGCCAGTCCTGGACGCTCGAGGACACGGACTACCGCACCGGCGGGCCCGCCCGCTACGTGACGGTGAAGCAGACCGGCCGGCGCATCGGCTTCATCACGCCGATGACCCACAATTTCTGCGAATCCTGCAACCGCGTGCGCCTGACCTGCACCGGCACGCTCTACATGTGCCTCGGCCAGGACGACGCGGCGGAGTTCCGCTCGCTGCTGCGCGACCCCTCGGTGGACGACGAGGGCCTCGCCCGGGCGATCCGCGACGCCATCGCCCGCAAGCCGAAGGGCCACGACTTCGTCATCGACCGCCGCCGCAACCGCCCCGCCGTCGCGCGCCACATGAGCCTGACAGGTGGCTGACATAATCGAGGGGCTGGTCGCGAGGCTGACCATCCCCGGCCTGCCATCCTGGGTGGCGATGCTGCTGCTGGCGGCGATCGCGGTCGCCGTGCTCGCCTTCCTCGCCATGCCCTTCGCGGTGTTCGGCGTGAAGTCGCGGCTGGAGGCGGTGGAGATGGAACTCGCAGACCTGCGCGCCGAGATCCGCGCCCTGATCCGCCAGGCGCCTGCCGCCGCGCCGCCGCCGCGCGCGACGGTGGACGAGGACTACATCCCGCGCGCCACCGCCCGCGCGCCGGAGGCGGAGCCGCGCATCGCCCCGCCCGTGCCGCCGCCCGCCGCCCGCCCGGAACGCGCCGCCCGCCGGACCGAACCGCGGATCGACTGGCCCAGGGCGGACAAGAGCGCGTGACGGGCCCAAGGCTGCAACACGGCCGTCTGCGCCGCGCCTGCGCCCCGCCCTCGCCGGAGGCAAGTCCTGCGGCCGGCGGTGCTGGCAGGGGCCGGGCCGGGCGCGGCCACGACCAGCGGCGATTGAGGCAGGAACCATGCGCGTCACCGTCATCCAGATGAACCAGGGCAGCGACAAGGCGGCCAACCTCGAACAGGCGCGACGCCTCATCGGGGCCGCCATCGAGGCCGACCGCCCCGGCCTCGTCACCCTGCCCGAGACCTGGACGAACCTCGGCGGCGGACGGGAGAGCCGACGCGCCGCGGCCGAGGTGCTGCCCGCGCCCGGCGCCGAGGGCGGGCCGGCCTATGAGATGCTGCGCGGCCTCGCGCGGCGGCACGGCATCACCGTCCATGGCGGCTCGATCATCGAGGATGGCGGCGAGAAGCTGTTCAACACCACACTCGTCTTCGGCCCCGACGGCGCCGAGATCGCGCGCTACCGCAAGATCCACCTGTTCGACATCACCGCCCCCGACGGCACCGGCTATCGCGAGAGCGCGCTCTACGGCGCCGGCGCCGAGCTCGCGCTGTTCGAGGCGGCGGGGGTCCGCTTCGGCTGCACCATCTGCTACGACATGCGCTTCCCCGAGCTCTATGTCGCGCTGCGCCAGATGGGGGCGGAGGCGATCCTGGTGCCCTCCAACTTCACGCTGCAGACCGGCAAGGACCATTGGGAGGCGCTGCTGCGCGCGCGCGCCATCGACAGCCAGTGCTGGATCCTCGCCGCGGCGTCCTACGGCACCTACGAGGAACGCGGCGCGGCGCGCAGCGTCTATGGCCATTCGCTGGTCGCCGATCCGTGGGGCCATGTGGTGGCGAAGTGCAGCGACGGCGTGGGCTGGGCCACGGCGCGCATCGACCCGGCCGTGACCGCGCGCGTGCGCGCGGGCATGCCGCTGCCCGAGCACCGCGCCGCCGCGCGCGCCTGGCGCGACAAGGCGGCTTCGTGAGGCTCGCCATCCTCGCGGCGCAGAACGAGGCGGCGCGGGCCGCGCAGGAGGCGCTCGCCGCCCGCTACGGCGCCGCCGCGCCCGAGGGGGCGGAGGTGATCGTCGCGCTCGGCGGCGACGGCTTCATGCTCGAGACGCTTCACCGCTTCCTCGGCCGCGGCATACCGGTCTACGGGATGAACCGCGGCTCGGTCGGCTTCCTGATGAACGACTACCGCGAGGAGGCGCTGTCCGAGCGTATCGCCGCGGCCCAGGCCGCGACGCTGCATCCCTTGAGGATGCTTGCGGAGGCGAACGGCAAGCCGCCGGTCGAGGCGCTGGCGATCAACGAGGTCTCGCTGCTGCGCGAGAGCCGACAGGCGGCGAAGATCCGTATCCTGGTGGACGGCAAGGCGCGCCTGCCGGAGTTGATCTGCGACGGCATCCTGATCAGCACGCCGGCGGGCAGCACCGCCTACAACCTCTCGGCACACGGCCCGATCGTGCCGCTGGGGGCGAATCTGCTGCCGCTGACGCCGATCTCCGCCTTCCGACCCCGCCGCTGGCGCGGCGCGCTGCTGCCGGCCGATGCGGAGGTGGTGTTCGAGATCCTCGAGCGCGACAAGCGCCCCGTCGCCGCGGTGGCCGACTACACCGAGGTCCGCGACGTCTCCCGCGTCGAGGTGCGCGAGGCGCGTGACGTGTCCCTGAGGCTGCTCTTCGACCCCGACCACGGGCTGTCGGAGCGGATCATCGCGGAGCAGTTCACGGTTTGAGCGGGCGCGGCCTCTCCGACCGCGCCCTCATCTGGGGCATCGCGACCACGCAGTTCATCGGCTGGGGCACGCTTTACGTTCCCTTCCCGCTGATGGTCGCGCCGATGGAAGCCGAGCTCGGCTGGTCGCGCGTGCTGCTCAACGCGGCCTTCACCGCCGGGCTTCTCGCCTCGGGCATCGCCGCGCTGCCGGCCGGGCGCTGGCTCGACCGGCACGGCGCGCGGGGGATGATGAGCCTCGGCGCCGTCGCGGCCGCCCTGCTGCTGGCGGCCTGGAGCCTGGTGCGCGACCCCGCGGTCTTCATCGGCATCTGGGTGCTCATCGGCATCGCGCAGGCGGCCTGCCTGTGGAACCCCGCCATGGCGGTGGTGGTGGCGCTGGCGCGCGAGCCCACGCGCACCATCACCGCCATCACCTTCATCACGGGCTTCACCGCCACGCTGTTCCTGCCGCTGACCGAGGCGCTGATCACCGGCCTGGGCTGGCGCGGCGCGCTGCAGGCGCTGGCGGCGATGCAGCTCGGCGCCGCGGCGCTGACCTTCGCGATGCTCCGCCGGGCACCGCGGCCCGAGGTCGCCGCGCCGGCGGGCAGTCCGGTCCCGCTGCTGCGGCGGATGCGGGAGCCTGCCTTCGCGGGCCTCGCGCTGTGTTTCGCCGCGCATGCCTTCATCGGCACCGGGCTCGCGGCGCATCTGATCCCGCTGCTGCGCGAACGCGGATGGCCCGAGGCGACCGTGCTGCTGATCGCCGCCGCGCACGGGCCCGCGCAGGTCGCCGCGCGCGCGCTGCTGTATGCGGCCGGGCGGCGGGTGACGATGCGCGGGGTCGGCGCCTTCGCGACGCTGCTGCTGCCCGTCGCGATGCTCGCCCTCGCGGTGGATCCGGCCAGCCTCGTCCTGACCATCCTGTTCATCGGCGCCTTCGCGGTGGCGGACGGGCTGCTGACCATCGTGCGCGCGGCGGGCACCGCAGAGATCCTGGGACGCGAGGGCTACGGGGCGATCGCCGGCGCGCTCTCGGCCGTCGCAGTGCTGCCGAGGACCCTCGCGCCGCTGCTCCTCGCGCTGGTCTGGGAAGGCGCGGGCGGCTACGGCCCGGTGCCCTGGATCCTGGCCGCGGTCGGCGCGGCGTCGGCGGCAGGCTTCCTGCTCGCGGCGCGGCGCGCGCCGGTCACATCGGGATAGCGTCCTCCGGCCAGGGCTCGGGCACGAAGACGAGGTTGCCATACCAGATGCCGCGCTCGCGCTTGCCGGTATTCAGGTTCGCGTATCCCTTCGGATGCACGCCGCCCGGATAGAGGCCGAACAGCCCGTAGCCCATGGCGAACATGAAGTCGGCCATGCGCGCGAAGGGCACGTGCATCAGGTTGCGCGGGGAGATGCCGCACTCGGTCTCGACATAGGCCACGCGCCGCTCGGCGAGCATCTCCCGGAAGCCGACGAGCACGTCGAGATCATGTCCCTCGGTGTCCACCTTGAGGATGCCGATCCGCGCGATGCCATGCGCGGCGCAGAACATGTCGCCGCTGACCACCTCGACCTCCTCGGTCGGGATGGCCTTGTTCGCCGGAGCGTCGGCGATGATGCGGTTGGTCACGCCGCCGGGCCGCGCCTGCATCAGCGCGCGGCCGGGACGCGCCGCGAAGGCCAGGCAATGGGCGGTGGTGGCGGGGTCGGCGGCCACGGCGGCGGCCAGCGTCGCGAAGGTCGCGCTGACCGGCTCGAAGCAATGCACGGGCGTGTCCGGATAGGCGAGCCGGATCTGCGCGTGGGTCTGGCCGACATTGGCGCCGATGTCGAAGATGCAGCCGGGCTCGAAGCCGGGATCGGCCTGGCGGATGGTGCGGAAGATGTTCATGGACCGCGATCCCCGCGCCGAAGCGGCGCGATCAGCGCGCGCTCGTGCCGATCGCGCCGCCGACATAGGCGCCGCGCACGCCGTCGCGGGCGCAGGCCGAGCCGAGCAGGACGAGCAGCACGAGCAGCGCCGCGCGCATCACCACGCACCGTCGTTGAGGTGGCAGGCGCTGCGCTGGCCGGGTGCTACTTCCTTCAGTTCCGGCTTCTCGGTCTTGCACCGCTCCATCGCATGCGGGCAGCGCGGGTGGAAATGGCAGCCGGGCGGCGGGTTGAGCGGCGAGGGGATCTCGCCCATCACCACCGAGAAGGCGCGCTTGCGGCCCTCGATCCGCGGCACCGAGGCGAGCAGCGACTGCGTGTAGGGATGGTTGGGCCTGGCGAAGGCCGTCTCGGACGGCGCTTCCTCGACCACGCGGCCGAGATACATGATCACCACGCGGTCGGACAGGTGTTCGACCACGCCGAGGTCATGGCTGATGAACAGGTAGGTGAGGTCGAGCTCCGTCCGCAGCCGCATGAACAGGTTGAGGATCTGCGCCTGGATCGAGACATCGAGCGCGGCCACCGCCTCGTCGCAGACGATGAAGTCGGGCTTGACCGCCAGCGCGCGCGCGATGCCGATGCGCTGGCGCTGCCCGCCCGAGAACTGGTGCGGGTAGCGCCGCTTGAAGCCCGGGTCGAGCCCGGCGCGCCGCATCTGCTCGTCCACATAGGCGTCGTAGCCGGCACGGGTGACGAGGCCATGGACCAGCGGCGCCTCGCCGATGATGTCGGAGACCCGCATGCGCGGGTTCAAGGACGCATAGGGGTCCTGGAAGATCATCTGCGTGCGCAGGTTGATCTCCCGCGCCTCGGCGGATGAGAGCCTGAGGACGTCGATCCCGTCGCGCAGGATCGTGCCGTCCGAGGGCGGCAGGATGCCGGCGACCATGCGCCCGAGCGTGGACTTGCCGCAGCCCGATTCGCCGACCAGCCCGACCACCTCGCCCTTGCGGATGGTCAGGTCCACATTGTCCACCGCGTGGACGATCTCCTCGCGCACCGGCGCGCCGAGGCGCCTGGCGATCTTGCCGGCGAAGTCGAGCTTCTTCTCGAAGCGGCGGGAGATGCCGCGCAGTTCCACCATCGGGGCGCCGGCATCGAGCGTCGCGCGCGGCGCGGTCAGGGCGTCGCTCATGCAGCCTGCTCCGGGGCTTCGTTCATCGGGTGGAAGCAGCGGACCTCGCGGCCGGGAATCAGTTCGCGGATCTCCGGCTCGGCGAGGCAGGCCCCGGCAGCGCGCGGGCAGCGCGAGCGGAAGGCGCAGCCCGGCACGAGGTTCAGCAGGGAGGGCGTCATGCCCGGGATCTGGCGCAGCGGCTCGCCGCGCCTGTTGCGCGACGGCACGCTGCCGATCAGCCCGGAGGTGTAGGGATGCAGCGGCGTATCCAGCACGTCCGAGACATCGCCCTTCTCAACGATGCGGCCGGCATACATCACCGCGATGTCGTCGGCGAGGCCGGCCACCACCGAGAGGTCGTGCGTGATCCAGATGAGCGAGGTGCCGGTCGTGGCCGCGAGCTTCTGCACTTCCGCGAGAATCTGCCCCTGGATGGTCACGTCGAGCGCGGTGGTGGGCTCGTCGGCGACGATCAGGTCGGGCTCGTGCAGCAGCGCGATGGCGATCGCCACGCGCTGGCGCATCCCCCCCGAGAACTGGTGCGGGTAGGATTTCAGCCGCTCGTCCGGAGAGGGGATGCCCACCATCCCGAGCGCGTCGCGCGCACGCTGGCGCGCCTCCTCCTTGCTGACCTTCTTGTGCGCCAGCACCGTCTCGATCATCTGGGTGTCCACGCGCAGGACCGGGTTCAGCGTCATCATCGGGTCCTGGAAGATCATCGCGATGCGGTTGCCCCGCAGGTCGCGCATCTCCTCCTCGCTGATGCGCGCGAGGTCGCGCCCCTGGAACAGGATCTGCCCGCCCACGACCCGGCCGGGCGGGTCCACCAGGCCGATGATCGAGAATCCGGTGACCGACTTGCCCGAGCCGGATTCGCCCACCAGGCCGAGCACCTTGCCGCGCCCGACGGTGAAGGAGACGTCGTCCACCGCCTTGACCACGCCGGCGCGGGTGAAGAAGTGGGTCCGCAGGTTGCGGACCTCGAGCGTCGGAACGGCCATGGTCACTTCTTCAGCCGCGGATTGAGCACGTCGCGCAGCTGGTCGCCCACCAGGTTGATCGAGACGATGGTGATCAGCAGCGCGATGCCCGGGTAGAAGGAGATCCAGTACTTGCCCGAGAGCATGTACTCGTAGCCGTTCGCGATCAGCAGGCCGAGCGAAGGCTCGGTGATCGGCACGCCGAGGCCGAGGAACGACAGCGTGGCTTCCAGCGCGATGGCGCGAGCCACCTGCATCGTCGCAACCACGATCAGCGGCGGCAGGCAGTTCGGCAGCAGGTGGCGGAACAGGATGCGCCGCATGGGCAGCGCGAGGCACTGCGCCGCCTCGATGTATTCGCGCCTGCGCTCGACCAGCGCGGTTCCGCGCACGGTGCGCGCGTAATACGCCCATTCCACGATCACCAGCGCGATGACCACGTTCATGATGCCCTTGCCGAGGAAGGCGAGGATCATCAGCGCGACCAGGATGGAGGGAAAGGAGAGCTGGAGGTCCACCACGCGCATGATCACGCTGTCGGTCCGCCCGCCGGCATAGGCCGCGAGCAGGCCGAGCGACGCGCCGAAGATGCAGGCGATCAGCGCCGAACCCGCGCCGACCGTCAGCGAGATGCGAAGCCCGTACATGATGCCCGACAGCATGTCGCGGCCCTGGTCGTCGGTGCCGAGCCAGAAGGTGAACCCCGCGCCGCCCACCGTGCCGGGCTCCATCCGCCCGTCCATGATGTCGAGCTGCGCGAGGTCGTAGGGGTTCTGCGGCGAGAGCCAGGGCGCGAAAATCGCGATGAAGGCGATAAGGGAGAAGACGATCAGGCCCAGGACGGCGATCCTGGATTCCGCGAATTCGGAGACGAAGCGCTGGAAGGGCGTCTCGACCCGGTCCTTGCGCGGGGCGGCTCCCGTCGCGTTCGCCGCGATGTCGCTCATCTGGCCTTGCTCTCCAGCCTCACGCGGGGATCCAGCAGCGAGTAGGTGAGGTCCACGATCAGGTTGATGGTGATGAACATCAGCACGATGATCATCAGGTAGGCGACGATCACCGGCCGGTCGAGCACGTTGATCGAGTCGATGATCAGCTTGCCCATCCCCGGCCAGGCGAAGACGGTCTCGGTCACCACGGAGAATGCGATGGTCGAGCCGAGTTCGAGCCCCACCACGGTCACCACCGGGATCAGGATGTTCTTGAACACGTGCACGAAGGTCACGCGCGCGGGCGAGAGGCCCTTGGCGCGGGCGAACTTCACGTAGTCCATCAGCATGGTCTCGCGCACGCCCGCACGGGTCAGGCGGATCACCAGGCTGATCTTGAACAGCGCGAGGTTGATCGCCGGCATCGCCATGTGGCGCAGCCCGTCCAGCGTCAGGAAGGACCACTGCACGCCGAGCAGCGTGGCCGTCTCTCCGCGCCCGGTCGAGGGCAGCCAGCCGAGCTGGACGGCGAACACCATGATGAGCATGAGGCCGACCCAGAAGGTCGGCAGCGAGAAGCCGAGGATCGAGCCGGCCATGATGGTCTTGGAGACCGCCGAATCCGGCCTCAGCCCCGCATACAGGCCGAGCGGCAGGCCCACCACGATCGAGATGAACATCGCCCCGAAGGCGAGTTCGAGCGTGGCCGGCATGCGCTGCAGGATCAGCTTCAGCGCCGGCTCGTTGAACACGAAGGAGCGGCCGAGGTCGCCCCGCAGCGCGTTTGCCAGGAACACCAGGTATTGCTGCCACAGCGGCAGGTCGAGGCCGAGCGACTGCACGGCGCGCTCGCGCTCGATCTGGTCGGCGTCCGGGCTGATCAGGATCTCGACCGGGTCGCCGATGGCATAGACGCCGACGAAGACGATCACCGACATCGCGAAGACGACGAGCAGAGCCTGCAGCAGGCGCCGCACGAGATAGACGGTCACCGCCCCGCGTCCCCGCGCCTAGCGGGCGGCGGGGCGCAGGTGCCGCGCCAGCGTGCCTTCGCCCATGCTCGCGGTGCGCTTGAAGCCGCGCCGCGTGGCCCGGATGTCCGTCTGGATGTGCAGCGGGACCGCCGCTATCCGGGCCGGAGCCTGCCGGGCGATCCGTGCCCGGCCAGCCGCTGCGACGGAAGGAACGGCGACACCCCGCCGACGGCTCTGCGGCTTCATCATGCGCCTCTCGGTCAGCACCCAGGCAGGCGATGCTAGCAGCCCGCCAGCCCCCCGCCTAGGCCGCCGGGAAGCCCGCGCACGTCAGGGCTGCCGCGCGGCGACGAAGCGTTCCAGCCAGTGGATGGTGTAGTCGCCGGCCTGGAATTCGGGCGCGTCCATGACCGCCCGGTGCAGCGGCAGCGTCGTGCGGATGCCGGCCACCACCATCTCCGCGAGCGCGCGGCGCATCCGCCCGATGGCCTCCGTGCGCGTCGGCGCATGCACCACGAGCTTCGCCACCAGGCTGTCGTAGTGCGGCGGCACCGTGTAGCCGGAATACAGCGCGCTATCGACGCGCACGCCGAGCCCGCCCGGCGCGTGGTAGGTCGTCACGCGCCCGGGGCTCGGCGCGAAGGTGTCGGGATCCTCGGCGGTGACGCGACACTCGATCGCGTGGCCGTTGAAGCGGATGTCCCGCTGCGCGTAGCCGAGCGGCTCTCCGGCGGCGATGCGGATCTGCTCCTTCACGAGGTCGATGTCGCAGATCATCTCGGTCACCGGATGCTCGACCTGCAGGCGCGTGTTCATCTCGATGAAGGCGAACTGCCCGTCCTGCCACAGGAATTCGAGCGTGCCCGCATTGCGGTAGCCGAGCTTCGCCAGCGCGCCGGTCACGCGCGCGCCCAGCGCGTCGCGATCCGCCGCGGTCAGCACCGGGCTGCCTGCCTCCTCGATCAGCTTCTGGTGGCGGCGCTGGAGGGAGCAGTCGCGCTCGCCGAAATGCACCACGTTTCCGTGCGTGTCGGCGAGCACCTGCAACTCGATGTGGCGCGGGCGGTCGAGGTACTTCTCGAGGTACACGCTGTCGTCGCCGAAGGCCGCCTTAGCCTCGGCGCGCGCGACGCGCCACGCCTCCTCGAGTTCATCGGCGCCGTGGGCCACCTTCATCCCGCGCCCGCCGCCGCCCGCGGCCGCCTTGATCAGCACTGGATACCTCACCTGCTCGGCGATCGCGCGCGCTTCCTCGAAGGAATCGAGGGCCCCGGGGGAGCCGGGCACCAGCGGCACGTCCAGGCTTCGCATCGCGTTCTTCGCCGCGATCTTGTCGCCCATCATGCGGATGTGCTCGGGCGAGGGGCCGATGAACTTCAGCCCGTGCGCCTCCACCATCTCGGCGAAGCGGGCGTTCTCCGACAGGAAGCCGTAGCCCGGATGCACGGCATCCGCGCCGGTGATGGTCGCGGCCGAGAGCAGGGCCGTCATGTTGAGGTAGGATTCGCGCGCATTCGGCGGGCCGATGCACACGCTCTCATCCGCGAGGCGGACATGCATCGCCGTCGCGTCCGCGGTCGAATGCACGGCGACGGTGCGGATGCCCATCTCCTGGCAGGCGCGATGGACGCGGAGCGCGATCTCGCCCCGGTTCGCGATCAGGACCTTTCCGAACATCAGTCATGCCTCGTGTCGCTGCGCGCCACTCGCCGGCCGGCCGATTCGGACCTCCGGCCCTCCGGCCCTCCAGTCATCGGGCGGCCTATTCGATGATCATCAGCGGCTCGCCGTATTCGACCGGCATGCCGCTCTCGATCAGGATGCGCGTCACGGTGCCCCCGCGCGTCGCCTTGATCTGGTTGAAGGTCTTCATCGCCTCGATCAGCAGCAGCGTCTGTCCCTGCGCCACCTTCGCGCCCACCGTCACGAAGGCAGCGGCACCCGGCTCGGGCGAGAGATAGGCGACGCCCACCATCGGGCTCGTCACCGCGCCCGGATGATCGGCGTCCATGGCCTCGGGCGGCGCGGCCTGGCCGGCGGCGACGGCCATCGGCACCGGGGCGGGGGCCGCCATCGCCACCTGCGACGGGGCGGCGATGACCGCCTGGCGCGCCACGCGCAGGCGGGATTCGCCGTCCACCAGCTCGATCTCGGTCAGGTCGGTCTCACGCAGGATCTGCGCCAGCTCGCGGATCGCCGCGGCGTCGAACTCGATGAAGTTGCCCATCAATCCTCGTCCTCTCCGACCAGCTCCGCCATGGCGCGCATCGCGAGCGCATAGCCCGCGACACCGAGTCCGCAGATGACCCCGGTCGCCGCCTTGGAGACGTAGCTGTGGTGCCGGAACTCCTCCCGGCGGTGGATGTTCGTGATGTGGACCTCGATCACCGGCAGCTCGGTCAGCAGCAGCGCGTCGAGCAGCGCGATGGAGGTGGTCGTGTAGCCGGCCGGGTTGATGATGATGCCGGCCGCGCGGGCGCGGCATTCCTGGACCCAGGTGACGAGCTCGCCCTCCGAATTGGTCTGGCGGAAGTCGATCGCGAGGCCGAAGGCTTCGGCCGCCTCGGCGCACAGCGCCTCGACGTCGTCGAGCGTCGCGGTCCCGTATTTCTCGGGCTCACGCACGCCGAGCATGTTGAGGTTCGGGCCGTTCAGGACCACGATCAGGGGCGGGTTCACAGGCGTTTCCCGGTTTTCGAGGGTGGGAGGGGCTAGCACGGGGGGTTTCGCGGGGGCAAGCGGGGGCCGGCCTGCCATGCGCCCGGCCCGGCTTGCGGCCCCCCGCGCGCTTCGCCACATTCCGCCCCGTCATGCCGGATCGCATCGCCATCATCGTCAACGGGGAGCCCCGCGACGTCGCGCCGGGGGCGACCCTCGCCGCGCTGCTCGCGGCCATCGGCCTCGACCTGCGGAAGGTCGCCGTCGAGCGGAACGAGGAGATCGTGCCCCGGTCCAGCTATGCCGAGGTGGCGCTCGCCCCGGGCGACCGACTCGAAATCGTGCATTTCATCGGCGGAGGCTGAGCCATGGACGGAATCCCCGCGACCGCCGGCGACGACACCTGGGAGGTCGCGGGCCGCCGATTCCGCTCGCGCCTGATCGTCGGCACCGGCCGCTACAAGTCGCTCGAGGAAACCGCCGCGGCCATCGCCGCCTCGGGGGCGGAGATCGTGACCGTGGCGGTGCGGCGGGTGAACCTCTCCGACCCCAAGGCGCCGATGCTGCAGGACTACGTCTCGCCGCAGGCCTACACCTACCTGCCCAACACCGCCGGCTGCCACACCGCGAACGAGGCGGTCCGCACGCTGCGCCTGGCGCGCGAGGCGGGGGGATGGAACCTCGTCAAGCTCGAGGTGCTCGGCCCCCCGCCCTACCTCTATCCGGACATGGAGGGCACGCTCGAGGCGGCGCGCGCGCTCATCGCCGACGGCTTCGAGGTGATGGTCTATTGCGCCGACGACCCCGTGGCGGCGAAGAAGCTCGAGGAGATGGGCTGCGTCGCCATCATGCCGCTCGGCGCGCCGATCGGCTCGGGGCTCGGCCTGACCAATCCCTTCATGATCCACTCCATCAAGCAGCAGGCGAAGGTGCCGGTGCTGGTGGATGCCGGCATCGGCACGGCCTCGGACGCGGCCCGCGCGATGGAACTGGGCTGCGACGCGGTGCTGCTCAATTCGGCCATCGCGCACGCCAAGGATCCGGTCCGCATGGCGATCGCCATGAAGGCGGCGGTGGAGGCCGGGCGGGGCGCGTTCCTGGCCGGGCGGATGCCGTGGAACTACCAGGCGGATGCGTCGAGCCCGATGAGCGGCCTCATTCGCTGAGGGGCGGGCGCAGGCGGCGGATCTCGTCGGCCACCCATCCGGGCGGCAGCTCGGCGTGCCAGCGGGCGGGGCGCTCCAGCGCGCCGGCCAGGCGCAGCCTGTATTCCGCCTTCGGGATCTCGACCGCGCCGAAGCGCGCCAGATGCGCCGTCAGGAACTGCGTGTCGCAGAGCACGAAGCCGCACAGCCTCAGCCGCGCCACCAGATGCACCAGCGCGACCTTCGAGGCATCGGCCACGCGGGAGAACATGCTCTCCCCGAAGAACGCCCCGCCCAGCGCCACGCCATAGAGCCCGCCCACCAGCCGCCCGTCGATCCAGGCCTCGACCGAATGGGCGCGGCCGCGGCGGTGCAGCTCGCAGAACAGCCACTCGATCTCGTCGTTGATCCAGGTGTCGGTCCGGCCCGGCGCGGGCTCGGCGCAGCCGCGGATGACGCCGGCGAAGTCGCGGTCGGCGGTCACCTCGAACCTGGCGGAGAGCGCGGTGCGCTTCAGCCTGCGCGGGAGATGGAAGCCATCATCGAGCGGCAGCACGCCGCGCAGCGCCGGATCGAGCCAGTACATCCGCTCCGAGCCGCGGCTCTCGGCCATCGGGAAGACGCCGGCGGCATAGGCGCGCAGCACGAGATCGGGCGTGACCTCGAGCTGCCGGCGGCTCATCGCTCGGGCCTGGCGCGCCGGGGGTGCGGGCTCACTCCTCCTCCTCCTCCGGCGCGGCGACGGGCAGGATCGCCGTCTCCTTCGCGGTGGCCAGCGCCAGCACCGTCTCGGTCCGCTCTACCCCGGCGCGGCGGCGGATCTGCGCGGTGACGAAGGCCTCCAGCGCCGCGAGGTCGGCGACGCGCAGCTTCACGAGGTAGTTCCAGCCCCCGCTCACCGCATGGCATTCGAGCACGGGTTCGAGCGGCAGCAGCGCCTCGCGGAACTTCTGCTCGGCCGCCCCGGCGCGCAGCGCGACGAAGACGAAGGCCAGCAGCGGGCACCCGACGGCGGCCGGGTCGAGATCGGCGCGCCAGCCACGGATGGTGCCTCGTTCCTCAAGCCGCTTCACCCGCTCGGCGGTCGCCGAGACGGAAAGCCCAGCGACCTTGGCGAGTTCCGCGAGCCCCGCGGCACCGTCATGCTGCAGCGCGACCAGGATGTTCCGGTCAATGCTGTCCATTGCCGCATCATATCCGGCAATCGGCGGAAGTGAACGAAAAATCGCGCGAATGGCGCAAAAACCTTGGCTCGGGCCGCATCACGCCCATCGCTGAACGGGCACGCGCCGCCATGCCCGGGGCGCGGCGCCACACCGCATCGCGTGCTAGATGTAGTGCTCCGCCAGCGGGCGGAACCCGTTGAAGCCCTGCGACGCGTAGGTCGTCACGTAAGCGCCGGTCGCCAGCAGCTCGACCCGGTCGCCGTCCTGCAGCGCCAGCGGCAGGCGGTAATGGGATTTCTCGTAGAGCGTGTCGGCGCTGTCGCAGGTCGGTCCCGCGATGGTCACCGGCCCGTCCGCGCCGCCGTCATGCGGGGTGCGGATGGCGTAGCGGATCGCCTCGCCCTCGGTCTCGGCCAGGCCGCCGAATCGGCCGATATCGAGATAGACCCAGCGCACCGGATCGTCCTTGCCCTTGCGGGAGACGAGGACGACCTCGCTGCTCACCACGCCGGCATCGCCGACGAGGAAGCGGCCGGGCTCGATCACCATCTCCGGCAGGTCGTTGCCGAAATGCCTGGTCATCGCGCCCATGATGGCTGCACCGAAATCGTCGATGCCCGGGACCTCCTGCCGGTAGCGCACCGGATAGCCGCCGCCGAGATTCACCATCCGCACCTTCACCCCGGCCTCCTTGAGGTCGGTGAAGAGCATGGCGACGCGCGCGATCGCGCCCTCGTAGGCGGCCGTGCTGGTCTGCTGGCTGCCGACATGGAAGGAGATGCCGTAGGGGTCGAGGCCGAGTTCGCCTGCCCGCACCATCAGGTTGCGCGCCATGTCGAGCTCGCAGCCGAACTTGCGGGACAGCGGCCATTCCGCGCCCTTGTTCTCGACCAGGATGCGGCAATAGACGCGCGCGCCCGGCGCGTGCTTCGCGATCTTCAGCAGTTCCGGCTCGCTGTCGAAGGCGAACATGGTCACGCCGGCCTCATGCGCCGCGGCGATGGCCGAGGCCTTCTTGACCGTGTTGCCGTAGGAGATCGCATCCGGCCGCGCGCCGGCGGCCAGGCACGCCTCGACCTCCTCGAAGGAGGCGGCGTCGAAGGCCGAGCCGAGCGCGGTCAGGCGCCGCAGGATCGGCGCCGCGGGGTTGGCCTTCACGGCGTAGTAGATGCGCGCGAGCGGCAGCGCGGCCCGCAGGCGCGCGTAATTCTCCGCAGTCCGGTCCACGTCGAGGACGAGGCAGGGGGTCGCGGGAGCGAACTCGCGCAGATACTGGACGACCTTGGGAGTCATCGCCGCACTTCTCCAGGCTCCAGAGGGCCGCCCATCAAGGCGACGGCCCCAGGTTGACGAAACGGTCGAACGAACCAGCGACCAAAGCGGACCGCCCGGATTCCCGTGCGGGGTTGCCAGAACGCTTGACGTCGTTGCGTAAACCCTTTGGCCGGTTGGGCCGGGGGCCAGAGGCACGTGCGTACTGCGTCTGCGCGGCCTATACGCCCGCCGCCCCCCGACGCAAAGCGAAAAATGCGGATGCCGCCCGGATTTTTTCCAGGACGGGCGGAAAGTCCCGGAATCACGCCAGAACCTGCGGCTCGCCTCCGGCGTTTCGCCCCGCGAAGAAGGCGTTCGGCCGGAAGCTTGCCGGCCGCTTAGCCCGGAAAATTCATCAAGGCTGACGGGCATGGCGCAACCCGTTGAGCGACCATAGGATTCATCTGCAACCCCAGAACCCCGCCGTTTCCGGACACCATGCCCGCCGACGCACACGCTACGCTGCC
>Ga0207951_100428_pt1 | contig 21333 bp, 20 predicted proteins | sample Subbio12Aug_8Bad_FD_184830 | JGI IMG/M metagenome (GOLD analysis project Ga0207951, IMG submission 184830) | Serpentinite rock and fluid subsurface biosphere microbial communities from McLaughlin Reserve, California, USA - CR12Aug_8Bad (SPAdes) | ecosystem: Environmental > Terrestrial > Deep... | reverse complement strand
CTGTCCTCGCGCCTGTCCTCGCGCCTGTCCTCGCGCCTGTCCTCGCGCCTGTCCTCGCGCCTGTCCTCGCGCCTGTCCTCGCGCCTGCCGACGCGCGACCTGCGGACGCGACGGCTCAGGCTCCGCGTCCCGCTCCGCATTCGCCGCCGCTCGCCATCCTTGGCTCGCTTCGCTGTCCGCGAGGTCGCGCTGGCGCGGCGCTCGTTGACGGGCATTGGCCGAAAGACGCGATCTGCCCAAAGATGCGAAGCGAAGCTGGGTTTCGGAAGACGAACTTCGTGCCGCTCACGCCATCACCGCTGCAGCCGCGAAGCACCCCGCCAAGCAGGCTGGGGGCTTGCGGCGGATTTCGAGGGCCAGCCAGATGATCAGACGCCAGGCCCGCAGGGTGCGCCCCGGATGGGCGCACCGACCGAGGGCGCAGGGAGGCGCCCTTCGGTCGGCCCGTCGAGTTTCTTGCCGCACAGCAGCCGGCCCGAGTCCGCCGCAGGCCCCCGGCCTGTCGCGGCGGGGTGCTGCTCCGGGCTCACGGCCTGCTGCGGTGTGGGCGCAGCTCCGGGCAAGTCCCAGCCTGCCGGAATACGACGCTACATCCCCCCTCGCGCCTGCCCATGCGGGACCTGCGGACGCGACGGCTCAGGCTCCGCGTCCCGCTGCGCATTCGCCGACGCTCGACTTCCATGGCTCGCTTCGCTGTCCCTCAGACCGGCGGCGGCGCGTCCGGCTGCGCTTCCGGCGCGGCGCGCTGGAAGGCCGTGAGCGCCAGCGCCCTGGCCTCGATGCGGCGCACGGTGGGGTACGGCGCCAGATCGAGCTTGAAGCGGCGCGCGTTGTAGATCTGCGGCAGCAACAGACAGTCGGCCATGCCGGGGCGTTCGCCCTCGCAGAAATCGCCGGTGGCCGGGCTTTCGGTGAGCAGGGTCTCGATGGCCGCGAAACCCAGCGCCAGCCAGTGGCGAACCCAGGCCTCGCGCTGCTCCGGCGTGGCCTTGAACTCGCGCTCCAGGTACTGCAACACCCGCAGATTGCCCAAAGGGTGCACGTCGCAGGCGATCAGCTGGGCCAGTGCGCGCACCCGGGCGCGGTCGCGCGCGGTGGCCGGCAACAGGGGCGGGCCGCCGAAGGTCTCGTCGAGGTATTCGATGATCGCCATCGACTGCCGCACCAGCCGCTGGCCGTGCTGCAAGGCCGGCACCAAGCCCTGCGGATTGACCTGCTGGAAGGCCGAAGCATGCTGTTCGCCGCCGTCGCGGAGGAGGTGGACCGGCACCTGCTCGGCCTCCAGCCCCTTGAGGTTGAGCGCGATGCGCACGCGGTAGGCGGCGCTGGAGCGCCAGTAGCTGTAGAGCCGCAGTCCGTCGTTGGGCATCGCCCCTGCTCCGTCCATCATCCCGGAGGCCACGCTACACCCTACGCCGTTCCGGCTCCAGACCGCCCTGCCGGCGGCCGGGTTCAGTCCAGTTTCTCGATCTTCTGCTCGATGGCACCGAAGATCGAACGGCCCTCGGTGTCGAGCATCTCGATCCGCACCACGTCGCCGAAACGCATGAAGGGCGTGGAGGGCTTGCCGTCGCGCAGGGTCTCGATGGTGCGCAGCTCGGCGAAACAACTGGCCCCGCGCTCGGTGCTCCGGTTGGCGACCGTGCCCGAGCCGACGATGGTGCCGGCGGAGAGGGGCCGGGTCCTGGCGGCGTGAGCGATGAGCTCGGCAAAACTGAACTGCATATCTTCGCCGGCCTCCGGCGCACCGAACCACGCCCCGTTGATGTGGGTCAGCAGCGGGCGATGCACTTTGCTGCCCTGCCAGGCCTCGCCGAGTTCATCGGGCGTCACGAACACCGGGCTCAAGGCCGAGCGCGGCTTGCTCTGCAGGAAGCCGAAGCCCTTGGCCAGTTCGTTGGGAATGAGGTTGCGCAGGGAGACGTCGTTGACCAGGCCGATGAGCTGGATGTGCTGCGCGGCCTCCTCGGCCGACACGCCGTAGGGCACATCGTCGGTGACGACGACCACCTCGGCTTCGAGGTCGATGCCCCAGGCCTCGTCGCGCACCCGCACCGGGTCGCGCGGACCGAGGAAGCCGGCACTCACCGCCTGGTACATCAGCGGGTCGGTGTAGAAACTCTCCGGCACCTCGGCGCCACGCGCACGGCGCACGCGCTCGACGTGCGGCAGGTAGGCCGAGCCATCGACGAACTCGTAGGCGCGCGGCAGCGGTGCGGCCAGTGCCGCCATGTCGAGGGCGAACACCGCGTAGCCGTCGATGGTCTGCGCGTTCGATGCGTTGAGGGCCTCCGACACGCCGTTCAGGCGCGGCGCCGTGTTCGACCAGTCCTCCAGCGCGCGCTGCAGGGTGGGCGCGATGTGCGGCACGCGCACGGCGCGGGCGAGATCACGCGAGACCACGACCAGCGTGCCGTCGCGGCCGCCCTCCTTGAGACTGCCCAGCTTCATCCGGTTCTCCAGTGCTTTGCCGCGCCGCCCGGCGGCGACGCGGTGGATGGGTCGCGCCACTCAACGGCGCGAGGGATCGAAATGCTTCTTCAGGCCCGACCAGCAGGCCGCATAGCCACGCTGCCGATGCGCGGCCGCCACGGCCTGCGCGCTCGGTCGCAGCACGTGCCGCGATTCGAACATGAAGGCCATGGTGTCGCGGAGGTAATGCGGCTTGCTGGTGTCGGCGGCACTCGCCTTGGCGAAGGTCTCGGCGTCCGGGCCGTGGCCGGTGAAACTGTTGTGCAGCGAGGCGCCGCCGGGCACGAAGCCCTCGGCCTTGGCGTCGTAGGTCCCAACGATGAGGCCCATGAACTCGCTCGCGACGTTGCGATGGAACCAGGGCGGCCGGAAGGTGTCCTCCATCGCCAGGATGCGCGGCGGGAAGATCACGAAGTCCATATTGCCCACGCCGGGCGTGTCGCTCGGGCTGCTGAGCACGAGGAAGATGCTCGGATCCGGGTGGTCGAAGCTGATCGAGCCGATGGTGTTGAAGCGGCGCAGATCGTACTTGCAGGGCACGTGGTTGCCGTGCCAGGCCACCGCGTCGAGCGGCGAGTGGCCGATCGGCGCATGCCAGAGCCGGCCGTCGAACTTGGCGACCAGCTCGAAGTCGCCCTCGACATCCTCGTAGGCGGCCACCGGCGACAGGAAGTCGCGCGGGTTGGCCAGGCCATTGCTGCCGATCGGGCCGAGGTCGGGCAGGCGCAGGCCGGCCCCGAAGTTCTCGCCGACGTAGCCACGCGCCGCGCCATCGGCAAGGTCGACCGCGAAGCGGATGCCGCGCGGGATCAGCGCGATCTCCTGCGGCTCGAGCTCGAGCACGCCGAACTCGGTGCGCAGGCGCAGCCGGCCCTGCTGCGGCACGATCAGCAGCTCGGCATCGGCGTTGTAGAAGTAGCGGCCAGCCATCGAGCGGTTGGCGGCGTAGAGGTGGATGCCGATGCCCGTGCCGGTGCCCGGCCCGCCGTTGCCGGCCATGGTGAACAGGCCATCCAGAAAGTCGGTGGGCGCGGCCGGCATGGGCAGCGGGTTCCAGCGCATCTGCTCCGGCGAGACCGGGCCGTCGCCGAAGACGTTGTGGAACGCGCCCTCCGGCAGCAGCTCGAACGCGCCGTGCATGGCGCTCGGGCGGATGCGGTAGAGCCAGCTGCGACGGTTCTGGTGGCGCGGCGCGGTGAAGGCGGTGCCGGAGAGCTGCTCGGCGTAGAGGCCGTAGGGGCAGCGCTGCGGCGAGTTGCGACCCGCCGGCAAGGCACCGGGCAGGGCCTCGCTGGCGAACTCGTTGGCGAAACCGGACTGGTAGGCGAGCGTCATGGGCCTGCCCTCAGAGCACGCCGCGACGCATCTGGTCGCGCTCGATGCTCTCGAACAGGGCCTGGAAGTTGCCTTCGCCGAAGCCCTCGTTGCCCTTGCGCTGGATGATCTCGAAGAAGATCGGGCCGATCGCGTTCTGGGTGAAGATCTGCAGCAGCTTGCGCTGCTTGGTCTCGGGGTCGGCGTCGATCAGGATCCGGTTCTTCGCCAGCCGCGTCACGTCCTCACCGTGGTTGGGGATGCGCGCATCGATCGCCTCGAAATAGGTGTCCGGCGTGTTGAGGAACTCGACCCCCTGGGCGCGCATCGCCTCGACGGTGGCGTAAATGTCGTCGGTGAAGCAGGCGATGTGCTGGATGCCCTCGCCCTTGTATTCGTTGATGTATTCGTTGATCTGCGACTTCGGGTCGGAGGACTCGTTGAGCGGGATGCGGACGATGCCGTCCGGCGCGGTCATGGCCTTCGAGACCAGACCGGTCTTCGCACCCTTGATGTCGAAGTAGCGGATCTCGCGGAAGTTGAACAGCTTCTCGTAGTAATCGCTCCACTTCTGCATGTTGCCGAAGTGCAGGTTGTGCGTGAGGTGGTCGATGAAGGTCAGGCCGAAGCCCACCGGATTCGGCTCGGCACCGGGGATCGCCACGTAGTCGCGGTAGATGCGGTCGAGGCTGCCGTAGTCATCGACCAGATAGAGCATGCAGCCGCCGATGCCCTGGATGACCGGGCGGTCGATCGCCTTCGTCGCCTCTCGCGCCACGTGCTCACCGCCGGCGGCGAGTGCTGCGGCCTGCACCTCGTGGGCATTCTTCTTGAAACGGATGGCGAAGCCGCAGGCCGAGGGGCCGTGCGCCTTGGCGAAATCGGCGGCGAAGCTGTCGGGGTCTTCGTTGACGAGGAAGTGCACGCCGCCCTGCCGGTACAGGGTGATCGGGCGCGTCCGGTGCCGGCGCACGGCGCTGAAACCCATCGCGCGGAAATGCGCGTGCAGCGCCGCGGCCTTGCCTTCGGGTGCAGCGAACTCGACGAACTCGAAACCGTCGATGCCCATCGGGTTCTCGAAGGTGGTGAGGCTCATGCCGGGGTTCGGCGCGGTCATCGAGGGCGTGGCGTTCATGGCATGCTCCGTGAAGGGCGTGGGGAAAGCGTAAGGGCTGGACGCGACCCGCAGGAGGCGGTGCTGTCAGTGCCGTTATAGTTTCGACTGAAACCAAACGCAAATTCTATTGCAGCGCAGCACGATGCTCGATCTGGAACGTTTTTTGCCTTACCGCCTGTCGGTGCTCTCCAACCGCATCAGCACCGACATCGCCAGGCTCTACGACAAGCGCCACGGGCTCAGCATCCCGGAGTGGCGGGTGATCGCCGTGCTGGCGCGGCGGCCCGGACTGTCGGCGACCGAGGTGGCGCAACGCACGGCCATGGACAAGGTGGCGGTGAGCCGGGCAGTGTCGGCCCTGCTCGACGGTGGCCGTATCCTGCGCGACACCGACGGGGACGACCGCCGCCGCAGCGTGCTGCGGCTCTCGGAGGCCGGTCGGGCGATCTACGCCGATGTGGCGCCCCGCGCCATGGCCTACGAACAACGCCTGCTCGAGGCCCTGCAACCGGACGAGCGGCAGGCGCTGGATCGCCTGCTCGCCCGCATGGAACAGGCCACCGGGGACTTCGAACACGACTGAAGGGCGGCCAGGCCACCCTCCAGCCGCCACCCGGCTCAGCTGGCCGGGTAGGTGAAGCTGGCACCGATGCCGAGCGGGATGCCGAGGCTCCAGTAGAGCAGCAGGAAGGCACTCCAGACCACGAGGAAGGTCAGGGCGTAGGGCAGCATCATCGCGATCACCGTGCCGATGCCGGTGCCCTTGACGTAGCGCTGGCAGAACACGACGACCAGCGGGAAGTAGGGCATCAGCGGCGTGATGATGTTTGAGCTGGAATCACCGATGCGGTAGGCGGCCTGGGTGAGGTCGGGCGAGACGCCGAGCTGCATCAGCATCGGCACGAAGATCGGGGCGAGCAGGCCCCACTTGGCCGAGGCCGAACCGATCAGCAGGTTGACGGCGGCGGTCAGGAAGGTGATGCCGACCAGCATCGCCCCCAGCGGCAGGCCCGAGGCCTTGAGCGCCTCGGCCCCTTCCAGGGCGACCAGGATGCCGAGGTTGGACTGCGCGAAACCGGCGATGAAGATGGCACAGCAGAAGGCCAGCACGAGGTAGTAGCCCATCGTGTTCATGGTCTTGCTGATGCCGGCCACCACGTCGCGGTGGCTCTTGATGGTGCCGACCACCATGCCGTAGACGACGCCGGGAATCAGCGTCAGAAACAGGATCAGGGGCACGATCGAGCGCATCAGCGGCGCCTGGTTGTGGGTGAGATCGCCGGACTCGGCATGCCGCCAGGCCGAATCGGCGGGCCAGGCGGTGAAGGCGATCAGGGCGAGGCCGGCGACGATGGTGACAAGACCGAACACGAGGCCCTTCTTCTCGCGCGGGCTGAGGCGTTCGAGGGTGGGGGCTTCCTTCATGTCGCCGTCGATGGTGGCGGCGGTGCGCATCAGTCGCGGCTCGACGATCCTGTCGGTGATGAACCAGCCCAGGCCGATGATCAGCGGCGAGGATGCCGCCATGAAGAAGGCGTTGTTGAGCGGGTTGACGAGGTGGTCGGGGCTGATGATCTGGGCGCCGGCCTGGGTGAAACCGGCCAGCAGCGGATCGAGGCTGGTCGGCAGGAAGCTCGCCGAGTAGGCGCCGGAGACGCCGGCGAAAGCCGCCGCGATGCCGGCCAGCGGGTGGCGACCGGCGGCGTAGAAGATCACCGCGCCGAGCGGGATGACCAGCACGTAGCCGGCATCCACCGCGAGGTGCGAGAGGATGGCCACGAAGATCAGCATCGGGGTGAGCAGCTTCTTCGAGGTCACGCTCATCATCGCCCGCAGGCCGGCGTTGATGAAGCCCGAATGCTCGGCCACCGCGAGGCCCATCATCGACACCAGCACCACGCCCAGCGGCGGGAAGCTGGTGAACACCGTCACCATGTTGGCGATGAACTCGGTGAGCGCGCTGCCGGCGAGCAGGTTGGTGATCTGCACCGGCATGTCGGTGCGCGGGTTGACCACCTCGAAGCTGATGGTGGACAACCAGGCGCTGAGCACCAGCACCACGCCCAGCAGCACGAGGAACAGCATGGCCGGGTCGGGCAGCTTGTTGCCGAGTTTCTCGACGCCGTCGAGCAGGCGCATGGCCACGCTGCGGGAAGCGGGTGGGGCGGTGGCGGGCTGGGACACGCGGGGACCTCGCTGGGGAGAGAGCAAAAACTCTGGGTGCCGGATTGTGGCGGATTCGTGAAGCCGATGTCAGTGCCGGGTGTTGCTCGCGTGAAGATGACGCGGCCGGATCAGGCCGGCACCACCGGCGGCACCAGGGCCGTGCGGACCGCGAACAGTTCCGGAAAGAAGCCGATGTCGAGCGCCTGCTTGAGGAAACCCACGCCGGAACTGCCGCCGGTGCCGGGCTGGGTGCCGATGATCCGCTCGACCGTCTTCAGGTGGCGAAAGCGCCAGAGCTGGTGGTTGACCTCGAGATCGACCAGCGATTCGCAGAGGTGATAAGCGCTCCAGTGCGTTGCCGGGTCGGCGTAGACGCGCGCCAGCACGGGCACCAGGGCGGCGCAGGGGCGATGCGGTTCGCGCGGGTCACGGGCCAGCCGTTCGGCCGGCACGGCATGGCCCTGAGCGGCAAGAAAGCCCAGCACCTCGTCGTAGAGCGAGGGCGCGGCATGCAGGGCCGCCAGCGCGGCATGCTGCTCGGGCGCGTGGGCGAACACCTTCAGCATGGCCTCGTCCTTGTTGCCGAACAGGAATTCGATCATCCGGTACTGCAAGGACTGGAAGCCCGAGGACGGCCCGAGGTGGGGGCGGATCAGCGCGTATTCGGAGGGCGTCAGCGTCTCCAGCACCGCCCACTGCTCGATGAGCTGGCGCTGCACCAGCTTGACCCGCGCCAGCCCCTTGAGCGCCGGCTCGGCGCGGCCCTCACGCAGGCAGGTGATGGTCGCGTGCAGTTCCGCGATGGCGAGTTTCATCCACAGCTCGGCGACCTGGTGCTGGACGATGAACAACATCTCATCGCTGCCTCCGGCCGGGCTGCGCGGCTGCTGGGCCGCCAGCAGCAGGTCGAGGCGCAGGTAGCCCGCATAGCTCAGGCGTTCGCGCAGGTCGGTGGTGATGCCGGCCTCCAGGGGCCGCGGATGGCTTTCGGGCATGGGGGTGGTCGCACAACGGGTGGGCAGTGTACGCCACTCGATCCTCCGGCCCTTGCCGCGGCAGCGGCTTCACGGTATCAAGCGGATCTTGCTCGGCAAGGATCGGGATGATGCGCACGGCGGCGAGTTTCGAGATCGACTACCTGCACTACCTTGGCGAGGACGGCCGTCCGGTCCGCGACGACCTGCCGGCGTTGGCCCACGACCGCGACCGCCTTGCCGAACTGCTGAAACAGATGCTGCTGGTGCGCGCCTTCGACACCAAGGCGGTCGCCCTGCAGCGCACCGGCAAGCTCGGCACCTACGCCAGCTGCCTGGGCCACGAGGCCACCCACATCGGCATCGGCAGCTGCATGCGGCCGGAGGACGTGTTCGCCCCCAGCTACCGCGAGTACGGCGCGCAGTTCGTGCGCGGGGTGAAGCCGCGCGAGGTGCTGCTCTACTGGGGCGGCGACGAACGCGGCAACGACTTCTCCGGCCCGGCCCACGACTACCCCTGGTGCGTGCCGATCGGCACCCAATGCCTGCACGCGGCGGGCGCGGCGCTCGCCTTCAAGCTGCGGGGCGAACCGCGGGTGGCGGTGGCCTGCGTCGGCGACGGCGGCAGCTCGAAAAGCGACACCTACGCGGCGATCAACGCCGCCGGTGCCTACGGCCTGCCTTTCGTGCTCTGCATCATCAACAACCAGTGGGCGATCTCGGTGCCGCGCAAGGCGCAGACCGGTGCCCGCACCCTGGCGCAGAAAGGTCTGGCCGGCGGGCTCGACTGCGTGCAGGTCGATGGCAATGACCTGATCGCGGTCTGCACCGCCATGGAGCATGCCCTGGCCCGCGCCCGCAACGGCCACGGCGGCAGCGTGCTGGAGTTCGTCACCTACCGCCTGTCCGACCACACCACCGCCGACGATGCCCGCCGCTACCGGCCCGACGATGAGGTGAAAGCCGCCTGGACCCGCGAACCGATGGTGCGCCTGCGCAGCTGGCTCACCGGCCTGGGCGCCTGGAGCGAGGCCCAGGAGCTGGCCTGGCGCGAGGAATGCCAGCGCCGCATCGAGATCGAGGTCGAGGCCTACCTCGCCACGCCGCTGCCGCCGGTGACCGCCATGTTCGACCACCTCTTCGAGACCCTGCCGCTGGAGCTCGCCGCCCAACGTGAAGACGCCCTCGACTGGGAGGCCCGCCGATGAGCGCTGCCGCCACGCCCGCCGCGGCTCCCGCCATCACCCTGATCGAGGCCATCACCCAGGCGCTGGCCTTCGAGATGGCGGCCGACCCCAGCGTGCTCGTGCTCGGCGAGGATGTCGGCATCAACGGCGGCGTCTTCCGCGCCACCGCCGGTCTGCAGCAGCGCTTCGGATCGGAGCGCGTGCTCGACACGCCACTCGACGAAACCACCATCGCCGGCCTCACCGTCGGGCTTGCCTCGCAGGGCATGAGGCCGGTCGCCGAGGTGCAGTTCGATGGCTTCGTCTACCCGATGCTCGATCATCTGATCTGCCACGCCGCGCGCTTCCGCAACCGCACGCGCGGCCGGCTGACCTGCCCGATGGTGCTGCGCGTGCCCTGGGGCGGCGGCATCCGCGCGCCCGAGCACCATTCCGAAGCGAACGAGTCGATGTTCACCAACGTGCCGGGCCTGCGCGTGGTGATGCCCTCTTCGCCGCAGCGCGCCTACGGCCTGCTGCTCGCCGCCATCCGCGACCCCGATCCGGTGATCTACCTCGAACCCAAGCGCATCTACCGGCAATACAAGGAAGACGTGCCCGACGACGGCGAAGCCCTGCCGCTCGATGTCTGCTTCGTGCTGCGAGAGGGCAGTGACGTGACGCTGGTGACCTGGGGTGCGCAGGTGAAAGAGGCGCTGGAGGCCGCCGAGGCGCTGGCGGCGGAGGGCATCAGCGCCGAGGTCATCGATGTCGCCACGCTCAAGCCGCTCGATTTCGACACCATCCACGAATCGGTCAAGAAAACCGGCCGCTGCGTGATCGTCCACGAGGCCTGTCGCACCGCCGGCTTTGGTGCCGAGGTGGCGGCACGGCTGGCCGAGCACGCGCTCTACGATCTGCTCGCCCCGGTCGAGCGGGTCACCGGCTACGACGTACCGATTCCGCTGTTCCGGCTGGAAATGAAATACCTGCCCTCGGTCGAGAAGATCATCGCCGCCGCGAAGCGCGCGCTCGCGGCCTCGTGATGCCAAAGCCCGGCCCGCGCCGCACCGCCCCCATCACCCGCATCGAAACGCCATGAGCACGACACAGTTGTTCACCCTGCCCGACCTTGGCGAAGGCCTGCCGGATGCCGAGATCGTCGAGTGGCACGTCGCCTTGGGCCAGGTGGTCCGGCTCGACGAGCCGCTCGTCTCGATGGAAACCGCCAAGGCCGTGGTCGAAGTGCCCTCGCCCTGCTCCGGCACCCTGCTGCGGGTGGCCGGCAAGCCCGGCGATGTGATCGTCACCGGCGCTTGGCTTGCCGAATTCGAGATCGACCCCGCCCTGCCGCAGCGTTCGGCCGGGCAAGGTGACGGCCACGGCCACGCCGCCCCGACCGTCGCCCCAGCACCCACCGCAACCCCGCCCACCACCCCAGCACCCAGCGCAACGCCGGTCGTGGCAGCACCGACCACGACCGATGACGACGCCGGCACCGTGGTCGGTGCCGTGCAGGTGTCCGGCGAGATCCGACGCGAGGCGGCGGTGGCCTTGGGCGGTATCCGGGCGGTGCCAGCGGTGCGGGCCCTGGCGAAAAAACTCGGTATCGATCTGGCCCGGGTGGAAGCCCGCGGCGCCGGCGGCGTGGTCACCCTGGCCGATGTGAAGCTCGCCGCCGAACGCGGCACGGCGCGTCTGGCCGCAGCACCCCGCCCATCCTCGGCTTCCACGCCGGCACCGTCGCGTCCGGAAGCACCGGCTGCAGCCGCCCACGCCGGCCTCGACAGCGATGCGCCGATCCGCGGTGTCCGCCGCAACATGCTGCGCAGCATGGCCGCCGCCCACGCCGCCGTGGTGCCGACCACCCTGATGGACGATGCCGACCTGCACGCCTGGGCGGCCGGCGAAGACCTCACCGTGCGGCTGCTGCGTGCGCTCGTCGTGGCCAGCACCGCGGAGCCGGCGATGAACGCCTGGTTGGACGCCACTGCCGGCACCCTGCGCCGGCATGCCCGTGTCGATGTCGGCATCGCTGTCGACCATCCCGATGGCCTGTTCGTCGCCAACCTGCGCGGCGCCGATCGGATGGATGCCGTGTCGATGCGGGCCGGCATCCGCCGCCTGCGCGAGGGCCTGGACGACCGCTCCCTGCCGCCGGAGGCGCTTTCCGGCCACACCATCATGCTGAGCAATTTCGGCAAGTTCGCCGGCAAGTACGCCACGCCGGTGGTGGTGCCGCCCTGCGTTTGCATCGTCGCCGCCGGCCGCAGCTACCACGGGGTGGTGCCGGTGTTGGGCGGCATCGAGACGCACCGGCTGCTGCCGCTTTCGCTCACTTTCGACCACCGCGCCGCCACCGGCGGCGAAGCGGCGCGCTTCCTCAAGGCGCTGATCGAGGACCTGCAGCGCCCGCGCTGAGCAGGCTGGGCAAAAGCCTCAGGTGCTGTCGGCGATGTCGACGTAACCGCGCTCGATGGCGCGCTCGAGAGCGGCGAAGGCGGCCTTGGCCTCCTCGTAGGCCTCGCGGCGCTGGCGCAGAGTCTCGAAGCCGACGCCGCCGCGCCGCGCCACCAGGTCCATCGCCTCGTGCAGGTATTCGGCCCGCAAGCCGGCGACGAAACTGGCGAAGGCGACGAAACGTTCGCGGTCCAGCGCCGGAATGCGCTCGTGCAGGATGCGCCGGTTGGCGTCGCGGATGGCGTTCTCGACCTCCTGCAAAAAGCGTTTCTGCCTGCGCAGTTGTTGGCTTTCGTCGTCGAACATGGCCCTGACTCCTCTGGCGTTTCAGTCGGTGGCGAACACCGCGGTGCCGCGGCGACCGTCCGGGTGGATCCAGCCGCGGTGCATGCCGGCGGTGTTGAAGGGCATGGTGATGGTGCCCTGCGCATCGAGCGCGATCGCGCCGCCGTCGCCGCCCAGGGCCGGGATCAGGCGATTGATCACCTCATCGGCGGCCGCGGCGATCGGATCACCGCGCAGGGCGACGCGGGCGCAGATGGCGTGGGCGGCCACGGTGCGCAGGTAGAACTCGCCCCAACCGGTGGTGCTGACGCCGCAGCCACGGTCGGCGTAGGTGCCGGCACCGATCACCGGGGCATCGCCGATGCGGCCCCAGCGCTTGTTGCTCATGCCGCCGGTCGAGGTGGCGGCGGCGATGTGACCCTGCGCATCGAGGGCCACCGCCCCGACCGTGCCGGATTGCTGGGCCTCCAGCTGGGCACGGCGGCGCGGTGTCGAGAACCAGTCGTTGGGCACCCGCTCCAGCTCGGGCCGGGTGTCGGCGAAGCGTTCGGCGCCGTCGGCGGCCAGAAAAACGTGCGGGGTGTGCTCCATCACCGCCCGCGCCAGCAGCACCGGGTGGCGCACCGTGCGCACGCCGGTCACCGCGCCGGCGCGGCCGGTGTGGCCCTCCATCAGGGCGGCATCGAGCTCGTGGGTGGCGTCGGCGGTGAACACCGCACCGCGGCCGGCATTGAACCAGGGCGAGTCCTCCAGCACCTTGACCGCCGCCACCACCGCGTCCAGCGCCGGACCGCCACGCTGCAACACCGCCTGGCCGGCATCGAGCGCGGCGTCAAGGTCGGCGCGTACCGCTGCCTCGTCGGCCGGCGTGAGGCGGCTGCGCTCGATCACCCCGGCGCCACCGTGGATCACCAAGGCGGTGCGCGGCACGTCCGCGGGCGCGGACTGCGCCAGAGCCGGCACGGCAAGCAAGAGCGCGACGAAGACAGCGGCGATGGAACGGATCATCGGCAACTCCGGGGGCAGGCCACGTCGATTCTGCCCACAAGACGGGCCGCCGTCACCCGATCGGTCGGGACGGGTCCGCCGTGGTGTCGTGAGGAGCGGCCAGCAGGCGCGGCCGCTGCGCGATCGCTTGAGGAAAATGCACGTGGGCGCGGGTGCCCTGACCGGCCACGCTCTCCAGCCGCACCGGCCAGCCGAAACGCTTCGAGAGCCGCTGCACGATCGACAGGCCGATGCCCTGCCCGTCCTGGCGACCGATGTCGGCGCGCCAGAACGGTTCGAAAACCCGGCTCAGCTGCTCGGCGGTCATGCCGATGCCGCTGTCCTCGACAATGATCTCATCGGCGGTGATGCGCACCACCACATGGCCGGCGTCGGTGTAGTAGCAGGCGTTGCGGATCAGGTTGCTGAGCAGCACCGACACCACCCGGCGCGAGGCCTGCAGCTGGAAATCGGCCTGCAGGTCGAGGCTCAGGCTGACCGGTTTGTTGCCGACCAGCGGCCGGGCCTTCTCCAGTTCCTCCTCGACCACCTCGGAGGCCAGCAGGACCTCCGGCGGCAGGCCGGTGTCGCCGTCGCGGGCGAGGATCAGGAACGCCTCGATCAGCGTCTCCATGTCGCGCACCGCGCCGAGGATGCGGTTGATCGCCTTGCGCTGGCGCGGCGAGCAGACCTCGTCGGCGGCCATCATCTCGGTCGCCATGCGGACCACCGCCACCGGCGTGCGCAACTCGTGGCTGGCGTCGCGGGTGAAATTGCGCTCGCGCGCCACCAGCTCCTCGATGCGGGTGGCGAAATCACGCAGCGAAGAGGCCAGCACCAGGGTCTCGCCCTCGACATCGACCGGCAGGTTCTCCGGCTTCAGTGCGTCGATCTCCGGGTGCTTGGGGTCCCAGCGCTGCACCAGCGAAGCCAGCCAGATCACCGGCGAGACCGCGCGCCGCGAGGCGCGGTAGGTGGTCCAGGCGATGATGTAGACCACCACCAGCACCAGGGCCAGCGGCACCACGCCGAACCAGAACGCCAGCGCGTCAACCTGCTCCTGCTTGAACTGCAGGATGAGGCGCTTGCCGCCACGGTCCTGCACCAGCACCAGGGCACCGCCCTCGGCGCGCGACAGGCTGTGGTAGCCCTCGCTGAGGCCGCGCAGTTCCTCCGGCACGCTCTGGATGCTCTGACCGGGCACGATGATGTGGCCGGTCATGTTGAAAGTGTTGGGCACCACGGCCTGCGGGTTGGCGTCCAGGCGCTTCCAGAAATGCGCCGCCTCCTCGGTGAGTGCACGCTGGATCAGCAGGTGCTTGAGCACCGCCGAGGCGCCGTAGACACCCAGCACCGCCGCGAAACTGATCGCGGCGGCCTGCAGGATGAAGGCGACCCAGATCTTGCGGCGAAGGCCGCTGGCTTGGCTCATGCCACCGGGACGGTGTCGAGGTCGGCGATGCGGTAGCCGGCGGTCTGCACGGTGTGCAAGAGCGGCTTCTGGAACGGCCGGTCGATGGCCTTGCGCAGGTTGTAGAGGTGGCTGCGCAGGGTGTCGGAATCGGGCAGGCCATCGCCCCAGATCTCGCGCTCGATGTCGCGGCGGGTGACCACCCGCGGCGACTCGCGCATCAGGATGGTGAGCAGGCGCAGGCCGATCGGCGAGAGCTGGATCTCCTTGCCGCCGCGGGTGACGCGCAGCGAGGCGGTGTCGAGGATCAGGTCATCGACCTTGAGCACCTCGGCGCTGACCTGGCGGCGGTCGCGGCGGATCAGGGCGCGCAGGCGGGCTTCCAATTCTTGGATGGCGAAGGGCTTGACCAGGTAGTCGTCGGCGCCGGCATCAAGGCCAACCACCTTGTCCTGCAAGGTGTCACGCGCAGTCAGCATCAGCACCGGCGTGCTCTTCTTGGCCTCGTTGCGCAGCCGGCGACAGACCTCGATGCCGTCCATCCGCGGCAGCATCAGGTCGAGCACGATGACGTCGTAGCTGTTGTCGACGGCGAGGCGGTAACCGTCGTGGCCGTCACCGGCGTAATCGACACCGAAGCCACGGGTCTCCAAGTACTCGCCCATCATCTCGGAAAGGTTGCGGTTGTCCTCGACAACGAGGATCAGTCCGGCGGGATCATCACGGCGCATGGCGGGCTCCTTCAGTAAGGTGACGGCGGTGTGTTCAGTTTTGTGAAACCTCGGGGTTATTGAGCCGCGACCGGGGTGACCCCACCGTGAAAAAACCGCCGGCACCCACCGGCCCGGGCCTGAGGCCCCTAGCCGCTAGCGGCCGGCCCGGCCAGTTGGCGACTGAGCCGAGAAAACCGCCAGGCCAAGGCCAGCGCGGCCACTGCCAGACCCACCCCGAAGCCGCCCCAGACGCCCGGCGGGCCGAGCCCGAAGCCGAAGCCGAACAGCACCGACAAGGGCAGCGCGATGCCCCAGTAGGCCAGCAGCGAGACCCGGGTCGGCCAGGCGTTGTCGAGCATGCCGCGCAGGGCCCCCAGGCTGACCGACTGCACGCCGTCCATGAGCTGGGTGAAGCCGAACACGAAGAAGATGCCGGCCGCCGCCGCGATGACCGCCGGGTCGTCGATGAAGCGGCTGGCGATCCACTCGCCGGCAAAAAAGAACAGCAGCGCGAAGGCCCCCATCCAGACACTGACCACCCAGAGACCGGCCTGGCCGATCGCGGCGACCCGCCCGCCCTCGCCGGCACCGATCACCTGGGCCACCCGGATGCCGACCGCGGCGGCCATGCCGAGCGGCAGCATGTAGAGCGTGTTGCCCACCGCCTGGGCGATCTGGTGGCCGGCCAGGGCGACCGCGCCGAATTGGCCGATCAGCAGGCCGATCATCGCCAGGGCACCGCCTTCGAGGGCGTACTGCACGGCCATCGGCAGGCCTTCGCGCCATTGCCGGCGCAGCTCGACCGGATCGGACCGGCGCGCTGCCCACCAGATGCGCAGCGCCGGGGCGTAACGGACGAAACCCCACAGCAGGCCGGCACCGAGGCTCTGGGCGAGCAGGCTGGCGATGCCGGCACCGGTCAGGCCGAGCGCGGGAAAGCCGAGATGACCGTAGATCAGCACCCAGTTGAAGGCGATGTTGAGCAACACCGGCACGACCGCCAGCAAGACCCCGGCCCAGGGCCAGCCGGCGGCGTCCAGCAGGTTCTTGGCGACCAGGCCCAGCGCGTAGGGCAGCAGCAGGGCCGACAGGCAGAGCCAGTACGGCCCGAGGATGGCCAGCACCTCGGGCGGCTGCCCGAGCCAGGGCAGCAGCAGCAGCCCGGCCGCCATCAGCAGGGCCGATGCGCCGCCACCGAGCAGGGCCAGCCAGGCGCCGTGGCGGGCGACGTGGCCGATGCCGGCCGGCTGGCCGGCACCGAAATGGCGGCCGGCGAACAAGCCGACCGGCGTGACGAAACCGAAGAGCGCCATGTAGAGCACGATCAAGACGGCGCCGGTCAGGGCCACCGCCGCCAGCGGCAGGGCCCCCAGCGGGGCCAGCATCACGGTGTCGACCACGGTCATGCCGGTGCTGACCACGAGGCCGGCCACCAGCGGCGCGGCCAGCCGGGCGAGCGCGGGACCCTCCCGCGCCAGGGCCGAAGACCGTGCGCCCATCAGTTGCCCGGCGGCGGGCCCGCCCGCCGCTCGGCGCGCTTGGCCTCGGCCCACAGGGCATCCTGCTCGGCCAACGCCAGGGTGGCGAACTCGCGACCCTGCGCGCGGGCAAGCGCCTCCATGGCGTGGAAGCGGCGCGCGTACTTGGCGTTGGCGCGGCGCAGGGCGGCTCCGGGATCGACCCGCGCCTTGCGCGCAAGGTTGATGGCGACAAACAGCAGATCGCCCATCTCCTCCTCCAGCGCCGCCTGCCGCTCCTCCGAGGCCGGCAGGGCCAGGGCTTCGCGCAGCTCGGCGATCTCCTCGTGCAGCTTATCGATGACCGGCACCGGGTCGGGCCAGTCGTAACCCACGGCCGCGCCGCGCTTTTGCAGCTTGAGCGCGCGCTGCCATTCCGGCAGTGCATCGGGCACCCCGTCCAGGGCCGAGGGCGGGGCCTCGTCGGCGCGGCGCCTGGCCCTGCGCTCGGCGCTTTTCATTGCTTCCCAGGCCACCAGCTGGGCCTCGGCGTCGGCCACGCTGGCTTCGCCGAACACATGCGGATGACGGCGGATCAGCTTGTCGTTGATCGCGGCGACCACCTCGGCGAAACCGAAAGCGCCCTGCTCGCTGGCCATCTGCGCGTGGAAGACCACCTGCAGCAGCAGGTCGCCCAGTTCGTCCTTGAGGTCGTCGAGGTCGCCACGGGCGATCGCCTCGGCCACCTCGTAGGCTTCCTCGATGGTGCAGGTGGCGATGCTGGCGAAATCCTGCTTCAGATCCCAGGGGCAGCCGCGCTCGGGATCGCGCAGCCGCGCCATCACCGCCAGCAGGGTCTCGATGCGACGCAGCGCGGGTTCGTCGGCGGCGATGCCGAGGGTCTCGAGGGCGATGCGGTGTTTGCTGTCCTCAGTCAAGCCAGGTCCTCCAGGGCAGGGTCGGGTCGGCCAGTGCGATGAAATCGGTGTTGACCAACTGCGGTCGCCGGTTGTAGCGCAGCGGCTCACCATCGAGGTCGAGCACCACCCCGCCGACGGCCTCGACCAGGCATTGCCCGGCCGCGGTGTCCCACTCGGAGGTGGGCGCGAAGCGCGGGTAGAGATCGAGCCGGCCCTCGGCCAGCAGGCCGAATTTGATCGCCGAGCCCATGGCCACCGGCAGGGCATCGGGCAGGCGGGCGAGCAGGGCATCGGTGCGGGCGTCGCGGTGCGAACGGCTGGCCGCCACGCGCAGGGCGGCTTTCGGCTTGGCGGGATCGGCGCCGTCCGGCGCTGCCACGGTCAAGGACCGGTAGGGAGCGAGCATGACCTCGTCGCCGGCACCGGCCTCGCGCCGCCAGGCGCCCTGGCCGCGCAGCGCCGACCAGCTCACCCCGAGCACCGGCGCATGCACCACACCAAGCAGAGGCACACCGTCCTCGATCAAGGCGAGGCAGACGCAGAACTCGCCGTTCTTCTTGACGAATTCGCGGGTGCCGTCGAGCGGATCGACCAGCCACAGCCGCGACCAGCTCCGGCGGGTTGCCCAGGGGATCTCGGCGGCTTCCTCGGAGAGCACCGGGATGTCCGGGCTCAGGGCCTGCAGGCCCTCGACCAGCACGGCATGGGCGGCGAGGTCGGCGGCGGTCAGCGGGGAGTGGTCGAGCTTGGCCGTGACGGCGAATTCAGCGGCATAGACCGCGAGGATGGCGCGGCCGGCGGCTTCGGCGAGATGGACGGCAGGCTCGCGCAGGTGGCCCCAGGCCCCGCTCATGGGCTCGGGCGGCCGTTGCGCAGCCACTCGCGGAGCAGGAACAGCGCGGCGATCGAGCGGCCTTCCGAGAACTCCTCGCGCAGGATCAGTTCGTGCAGGGCATCGAGCCGCCAGGGCTGGACCTCCAGCGGCTCGGGTTCGTCACCGGGCAGTCGCTCCGGGAACAGGCCCTCGGCCAGCACCAGATGGATCTCATGGCTCATGTAGGTCGGGGCCAGGGTCAGGCCGCGCAGGCGGGTCAGGCGCTCGGCACCGAAGCCGATCTCCTCGCGCATCTCGCGGCCGGCGGCCTCGGCCCAGCCCTCGCCGGCATCGATCCGGCCCTTGGGCAGGCCCAGTTCGTAGCGGTGGGTGCCGGCGGCGTACTCGCGCACCAGCAGCACGGTGTCGGGATCGGCCAGCGCGGCGATCATCACCGAGCCGTGGCCGCGGCTCCTGAGCCGCTCGTAGCGGCGACGCTCGCCGTTGCTGAACTCGAGGTCGAGCCGCTCGACGTGGTAGGGGCCGTAGGCGTCGGTGCTGATGCCGTGGATGGTCGGCAAGGGCCGGCTCATGGCAGGCCCGCTTTGGCGGCGGGTCGGTCACGGCAGCCGCGTGCATGGACAGGCTGGCCTTGGCTCACCATCATTCGGGGGATGACGCAGAACACTTCCATTGCGCCGATCCTAGCAGAGGCCGATGTCGAGGCTTTCCTCGCCCGCGACCTCGCCGTGGTCTGGCACCCCTGCACGCAGATGCGCGAGCACCGTGGCGAACTGCCGCTGGTGCCGATCCGACGCGGCCGAGGCGCCTGGCTGGAGGGCATGGACGGTCGGCGCTACCTCGACGCCATTTCGAGCTGGTGGACCAACCTCTTCGGCCATGCCCATCCGGTCATCGCCGAAGCGATCGGCCGCCAGGCCGCGGAGCTCGAGCACGTCATCTACGCCGGCTTCGCCCACGAGCCGGGGCTGCGCCTGGCCGAGCGGCTGGTGGCACTGGCCCCGCGCAGCACCAGCTCGCCGCCGCTGTCGCGGGTGTTCTACGGCGAGAACGGCAGCGCGGCCATCGAGATCGCGCTGAAGATGAGCTTCCACGCCCACCTGAACCGTGGCGAGGGCCAGCGCACTCGCTTCATCGCGCTGGAAAACGGCTACCACGGCGAGACCCTGGGCGCGCTCGCGGTCAGCGACATCCCGCTGTTCCGCCGGGTCTACGCGCCGCTGCTGATGGAACCCTGTTTCGCGCCTTCGCCGGACGCCTTCAAGGCCGAAGCCGGCGAAACCGCCGAAGCCTGCGCCCGGCGCGCCGCGGCCGCCCTCGCCGGACTGCTCGAACGCGAGGGCGAGCGCATCGCCGCATTGGTAATGGAGCCGCGGGTGCAGTGCGCCGGAGGCATGCGCATGCACCACCCCATCTACCTCGCCGAAGCGCGCCGGCTCTGCGACGCCCACGGTGTGCACCTGATCGCCGACGAGATCGCGGTCGGCTTCGGCCGCACCGGTACCCTGTTCGCCTGCGAGCAGGCCGGGGTGACGCCGGATTTCCTCTGCCTCTCGAAGGGCCTCACCGCCGGCAGCCTGCCGCTCTCGGCCGTACTGACCCACGAGCGGGTGTTCGAGGCCTTCTGGAGCGAGGACCGCAGCCGCGGCTTCCTGCATTCGCACAGCTACACCGGCAACCCGATCGCCTGCGCGGCGGCGAATGCCACGCTCGACCTGTTCGCCGCCCGCGACGTGATCGCCGACAACCGCGTGCTGGCCGCGAAACTCGCCGTCGCCGCCGGACGTTTCGCCGGGCACCCGCAGCTCGGTGAGCTGCGCCAGGCCGGCATGATCCTCGCCTTCGAACTGGTCGAGGACCGCGCCAGCCGCCGCGCCTACACCGATCATCCGCGCCGCCGCGCGCTGGCCGCCTACCGCGCCGGGCTGGAGGCCGGGGCCGTGCTGCGGCCCTTGGGCAATGTGCTGTACTGGATGCCGCCCTACTGCATCGGCGACGAGGAGATCGAGGTGCTCGAACGCGCCACCGCCGCCGCCCTCGAGGCCTACGTCCGATGCGCGTGATCCGCTGCCACGTCGATGCCGCGCTGCTGCCCGGCCAGACCATCGCCCTGCCCGAGGACAAGAGCCAGCACCTGCTGCGGGTGCTGCGCCTGCGCGAGGGCGATCCGGTGGTGCTGTTCAACGGCGACGGTGCCAACCACCCGGCCCGCATCACCGGTGTGGCCAAGAAAGCGGTCGAATTGCGGGTCGGTGCGCGCGAGCCGCTCGACAACGACTCCCCGCTCGCCATCACCCTGCTGCAGGGCGTGGCGCGCGGCGACAAGATGGACCTGATCCTGCAGAAAGCCACCGAACTCGGTGTGCGCGCCATCCAGCCGGTGCTCACCGAACGCACCGAGGTCAAGCTCGAAGGCGAACGCGCCGAACGGCGGCTGCAGCACTGGCGCGGCGTGGTCAGTGCGGCCTGCGAGCAGAGCGGGCGCACCCGGCTGCCGTCGCTCCATGAGCCAAGGCCCCTGCACGAAGCCCTCGCCGCCCTGCCCGAGCGCGGCCGGCGGCTGATCCTCGACCCCCACCATGGCCGGGCGTTGAAGGCCCTGGCGCTCGATCCGGCGCTGCCGGTGGTGCTGGTGGTCGGTCCCGAGGGCGGGCTGGGCGAGCGCGATCACCGGCTACTCGGCCAGGCCGGGTTCGAGGGCGTGCAACTGGGGCCCCGCGTGCTGCGCACCGAGACCGCCGGACTGGCCGTGCTGGCGGCCCTGCAGGCGCTCTACGGTGACTGGGCCTGAGGTCTAACGGCCTCGGCCGGGTGACGGGGCTTGAGGCCCAGTTCAGAGCCTGCCGGAACGCGACGCCCCAGCGCCTCGCGCCTGCCCCTCGCGCCTGCCCGCGTGCTTGCCCTCGCGCCTGCCGACGCGCGACCTGCGGACGCGACGGCTCAGAGCCTGAGAGTCTTTCGGATGTCGACCGCGACCACCTTCCCGCTGGTATGGCCGACGCCCTCACCGACAGCCATCACGGGTTGATCGCCGGCGCGGCTTTCGGGCGGGCACT
>Ga0207951_100427_pt1 | contig 21334 bp, 20 predicted proteins | sample Subbio12Aug_8Bad_FD_184830 | JGI IMG/M metagenome (GOLD analysis project Ga0207951, IMG submission 184830) | Serpentinite rock and fluid subsurface biosphere microbial communities from McLaughlin Reserve, California, USA - CR12Aug_8Bad (SPAdes) | ecosystem: Environmental > Terrestrial > Deep... | reverse complement strand
ATTGCGACCTCCCTCGACCGCCGAGTCGGTTTCATTGTTGATGAAATTGCCGGGGAAGAAGAAGCATTTATAAAGAGTTTAGGGAGGCATTTAGGCAAGGTGAAGAATGTCAGCGGCGCAATCGTCATGCCGACCGGTGAAGTCGTGGTGGTTCTGGATATAGCTGACTTAATCGCTCATAGCGCCCTTGGCCTTTCGCCGGACGCAAGAAAGAAACCCGCTTCGAAAATGAAGCGTAAAGAAAAAAAGATACTGGTCGTGGAAGACGCTTTCTCGACAAGGGAGCTTGAGAAGAGCATACTGGAAACCCACGGATACCTTGTCGATACAGCGGTAGATGGTTTGGACGCACTGGATAGGATGACCAGCGCAAGATACGATCTCATCGTCAGTGACATTGAGATGCCGAGAATGGATGGATTTGAGCTCTGCGAGACCCTGAAAAAAAATGATGAGTACAAGGACATTCCCATTGTCATGGTCACATCCTTACAGAAAGAAGATGATAAAAAGCGGGGAATCGAGATCGGTGCGGCCGCTTATATTGTGAAAAGCGCATTTAACCAGACGAACCTTCTGGATACCATTGAACGATTAGTGGAATGATTTGGAATTGGAGGTCAGGGTGATGATACGGGTATTGGTGGCAGACGATTCTCCATTGATGTGTAAGATCTTGACCAATATTTTGAACACCGATCCCAAGATTCTCGTGACGGGGGTTGCGAATAATGGAAAAGAGGCATTAGAACTCGTGCCTTGCCTTAAACCCAATATCATCACAATGGATATGGATATGCCTGTCATGGATGGATTCGAGGCCACAAAGAAAATCATGACATCTCATCCCACTCCTATCCTCATCGTATCCTCCACTGTCTTTAAAGCAGGGATGGAGAGGGTGTTCGAGGCTATCTCTCATGGCGCTCTTGACGTGATCGACAAAAGGGAACTGGAGTTGGTCGGGGATAAAAGGTCCGGGGAGTCATTGATCGCTAAGATAAAATTCTTGAACGGTATTAGAGTCATGCCTAAACAACCCCCGCCTTTGAGTAAAGAAAGATCTGCCATTGATCTTAAAACCCCTAAGAAAAAAGTCTCAGATAGGATCGTCGCCATGGTTGCTTCAACCGGAGGCCCACAAGCGCTTCTGGAGATACTGAAAAGGCTTCCCGAAGATTTCCCCTGTGGCATTGTTATCGTTCAACATATCACCAGTGGTTTTTTGTCAGGATTGAAGGATTGGCTTGGCAAGGAGTGTAAAATCAAAATGAAGATTGGAGAAGATTCGGAGGACATACAGCCCGGAGTGGCGTATTTGGCTCCGGATGACGTTCAAATGAGGGTTACCGAAGGAGGGAGGATAAGCCTCTCGAATGAACCGCTCCACGGAGGCCACAAACCCTCTGGAGATATATTGTTGGAGTCTGTTGCCAGGGCCTATGGAAAAGGAAGTGTGGGGGTGATCCTAACCGGCATGGGTAGAGACGGAGCCCTGGGAATGAAGGCGATCAAACAATTCCTTGGCAAGACCATTGCTCAAAATGAAAAGAGTTGCGTTGTTTTCGGGATGCCCAATGCAGCCATGGAAATGAAAGTGATCGATAGAGCGCTTCCATTGGAAAGAATCGCAGAAGAGATTGGGATGTTGGTGAGATAATACTCGGGCCATGGTTTTCATGGGATAGGTCATTGAATTAGAGATGGAAAAGGAAAGCATCGAGAAAAAAGAAAAAAGACAGATATTGGTCTTTCATGTGGCGAACGAAGAATTAGGATTGGATATTTCTTGTGTACGTGAGTTACTCAGACCACAAAAGATTTTCCCTCTTCCCAAAACACCGCAATTTATTGAGGGCGTCATCAATTTGAGGGGACATGTCGTCGCATTGATTGATTTGAGAAAGAGGCTTCACTTAAAGCGGATAGAGGATGAATCCAATAAAAGGATCATCGTGTGCAAGGTAAACAAGTTCATCGTCGGATTGACTGTCGACCGGTTAAGCGAGATCATCGCTTTATCCAAAGGAGATTTTAAACCAACCCCTGGAGTGGTGTCGATCCAGATGGAGGCAGAGGTGCTATCGGGCGTAGCCGTCGTTGGCGAAAGAGTAATACCCGTCTTGAATTTGGAGCACATCCTGACACAAAAAGAGGTAGACGAGCTGTCGGCGACTGAATCATGACAAATATCTTGCCCTTATCAATAGAAGATTTCGGCCTTTTCCAGCAACTGCTCATCGAAACGAGCGGCCTTTACTTTACGCAAGACAGGAACCAACCCTTGCATCTTGCTCTTTGGCAGCGTTTACAACACCGAGATTACGATTCCTATCGTGAATATTATAACCTTCTAAAATTTCATCCTGAGGGACGCTTTGAGCTGCGGGAACTCTTCGATTTGATCACGATAGGCGAAACCTATTTTTTCAGAAACAAGGCCCAGTTTGAAGCGCTCCTGAAATTTGTTTTGCCCGAAATCGTGCAGAGGAAAATATATTACGGGAGCAAAAGCATACGCGTATGGTCGGCCGGGTGTTCTGGAGGAGATGAGGCCTATTCAATCGCTATTGCTATCATGGAGAGTGTTCCCTCGTATGAAGGGTGGAATATCTCCATATTGGGCACAGATATAAACAGAAACGGACTGAATCGTGCGAAAGAAGGAATCTATAGCGAAAGGGACATCAGCCAGTTGCCGAAGGAATACCTGGATAAGTATTTTGAGATCCAGGGCTTAACCTACCTGCTAAAAGCTAAGGTGAGAGAGTTGGTTCAATTTGAATATCATAACTTAGCCAGCGATCCGCTTATCCATGAAAAGATGCAGGATATCGATGTCATCTTCTGTAGAAATGTCATTATCTATTTCGATGGTCAGGCTACCCAGCGGGTCATTGACAATTTTTATAACTGTCTCGCCCCCCATGGCTATCTTTTTCTCGGACATACGGAGACCTTGTGGCAGATAACCAATAAGTTTGAGAGAGTTGAGTTTCCTCAGGCATTTATTTACCAAAAGAGATTAAATCCAGTTCGGGAAGGCCCCCTGCCGCCCTTCGTGGCTGTGCCAGGGAGCAAATTCGGAAACTTCACCCCGATCAAAGAAACGTTTAAAGAAAGATGGATTTTCTCGAAAGAACTAATAGCCGGGCTACAGGAAAAACCAGACCCATTTGAGCAGATCGAAGACTCGATTTGCCGAGTTCCCCCCTCCCCTGGCATTAAAGAAATAGAATCCGAATGTCAAGGAAAGGCCCGGGATGCCCTCTCCTCCCCCATTCACCTTAACGCTCAAGACGCAATCGATGCACAGACCCATCTCGCCCGAGCGATCCTCTTGGCGAATGAGGCAAAATACAAAGAGGCGGTGAATACCCTTTTAAAGGTAATAGAAGTGGACAGCCTCAACATCGAGGCGTATTATTTCTTAGGCGTATTATCTTATAAAAGCAATGAGTTCAAAGAGGCGGAGGCCCACTTCCGGAAGGTAGTCTATTTAGACCCAGATTCGGTTCTTGCCTATTATAACCTCGGCAATATCTATTTATACCAGAGAAGATTGACCGAAGCGGTTAGAGAATTTAGGAACGTCTCCCGACTTTTGGAAAAGAGACCGAAAGATGAACAGATAAGGTTTTGCGAAGATTTCACGGCGGAATTTCTACTAAGGGCATGTCGAAAGACTCTTGTGGAGATCTCCAGGGGAGGTGAATGAGATGGATGAAGAGAAAAAAATGGAGGCCTACCTTTCTTCTATGAGGCATGATTTACGAAGCGAGATCATGGTCATTCGGGAAGGGGCAAGCATCATCTTAGATAATCTTGTCGGTTCAAATTGCGACAACTGTTTCGCCCTCTTGAGACATGCCTTAAAATCCACAGACCAATTGAATAAGTTGGTAGGAGAATCCCTGACCTCCTCCCGTTTGATAAAAATAGTCCAGCCTCTTCTCTCTGCAAAAGAGGAGGAATTAGCCAATTTGAAAAGGGAGCGCCTGAAGAAGGAGGGGGAACTGGAAAGGTTGAAAGAACAACTTCTGGTGAAAGAAGAGGAACTGAGATGTGTCAAAAAGGAACTTCTGAAAAAAGAGGAAGAATTGATGAGCGTCAGGGGGGAGCTCCCAGCCATAGATGACGAGCTGAAAGAGGCAAAGGATGGGCCCCAGGGGCATGGGATAGAACTCCTCACCTATGAGCTCGTGGGCATGATCTCCCATATCATTCGGACTCCGCTGACGGTCATCAAAGAGAGCCTCTCCCTGGTGTTGGATGGAATACCAGGGGAGCTAAACACAAAGCAGAAAGAGTTGCTTTCCAATGGAAAAAAGAGCGTCGATAGCTTAATCCACTCCATTGAGGAATTATCCCGGGAATCCTGGGATGAAATCATTCGCTTAGCACGACAACATTTTTCCGCTGACTCCCTTTCTCCAAAGAATAAATTAAAGCAGAAAAAAAAGATTCTTATCATAGAAGACCAGGCAGTGATCTCTAACATGCTTAAGATGAGATTAGAGGCTAATGACTATGAGGTCACTATTGCCGCTGATGGGCAGGAAGGTCTGGAGAAGGCACGCAGAGAAAACCCGAGCCTAATTCTCCTGGACATAATGCTCCCCAAGATGGATGGATATAAGGTTTGCCAGCTTCTTAAGGCTGATCCAAAATATCGCTCCATTCCGGTCATCATCTCCTCCGGGAGGACACCGCAGGAAGTCCATAAGGTGGGGAAGGAGGTTGGGGCGGATGCATTTATATCTAAGCCGTTCGAAGCAGAAACGCTGCTCAAAAAAATAGAGGAGCTTTTAGGAAGAAAGGTGAAGTAAAGAGATCATTGACGCTCAAGGAGATAGGTTTCCCTGCCTCTTTTGGGGGGTGGGGAGATTTCTTTGCACCCAGAGATCGTCCATTCCTCGATAAGTTTGCGGAGAATCTCCCGTTGCTGGCGGACGGCAAAATCGGCATATTTCGGATCTCTTTTCCGGTAAGTCCTCTCAATAAAGGAGATGGCATTCCGGGTGGTTCGAACCTGAGAGCGAATCATCTCGCATTTCGTGAGTCCCCATCGGGCTTCGATGGAGTCTCCCGGGTGCGGGGAGAGCCAGAGGTGGTTCTGAAAAACGTGGAGGAAGGTGACGGATTGTCCTTTCTGAATGGGAATTTCAACGGCCTCCATCCTCTCTGTCACCCTCTCCCTGTCGAGATGATTCGATTCGATGATCTGGCGGAGGTGATCCATCAGGAGGATGATTCTGCCATCCCGACCGGGCGTGCTGTGGACCTCCCATAAAGCGGATCCCTCCCTGCAACCGCCCCTGTGACATCTCTGGTATCCTGTCATGACAACAGGGACCCTGTCCATCAGGTAATGGGTTGTGGCATTGAGCGCCTTTTCCATTTTTTCCCAGGGGTCATAATCTGTTGGATCAATTCTTCTTGCCACGGCTTCAACAAAATCGGCATAGCCTTCATAGAAATCCGAAGAGTATTGCTCCAGCGAATAGAAGGGGTATTCTGCCGCAGGAAGGTATTCCCATCTCCCATTTCTAAAGATCGGCCAGCGGAACTTCACCAGACCGGAAAAGACTGTGGACTCCGGCCTCGGGGTCAGAAAGTCCCTTCCGCTCAATTTTTGAACTTTTGCAGGCGATGTGGCTTCCCATGTCTGAAGGGGATGAGCGCTGCTCCCATCGAGGATGACACGGCCGATGACTCCGGCATGGGACTCCGTGACAAAGAACATTGTTCCAGGAGCGATTGATTCCTGATCGATTCGAATGGGGTAGGTGTCGAGTGGAAGGGTCCGGGTGGTTGTCTCCGAAAGCATATGGAGAAAGGCTTTGCGGAAACGGAGGTCTTTATGCCAATCGGGGTGAGTGGGGAGGTGTCCCCAATCCTTGGACCAATGGCCGATGAATTTGTCGTTTTTGGTGGTGGCTCCTGCAGGGAGGCCTGCGATCCGAGCATAGATCCATCGAATAGCATAAGGGACATCCGCACAGTCAACCGGAATTTTATGGCGGATGAAGAAATCCTCCGTCAGATTGGTTTCAACCCATCCGGCGAAATTCGATTCCTCCTCTAACGTCCATCGCCGTTCTTCCACTTTCCAAACCTGACGGGGAGATTCCTTGATCGATTCGCCGAAAGCAGGCTGGACAGGAAGGAAGAGGAGAATGATAAGCAATGCTTTCATAAAATCATATTAAAAAGATTCATATAAGATTGTCAACCAGGACAAAATAAGGTATTTTGTTATAGGTATGTCCTCTTCCCTTTTTCCCTCCCTCTCGACGCCTGCCTGCGCGAAGCCGCTTCGGCGAAGGCAGGGGGGAGGGTAGGGGGGGTGAGAGAGAGGAAGCACATGAGCCGAAAGATTCGTATCTTGATTGCTGAAAAGGATCCCGATTTTGTAAAGATGGTCGAGGACTCTCTGAGAGAGTCGGGCGGCCTTTATCGACTCGAAGTGGTTTCCTCCGGGAATACATGTTTAAAGAAACTCCAGGATGAAAAATTCGACATCCTTCTCTTAGACCATCTCCTCCCTGATGGAGAGGGGTTGAACTGGCTCAGGCGGTTTAATGAGTTGGGCATTGGGATTCCCACAATTTTTGTCACAGCCAAAGGAGACCCACAGATGTCCGTCCAGGCGATGAAGGAGGGTGTCTTTGACTACATCAACCGGTCCGCTGAATGCGCCAAAGCCTTCCCCTTTGTCGTCAACCGTGCTGTGGAGGGCCATACGTTAATGGTGGAGAAAGTCAGGCTTCAGAAGGAACTGATCGAGACCAAGAACTTTCTCGAATCGATCGTGGAGAAGGCGGGAGATGCCATTTCAGTGGTTGACCTTGAAGGGAAGATTCTTTATTGGAATGAAGGGGCGGAACAGATTTATGGATACCGGAAAGAAGAGGTTCTTGGCAAGAGACTGTCTGATTTTCTCTTTCCCGCCAATGAAAACCTGAGAGAGGAAGAAGAGAAATTGTTAGACGAATTGATGACGCGAGTTAAACAGGGAGAGGCAGTTCCCAATGTGGAGGTAAAAAGACGGACAAAAGAGGGAAAAGAGATCATTACGAGCATGACGATTTCTCCGCTCAGGGATGCGGAAGGAAGGGTCATCGGCGCCTCTCGTATCTGTAAAGATATTACTCAGTTGAAGAAGGTAGAGGAACGATTGATTCTTGCGGAAAGGTTGTCCTCGTTGGGGGAAATCACCGCGGGGGTGGCCCACGAACTCCGAAATCCTCTGGCAGGAATCAAGATCAATACACAGATCCTGTCAAGGAAGAGAGACTTTCCTGAAATGGAGAGACGGTTATTGGATAGCACATTGGAAGGGATCGGGAAGATTCAGAAGATTGTGGACGATATGCTCCATTTCGCCAAACCGAAAGCCTCCCACTTTAAACTGGAGGAACTCAATGAGGTGGCGGAAAACAGTCTTGCCATCTTTCAGACAAAATTGAAGAAGGGTAATATATCTCTACTATTTGAAAAAGGCGAGGGCCTGCCGAAGGTTTGGATCGATGCCCATCAGATACAGCAGGTCCTGACCAACCTGATGCTCAATGCCATTCAGGCAATGGAGAAGAGCGGCACATTGGCTTTACGGACCTTTTCAGATGGAAAGGATGAAGTGGGCATTGAGGTGAAGGATACCGGCGCCGGGATCCCCAAATCCCATCTCAAAAAGATTTTCGACCCTTTTTTTACAACCAAATCAGAAGGAACCGGACTCGGGCTTTCCATCAGCATTAAGATTTTAGAAAGTCACGGAGCTACGATCAATGTGACCAGTCAGGAAGGAAAGGGTTCAACCTTTACCATTCACTTTCCAACCTCCAATTCCGTTTCCCCTCCCCATTGACGGGGGAGGGTAAGGGTGGGGGTGGACTAATTGAGAAAGAGAAGGTTATGCAGTTTAAAATCCTGGTGATCGACGACGAACCCATTCTGAGGGAATCTCTCGAGGTGGCGCTCAAGACATTGGGACATGATGTCATCATCGCGGGAACCGGAGAGGAAGGATTGGAACTTTTTCGAAAGGAGAGCCCCGATCTCGTTCTCCTGGATCACTGGTTGCCTGGCATCAACGGGGATGAAGTTCTTCAAAGGATAAAAGAGCAAGAGCCTGAGATTCCCGTCATCATCATGACGGCACAGGGTTCGATCGAACTGGCCGTCGATTCGATGAAAATGGGGGCCTTCGACTTTCTGGTCAAACCCTTTGATCTGGACCAGATTGAAGGCCTTGTCAAAAAAGGCCTCGAGCGAGTCCGTTTGAAGAAAGAGGTGGAATGGCTTCGGTCACAGTATCAGGAGAGGTTCCGGTCCGGAGGGATTGTCGGAGTCAGTCAGAAGATGAGAGATGTTTTGGGACTGGCAGAAAGGGTTGCTCAAAGTTCGGACACCACTCTCCTGATTGAGGGAGAGACCGGGACAGGGAAAGAACTCCTTGCGGAATACATCCATTTCTTAAGCCCGCGTTCTTCCTTTCCTTTCATCCCGATCAACTGTGGGGCGATTCCTAAAGACCTCTTCGAGAGCGAACTCTTCGGTTATGATAAGGGGGCCTTTACCGGCGCTCTGGAAAAGGGAAAGATGGGGAAAGTGGAGACCGCAGAGAAGGGGACCCTCTTTCTCGATGAGGTGGGAGAACTTCCTCCTTCTGCCCAGGTTAAAGTTCTGAGGGTCCTTGAGGAAAAGGAATATTTTAAAGTCGGAGGAATTGAAAAGAAGAAAGCGGATATCCGGATCATTGCGGCAACGAATAAGGATCTGGGGGCGGAGGTAAAGAGAGGAAATTTTCGAGACGACCTCTATTTCAGGCTCAATGTCGTGAGGCTGACCATTCCTCCACTTCGTGAGCGAAGGGAAGATATTCCGCCCCTTTTTAGATTCTTCGTGGAGAGGTTCAATGAACAGTTCAAAAAAGGATTTCTCCGGATCTCGGGCGAAGCGGAACAGCAAATTCATTCCTATCCGTGGCCAGGCAATGTTCGGGAACTGAGGAATGCAGTGGAGCGGATTGTCCTCCTGGAAAAGGGCGACACCATTCTCGATAAGCATCTTTCCTTTCTCAGGGAGAAGGAAGAAGAAAAAACCGATGCCCTGGAATTAAAACTATTCATTCCGGCCCAGGGGATCGTCCTGGATGAAGTGGAGAGAGGGTATATCCTCGAAGCCCTGAGGATGAAGAAGGGAAATAAAATTCAAGCCGCCAAACTCCTCGGCATCTCCAGATCAGCCCTCATTTACCGGATGGAAAAATATGGGGTCAAATAGTGATGGTCTCGTAAAAAGTCAAGAAACAGGAAAAATGTCATGCTGAACTTGTTTCAGCATCTAATAAAATCAAGAACTTACGAGACCCTGAAACGAGTTCAGGGTGACAGACCGGGACTTTTTACGAGATCATCAATAGTGAATTCCCCGCAAACAGAACTAAATCGATTCTACAACATAGAATGTCTGAAAACAAACATTTTATTTGAAATCATACAGCCTGCGGGTTCTCCTTAAATTTCAAAGTATTAACCACTTTTCAATCTTCCCATTTTATCTTTTCAAACAAAATCGCTGATTTTCTGGCTTTCCTGATTAAAGAAGATTTGGAATAAAAAGCGCTCCTCCTATCTTTGGAACTCTTTGATTTAGAAAACAAATTATGTCTGAGATCTTTTTATTAATCATTCCAATTTTTCTTTGGCATTGTCTTTGCTTTAGTTTCTATCTGTGATGAAAGTTCTCATCCTTGAGCAAGAAAAAACCATCCGGCAATCCCTCATCAACTTCATGGAACGTTTTAACGGTTTTGAAGTTTTTACAGCCCCTTCGTGCAAAGAAGGGGTCTCTCTTTTTGAAGAGGTTCCCTTCGATTTGGTCCTCTGCGGGCATAAGCTTCCGGATGGAGATGGTTTGGAAGTATTAAAGGAATGGACAAAGGCGAAACCCCGGCTCATCTCGATTCTGATGACGGCTCAAAGCGATGAACAGTTGAGACAGGAGGCAGAGAAGGCCGGAATCAGAGGTTATTTAGAGAAACCTTTCGATCTGCAACAATTGGAAGAAGCTGTGGGAATAGGAAGTTCGGAGTTGAGAGGGAGCCTGCCTGCTGGCAGGCAGGGAATCCGGAGTTAGGAATTTTAGGTAAATTCACGATGAAAGGAGGTGAGAAATGATGATGAAGAGAATGTTCGTTTTAATGCTGGCGTTTGTGTTCAGTCTTTCGATGGTCAGCCTGACACTGGCTCAGGATAAGCCGAAGGTTCCTACCTGGCAGACCACACCTGTGAAAGATATGGTAGCCAAGGCGAAGGCGGAGATCAAGAAGGTTACAGCCGCCGATGTGAAGGCAGCCATTGACAAGCAGGAAAAGGCAGTCATTCTCGATGTGAGAGACCCTGAGGAGTATAAGGCAGGGCACCTTCCCGGAGCGATTAATGTCACCAGGGGGAAGTTGGAGTTTACAGTCTGGGATAGAATTTCGGACAGAGACGCCAAAATCTATGTCTACTGCCTGACAGCGGCTCGTTCATCTCTTGCCACAAAGACTTTGAACGATCTGGGCTACAAGAATGCCGTATTAATGGACGCTGCATTTGAGGACTGGGTGAAGGCCGGTTATCCGGTAGCAAGATGAAGTAAGCGCTCCCCCCATCCCCCGTATCAGGGGGGTGGGGGATTTGGACAAGCAATGCTTGAACTTAAGAAATTAAGAGAAATAAAAATTACGCGAAGAGGTTTTCTGAAGGCCACAGGCATAGGCATGGGCGCCGCTGCGCTTGGCAATACCCTTCTCGATTTTGCAACCTGGGAGAAAGAGGTCCAGGCGGCTCCCGTGGAGGTGATTCCAACTCAATGCAATGGATGTGGGAATCGTTGCGGAATCTTTGCCCACGTGAAGAACGGAAGGATATGGAAGATTGAAGGCAATCCGGAAGCCAATGGCAATCTGGGGTTGATCTGTCCCAAGGGACATGGCTATATCCATGATTTATACAGCCCCCAACGTCTCAAGGGGCCGCTCAAAAGAGTCGGGAACCGATTCGAGCCCATCTCCTGGGAACAGGCTTATAAAGAGATAGCTCAAAAGATAAATTTAATTCTTTTGGAGAATGGCCCTCAAAGCCTTTTCTGGGTCAACTTTCCTCAAGCCAATAACCTCTATGCCCTGAGATTGATGCATGCCCTGGGAAGCCCCCACTATTTCACTCATGGTTCGACCTGCTATACGGCGAGAAATGCCGGTTGGAGGGTAACGGTTGGACAGCTTCCATCCAATGACCTTGGGAATGCAAAATATATTCTGATCATCGGCCGGAATCCGGCGGGTGGGGTTGATCTGGGCCAGGTGAAGAAAATTGTGGAGGCAAAGGAGAAGGGAGCCAGGGTCGTGGTCGTTGACCCGCGTCATAACGAGACGGCTGTCATCGCCGATGAGTGGCTTGCCATCAAGCCCGGCACCGATTTAGCCCTCCTCTTGGGAATGATCAATGTGATGGTCAAGGAGGAGCTTTACGATAAGGAGTTTGTCAAAGAGAAGACAGTGGGATTCCAGGAGTTGGAGAATGAGATCATCAATTATCCTCCGGAATGGGCGGAGAAAGTTTGCGAGATTCCTGCAAAGACGATTGTCCGGATCGCCCGAGAGATGGCTCAGGCCAGGCCCAAAGCCCTCCTTCATCGAGGATACCACGGAGCCTTCGGATCGCAGTACCTCAACAGTTTTCAAACCGCAAGGGCATTAGCCATCACCAATAGCCTCTTGGGGAATATCAATCGAGAGGGCGGCATCTATTTCCCGAAATCCGCCCAATTGGGAGAACTCCAGCCCAAACATCCAGCGCCTGAGCTTCCAAAGATTCCAAAGGCAGATGGGACAGGGACTCCTGGAAGGTATCCCCTTGGGAGTTATGGGGATGGGATCACCCATGCCATCCCGGAACTGGCGCTCCGGGGTGAATTAAAGGCCGGATTTGTATATCATAACAATCCTTTGCGGACGAACCCCAATCCGAAACGGGTGATTGCCGGATATAAAAAGCTTGACCTTCTGGTGGTCGTTGACACCGTCCTATCTGAAACAGCGAGCATCGCTCACTATGTCCTCCCTGAATCCTTCTACCTCGAAAGGGATGAGGCCGTGGACACAAGGCATAGCGGAAAACGTGCACAGGTGAGCATTCAGCAGCAGGTGGTCAAGCCTTTATACAACACCCGGCCTGGAACGCAGATCATCATTGAGCTGGCAAAGCATCTGGGGGTAGGGAAATATTTTGAATTTGATCTTGAAGAGGCCAACCGTCTTCGGCTTCAACCCTTTGGAGCGACCCTGGAGGAGTTAAAAAAGAAGGGAATGCTCTTTGTGGGTGAAGAGTGGAAGGAGGGTTTCTCCAGGCTGGAGACCCCATCCGGCAAAGTGGAAATCTATTGTAAGGCCCTGGAGGAATTAGGTTTTCCACCCATCCCTCGCTGGGAAGAACCTCTGGTTTCCCCTGATCCAAAGGATCCCCATTCATTCCGTTTGCTCCATGGAAAACAGGCGATTCATACACATTCCATGACAGCCAATCAGCCTTATCTCATGGAGATCAGCCGCTACTATGACATGGTGAGGCTCTGGATGAATTCAGAAAGAGGGAAAACGCTTGGCCTTAAGGATGGAGATGAGATTGAGATCGAGTCAAGCATAGGGAAAGGAAGTATCCGGGTGAGGCTGACAGAAGGGATCCACCCCTCTGCGGTTTGGTTGCCAAGCGGATACGGAATCTTTTCGAAAAACCTGAAGACAGCTTTCAATGTGGGTCTCTCTTATAACGATTTTGTGCCGACCCTCTTCGATCCCGCAGTGGGTCATGCCATGACCTCCGAGGTGATCGTGAAGGTGAGGAAAGCATAGGGCATAGAGAGATGTCATGCTGAACTTGCTTCAGCATCTTGTGTAAATGATATAGAGATCCCGAAACAAGTTCGGGATGACATAATAATGAAAAGTAGGTTCGGAGAAATGCCGCGATACGGAATGTTCATTGATGCGACGAAATGCGTGGGATGCCATGCCTGCCGGGTGGCCTGTCAGAACCAGAACGATCTTCCGCCCAGGGAGAACTTCAATCGCATCGAAGAGAGAGAATATGGGAGATTCCCGAACTTCAACAGAGAGTTCCTTCCTGTCCAGTGCCAGCACTGTGACAATCCTCCCTGTTTAAAAGTTTGCCCCACTGGAGCCACTTATAAAAGAAAGGATGGCGTGGTGTTGGTGGATGAAAAAAAATGCGTGGGATGCAAATACTGTATGGTCGCCTGTCCCTATTCGGTGAGGGTGATCAGCGAAGAGCATGGTGTTGTGGAGAAATGCCGGTTCTGCATAGAAATGGTCGAAAAGGGAAAGGAGCCTGTGTGTGTCACGACCTGTATGACAAAGGTCAGGACGTTTGGCGATCTTAGCGATCCGAATAGCGAGGTCTCGGCAAAGATTGGAAAATATAAGGCCAAAACATTAAGAGCCGACTTAAATACAAGACCGTCGCTGTATTATAGGAAGGCGTAGCCGGACAGAACAGCACGATGTCATCCTGAATTTATTTCAGGATCACGGTTTTATATTTCAGTGTCTTAAAAATTAAGTAGATTCTGAACCGAGTTCAGAATGACAGTTTTTATGAACGATCCTAAGAAAAATCAAAAAGCCAATATCGCCCGAACTCTTGCGTGGCTTCTGACTGAGCCGGACGAAGAGATGGCTGAGTCGATAATGAATGGAGAGACCTATCGTATCTTCTCTGATTATTTCAAAACGAGTAATGGAGGAGTTCATTTTTTAAAAGAATTCTTTCCTCAGGGCGATCAAGGCGATATCCTCCAGAAGATGAAGGAAGAGTATCAAAGACTTTTTCGAGATCCCCAATCGAACGATTTATGGTGGGTTGAGTCGGTCCATAAAGCCTGGACAAACGATCCGGAGTGTCGGCTGTCAATGGCGAGGGAAAAGGGATATGTGATGGGAGATTCAGCCCTCCATATGCTGGAGCTTTATCGATCCTTTGGGATAGAGATGCCGGGAAGTTATTCCGGCCTGCCGGATCACATCGTCCTGGAATTGGATTTTTTAGCGTTTCTAATCGAAAGGGATTCAGAGGAATCTGTCAAGGTATTTCTGAGGGATCATCTTGATTGGGTTTCGGAGATGGTGAGGCGAGGGAGGGAGTATCAACCCTCTCCTTTTTACAGCTCGGTTTTTGAAGCTTTAGAGGTTTTTATCGCATCGGAAAAGAAGGAAGCGGATAGGGAGGCTTCACACTATGCTTGAAAATATTAAGATAAAAATTCTCATCATTCTCCTCGCCGCAACCCTGATCATCCCGGCCTTTTTGATGGCCTATCAACCCAAAGAATCTAAAAGCCCAAGATTGGCTGAGGACTTATGGGTCACAATAGAATCTCCCCATGCGCCCGAGCAGAAAGTCATGACCTACTCAAAAGACTTTCCGGGAGGCTTCAGGGATGCCTCAATGGGAACGGCGGTCACGGGTCCAATTAAGGTAGAGGGGGGCTGAAGTTAGAAGAGAGATTCCGCCGGAGGCGGAAATGAAATCAATAATCTCCCTCTTTTCCCCATTTAGAGACTGTGTCGTAATAGGGGAAATGGTAAAAAATGTCATGCTGAACTTGTTTCAGCATCTAATAAAATCAGCTGCTTACGAGACCCTGAAATAAATTCAGGGTGACAAAATAATTATTACGACACACCCTTTAGCAAAGGGGGATGAAGGGGGATTTAAAAAGGGGGTTCTTATGTTTCAATTGACTCAAACATCGATTGTGCTCATTGCTGGTTTCTGGGTTCTGGTTTTGCTTAGCCTGGCGATCAAGATCGTCAAGCAATACCAGAGAGGTGTGATTCTGAGATTCGGAAAATTGATGAAAACACGTGATCCAGGTTTTAATCTCATCATTCCGGTTGTAGACCGAATGTTCAAGGTCGATCTCCGGGTGGTTACCATGGTGGTTGAGCCTCAGGCTGTCATTACCAAAGATAATGTGACGATCAAGGTGGATGCGGTCGTCTACTTCAAAGTGATCGATCCGGTGAAAGCGGTGCTTCAAGTTCAAGACTATATGAAGGCCACTACCCAGATTGCCTTGACCACCCTTCGAAGTGTTCTGGGGCAATCGGACCTGGATGAGCTTCTGTTTGAGAGGGATAAGATCAATAAGAAGCTGGGGGAAATCATTGACAATCATACCGAGCCCTGGGGGATCATGGTGGATGTGGTCGAGGTCAAGGATGTCCAACTTCCGGAGACCATGCAGAGGGCCATGGCAAGACAGGCCGAGGCAGAGAGGGAGAAACGGGCAAAGGTCATCCACGCACAGGGCGAATATATGGCTGCCGAGACCTTGAAAGATGCGGCCCACATCATTTCGATAGAGCCGGCCGCCCTTCAGCTCCGGTACCTCCAGACATTGACTGAAATCGCAGGAGAGAAGAACAGCACTGTCATTCCGCTTCCGATGGACATCCTCGGAGTTCTTCAGAAGAGCCAGAAGTAATTTCCCAGTAACTTTCCTCCCCCTTGATGGGGGAGGGTGAGGGTGGGGGTGAAAGGAGATTTAGCCCCCTCCCCATCATCCACTCTCACCAGGGGGGAGATTTTATAAAGGAAGAATTAAATGGAACCTCTAATGAAGATTCATCCCCTTCCCATTGATTATGCGTGGGGAGTGTTGCCGGCGTTCTACTTCTATCTCACCGGCCTGAGCGCGGCCTCGTTTGTGATCTCTACGCTCGCCAATGTCTTCGGGATGGTCAAGTTCAAGGCTGTTGGGAGAATCGGGGCCGTTCTGGCGCCTCTCTGTCTTGTCCTTGCGCCGGCCACATTGATCTTAGACCTGGAGTCCCCCTGGAGGTTCTGGTATCTGCTCCGTTACAATTTCTTTCCCCATTTTCATCCCGCTTCACCGATGGCCTTCGGGACATGGCTTCTGAGCATTTATCCTCTTGAAGCCATTGTTTACGCCTACTTCCTTTTTACCGGAAATCAGAAGATGGCTAAGATATTCGGTATGATCGGAATCCCCCTTGCCATTTCTGTTCATGGTTATACAGGTTTTGTTTTAGCCGTAGTTCCGGGAAAACACCTCTGGAATACGGCTTTAATGCCCTTTCTTTTCCTGATCTCGGCCATGGTCTCAGGATATGCTCTCGTTATTCTGGTCAGCATCGTGAAAGAAAGATTTGTCTCGAACTCCCGATGGCTTAAGGAGCGCTATCCCCAGCGCCTGAAACTCTTTAACCACTTTTTCCCGACGGTTGAGAAAGAAGTCATTTCTGATCTTACCAAACACCTCATCGGATTTATCGCTCTTGACCTTTTCCTTATCTTCAGTGACGTCATTGTCATGCTCGTTGCAACAGAGGAGTCCTATCATACCGTGATGAGTCTGCTTGCCGGAAGGTTTGCCTTTCTTTTCCTCGGAGTGGAAATCCTGTCAGGAGCCTTTATTCCCCTCTTTCTTCTCACCTATTCCAGGACAAAAGCAATTCAAGCCTGGCAGGTCTTGGCCTCAATTCTGGTGCTCACGGGCATTATGACGATGCGATACATCGTCATCATCGGCGGCCAGAGTTTTCCCGTCCAGCTGATCTAAATCCCTTTCGTGATTTACCCCCCCCACATCAAAAATGATTGCAAAAAGGCTCGAATTATGTTCTGCCTAAATTGAGCGATTCTTTTGAAAGAACCTGTAGCCGCTCCGTGTGAGACGGAGCGGTTTCCTCTCACCCGTTGGGTGAGAAATCGTTTCCGACCCGCATGCCAAAGAACTTGCCTGCCTGCACGAAGCGTTTCGGCGAAGGCAGGTTCGGCGGGCAGGTAAAATCACGCAACCTACTCGCCTCGCATGCGCTCCGGCGTAGCGAGAAGGTTGCGGCTACATTTAGGATAATAAATCGCTCAATTTAGGTTTTATATATAGGCCAAGAAAACCTAGCCAAAGATATTTGAAATTTTCCCCATTTAATCTCCTCCCCCTTCGATGGGGGAGGATGAAGGTGGGGGTGGACAAAACTAATTTGGTCCCCCTCCCCTCAATCCCCTCCCACCAGGGGAGGGGAGATTTTTGGGGGGCCAAAATGTTAGAGATAAATTCTCAGACTTTGTCGTGTAAGAATCTAAACTGCAAACGAATAATTATCCGATCTGACAATGATTTGTTGATCCGGCTAAGAATTCCAAAAAAGAAGGGCGAAGCACCGCTTCGCCCTTATCATTTTCGTTCTGCGTAATTAATAAGATGGAGAGGTGCGTTTAAATCTTCTTCATCTCTACACCGCAGGTACATTTGCCGGGATTCTGGCTGATCGTATCGCATTTACATGCAGGAGGACAAGCGCAGGTGTATTTCCCAACTGTTTTAAAAGCCTTTTCCTTTGCCCATCCTTCAGCCTTGGAAAAGGCTGTCCCTGCCTCAACCTTTGTCACTTTTGCTTTCACCATGTCTTTCCCGCAGGTACACTTCCCTGGGTTGTTGGACATGGAATCGCAGGGGCATGTTTCACCACAATTGCAGACATAGAGTTCATCGCCTGCTTTGAGTTCAAACTTCCCTCGTGGGCCAGCTGAAGAGAGAGCCACCATGAATACGATCAAAGCAATAGGCAGAACAACCAATACTACTTTCTTCATCGATCTTACCTCCTTTCATTGGGATTGTTTCAAAGATTTAAAAAGGACCGGCTTCCACTCCATTTAAGTTCATTTTAACATATGGATTTGAAGAAGTCTGTGATATTGTCACAAACAGAAGGAGGGCTAAGTCCATCGATTCATAAGTTCGGTAACGTATTTGTTTACTCAGGACTTAGCGCTGAGTGAGCAATTATTTCAATTCGCAGCATGAGGATACGTGATCGTATTTGCGAATCGAAGCGCTAAGTTTCGATTAACTGAATCATTCCTCTTGAAAGGATGACCTTTCCTTTTTTCTCAAAATCTTTTAATAAACGGCTTACCACTTCTCTTGAGGTTCCTAAATCACCGGCTATTTTTTGGTGGGTTGCGGGTAAATTGCCATGTTCTGATTTTTCGATCAAATAATCCAATAATCTCTCATCCATTTTCCCGAAAACAATTTCTTCAATCAACATCATGATCGATGCTAAACGTTGGCTGATCAGGTTGAATACAAAGTTTCTCATTTCCTCATAGGTTGAGACCATTCTACGAAAATCTGCAGCAGGTAAGAGTAACATCTCTCCTGCCATAACAGATTCAGCCTTTGCAGGAAATAATGTGTTCGATAAAATACATGATGCGGTCAGGATACAGGTCTCTCCCCGTCCTATTTCATAAAGCGTAATCTCACGACCCCTATCATCTTTCTTGTATACTCGCACCTCACCCGAAAGCACAAAAGCGATGGATGAACAGACATCCTTTTCTGAATAGATGCGCATATTTTCAGGAAAGGTCTTGCGAAGAGAAATCGTTAAAATGTCTGTGAAGAAGTGATCCGAGGATTTCCTAAATTTAGGGAAGATTTCCAAAAAATTTATTTTTGTTAGGTTCATAATCACCTCAGAGAACATTAGAAATGTGAGGAGATGGAAGCTCTATTCATCACTCCAATATGGATGGCATCCACCCGCTCCAGTTGAGCGTCTTTCAGAGCGAGTGCGGCTGCATCTGCCATTATCTTTTCAAGAGAATCCTTCGATTTTCCGAATTTCGTCATTCCTACGCCAGAGACATAAACATCCATTCTTCTATCTCCATAGATTGGCTTTATCCTAACAATTTTAAAACAATAAATTTGCATTTAAAAGGCTGATGCGATCGTAAAAAATTGTCATTCCCGTGCTTGCGCGCCGTAGCGCTTCAGCGCGCAGGCGTGAAACTTGTCCTCGAAGGCATCAATCGAAGAACGGGAATCCAGCGGTCGGCGCGACCGCTGAACTATCTAAAAGACTGGATTCCTGCTGGAGTTTACCCCGTACCCTGTTACCGGAATGACAGAAAATAGCCTTTTCTGACTTTTTACGAGACCATCACAGGTCGATTTAGTGTAATTTTTTAAGGTGTGGCATCGGGAGATTTCTTTTCCGATACATACAAGGGCCATAATTCTAACATGGCGTAACTTATTGGAAATACTTGAGATTTATTTGTGAAAAGATTTTTTTGACCTCTCAGGCCGGAAATATTATATTAAGGCTAAGGAAAAAGTTGTTGAATTGAAGCTGCGAGTGAAAATTTTTTTACGTAAACCCTCCTTTTAACTGACACCTGCAAAAAACATTTATATAACCCGTTAGGTAGGATTAAACTTTGGGGTTTTAAGGATATGGACGAGATAAGTTATCAGAAATTTTTGACAACCAGAATCTGCGATCTGGACCTCGATGCGGATGAAAGTCTGGGCCATTGTTTTAAGAGGCTGAAGAAGGAACTCAAGATTCATCAGATCCTCGTCTGGCCCGATTTCTATTTCGGAAATGAGTGGGGCTGTGTGAATAAAAAAATTTCAATCAGCATTCCATTCTACTATGCCACGCCTGAATTGAAGGAGCTTGAAGGGGATGTCCCGACGAGCGAAGGGATCGTGAAAACCCTTCGCCATGAGACCGGCCATGTAGTCAACTATGCCTATCGCCTCTGGCAACGAAAGGATTGGAAAGAGATATTCGGAGATTTTAACAAGAAGTACAGAGATGGATATCTCTACAGGGTGAATCCCTGGTCGAAGAGTTATGTCCGTCACCTTCATTACCTGGGCGATCCGCACTATGCACAGAAGCATCCGGATGAGGACTGGGCAGAGACCTTTGCCATCTGGCTCGACCCGAGGTCCCACTGGGAGAGGAAGTACCGGAACTGGCCCAATGCCCTCGATAAATTGACCTATGTCGATCGTTTGATGGAGGAGATAACGGGAGAAAAGCCGTTCCATCTGAAGCGGAAGAGGGAAGGAGAATATACGGATATCGAAGATACCGTCTCAGAATGGTGGGGGCTGGATGGAGAGATGCTGGATCAGGAACTCCAGGAATATCTGAACGATATGAACGAACTCTTCATCAAACCGACTAATGGCCGGAGAAGATTGCTTCCGGCCTGGAGGTTGATCCGAAAATACGCAAGGGTTCTTACGGGACAGGTCAGCCAGTGGATTTTGGGGTCGAATCAGCACACGGTTCGAAAAAGCCTTCGCCGATGGGAGGCGATCTGTAGAAATGAATCACTGGGATACCATCCTGAAGATGAGGAACGGAAGTTGATCGAACTGACGACCCTCCTCACCTATCATGTGGTGGATGGTGTCCACCACCTTCGCAGTTAAACTGTCAAAAAAGTTTGGAGATAGATGGAGAAATACTTCAAATTGTTTTAGAACCTACGCCCCATTCTTGGCCTGTCTTTTCTTGCCATGTTTTCGGGTATCGTAGCGAGCAGGTCGCTCAAAAAGATAGAGGTTCTTGTCGGGCAGAATATTATAGGCGGCGGTCTGCGAGTAAGATTCCGGATCATAGTTTACCCAGACCGATTCTGTGCGCTTACCCTTCGAGGAATTGCAGAGACGCGTATTGGCATCTACTCTGATCCAGTCACGATAGAACCGATCCATCAAGGAGCAGCGATAACCCGATACCGCTACAGCGCCTTGGACGGATCGAAGGACCTCAGCAAGCTCCTCATGTTCACCATCCGTCATTTCGTAGCTATAGGCCTTACTGTCACCACGGGCCTCGTGAGGATACGGCGGGTCGCAGTAGAAGAGCGTTGATTTGGAATCATAGCGGCGAATTACTTCGATTGCGGGGGCGTTCTCGATCTGAACGCGCTGTAGCCGCTGGACTATTTGGGGTAGGCCTTCTACGCTGCCTAACCAACGTGAGACAGCCCCGGCCATACAGGCGCGTGAAGTCAAGACACAATGAGCCCAACGGCCCTCCGAGCTCGTTTGTGCCAATCCAGTTCGTGTCTGGCGTGCGCGAACGAAAAAGCGGCGAGCACGCTCAATCGCCGATAGATCTGGCTCAGGACGGCACGCTTTCACGAGCTCTTGGCGAGAGAAAGGAGTCAAACTGATCAGCCGGATAAGCTCGTCGCCGTGATCGCGCAAACAGTGGAAGAAATTCACCACTTCAGAATCTAAATCGTTATAGGTTTCAACAGGCGCGGGCGGGCGGTTGATCAGGACGGCCGCGGAGCCGCCGAAAGGTTCGCAGAAATGAGTAAAGGTAGTCGGCAGCAACGGCAGGAGGAAATCCAGGTGGGAAAACTTCCCACCGTAATAACCAAAAGCAATCATTTTGCTACGGCGG
>Ga0207951_100426_pt1 | contig 21513 bp, 18 predicted proteins | sample Subbio12Aug_8Bad_FD_184830 | JGI IMG/M metagenome (GOLD analysis project Ga0207951, IMG submission 184830) | Serpentinite rock and fluid subsurface biosphere microbial communities from McLaughlin Reserve, California, USA - CR12Aug_8Bad (SPAdes) | ecosystem: Environmental > Terrestrial > Deep... | reverse complement strand
TTGGAGATTCAGCCAGATTGGAGTAAGGCGTTGGTTCTTCAGGCGCAGTTGGCGGCCATGATGGGCGACATGACGAAGTCTAGGGGGTTTCTGGAGCGGGCAATCAAGCAGGCGCCGGGCGATAGGCAGTTGCGCAAAACCTTGCTTGAGGTTTTGGTTAACGACGGTGCGTATGACGAGGCGATTCGTTTGTGTCATGCCGTTCTGGAAGAAACGCCAGGTGATGGCGAAACGCTGTTTTCGTTGGCGTTGATTCATTTGCGGCAAAATCAGACCGATAAAGCCGAAAATTACTTCGAGAAAGCGTTGAGAGACCCCGATTGGGAGGGGCGATCTAGTTTTTACTTGGGGCGTTTGGCGCTTGAACGCAAGGCGAACGACAAGGCCTTGATGTGGTTTGATCGTGCCGAAGAGGCGGGGCATGGCATAGAAGCCGGAATGGCAGCCGTTTCGCTGATGCTCAATGAAAAACGTTACGATGAAACCGAAGCCAGACTTAGCCGGTTGCTGTCGAAATTTCCCGATCAAAAACTCAGGCTCTTGATGGCGAAAGCTGAGTTGTTCAATCAGACGTCGCGGTTTCAGGATGCGTTTGCAGTTTTGACATTAGCATTGAAAGATGCGCCAGAAAGCCGTGATGTGCTGTATGCGCGTGCGTTGATCGCAGAACGTCTCGATAAAATCGATGTGGTCGAAGCGGATTTGCGGAAAATTCTCGATAAAAACCCAGATGATGTGGGTGCACTGAATGCTCTGGGTTATAGCTTGGTTGTTCATACCCAGCGCTTCGATGAGGCTGAAAAGTATCTGCTGAAAGCGCTTTCGATTCAGCCGGATGAGGCCGTCATTCTCGACAGTTATGGTTGGTTGTTGTTCAAACGCGGTCGCTTGGACGAGGCACTGGTTTATTTGCAACGCGCTTACGAGAAACAACCGGAGAATGAAATCGCGGCTCATATAGCGGAGATTATGTGGGTCAAGGGCGATAGCGAAGGCGCAAAGAAATTCTTCGAGGACGTATTCAAGAGGTCGCCAGATGATGAGTATCTATTGGAATTCAAGCGTCGTTTTCTAATTGAACCGAAATGATGAAATGGGTTGTGGCGGTTGGATTGTGCTTATATTTGGCCGGTTGTGCCGTCGTGCCAGACTACGTAGCGCCGCCAGTGGATGTGTTGGCGATGCGCAACGCGCCCGATATTGAACAATGGTACTTTGAGGGTAGGTTGGCTTTTGCTGATGGACGTGATTCATTCTCGGCGGCAATCACATGGCGACACGAACGGGAAACCGATCAAATTGAGTTGATTGCGCCGTTGGCGCAGGGACGTGTCGTGATTTCTGTTTTGCCTGATAGCGTGATTATTGACGATGGCGATGTGCGTAAAGAATATCGTGACGATGTTGATAGCGTGGTTTACGAGCAGTTGAATATAGCTGTGCCTTTTTCAGTGCTTAAATACTGGTTATTGGGATTGGTTGCGCCAGGCGTTGCGTTTGTCGACCATGAGCAGGGTTTTTTTCAGAATGGCTGGTTGGTGAGGTATCCCGAGGTGTTGAGTCTGAATTCTCGTTTGTTGCCGAAGAAAATGAGCGTCGATCAAGATAAGACTCGCATCAAATTGGTTGTCGATCGGTGGGAATTGTTGTGATTGAGGAGAAATACCTGTCTGCGGGTTGGGGTGAAAAGTGGCCGGCACCGGCAAAGTTGAATCTCATGTTGAGAATCGTGGGGCGCCGGGAGGATGGATACCATCTGTTACAGACGGTGTTTCAGATCATAGACATGTGCGATTGGCTAACGTTTTATCCTTCGGAAGACGGGCGGGTGGGGCTTGCTGCGCCCACGCCGGGCGTCAGGGAGCAAGATGATTTAGTTGTCAGGGCGGTTAGTCTGCTTAAAGCCTATACGGGTTATCAGGGTGGCGTTGTCATTGCTTTGGAAAAAAACCTGCCAATGGGGGGCGGTCTTGGAGGAGGCAGTTCGGATGCGGCAACGGTCTTGCTTGTGCTCAACAAACTATGGGGGCTTGGTCTGTCTGAGCAGGAATTGAGTGATCTGGGCTTGCGCTTAGGTGCGGATGTGCCGGTTTTTATTTTTGGACGCTCTGCGTGGGGAGAGGGGGTGGGAGAGTCCCTGCGGGAAATTGATTTGCCTGAAAAATGGTATGTGATCATCAAGCCAGACTGTCATGTGAATACCGGCTTGGTTTTTTCATCTGAAGGCTTGACAAGAGATAGTAAAAACATCAAAATTGATGAATTCATTGCAGGGAATTGCGTAAATGATTGTGAGGTGGTTGTAAGGGCTAAGTATTATGAAGTCAATGCTGCACTGGATGCGTTGTCATCATTCTCGAAAGCGCGTCTGACCGGAACTGGCGCGTGTGTTTTTGCAGTGTTTGATTCGAAGACTGAGGCTTACACTGTTTCTGAAATGTTAAAAAGTCGCTGGAGTGTTTTTGTTGCCAAGGGCTGCCTTGAGTCGCCGCTTCATGCGCAATTAAAGCAACTGATCTGATCTACATTGGGCTGTCGCCAAGCGGTAAGGCACGGGGTTTTGATCCCCGCATACCTAGGTTCGAATCCTAGCAGCCCAGCCATATGTTTTTCATAAAACCCCCCCCGGAGTTCGTGAATGCGTGACGCTTCGATAATGGTATTTTCGGGCAACGCTAATTTGGCTTTGTCTGAAGGCATCGTTAAGAAGTTAAACATGCGTCTTGGTATGGCGACGGTTGACCGGTTTAGCGATGGTGAAATATTTGTTGAGATCGAGGAAAACGTAAGGGCACGTGATGTTTTTGTCGTTCAGCCTACGTGCTCACCAGCCAACGAAAATTTAATGGAGCTTCTGGTTATGATTGATGCGCTTAGGCGTGCATCGGCAGCCAGAATAACAGCGGTGATTCCTTATTATGGTTACGCTCGCCAAGATAGGCGATCAAGATCTGCAAGGGTTCCAATTACAGCTCGGTTGGTCGCTGACATGATAGGCAATGCTGGCGCCGATCGGGCGTTGACAGTGGATTTGCATGCCGATCAGATTCAGGGTTTTTTCGCTATTCCGGTTGATAATGTTTACGCTTCGCCGATTTTACTCGGTGATGTTTGGCGCCAAAAATATGAAAATCTAATCGTTGTTTCGCCTGATGTTGGCGGTGTTGTCCGCGCGCGAGCATTGGCAAAAAGGCTGGGTGATGCCGATTTGGCAATTATCGATAAGCGAAGGCCTAAGCCTAATGTCTCTGAAATTATGCACATTATTGGCGATGTTGAAGGGCGGTCTTGTGTCATAGTCGACGATTTGGTTGATACCGCCGGTACGTTATGCAATGCGGCAGCGGCGCTGAAAAAACATGGCGCAAAAAAAGTAGTTGCTTACTGTACCCATCCTGTTTTGTCTGGTGCTGCGGCAGATAATGTGAGAAATTCCGTCTTGGATGAGCTGGTGGTCACTGATACTATTCCTTTGTCAGCTGATTTAAAATCTATAGGAAAAATCAGGCAGTTGAGTGTGGCGGAAATGTTGGCAGAGACTATTAGGCGTATTGCGGTTGGTGAGTCGGTAAGCTCGCTCTATGTTGATTGAATTTAGAATTTATTGTCCGATAAAAAGTTTTTGGAGAGATTGATGGCTAACGTCTTTGAATTTGTTGCTGAAGATCGTTGTGTTCATGGAACAAGCGCGGCTAAAGCTGTGCGTCGGCAGGGTAAGGTTCCTGCCGTTGTGTATGGCGGCGGTGCTGCTCCTGCATCATTGGCCCTTGATCATAATGAGGTTTTAAAGCGTCTTGAGCATGAGGCTGTTTACTCTCATGTTTTGGATTTGAAAGTGGGTGAGCGAATTGAAAAAGCGGTTTTGAAGCAGATTCAGCGACATCCGGCAAAACCGCAAATATTGCACATGGATTTTATGCGGATTTCTGAATCCGATTTGATTAAAGTCAGAGTGCCTTTGCACTTTGTTAATGAGTCAGGTTCCGTTGGTGTAAAAAAAGGCGGAGTTGTGGCGCATAGCATGGCTGATGTTGAGGTAAGTTGTTTTCCTTCCAATCTCCCTGAATTCATAGAAGTTGATTTGTCCTCGTTCGATATGGGGGCTGTTGTTCACTTGGATGATTTAGTGTTGCCGACGGGTGTTGCTTTGGTGGCTTTGCAGCATGGGCCGGAACATAATCATCTGGTGGTTCAGATATTGAAGCCTCGTGGGGCGGATGAGGGTTAATGTGGCGCTGGATGTCTTCTAATTGCCAAAGACTGGTCTGTTGGTTTTTGTGTAGATTATGATTAGGCTAGTGGTCGGCCTGGGTAACCCTGGCCAGGAGTATAAACAAACCCGGCATAATGCCGGGTTTGTTTTTTTGGATTTGCTTGCTGGTTCTGATGGTTGGGTGTTTGATAGTCGCTTGAATGGTAGGCTAAAAAAGCATTTGCTTCCGGCGGGTGAGTTGATTTTGCTTAAGCCTGACACGTTTATGAATAAAAGCGGGGTATCGGTTGCTGCAGCTCAAAGATTTTACAAAATTTCCCCTGAGAATGTTCTGGTGATTCATGATGAAATTGAGCTGGCTGAAGGGGTTGTTAAGTTGAAAAAAGGCGGGGGGCATGGGGGGCATAATGGTCTTAGGGATATTATTGCCAAGACGGGTTCTCCGGATTTTTTTCGGCTCAGAATCGGTGTGGGGCGTCCCGGAGAGCGAATGGCGGTTTCGGACTACGTTTTATCCAAGATGGCCGATAAAGAATTTTGCTCTTTGACTTCCCTTTGCGGTGGTGTCATCGATAAGCTTGATGTGGCGCTCAGCGGCGATTTGGATGGCTTTAATTCGAACTTTTCGGTTACTGCTTAAAAATTTCTTGACTGAGGTCTTGTCAATCAGCATAATCTGTCGGATAAATGAAGGAGGGGTTCCCGAGTGGCCAAAGGGATCAGACTGTAAATCTGCCGGTTCTACCTTCGGAGGTTCGAATCCTCCCCCCTCCACCATAAATCCGAAGATTGATCTGCGGGTGTAGTTCAATGGTAGAACTCCAGCCTTCCAAGCTGATTGCGTGGGTTCGATTCCCATCACCCGCTCCAATAATGTCTATGGTTTGGCTCATATAGCTCAGTAGGTAGAGCACTTCCTTGGTAAGGAAGAGGTCACCGGTTCAAATCCGGTTATGAGCTCCAGTTTTTGGTTGCTAGTTTTGTTTCGGGGTGTTTTGTAATGGCAAAAGAAAAATTTGAAAGAAAGAAGCCGCACGTAAATGTAGGCACAATAGGGCATGTTGATCATGGTAAAACCACGTTGACTGCCGCATTGACCAAGGTGATGGGGGAGTTGCACGGAGGCGAGGCAAAAGCTTTTGATCAAATTGACAATGCGCCAGAAGAGCGTGCTCGCGGCATTACCATCTCAACTTCGCATGTTGAATATGAGTCGAAAGAGCGTCATTACGCGCATGTCGACTGTCCGGGTCATGCTGATTATGTCAAGAACATGATTACAGGTGCGGCGCAAATGGATGGTGCGATATTGGTTTGTTCGGCGGCGGATGGCCCTATGCCACAAACTCGCGAACACATCCTGCTGTCGAGACAGGTGGGTGTGCCCTACATCGTCGTGTTCCTCAATAAAGCCGACATGGTCGACGATGCTGAATTGATCGAACTGGTTGAAATGGAAATTCGCGAACTGCTTAATCAGTATGAGTTTCCAGGCGACGATACACCTATCATCATCGGTTCTGCGCTGAAAGCGTTGGAAGGCGATCAAAGCGAAATTGGTGTTCAGTCCGTGGTCAAGTTGGTTGAAGCGCTGGATTCCTATATTCCTGAGCCTGAGCGCGCGATAGACGGCAAATTCCTGATGCCTATCGAAGATGTGTTCTCAATTTCGGGTCGAGGCACCGTTGTAACCGGTCGGGTTGAGCGAGGCATCGTCAAAGTAGGTGAAGAGGTCGAAATCGTTGGTATTCGTGACACTCAAAAAACCACCTGCACCGGGGTTGAAATGTTCCGCAAATTGCTGGATCAAGGCCAGGCGGGTGACAACGTAGGTATTTTGTTGCGGGGCACCAAGCGTGACGATGTCGAACGAGGTCAAGTATTGGCGCACGTCAATTCCATCAAGCCGCACTCGCATTTCAAAGCGGAAATTTACGTTCTGTCAAAAGACGAGGGTGGTCGTCACACCCCATTCTTTAATGGTTACCGTCCGCAGTTCTATTTCAGAACCACCGACGTAACTGGCGCGGTTGAATTGCCTGAAGGCGTTGAAATGGTGATGCCAGGTGACAATATTTCAGTAACCGTTAAGCTGATTTCACCCATTGCGATGGAAGACGGTTTGCGATTTGCTATTCGTGAAGGTGGCCGTACAGTCGGCGCCGGTGTTGTTGCGTCAATTATTGAATAGCGATTGGCATAAAAATTTCTGGATTAGGTCAGTAGTTCAATTGGTAGAGCAGCGGTCTCCAAAACCGCAAGTTGGGGGTTCGAGTCCCTCCTGGCCTGCCAGTCCAGCAGTTCTTAATAAAATAAAAATCCTGATGAACTCACAATCTGAAGAAACGTCATCACTGGTTGATGTTGTCAAGCAGGTATCGTCCCTTATTTTGGCTATTGCTGGGTTAGTAGCGTTCTATCAGTTTTCTGATGTTTTGCTGCTTTATCGGGTATTAGGTCTTGTTGCGGTGGTATTGATTGCATTTTTTATATTCTTTACTACTGCTAAGGGAAGAAGCGCATGGCTGTTTGCTATTGAGTCTAAATATGAATTTCGCAGAGTAGTGTGGCCTTCGAAAGATGAAACCGTAAAAACAACCTTGCTCGTGTTTGCAATGGTTCTTTTAGTTGGCGTTATTCTTTGGCTTTTAGATACATTCCTTTTTTGGGCTATTCAGTTTCTGATGGGTAAGGGGGCTGGTTAATGGCTCTCCGCTGGTATGTTGTTCACGCCTACTCAAATTACGAAAATAAAGTAAAACAGGCAATAGAAGATCGCATTAAAAGAGAAGGTCTTCAAGAATACTTCGGGAAGATTCTAGTTCCAACCGAAGAAGTTGTTGAAATGAAAATGGGTCAACAGCGGAAGAGTGAGCGTAAGTTTTTTCCAGGCTATGTTTTGGTCCAAATGGAGCTAAATGATCAAACATGGCATTTGGTTCGGGGTGTTCCAAGGGTTCTTGGTTTTATTGGTGGTGCATCAGATAAACCGTCGCCTATATCCGATAGTGAGGCAATGGCTATATTGAATCGGGTGGAAGAAGGTGTCAATAAGCCGCGTCCCAAAGTTTTGTTTGAAGTTGGTGAAGTTGTTCGGATTGTCGATGGGCCTTTCAAGGACTTCAATGGTAGTGTCGAGGAAGTTAATTATGACAAGAGCCGTCTTCGGGTTTCAGTTCTGATTTTTGGTCGATCTACGCCGGTTGAATTGGGCTTTTCGCAAGTCGAAAAAGTATAAATTAGATTATTGGAGTTGTATGAATCCCTGTCATGCCTATGGCGGGGATTTTTCTTTATTGGGGAGCTTATTAAGCGCGATTACCCACAGGAGTAATAATATGGCGAAAAAAATTGATTCTTATATCAAATTGCAAGTTAAAGCGGGTGAAGCCAATCCAAGCCCACCTATCGGCCCTGCTTTAGGTCAGAGAGGTGTCAACATCATGGAGTTCTGCAAAGCATTCAATGCTAGAACTCAAGATGTTGAGAAAGGACTTCCATTGCCTGTAGTAATTACAGTTTTCAGTGATAAGAGCTTTACATTCATAACCAAGACGCCTCCTGCATCAATTTTGCTGAAAAAAGCAGTTGGAATTAAAAGCGGTAGTAGCAAGCCCAACACCAATAAAGTCGGTACAGTTACACGCGCCCAGCTTGAAGAGATTGCCAAGACTAAAATGGAAGATCTGAATGCTGTAGATATTGAATCTGCTGTTCGAATCATAGCGGGTAGTGCTCGGAGTATGGGATTGAATGTGGAGGGTGTGTAAATGGCTAATCTAAGTAAAAAAACCAAAGCAATTAAAGAAAAAGTATTCAGAAGCAAACAGTACTCAATTTCGGAAGCAATTAGCTTGCTAAAAGAGTTTGCCAATAGCAAATTTGATGAGTCAGTCGATGTAAGCGTGAATCTTGGTGTTGATCCGAGAAAATCAGATCAAAATGTTCGTGGTGCATCGGTATTGCCAAATGGCACTGGTAAAACAGTAAGGGTTGCTGTATTTGCTCAAGGTGTAAATGCCGATGCTGCTCGTGATGCCGGTGCTGATGTTGTTGGTATGGATGACTTGGCTGAGCAGGTCAAACGTGGCGAGATGAATTTTGATGTAGTTATTGCTTCACCGGATGCTATGCGTGTTGTCGGGCAATTGGGGCAAATACTGGGACCTCGCGGTTTGATGCCAAACCCTAAAGTAGGCACCGTAACAGCCGATGTTTCTACGGCGGTTAAAAATGCCAAATCAGGTCAAGTGAGATATCGTACCGATAAAGCCGGTATTATTCATTGTTCTATCGGCAAGGTGTCATTTGATGAAAATGCCATCAAACAAAATATCGAGTTTTTGATTGCAGACCTTAAAAAGGCTAAGCCGACTGCAGCAAAAGGTATTTACCTCAAAAAAGTATCGTTGTCCTCGACGATGGGTCCTGGTATTTGGATTGATCAAAATAGTATCGATATTTGATTCAAACTTTGGGTTGCCGTATTGCAGCGGCAATCGTCAAAGACCGTAGGCGCTTACGCTTAATATCCTACGCAGGCGGAAACCCAAGCCACAGAACTGGCGAAGGAGACCGTAAGGGGCATCGCAATGATGCGTTTCATGGCTTCTGATGAAAATCAGAAATGTACCGGAGGTAAATGTGGCACTCAATTTAGATAGCAAAAAAGTTGTCGTAGAAGAAGTTGCTCAGTTCGCCGCTAAAGCCCATTCTGCTGTTGCTGCCGAATATCGCGGACTGACCGTGTCAGAATTGACCGGTCTGCGCAAAACAGCGAGAGAGTCCGGGGTTTATTTGCGGGTCGTTAAAAACACATTGGCTAAACGTGCTGTTGCTGGAACCGAATTTGAATGTATGCAGGAGGGGCTTACAGGCCCTCTAATACTTGCGTTTTCAATGGAAGATCCCGGGTCGGCAGCTAGATTGGTTCATGAGTTTTCAAAAAAAAATAACAAGCTGATTGCCAAAGTAGTCGCTATTAGTGGACAAGCTTATGGCGCATCTGAACTTGAGCGTTTGGCGAGATTGCCAACACGCGATCAAGGTATCAGTATGTTGATGTCCGTGATGAAAGCGCCCGTCGAGAAATTGGCTCGTACATTGGCTGCAATCAGAGACGAAAAACAAGCGGCTTAAACTCGTTAGCAACATTATTTTACGTACACATATTTTTAGAGGACTTGATAATGGCAGTTTCAAAAGAAGATATTTTGGAAGCAGTAGCAAATATGACTGTTATGGAAATCGTTGATCTGATTTCCGCAATGGAAGAAAAATTCGGTGTTTCTGCAGCCGCTGCCGTAGCTGTTGCGGCACCTGCGGCAGCCGCTGAGGCTGTTGAAGAACAAACAGAGTTCGATGTGATTTTGACTGGCTTTGGTGAAAACAAAGTTGCAGTCATTAAGGCGGTTCGTGGAATGACAGGTCTGGGTCTGAAAGAAGCGAAAGATGCTGTCGAGGGTGTGCCGACCACTCTGAAGGAAGGCATTAGTAAAGGCGAAGCAGAAGCTGCCAAGAAAGAGCTGGAAGCAGCAGGCGCTACCGCTGAAATCAAATAAGTATCCGCACTTATCCAGGCTTCGAGCCTGTCCTGACTGGGGGCTGGCGGCATTATTCTGCCGTCGGCCTTTTACTGCTTATAAAACAGGCAGTAGTAATTATCTCTGATGACAAAGGTATAGTAGCAATATGGCCTATTCTTTTACCGAAAAAAAGCGCATACGCAACAATTTTGGCAAAGGTTCAGAAGTTCTTGATGTTCCTTATCTATTAGCTACCCAAATAGATTCTTACGCCAATTTTCTGCAATCGGGTACCGCCCCGGAAAAAAGGCGCAACCAAGGCCTCCACGCCGCTTTCTCAAGTGTATTTCCCGTGGCTAGTCATTCTGGTTATGCCATCTTGGAATACGTTAAATATCGTTTGGGCGAACCTGCGTTTGACGTAAGAGAGTGTCAGCAGCGTGGTGCTACCTATTCAGCGCCGCTGCGGGTTATGGTTCGACTCGTTATTTACGATAAAGAGGCGCCTGCTAACGCCCGTGTCATCAAGGATATCCGTGAACAGGAGGTCTACATGGGCGAATTGCCTTTGATGACTGAAAACGGAACATTCGTCATCAATGGTACTGAGCGCGTTATCGTGTCGCAGTTGCACCGTTCGCCGGGTGTGTTTTTTGACCATGACAAGGGTAAAACGCACTCGTCAGGCAAATTGCTCTTCAATGCGCGTGTCATTCCTTATCGCGGCTCATGGTTGGATTTTGAATTCGATCACAAAGATGCCGTTTATGTCAGGATCGATCGACGCCGAAAAATTCCCGCTACGATTTTGCTCAGATCGCTGGGTTATGACAACGAAGAAATGATCAGAATTTTCTTCGAAACCAATAAGTTCTCGTTGAGTTCCGACAAATTCATGTTTCACGTCATTCCCGAGCGTTTGCGCGGTGAAATGGCTGTGTTCGATATCAAACATGACGGGAAGGTTCTTATCGAGGAAGGGCGCAGGATTACTGCGAAGCATGTTCGGCAACTTGAAAAGGCCGGTGTTACCGAAATCGAGGTGCCCAGAGATTATTTGTGCGGCAAGATTCTCGGGCATAACGTGATCGATCGCTCGACCGGAGAGCTGCTGGCCAGTGTCAATGATGAATTGACCGATGCACTGTTACTAAAATTGATTGATGCAGGTGTCGCTGAAATCAATACCCTGTATGTCAACGATCTGGATCGTGGGCCTTATATTTCCAATGCCATGCGTCTCGATACGACGACCAACCGCATGGAAGCCTTGGTCGAAATCTACCGCATGATGCGCCCGGGCGAACCGCCGACGGCTGAATCCGCAGAAAATCTGTTTGAAAATCTGTTTTTCACCGAAGAACGCTACGATTTATCGGCGGTCGGTCGCATGAAGTTTAATCGTCGCCTCGGGCGCGAAGAAATCGAAGGCACTGGAACTTTGAGCAAGGAAGACATCATCGATGTCTTGAAAGAGCTAATCAAAATTCGCAATGGCAATGGTGTTGTTGACGACATCGATCATTTGGGAAATCGTCGCGTCCGTTCCGTGGGCGAAATGATCGAAAATCAGTTCCGTATTGGTTTGGTTCGCGTCGAGCGCGCAGTCAGAGAGCGTTTGACCCTGGCCGATTCCGAAGGCTTGATGCCACAAGAAATCATTAATGCCAAGCCGGTATCGGCAGCCGTTAAGGAGTTTTTTGGTTCCAGCCAGTTGTCGCAGTTTATGGATCAAAACAATCCGTTGTCTCAAGTTACCCACAAACGTCGGGTTTCGGCGCTTGGTCCGGGTGGTCTGGCCCGAGAGCGTGCCGGATTTGAGGTTCGCGACGTTCATACCACGCACTACGGTCGCGTTTGTCCGATCGAAACTCCGGAAGGTCCGAACATTGGCTTGATTAACTCATTATCGGTTTATGCGCGCACTAACGAATACGGTTTTCTCGAAACGCCGTATCGTAAGGTGGTTGATGGCTATGTTACCGACCAGATCGACTATATCTCGGCTATTGAGGAAGGTGAGCATGTCATTGCGCAGTCCAGCGTGGCTGTCGATGAAAACGGTAAATTAGTCGAAGGTTTGGTGTCTTGTCGCTACAAGGATGAATTTACTTTGGCTTCGTCCGATACCGTGCAGTATATGGATGTGTCGTCCAAACAGATCGTGTCGGTTGCGGCCTCCATCATTCCATTCCTTGAGCATGATGACGCCAACCGCGCGTTAATGGGATCGAACATGCAGCGGCAAGCCGTGCCGACATTGCGGGCCGAGAAGCCTCTAGTTGGTACTGGCATGGAGCGCGTTGTTGCGAAGGACTCAGGTGTTACCGTCGTTGCAACGCGCGGTGGGCGTATCGAAGCCATTGATGCTGCGCGTATTGTGGTACGTGTCAACGACGATGAAACCATCCCGGGCATTCCGGGGGTCGATATTTACAATCTGATTAAATATACCCGTTCGAACCAAAACACCTGCATCAATCAAAAACCACTGGTCAAACTGGGTGACATCGTCAACAAAGGCGACATTCTGGCTGACGGGCCATCGACCGATTTGGGCGAGCTGGCCTTGGGGCAAAACATGTTGATCGCCTTCATGCCCTGGAACGGTTACAACTTCGAAGACTCGATTCTGGTATCGGAACGGGTGGTCAAAGATGACCGCTTCACCACGATACACATCGAGGAAAAAACCTGCGTTGCGCGCGAAACCAAGCATAGTCCTGAGGAAATTACCGCCGATATTCCGAATGTCAGTGAAGAGGCGCTTTCCAAGCTGGACGAATCCGGCATCGTGTATGTCGGTGCTGAAGTGAAAGGTGGCGATATTCTGGTCGGCAAGGTCACGCCTAAAGGTGAAACACAGCTTACGCCGGAAGAAAAATTGTTACGCGCAATTTTCGGTGAAAAAGCTGCCGACGTTAAAGATACGTCGCTGCGTGTGCCTAACAACGTCAGAGGCACGGTCATTGATGTTCAGGTGTTTACCCGCGACGGCGTCAAAAAAGACAAACGGGCGCTCGAAATTGAAGAAGCCGAGATCAAACGTTATCGCAAAGACCTGGATGACCAGTTGAAAATTGTCGAGCACGACATATTCGCCCGCGTTAAAGCCACCCTTCTAGGTAAAAAAGCCGAGAAAGGGCCAAACGGCTTGAAAAAAGGGGAAGAAATCGGTGCTGAATATCTCAATCTGCTAATGCATTCCGAGTTACTGAAAGTCAAAACCCAAGATGAAGACGTCAATGTTTATCTTGAAACCATCGCCGAACAAGTCGAACAACAACGCAAAGAGTTTGACGAGCGTTTTGAGCAGAAAAAGAGAAAAATCACCATGGGCGATGATCTTGCGCCTGGCGTATTAAAAATGGTCAAAGTCTACCTAGCCGTTAAAAAACGTATTCAGCCCGGCGATAAAATGGCGGGGCGACACGGTAACAAAGGTGTCATATCCCAGATCGTGCCGGTTGAAGACATGCCTTATATGGCCGACGGTACACCGGTGGACATTGTGCTGAATCCATTGGGGGTGCCATCGAGGATGAACGTAGGCCAGGTGCTCGAAACTCATCTTGGATGGGCATCCAAGGGTTTGGGAACCAAGATCGGCAAGATGCTGGAGGCTCAGGTGCGGGTGAATGAAATCCGTAGCTTCCTGGAAAAAATTTATAACGGCAGCGGACGCAAGGAAGATCTCGACGATCTTTCCGATAAAGAAATCATCGAATTGGCCTACAACCTGATTGAGGGTGTGCCGATGGCAACACCGGTGTTCGATGGCGCCTCTGAAGACGATATTCGTACCATGTTGCGTCTTGCGGACATGCCTGAAGACGGTCAAACCGTCTTGTATGACGGGCTAACGGGCGAACCGTTCGAGCGCAAGGTCACGGTGGGTTACATGTACATGCTCAAATTGAATCATTTGGTCGATGACAAAATGCATGCCCGTTCGACGGGGCCTTACAGCTTGGTTACTCAGCAACCCTTGGGTGGCAAGGCCCAGTTTGGTGGCCAGCGCTTCGGTGAGATGGAAGTTTGGGCGCTGGAAGCCTATGGCGCTGCCTACACGCTGCAAGAAATGCTCACCGTCAAATCCGATGACGTAACCGGGCGCACCCGAATGTACAAAAATATCGTTGATGGAAATCATGCGATGGAAGCGGGTATGCCTGAATCCTTCAATGTTCTTGTCAAGGAAATACGGTCTCTCGGGGTCAACATCGAAATGGAACAGGACTAATACGCCAACGGAAGCTGTGACATTCCCGGATTAAACGCTCATATTTTGAAGAGGGTAAGTTCTTGAAAGACTTAATGAATTTCTTAAAGCGCCAAGGTCGTACCGACGATTTTGATTCTATACATATCGGGTTGGCGTCACCCGACATGATTCGTTCCTGGTCTTACGGTGAGGTAAAGAAACCGGAAACCATCAATTACCGGACGTTCAAGCCGGAGCGTGATGGTTTATTCTGCGCCAAAATTTTTGGCCCTATCAGTGACTATGAATGCTTGTGCGGTAAATACAAACGCTTGAAACATCGTGGCGTCATCTGTGAAAAATGCGGCGTTGAGGTGACACTGTCGAAAGTGCGTCGTGAACGCATGGGGCATATCGAACTGGCAAGTCCCGTTGCGCACATTTGGTTTTTGAAGTCGTTGCCGTCACGCATTGCCTTGTTGCTGGATATGACTTTGCGTTCTATCGAGCGTGTGCTGTATTTCGAGACATTCGTCGTGACCGATCCCAGCATGTCGCCGTTGGAAAAAGGCCAATTGTTGACCGACGAAGAGTATCTCAACGCGGTTGAAGAGCATGGTGACGATTTCGTTGCCAAGATGGGCGCGGAAGCGATTTACGATTTGCTCAAATCGATCGATTTGAAAGAAGAGATCGTCATGTTGCGTGAAGCAATTAACGCGACTAATTCAGATACCAAGATCAAGAAATTCTCAAAGCGATTGAAAGTTATCGATTCGCTGCTGGCCTCTAACAATCGGCCGGAATGGATGATCATGACTGTATTGCCTGTGCTGCCACCGGAATTGCGCCCATTGGTTCCGCTTGATGGTGGTCGTTTTGCGACATCCGATCTAAACGATCTTTATCGTCGCGTCATCAACCGTAACAATCGTTTGACACGTCTGCTTGATCTTAATGCACCCGACATCATCGTTCGCAACGAGAAGCGGATGCTGCAGGAAGCGGTCGATGCCCTGCTCGATAATGGTCGACGCGGTCGAGCCATCACTGGCAGCAACCGCCGTCCGTTGAAGTCACTGGCGGATATGATCAAGGGCAAACAAGGTCGTTTCCGTCAGAATCTCCTGGGAAAGCGTGTCGATTATTCTGGCCGTTCGGTCATTGTGGTTGGGCCGACCTTACGTCTGCATCAATGCGGATTGCCTAAAAAAATGGCGCTGGAATTGTTCAAGCCGTTCATTTTCAGCAAATTGCAGTTGCGTGGACAGGCGACGACGATCAAGGCCGCGAAAAAAATGGTGGAACGTGAAGGCGCGGAAGTCTGGGATATTCTCGAAGAAGTCATTCGTGAACATCCCGTGCTTTTGAATCGCGCACCTACGCTCCACAGATTAGGCATTCAAGCCTTCGAGCCGATACTGATCGAAGGCAAAGCGATACAGTTGCACCCGCTGGTTTGCAGTGCATTCAATGCCGATTTCGACGGCGACCAAATGGCTGTGCATATACCGTTGTCGATCGAGGCTCAACTGGAAGCGCGCACGCTGATGATGGCGACGAACAACATTTTGTCGCCCGCTAACGGTGAGCCTGTCATCAACCCTTCCCAGGACGTTGTTCTAGGGCTGTATTACATCAGCCGTGAAAAAGTAAATGCGCGTGGTGAGGGCAGTATATTTACGGATCTCGCCGAGATACTGAAGGCGCTGGATTGCAAAGCGGTCGAGTTGCAGAGCCGCATCGAAGTGCGCGTTACCGAAAAATTGAAGAATGCCGAAGGCGAATTTGAGACGAACACCAAGCGCAGGCAAACAACGGTAGGTCGGGCGCTGATTTGGGACATCGTTCCCGATGGCATGCCGTTCGAGCTGGTTAACGTTGATATGACCAAGAAGAATATCTCTCGGTTGATCAACTACTGCTATCGCTATCTGGGGATAAAAGAAACCGTAGTGTTGGCTGACCAAATCATGTATTTGGGTTTCAAATACGCAACGCGCGCCGGGGTGTCGTTCGGTATCGAAGACATGGAAATTCCCGCAAAAAAAGCCGAGATTATCAAGTCGGCCGAAGCGGAAGTGAATGAAATTCAGAATCAATATGCCTCAGGCCTTGTGACCGATGGCGAACGTTACAACAAGGTTGTCGATATTTGGTCGCGCGCCAACGATCAGGTAGCCAAGGTGATGATGGAGGGCTTGGGTGAAGACTTGGTCGTCGATGGTGATGGGAATTCCGTGACCGATGAGCATGGCAAGTCGTTGACTCAAAAATCCTTCAACTCGATTTTCATGATGGCCGAATCGGGTGCTCGGGGTTCCGCTGCCCAGATACGCCAATTGGCAGGGATGCGCGGATTGATGGCGAAACCTGACGGTTCAATTATCGAAACACCCATTACTGCAAACTTCCGTGAAGGCTTGGACGTACTGCAATACTTCATCTCAACACACGGAGCGCGAAAAGGTTTGGCTGATACGGCATTGAAGACAGCAAACTCGGGTTATTTGACGCGGAGGCTGGTCGATGTCGCACAGGATTTGGTTATTGCCGAATTGGATTGCGGGACATATGAAGGTTTGAATATGACACCCATCATTGAAGGTGGGGATGTGGTCGAGCCGCTGGTTGAGAGGGTTTTGGGGCGAGTCGCCGCTGTTGATGTGACGGATGCGTCGGGTCAAAACGTCTTGGTACCCGCAGGCACCATGATCGATGAAAACCTTGTGATTGTGCTAGAGGAAAATGGCATCGACAAGATGATTGTCAGATCGGTGATTACGTGTCAGTCCCGACATGGCGTCTGCGCTAAATGTTATGGTCGTGATCTTGGTCGCGGGCATTTGGTGAACATTGGCGAAGCAGTCGGCGTTGTTGCCGCGCAATCGATTGGTGAGCCTGGAACCCAGTTGACCATGCGTACCTTCCACATTGGTGGCGCTGCTTCGCGGTCGGCTGCGGTAAGCAATGTCCAGATCAAGTCTTCTGGTACCGTCAGGCTCAACAACCTGAAGACGGTTCGAAACCGCGAAAACCATCTGGTTGCGGTGTCGCGTTCAGGGGAAGTTGGTTTGATGGATGATTACGGGAGAGAGCGAGAACGCTACAAAATACCGTATGGTGCGGTATTGTCAGCGGAGGATGGTGGTACGGTTACGGCCGGCGATATTATCGTTAATTGGGATCCACATACTCACCCCGTTATTACCGAAGTGGATGGTTATGTCCAATTGATCGATTTTATCGATGGCATTACAGTTCAGGAACAGTCGGATGAGGTGACTGGATTGACCTCTCGTGTCGTAACCGACCCAAAACAGCGCAGCGCCGCAGGCAAGGAACTGCGACCTATGGTTAGGTTGCTTGACGAGAATCGCGGTCAAATCAATCTGCCAGGTACTGATATACCTGCGCAATACTTCTTGCCCGCAGGGGCTATCGTTGGCGTTAAAGACGGTGGTGAGGTAAAGGTGGGCGACGTTTTGGCAAGGATTCCGCAAGAGTCCAGTAAAACGCGCGACATCACAGGTGGCTTGCCTCGGGTTGCTGATCTTTTCGAGGCGCGCAAGACCAAGGATCCGGCAATTCTTGCCGAAGTAACCGGCATGATTTCTTTTGGCAAAGAAACCAAGGGAAAACAAAGGGTTATCATTACCGATTCAGAAGGGGGGCAATATGAAACCCTGATTCCAAAATGGCGACATATCACTGTTTTTGAAGGTGAATTTGTTGAAAAAGGTGAGACGATTGCGGAAGGCGAATTAACGCCACACGATATTTTGCGATTGCGTGGCGTTGAAGAATTGGCCGACTATCTAGTGAAAGAGATACAGGATGTCTACCGCTTGCAAGGTGTAAAAATCAACGATAAGCATATCGAGGTCATCATTCGGCAGATGCTGAGAAAAGTTGAGATTACGGCCTCTGGGGATACTGATTTTGTCAAGGGTGAGCAGGTAGAGCGCACTTTGCTGAATGCTACCAGCGAAGAGATGGAGCGCCAAGGAAAGATACCGGCGAGTTATGAGTCATTGCTGCTGGGTATTACTAAGGCGTCATTGGCAACGGAATCGTTTATTTCTGCTGCATCCTTCCAAGAGACTACTCGTGTGTTAACGGATGCAGCGGTTAGAGGGATAAGCGACAGTTTGAACGGTCTGAAGGAAAATGTGATCGTTGGGCGCTTGATTCCGGCGGGTACCGGGCTTGCGCACCATCAGCAACGCAGGAAAAATCGTTTAAGTGAGGCCTTGATCGATTCCCAGTCAAGCTCCAGCAACATTGAGACGCTTGATGTGGAGGAGGCGCTCAAGAATGCACTGAATCTGGATTAGTTGTATGGCTATGATTTGCTTGACCATTGGAAATTAATTCAGTATTATGCTCTGCTGTCATGAGTCAAGCGAATTTCATGTCGCCCTGTTGGGTGTGATTTGTTAAAAACAAAGATGGAGTACTAAATAATGGCAACGATCAATCAATTGGTTCGTAAGCCTAGGGCAAAAAAAATAGAAAAGACAAATGTTCCGGCATTGGAGGCTTGTCCTCAAAGGCGTGGTGTTTGTACGCGGGTTTATACAACAACGCCCAAAAAACCTAACTCGGCATTGCGTAAGGTTGCTCGTGTAAGGTTGACCAATGGCGCGGAGGTAAGTAGCTATATCGGTGGGGAGGGGCATAATTTGCAGGAGCACTCTGTCGTGCTCATTCGCGGTGGCAGGGTTAAAGATCTTCCTGGTGTGCGGTATCACGTAGTTCGCGGAAGTTTGGATACATCTGGCGTAAAAGATCGCAAGTGTGGTCGGTCAAAGTATGGCGCGAAAAGGCCTAAAAAATAGAGGTTAATGGCTGATGTCTAGAAGAAGAGTAGCTGCAAAGCGAGACATAAATCCGGATCCTAGATTCGGTAGTGAAATGCTATCGAAGTTTATGAATATGATTATGGTGAGTGGGAAAAAATCCGTAGCAGAGAAGATTGTCTATGGTGCTCTCGATTTGATAGAAAGTAAGGGGCATTCTGAGTCGCTAGGCCTTGTTTCGAAGGCGCTGGAAAATGTTCAGCCTCGTGTTGAGGTTAAGTCTCGCCGTGTGGGTGGTGCTACTTATCAGGTTCCTGTGGAAGTGCGTCCATCTCGTCGCGCTGCGCTTTCAATGCGTTGGCTGATAGATGCTGCCAGAAAGCGAAACGAGCGCACCATGGCTGCAAAGCTTGCAGGTGAGTTAATGGATGCTGCTGAGGGGCGAGGTGCCGCAGCCAAAAAACGTGAAGATACACATAGAATGGCTGAGGCTAATAAGGCTTTCGCGCATTATCGCTGGTAACTCGTCAGGTGCGGTGGTTAGGTTGTTATGTCTAGGCAGACGCTTATAGAGCGTTACCGTAACATTGGCATCATGGCTCATATTGATGCAGGTAAAACGACCACGACTGAGCGAATTCTGTTTTACACAGGTGTCTCGCATAAAATGGGCGAGGTTCACGATGGTACTGCCATCATGGATTGGATGGAGCAAGAGCAGGAACGTGGTATCACGATTACCTCTGCTGCCACAACTTGTTTTTGGTCGGGTATGCATGGCGATCTTCCCAGGCATCGAATCAACATTATTGATACGCCGGGACATGTTGATTTCACGATTGAGGTAGAAAGATCTCTCAGAGTTCTCGATGGTGCCTGCGCGGTGTTTTGTGCTGTAGGCGGAGTTGAGCCGCAGTCTGAGTCTGTATGGCGTCAGGCAAATAGATACGGTGTGCCACGGATTGCTTTTGTAAATAAAATGGATCGTGTTGGCGCAGATTTTTTTAGAGTTGCCACCCAGATAAAGGAGCGATTAGGGGCTAGGCCTGTAATCATGCAGTTGCCGGTTGGTTCTGAGGAGAGTTTTGAAGGTGTTATCGACTTGCTGACCATGAGGTTTTTTTCATGGAGGGGCGGTGATTTTGGTGTTGCATGTTCTGAGTCTGATGTGCCTGATGAGTTGCTGAGTGATGCTCTCCGTTATCGGGATGCGCTTGTTGAGGCGGCGGCTGATGGATCTGATCACCTAACGGAGAAATATCTTTCAGAAGGCGCTTTGTCTGTAGATGACATTCGCTACGGCATTCGGATGTTAGCTCTGAAAAGCTTGGTTGTTCCAGTATTTTGTGGGTCTGCTTTTAAGAACAAAGGTGTTCAGTGTCTGCTAGATGCCATTGTTTATTACTTGCCATCACCGTCAGATCGTGTTTTTGTAGAGGGGCATGATCCTAGTTCTCATGGCGTTTTGGTTAGGCAGGTTTCGGATGAGGATGCTTTTTCGGCTCTGGCATTCAAGATGGCGTTCGATTCGTTTGTTGGGTTGCTGACATTTATTAGGGTTTATTCGGGTGTGCTTAAAGTTGGCGACGTGGTGTTGAATTCCGCCAAAAACAAAAAAGACCGTGTTGGTCGAATTGTTCAGATGAATGCAAATAGTCGCGAAGAAGTCTCTGAAGTTAGAGCTGGAGATATAGCGGCTCTAATCGGATTGAAGGATGTCGCGACAGGTGATACTTTTTGTGATTTGAAGTCGCCAATATTGCTAGAAAAAATTGAGCTTCCTGAGCCTGTGATTTCCGTGGCGGTTGAGCCTAAAACAAAAGCGGATCAAGAGAAAATGTCTTTAGCATTAGCGAGGCTAGCTCAGGAGGATCCTTCTTTTCGTGTAGGTTCGGATGCTGATTCCGGTCAAATTATCATTTCAGGAATGGGTGAGTTGCATCTTGAAATTATCGTTGATCGCATGAAGAGGGAGTTTGGCGTGACGGCGAATGTCGGTGCGCCTCAGGTCTCTTACAGGGAGACTATAACCAAGGAAGTTGTCTGTGATGGTGAGTTTATACGCCAGCTTGGGAGTAAAGGACAGTATGGGCATGTTCGGTTGAAAATTGCGCCCGGTGCTCCTGGTGCGGGCTTCGAGTTTCGTTCCAATATAATTGATGGCTTGATTCCAAAGGAATTTATTCCTGCTGTAGAAAAAGGCGTACAAGAGCAGATCGAAAATGGCATAATGATAGGCTTTCCCGTGACTGATGTTGTTGTAACCCTTGTGGGCGGGTCATATCATGAGGTCGATTCTAGTGAGTTGGCCTTCAAAATAGCAGCGTCTATAGGCTTTAAAGAAGGCGCTGAGAAGGCGTCACCCGTGTTGCTTGAACCGATAATGAAAGTTGAAGTGATGACGCCAGAAGATTATCTCGGCGATGTTGTTGGTGATATAAGCCGTAGGCGAGGATTGGTGCACGGAATGTTAGATGTGCCAGCAGGGCGCACTGTTTTATGCGAGGTGCCACTGTCTGAAATGTTTGGCTATGCAACTGTTCTAAGGTCTGCAACGCAAGGTCGGGCGTCTTATAGCATGCAGTTTGAGCGATATGGTCAGGTGCCTGGCAGTGTAATGGAATCAGTCGTCAAAAAAATATTTTAGTTATTTAAGGTAGCGTCTCATGGCAAAAGAAAAATTTGAAAGAAAGAAGCCGCACGTAAATGTAGGCACAATAGGGCATGTTGATCATGGTAAAACCACGTTGACTGCCGCATTGACCAAGG
>Ga0207951_100425_pt1 | contig 21544 bp, 32 predicted proteins | sample Subbio12Aug_8Bad_FD_184830 | JGI IMG/M metagenome (GOLD analysis project Ga0207951, IMG submission 184830) | Serpentinite rock and fluid subsurface biosphere microbial communities from McLaughlin Reserve, California, USA - CR12Aug_8Bad (SPAdes) | ecosystem: Environmental > Terrestrial > Deep... | reverse complement strand
CACCGCCAAGGCCGGCCCCAACGCGATGGCGGTGCTGGCGATCGCCGAGGAAGGCGGACTGCTGCACGCCCCCGATGTCTACATGGAGAAGCTGGCGATCGGGCCGGGCTATCCCGACGGCACCGTAAGCCTCGACCGGAGCCCGACCGAGAATATCCGTTCGCTGGCGGCAGCCAAGGGCGTGGATCCTGCCGACATCATCGTGTGCGTGCTGGACCGGCCGCGCCATGAAGCCCTCATCCGGGAGCTGCGCGGGCTGGGCTGCGGCATCTTCCTGATCGGCGACGGCGATGTGGCGGGCGTGATCGCGGTGACCGACCCGGACACCACGATCGATATCTACATGGGTTCCGGCGGCGCCCCCGAAGGGGTGCTGGCGGCAGCCGCGCTGCGGTGCGTGGGCGGGCAGTTCCAGGGCCGGCTGATCTTCCGCAACGAGGACGAGAAGGGCCGCGCCCGCAAGGCCGGGATCACCGATCTCGACCGGATCTACCAGCTGGAAGACCTGGCAAGGGGCGACGTGATCTTTGCCGCCACCGGCGTGACGGATGGATCGCTGCTGGCAGGCGTGCGGCGCTACCGGGCCGGGCGCATCACCACCGAATCGGTGGTGATGCGTGCCTCTTCGGGCACGGTTCGCTGGGTCAAGGGCGACCGCCGGGGCGATCCGCCGCTTCTGGTGGCATGAGCGAGCCGCCGGACCGGCCTTTCGGCGTCTCCGGCTCGGCCCTGGGCCGGGCCTGGCACTGGCGATCCGCACCGCTGCCGCTGGGGGCGGCGCAGCGGATGGGGGTGGATGATCTCGCCGCCACCCTTCTGACGGCGCGCGGTTGCGCTGCGGCCGATGTCGCGCGCACCTTGCGACCGACCCTGCGCGACTGGTTGCCCGACCCATCCATCTTCCAGGACATGGATGTAGCCGCCAGCCGGCTGGCCGATGCGGTCGAACGGGCTGAGAGGATCATCCTGTTTGCCGATTACGATGTGGACGGCGCAACCTCTGCGGCGTTCCTGCTGCGCCAGCTGCGGGCGCTGGGCGCAAGCGTGGGGCACTACATCCCCGACCGACTGCTTGAAGGCTATGGGCCATCGACAGAAGCCCTGCGGCAGATCCAGGCCGATGGCGCCGGGCTCGTGGTGCTGCTGGACTGCGGGACCCAGGCCTTCACGCCGCTCGAGGCGGCGCGCGCCGCCGGGCTGGACCTGATGGTGGTGGATCACCACAAGGCCTCCACCGCGCTGCCGCCTGCGCTGGCCATCGTCAACCCGAACCGGCTGGACGAAGGCGCCGAGGCGGCGCGCCACGGGCATCTGTGCACGGCGGGGCTGGCGTTCCTGCTGGGCGTGGCCCTGAACCGGGAGCTGCGCCGGCGCGGCTGGTTTGCCGGGCGGGCCGAACCGCGACTGGCGGACTGGCTGGATATCGTGGCGCTCGGGACGGTGGCCGATGTCGTGCCGCTTGTGGGTCTGAACCGGGCGCTGGTTTGGCTGGGGCTGAAAAGGATGGCCCAGCGCGCCAGCCTCGGCCTTTCCGCGCTGGCCGATGTGGCGGGCATGGACCGTGCGCCGGTCTGCGAGGATCTCGGCTTTCACCTGGGGCCGCGGATCAATGCCGGGGGCCGGGTGGGGCAGGCGGACCTTGGCGTCCGGCTGCTCTCGACACTGAATGCCGGTGAAGCCGGATCGATTGCCGCCGAACTCGACCGGCTGAACAAGGAGCGCCGCGCCATCGAAGCCGCCGTGACGACCGAGGCGCTGGCAGCCGCCGACAGGCTGGCCGACAGCGCCGTGACGGTTGTTGCCGGGGTCGGCTGGCATCCGGGCGTGGTGGGGATAGTGGCGGCACGGGTGAAGGAGCGGCTTGGCCGCCCGGCGCTGGTGCTGGCGCTGGGCGCAGAGGGCTTTGGCGAGGACGGGATCGCCAGGGGCTCGGGGCGCTCGATTGCCGGCGTCGACCTTGGCGCTGCGATCCTGGCGGCAAAGGCGGAAGGGTTGATCCTGGAAGGCGGCGGCCATGCGATGGCGGTTGGCGTGACGCTGCGGGCCGATGCAGTTCCGGCCCTTACGGCCTATCTTTCCGATCGGCTGGGTGCGGCGGTTGCCGGGTCGCGCGAAGGGCGATCACTGGCGATCGATCTTGCCGTGGCGCCAGCGGCGATGACCCCCGAGCTGGGGCAGGCGCTGGAAGCGGTGGGGCCGTACGGACAGGGTTGGCCGAGCCCGCGCGTGGCGGTGGGGCCGGTCAGGATGCTGAGGGCGGACCTTGTGGGGCGGACCGAGCCGCAGACCCATATACGCTTCGTGGCGACCGGCCCGGATGGCGGCCGCGTGACGGGCATCGCCTTTCGCGCGATGGAAACTGCGCTGGGGCAATTGCTGCTGTCTGCGGGCGACAGGCCGCTCTATCTGGCCGGCGAGGTGAGCGTGAGCGAGTGGCAGGGACGCCAGCGCGCCGAACTCCGGCTTGACGATGCAGCCCTCGCCAGCTAACTGGCCGCCTCCGCAAGGGAAGGCCCCTTCGTCTAGCGGTCCAGGACGTCGCCCTTTCACGGCGAAAACACGGGTTCGAGTCCCGTAGGGGTCACCAGCTTGAAAAGGCTTGATTATTTCGGGGCGCTCGCGGCGGTTTATCCCCGGCTAGGCTTGATTTATCCCCGGCTGCTTCCACAGGCCCACGACATTGCCTGCCATTACCGTCTCGGCGGCAGCGCGGGCGATCATGAGCGAGCGCTTTCGCCGGCTGTAGTAGGCGACGATCTGCGGGCTCATGCCCAGCATGCCACCGATCGCCTGGTCGCTCAGGCCCATCTCGGCGAGGTAGCAGCACGCGTTCTTTCTGAGGCCGTGGAAGACGAAGGTCGCGTCGTCCTTGCACTCGCCGCGGCTGGCAGCGGCAGCGATGGCGGCGCGGACCTTGGGCTCCTGCATCAGCCGGCGCATGGCGGCCTGGATGGGCTCGACCGAAGCGAAGGGCTTGCCGCTCCGATCATAAAGCAGCGTGACGGCCTTCTTCGCGACCTTTGCGATCTCCGCCTGCCAGACCGGATGGACGGGCACCGCGCCCGACACGTGGGTCTTGCCCTGCTCCACCACCGTGCAGAATCCGCCATCGAACCAATTGTGGCGGACGCGAATCAGGTCGCCGTCGCGCCAGCCGCTGCACAGGCCGGAGACGATCGCCAGGCGATACATCGGCGAAGCCACTTCCAGCGCCGCTTCGATCACCTCGGCGGGCCAGGGCGCGTGCTCGCCCAGCGGAATCGGCGGGATGCGGACGGCCGGGTTGACCTCGAGCCAGCCGCGCAGCCGGCCGAATTCGAGGACGGCGCGCAGCACGCTGATGACGTTGTTGGCGACGCCTGGGGTTCCGGCGAAGACGTCCTGCATATCGACCACGTCCGGCGCGGCGATCTGGCGAACCGGGGCCCTGCCGAAATGCTGAACAAGCAGGTCGAGGTTGCGCTGATAATTGGCCAGCGTGACGGGCGACAGCGGTTCGCCGCGGCGCGTCCGGCGCTCGGGCAGGTGCGCGCGATAGGCGACGATCAACGCTTCCAGGCTGCCGGCGGCGGCGGCCTCGCGCTTGGTGCTGCCACCCGAGGCGCGGGCATAGGCCTCGGCAAAGGCCGGGTCGGTGGGCGCTGGCAGCTTCAGATAGAACACGCGCCGCTTGCCAGCGGCATCGCGGTAGCGCTGTCGAAAATAGAAGCAGCCGCCGGACTCCCAGACATTCGGCAGATTCACTTTGCCCACCCTCGTGCCCTTCCTCCGCCGGCCGGGGCGAGAGGTTGGGCCAGACCGAACTGCGCGTCAATCCAGGCGTCGAGCTGGCGCCGCGACCAGAAGATGCGGCCGCCCTCGCGCGCGGGTTGGGGATAGGCGCTGCCGGTGGCGCTCCACTTCTCGCGGAAGCCCGACTTCGACAGGCCGAGATAGGCCGCGGCCTCGTCCTCGCCCAGGCGGCCGGGCCAGTCGGGGAGGTGGGCAAGGCGGGCGGCGGCGGTCATTAGGCGGAGACATCGGCCAAGACCGAGGGCGGCACGCGCATGGCGATCGCGCGCTTGATGGCATCTGCCAGCTCGGCAGCCTCATTGTGCGATAGCCGGCGGAACGCATTCACTATCACGCCAACCGATGTGACTTCGACCTTCCAGCGCAAGTATCCTTGGTCATCCTCGCCGGACTGGACGATGATCCCTCTGCTGTAGATCGGCCTCACGCCAGCGCCTTCAGGGCGTCGATCGCGCGGTGCACCTTGGCTTGCTCCGCTTTCAGGGCGCCGATCTGGCAGGCGAGCCGCTCGTCCTGGTCGACCAGCTCCAGCAGCGCGCCGCGCATCCAGGCGGGGCCGGGATCGGCTTTTGTGTTTGCCGTCTCTCCGGCTGTCACGACCTGCGATTTTCCCTCTCGGGCCGCCCCGGCTGTCGTTTCCGTCTCGGGCGCTGCGGCGCCCTCTGTGTAACCGGCGTTTCCGCCGGCCGCATCTTCCTCTTGCCGCCGGCTGTCGGCCGGCGAGGCGACAGGTTCCTGGTCGGCGGGAGTCATCGCCGCCAGGTCCGACCCTGCATCCCCGCCGGCCTCCCCGGCCGGGGTCTCGTGTGATTGTTGCTTCCTGATCTCCGCCCGAAGCGTCGTGCCATCCGGCCCGTAGAGCGCGTTCATGACCGTCTCGCCGATGCGGGCGATGCCCTTCCTGGTGTTGCCGAAGGTGCTGGACGCGAGCCCGCAGGCGCGCGCGGCCGCGCCCGGGCCGTCATGCTCCTCGCAGAGCTGTTCCATGTCGGCGCGGATGGCGGCTTCGGTGAGGCCTCGGAATCGGTCGGGCATCGGCGGATCCTTTGGTTTCGATTGCGGCGGCTGCTGCCTGGGCAGGAAGGGGTTGGCCGGCCATCTGTCGGCCAGTCGGTTGGCCAGCGCCCGGATTTCGCAGGCGTCCAGGTCGTTCGATCCGACCCGGAACTTGCCGTCCGGACCTCCGGCGATCCGCGCCTCCGACACCATGAAGCCACGGTTGCGGAGAAGCGCGATCTCGTTGTCGAGGCCGAGGGCGGACGCGAGGCTCATCAGCGGACCTCGAAGGTTTCCAGGAGGTCGAGCACGTCATCGGCCCGGCCGAGCGCGATCAGGTCGATCGGCGACTTGCCTTCCCAGCGTTGCTGCGGGGTCTCCAGCCAGCGGACCAGCCCGAGGGGTTCCCAGACCTGCAGCGCCATGTCGATGACATCGATGAGGCCCTGCGGGTCGGACGCCAGCGCGGTTCGGAACATGGCGGTCACGCGCCGCGTTCCTGGCCGATTGGTGGCCGGCGCTTGTCGAGAGCGGCCCCGACCTCGCGGTGCAGCCGCTCAAGCTCCTCGCGCGTGAGCCAGTGGAAGGCACCGCTGCCCTGCACACAGTAGGGGCGCGCCGGCGATTGCGCGCGGGCGTCCGTGACGATCAGCGGCGTCATTTCCCGACCGCCTGCTCGATCACCGCCATGGCAGCCGCCCATGCAGCGGCCTGTTCCGGGTCGTCGTCGTCGCTGGCGTTTGACGGCATCACCGTGATGAGGCGGTGGAGTGCCGCCAGCAGGTCGGGCGCGGCTGCGATAAGCCGGGCGTCCGCATCGGCGCGATCCGACCACAGCGGGACTGTGGCGACTTCCAGGCCCGGCCTGTCCGGGTCGCCAGGGAAGAAGGGCCCGCGGATCACGCGCGTGCCCACCATTGCCCACGGCGCGGGTGTGTGCCCGATCTTCATGCCGAGACCCGATCGTCGAATGGCCGATCGCCCGGGAAGTCGTCGCCATCCGACACGCCGTCATCGTCTGGCCCGGCGATTTCCCTGAAGCGCGCGAGGCCTGCCTCCATCGCCATGCCGTGCAGATCAGGCCGCTGGGCGGAGAGCTTGGCCAGCGCCTTCGCGCTCTGCTGCTGCACGTCGGCGAGCTGGTCGGGCGTGGCGGCGTCGGCCAGCTTCCCGCGATAGTCGTCAAGCCAGCATTCCGCTGTCTGGCGCGATTGCGCTGGCGGTTCGGAGGGCAATGCGGCCAGCGGCTGCATTTTGGTTGCGTTTCCAGCCGCCGCTCCGCGCGCCCAGGCACCGAGGCCTGCCCCGCTGTCTTCGCTGATGCGCTGCCCTTCCGGGAAGAAGGGGCGGTGCTGCTCCTGCAGCTTCACGGGAATGCCGACGCCCGGCTTGTCGGGCAGCAGCAGGAAGCTCGCGGTCATCTCATACATGAAGCGCTTTTCGCAAATCGGATGCCAGCGCTCCTGGACGGGGCGGTCCTTGGCGGCGGTGACGACCGTCTTCATGGACGGCTTGCCGTTCCACATCTTGGGGCTGCCGTCGTTGTTCAGCTGCGCGACCTGCTCGACCAGCATCTTTTCTTCGGCGCGCAAACAGAAGATCAAGTGTGCACGGCACTGCACCAGCCGGTTCATCATCCGCTTGTGCTGGGACTTCGGCTCCTTCCAGTTGCCCGGGCTTTTCTCGCCGCCGTCCAGCAGTGCGTCGGCCCATTCCAGGATGCCGCCCTCTCCCTCATATTCGTGGCTCATCGAATCGATGACGATCACGTCGTAGCCCGCCTCCTCGGCTGCCACGATCGCGTCGCGGTAGGCGGCCGGGCGGAACGGCGCTTTCAGGTCGAGATGGTCGAAGCGGAACTGATCGGCATAGTGCAGCGCACGACCAGCCTCGGTGTCGATGAAGGCGATCTTGCCCGTCGGCCCGGCCAGGCCGGTGGCGAGCTTCAGGGCGGAGAAGGTCTTGCCGGTGCCGGTCGTGCCGGCGATCGCGGTCAGCACGCTGGTCTTCGTGCGGACCGCAGGGCGGAAGGTGTAACTCACTGTATGTCCTCCGCTGCGAATTCCTCGCGCGGCTTATCAAACGGCCGGCCGGGCTCGGTGATGACCGTGCCGGGCTTGCGCTCGGCCTCGGGATAGAACTGCTTCCAGTTTGATGGGTCGGTCTCGCCCGATTCCTCGCGGTCGATCCAGCGGCGTTCCTGCCAGGGTGGCGGATCGAGGTAGCTGGTGAAGGGCGGATAGCCAGGCCACCAGTCCATCGCCATGCAGCGCGCCCAGATGCGCAGCGCATAGTCCACCTTGCGGCCGGCCATGGCGAGCGCGGCCGGGCTGAGCGTGTGCACGGCGATCGCGAACGGCTCTTCGTTCTCGGCGACGACGAAGCGGAAGTGCGGGTCTGCGGCGAGGCCGAGCGCCCTGATGCCGCGCACATAGAAGGCGGCCTGCACATCGCAGCCGGTTTCCCAGAAGGTGCGGCTTCCCCACTGGCCGGCGCTTGCGGCGACGCCGGTGCTCTTGAAGTCGTCGAACACGTTTCCGCGTTTTGCGCCATCTGGCGCGGGCACCTCGTGCGGCAGCCAGTCGAGCCGTGCGCGGCACCATACCTCGATGCCGTCGATCTCCTCGCGCCAGATGATCGTCTGCTCGGGCGTGCCGCTGGTGAAGGCGAGGCTGGCTTCCTCGTGCCTGGCGAGCTGGCGGAAGATGGCCTTCTCCATCGCCTGCGCGCGCTCGAGCTGGTGCGCGAGCACAGGTATCTTGCCGGCGGCGCGGGCGGCATCGCGCAGCGCCTTCGCCGCGCTGGTGCGCCAGTCGTCGGCCTCGATCACGGCGATGTCGCCGCCGGCGCCCAGCACGAGCTTGTGGGCAAGCCGGCCCATGTCGAAGACGCTCGAGTCCTCGCTGGCGTAGGCCGGGTTCAGCCGCGGGTGGCGGTGCCAGGCGTGGCGGGGCGAGCGGTCGATCAAGAGCTTGGCGATCGACGCGGAGAGCGACGGCACCGGGCAGGGGTCGGCGTGATAGTCGGCCTCGGGCATGTCGTAGACGCCGGGCAGGGCAATGGCGGTCATTTTTTGCTCCATGTCACCGACAGCCCGGCGATGGCCGTGTCGTCGCGGATGAACAGGTGGGCTTCCTGCCCGGGGTGCTCGATCGCCCATTCCTGCGCGATCTTCCGCGCATCGGCCTCGGTGCCGTTTGCCCAGATCACGCGCCAGCCATCGGCATCGGGCACGATCACGACGCAGCGCAGCGCGCCGCTCACCGGATCAGCCCGGCGGCAAATGTCAGCACGACGAAGCCGGTGGCAATCCATGCAATATTACGCGACAGGCGCTCACGATCCCGGCGGGTGCGGAGGGTGAGGTCGTCGGGGATCGGCCCGTCATCGTGACGGATGCCGGTGCGGGATCGTCTGGTCATGGCGCGGTCTCCACGCTGATGGTGAGGCGGTAGGTCGCGCCGTCTGCCCCTGTGATCGTCATGGAGTGCCGACCGTCGAGGTGCTGCCATTCGATCGGCGCGACCTCGTGGCCGCACTCGATGAGCGCATTGCGCACCTGGTGCAGCGTGAGGCCGGATGCATGGGATGCGAACGGCACGGCTTCCTGATCGGCCCAGTGCGGGCGCGGGGCAGGAGCGCCGTGTGCGCGCAATATGCCCGCGAGGATGGGGGGCACGACGCCGCTCATGCCGCGATCTTTTCGGCGGCGGGTGCCAGCGGGCGGCCCGAGATGAGGCAGCGCTGCGGCTGGGGCGCGGTGGCGACGGGCCGCAGCACATGGTGCCAGCCGGCGCCCGCGTTCTGCTGGAGACCGGCGGCGCTGAACAGCAGGCGCTGGTTGGAGGGCGCATCGAGCGCGACCCGCAGCAGCGCCCCGAAGGCCAGAATTTCAACCACATGCGCCGGGCGAACCCAATCAGGCCGGCCATGCTGGCCGGGCACGACACAGGTGACGGCATCGCCGGAGGCGAGCGCGGCAATCCACTTCTCGATGTTGTGCATGACAGACTCTCCCATCGATGCGCCGTCTCGCGAGCCGGGTGGCTGGTCGGGCGATGGGGGGAGTTATCCGAAAATCGGATTAGATTGTCAATCTGAAAATCGGATAATTTTTACACCAAGGTCAATCGTCGTGCTACATCCACTCCGGGAGATAGGCGCGTTGGGAGAAATGAGATGGCTTGATCGCCTGTCCTACAGGTGCGGAATGTGCATCATGAAAAGGGGGTGCAGATGATTCGAGATTTGAAAGCGCAGGCATGGTCTATCCTGCTGAGGCTGTGTCCAACGCGACAGCTTCAAGTGGCGCTATGCGGCAGGCCTGGCGTGGATGCGCGCTTCGTGGGGCCTGAGGAGACCTTCAATCAGGACTAGCAGGTATAGCGATTGCCTTGCGCAAACCAAATCTGCATCCGGCGCGGTTCAGATCGTGCGCCGCCCGATTGATCGCGCTGGAATTGAATTAGGGCACGCTACAGCCCGATCGCCGCGCCGATTGTGGAATAGGTCAGCTCCCAGCTGGCCCGGGTGATGTCGCCGCCGTCCTCGAACTTCTTGAAGCGCAGGGTGAGCGGGGGCTTGTTCCAGATGTGGATCTTGCCGGGCCTGGCGAACAATCCGCCCTCGACGTCGCCCCCGCCGACGGCTTGGCCATATTTCGAGGACAGCGCAGTGTAGACGGTTTCGGCGCAGCGGCCGGCAACGGCGGGGTTGCCTTTCAGAACGACGCTGTCGACCGCGCCGGCCTTGAACAGGATGTTCGCTTCCGCCTTGCAGTCGGGCGTGATGGCCACGTTCTTCACCTCGATCGACTTGCCCGCCTTGTGCTTGGTGCCCTTCTCGGCAGGATAGAGTGCAGCGACCTGGTCCCAGCTCATGCCGGATTCGACCTTGCCCCACATTTCGGCGGCAAGGGCCGGAGAGCCCAACGCCAATGCAACCAAAGTGACTGCTATCCGCACGCTATGATCCTCTCAAGATTGGTTAATATCCACCGAACCGCCAACCGGTTCGATTGGCATTGATGTTGCCAAACTGTTGTGTGTTCCCTATCCGTTCTGCGTCCTGGGGAGGATCGAGTATGGACCCTGCGCTGTGTAAGCTGGGATGCGAACCATGTCATCGGATGTGCGCAATCATGCAGCGCGTTCTTTCCGAGAGGTTGGCTTCCAAAAAAGACGAGCTGCGGTTCGCGCGGCAACAATCGGATCGTCTCCGATTAACTCGGCAGATTTCATCTCTTCTCGAATGGCTGGAACGATCTCGAGTACTAGCTCAAGGTCAGCGGGGTGCATGCCTTGAACGGCCAGCAACGCCTCAACGGCAATCTTCCACTCTGCACTGACCCGTCCGTCGACCTCTTTGTCGCCCTCACCGTAAGGGTCTTCCGGCCAAAGCATCTGCATGAGTGTCAACGCCTCGGCGTATCGGAGATGTCTTGTACCGCCGGCCAGATTGGAGACCGCACTTTGCGATATCTTTAGCCGCTTTGCCACATCCGCCTGGGTCAAATCTCCCGAAAGAGACTTCAGCCTAGCCTGGATTTCTTGCAGCGGGCGCATGCGCAGCCGATGCCCTGCTGATGCGAAATCCAGAAATCTGGAAATCGGATAATATGGGGTTGCGTGATTATCTGAATTTCGGATATTCATTGATCCGTGGATCATGCGCACCTCATCGAGAAATTGGACGGGCCAACTGCAGTGGCAAACGCCATCGGCGCGCCAGTCCAAACGGTCCACTCTTGGAAGAAAAATGGCATCCCGCAATGGCGCCGCCCTGTGCTTGCAGAGCTTGCGCGCCGCAAGGGCGTCGAGCTGCCCGCCGACTTCATCGCCACCCCCGCCGATTCAAAGCCCGCGGAGGCGGCGTGATGCGCGATGACATGGCTGCCCTGGAAGTGCGTGTCGCCGAACTGGAGCGGCGGGTCGCGGCGCTGGAGCCGACGCCACGCGAAAAGCACTATCGGGTGAAGGGAAGAGATGCCCCGACCAAAATGTCGGCTTTCTCCGAAATGATGCTCGGCATCGTGTGGGTCAACTCCGTCGGGGAAATTCCGCATGCAGCGCCGTAACCGCCCCGACCAGTCCACTGCCGCGGAGGCTGCGTGATGGCGTGGCTTTCGCGCCGGCTGGGCGACTGGCTGCTGGACATGGTGGAGAATGCCCGGGAGCGGCGGCACCCGCTTATGCCCGCAGAGAAAGTGGTGGAGCTTGTCTTCAGCCGCCTTCGCCACCGCGCCTTGCCCACCCCTCCAGAAGATCCAGAAGCTGCAGAGCTGCCTCCTGTTCCACGGGGGAAAGCCTGATGTTCTCTTGGGCTGCGGCCATGCTGGCAGTTGTGCGCAGGCGTTCACGAAATTGCGGGTCCTGCATCAGCGCGCCCAGCACAATGCCGAGAATCGCCTGTGTTCGGCGAGCAGGCAGATCCGGTTGTTCCATGGCATTTTCTTTCATCGGTCGTCGCACGCCGATGATAGCAGGGCGGGGTTCCGGACTGCACCCGCCCTGCGACTTTCCCGCGCGCCGCTTCTTCGCCGCGCCGAACCGGGGGCGGGTTTCGGCCCGCCCCGCTTTTCACAATCCGGAAAATGCCCCGCATGATGGGGAGACTGGCGCATGACCCGCCCCAATGTCCGCCACAAACGGCCCCGGCTGGAGAAGGACGATGCAAAGTGCCTGGTCGCCGCGGCGATCTCGCGGCTGGTTGCGGATCATGGCCTCGCCACTGTGGCAGCGGCTGCGGGCTGCGCGCCGGAAACCATTCGCAACGCCATGGGCCTGGCCGCGCTGATCGAGCTGCACCGCCTGCTGAACCTGCTGCACATCAGCGACGGAACCGTGCTGGACGAACTGCTGGCCGGGCTGGGCTATCGCCTGGTGCCGCTGGAAGATGCCGGCCAGCCGGACGCCGTTGTCCTGGCCGACACCGCCGGACTGGCGGCGACCATGGCCAGCGCGATGGCCGACGGGCGGATCGATCACCGCGAGCGGTGTGCGATCGTGCGCGAGGCGCGGCCGCTGGTGAAGACGCTGGCCGCCGAAATCGCCCGCCACGACCGGGCGCAGGTGGCATGATGGCCCGCTTCCGCTGGCCCGAAAATCTGGAAGAGATCCGCGCCATGCTGGCAGACGGCAGGACCGGAGCCGACATCGCGCGGCATTTCGGGCTATCGCGGGACACCACCTACAACGGGCTGAAGCGATACGGCCTGATCATCGACCGCGCGGCGACGCTGGAAGCGCAGCGAAGGGGCGCGGCGTGGACGAAGGCGCCGCATGTCCGCGAGCAGCGGAGACGGGTGCAGCAGGCGCTGATGGCAGACCCCGCCCGCCGGGAGCGCTGCCGCCAGGCGATGCTGGCCCGGATGCAGGAAGACCCGGACATGCACCGGCGGCTGATCGGCAAATCGATGACGGCAGCAGCGCTGGCAGCGCGCAAGAAGGGCTGCAAGCGGAGATGGGACGCGCGGCTGAGCTGGTGCCCGCCGCCGTTCCGGGCCGAATATGATCGGCTGATCCGCAAAAAGGGCCTTCGGGCGGCTGAGGCGAAGGCGGCGCTTGCGGTGGACATCGCGCGCTGGCTGGGCAGCTTCGAGGGCCAGTTGTGGCGGGTTGCCACCGGCCAGGCACGGCTGGTCGGGAAAGTGCGGATCGAGCGGCCCGTCACCTACACCCCATCGGCCATAGCAGGAGCAATGACATGAGCAATAAATTGCGGATTTTCATCGAGCGGATCGAGACGCTGGAGGAAGAGAAGAAGGCGACGGCGGACGACATCGCCGAGCTCTACAAGGAGGCGAAAGCCAATGGCTTCGACACTGTCGTGATGCGGGCGGTGGTCAAGCGACGGAAACTGTCCGACGTGGAGCGCGACACCGCCGACGAGCTGCTGGCGACCTATGAGCGCAATCTTGCGACCCAGTTCGAGCTGCCGATCGGGGAGCGGTGTGCGCCGTTGAAGCGGGAAGAGGTTCGGGCGGATATGTCCGAAGGCAGCTTCAAGTCTAAGGTTCGTCGCTCCATCAAGGATGCCGGTTTCGAGCCGGACCCGGAGCGGCCCAACGTGTTCCACGCGAAGACGCCTGAGTCGGTCAACTAGGCCGTGCGCTGGGGGGAGGACGGGCACCGCATCGAGGCGGCAAGCTTGCGCGGCGGCGTGCTGGCGATGGACCTGGCCACCAGATGTGGCTGGGCATTTGCCGATGCCGCCGCGGTGCGCGCCTGGCCGTCCTCCCAGCCGTTCGCTCATCGTTCCCAGTCGGACGCGAATTCCGGGCGCGTCCGGTCGCTCATTCCGCCCGAGGCGCGGCCTCCGGCGCGCTTCGGCACCATCATCACCGGCAAGCCTGGATCCACGCACGGCGAGCGGTCGGCCTGTCTGTCGGACTGGCTGGGCGCGTTCCAGCAAGCGCACGGGCCGGGCCTGATCGTGATCGAGCAGCCGATGCCGGCGAAGTTTTCCAGGAACCTGTCGGCGACCGAGATCGCGATCGGGCTGAGGATGGTGGTGCAGGCGCATTGCCATCGGCACGGGCTGCCGGCGATCCGCGAGGTGCCGATCATCAGCGCGAAGGCGTGGTTCGGCAGCAGGCTGCAGAAGGACAAGGCGCCGATGATGGCGTGCGCGCGCTCGCTGGGCTGGGAGGTGGCCACCGACCACGAGGCCGACGCGCTGGCCATCCTGGACCTGACGCTGGCGCGGGCGGCGGTGGCTGCCAAGATCGTGCCGCAGATCCCGGCGACGGCTTCGGTTGCCGAGCGGCGGGCTGTGCGGACAGGGACGCGGGCGCGTCCCGCCGGCAGAGGAGCGCGGGCATGAGCTGGCCGCAGCCCAACGCGCATGGCGTCTATCCGGCGACGGAGGTGCTGGGCCTGCCGAACCCGCGCAGGGGCTGGCGTGGCTGCGATCTTGCCAACATCAGGTTGCTGCATCTGGAAGACGGCTGGCGCTGCGTGACCGCCAGCCAACTGAGCAACTGCTCGGGGCATGGTTCCGGCTTGTCGAAAAGGGATTGTCCGCACCCGACCCGTGCGGCTGCCATTGCGGCCGGCGCTGCCCGGCTGCGCGTTCGCATGGAAAAGGAACTGGCGTCCTGGAACGGCGGGGCCGAGGCGCGCGCTGTGCTGCGCTGGCTGGACGATATCGAGCGCGGCCTTGCCGAGTCCGACCTGTTCGCGGGACTGGCCGCATGAGCGGGCGCGCCCCTTCACGCCGCGCGGATCTCCGGGCGGATGCCGAGCGCGCGGAATGCGGCGCGGAAGGTCGCGAGCTTGGTGCCGTGCCTGGGATCAAGCATGCGGCGAACCTCCTTCTCGTCCTTGCCCATCCGGCGGGCGAGCTCGACGCGGGTGACGCTGTGCTCGCGCAGCGCCTGGTGCAGGAGCGCGACCGTGGCCGCGTCGATCGGCGCGGCGACCATAAGCTCGCCGGGCTCGGCCTCGCTGGGAACGGGCACGTCGCGGCCCATCTCGACCAGCATGTCGATCCAGGTGCCGATATAGTCCTCGGCAGCCTGCAGCGCGCCGGCACGGTCGTTTGCCTGGGTGGCGCCGCCGAAGTCGCGGACGTGGACGACGAAGCCGCCGTCGGGCTGCTCCTCGGGGCGGACGGGATAGGTGAAGTCGCGCATGGTCTAGCCTTTCAGGTCTTCCTTGGAGAGGCCAAGGTCCTTCAGCACCGAATGGAACGTGCCGGTCCGCAGTTCTTCCTTGCGGCCCGGAAGCACGGTCGCCCGGTCGCCGAACCGCACCTTCACATGGTCGCCGCGGCCCGGCTTGGCGTCGAGCTCGACACCCCGCGCCTTGGCCAGCTTGCGGAGGATGCGGAGGAGTTCGTCGCCGTTCATGCATATTCTATCGGGCAGTTTTGTCCGACCGTCAAGCGAAATCGGGCAGAAATGTCCGATTGTTTGAGGGTGCCATGCTGACGGGTGCGCTGCTCGGATGGGCGGTTTTGGCCACCGTGGCAGCGGTGATTGCGGGCGTGCGCTGGCTGCACTGGCGGCGGAGGTCGGAATGATCGACCCATGGATGAAGTTTTACCCGCAGGACTGGCGGGCCGACGAGAAGCTGCGGATGTGCAGCCTTGCGGCCCGCGGCCTGTGGCTCGAGATGCTCGCGATCATGCACCGATCCGAGCGATATGGCCATCTCCTGGTCAACGGACACGTCCCGACAGACGCGCAGCTCGCCATTCTGGTCGGCGCACCACCAAGCGAGGTCACAGCATTGCTGGCTGACCTCGACGGCGCGGGTGTGTTCTCCCGTTCGGCCAACGGCGCGATCTACTCGCGACGCATGACCCGTGACCACAAGAAGGCCAAAAAAGCCCGTGAAAACGGCAAAAAGGGCGGTAACCCAAGCCTCGGAAAAGGCAAGGGAAATCCGGCGTGGGATAACCCCCGGCTTAACGGTCGGGTTAAAACCCAGATACCAGAAGCCAGAAGCCAGATACCAGAAGAAGAAGAACCTGACGGTTCTTCTAACCCTATCGTCCCTTCGTCGAAATCGGACGGTTTCGATGCTTTCTGGAAAGCCTACCCCCGGCGTGTCGGGAAGGAGGCTGCCCGAAAAGCATGGGCCGTCTGCTTGAAACGCGGCGTAAAATCCTGGCATATTATCGAGGGCGCGCAATGGCTTGCGGCCCACCCGCCGGACGACCCGAAATATATCCCGCACCCCGCAACATGGCTGAACCAGGGCCGATATGATGACGAAAGGACCGAAGATGGCGAGCGACCCGTGGCAGGAAACCGGAGCGCGCCCGCCGGGAGCTATCGTCGGTCGATCGGGCTCGAAATGCTACGCGACGCCGCCAGTGACGGAGGTTTCGGTTGGCACAGAGCCACCGAAGCCGACGGCAGCGCATAGGGCCTGCATCGCCGAACTGGTGCTGCGCTTCCCGTGCCCCCGCGATGTCGAGCCGGACAGCTACGGAGCCCGCGCGTCGCTGCTCGCCAGGGACACTGCGGCCCTGCAGCCCGGACTGTTGCGCAAGGCATGCGACCGGGCGGCGCAATCGGCCCGCGGCCTGCCATATGCCAGCGAAATCCTCGAAGCAGCCCGCGCCATCGTCGAAGAGCGCCAGGCCGCACAGGCATCAGCCCCGATTCCACCCGGTCAGTCCGGTCAGCCATGGGGTGCCAGAAGCTTCCCTCATGCAGCCTTCCAGCCCGGAAGCGCCGAGCATCGGCAGTGGATTACCGAGGTCAACCTCTACCAGGCGCATCATCAGAGACCCACCCGGCTGGTGCTGGATAACAACGCCCTGCAATCGCAGATGGTTACGCTGGGCCCGGACTGGAGCTGCAACGCAGACGGCACCGTGGAGGCCGTTCGCAGATGATCGGCCCCACGCAATCGATGCAAAACTCCGCGTGAGCAAGCGCAGGGGGAAGCGCAGGGGTAATCGCACGAGGGCCAAAGGGCTGGCGGCCAAAGGGCTGGCGAGTGGTGCGGGCTCGGCTGCTGCGGTCGGTTTGGAAGCACCCGAGGGCTATAGCCGCGAGCATGTGCTCGACGTAGAGGGTCGGCCGTCGACCGTCATCCGCAGGATCGACAACCTGTCGAGGCTGAGGGCCACGTTGGGCGGTGACCGGATCAACGCGCTGATCGCGCTGCGCATGGCGACCGAGGCGATGGAGCGTGGCCTGACGCCCAGGTGCGGGCTGGACATGAGCCCGGGTGCAGGGCCGGACGGGTTCATTTCGGTGATTCAGCACCGCATCGACGCCTCGCTGCTGGCCGGGACGCTGTGGGGCGCGGTGCCACCGCACTGCCAGATCAGCGTGCGGGTCGTCGTGGTGCAGGGCTGGAGCATTTCAAAGCTGGCGCGGCTGACCGGCGGACGGGTCGAGGTGCAGCAGCGCCGTATCGCCGGGCATCTGCGCACGTCAGCCGACGCAATCAACCGGCTGCTGGATTGTCGGTTCGGCAGACCGCGCGGCGGATTCGCGAGGTGGTGACGGACGGGCAAATATGCCCCAGAGCTCATTAGCGCCCCGCTCAGCGCGAAAAGGGGGGGAAGGCTCGGAACACTACCATCGGCCCCGGATCGGCGCTCAGCGGGGCGCGCTGCCAGCCGTAGGGGTGAGGTTGGTTGGTGGTGAAGGCTGGCTCCGGCGCATGGCGGGAGAGACCTGGGAAAGTAACCCCCCGGTATTGAGCCCGGCATTGCTGGCGGTCGCCTGGGGGGTTTTGTTACCGGCGATCATACGCTCGGCGGCCCGGATGTCAATTGATCAGGTCGGTTTTGTTAGACCGTTGTCAGATGGGCTTGACACGGGAGTTGGTAACAGCCTAAAAGGCGCAACGTGTTGAATTGCGCCCGGGGCCCACCAGCTTCCGGGCTTTTTTGTGCCTGCCGTTCGGGGAAGGAGCAAAACTCCAGGACGCCCCCGGATCATGGCGCTGTTTAATTTGTCATTCACCCGCAGGCGCGCGCGAAAGGCGGTTTCCCATGGCCCATGCCGGCCGTCCGACGGCGTATCGAGCGGAATATGCAAAACAGGCGCGCAAGCTTGCCGACCTCGGGGCCACCGACCGCGATGCAGCCGATTTTTTCGAGGTGAGCGAGCGCACCATCAACCGCTGGAAGCTGACGCATCCGGAGTTCAACGAGGCGCTGCGGGTGGGCAAGGATGCAGCGGACAGCCGGGTCGAGCAGAGCCTCTACCGCAAGGCCACGGGCTACAGCTTCGATGCCGTGAAGGTTTTTCAATATGATGGCGCGCCGCTGCTGGTCGATTATGTCGAGCATGTGCCGCCTTCGGATCAGGCCGCGATGTTCTGGTTGAAAAACCGCAAGTCCGCCGACTGGAAAGACAGGATCGATCACCGGCACCAGGGGCAGATCGTGGTGCAGATCACGCCCGATGACGAGCGGCTTTAGGCTTACAGACAGGCAGGTCGAGGCGAACCGGCTGCTTGGCGGCCCACAGACGCACACGCTGCTGCGCGGTGGATCGAGAAGCGGCAAGACTTTCATCATCGTGCGCGCGATCATCATCCGCGCCATGCGGGCACCCGACACCCGCCATGCGATCTTCCGGTCGCGCTTCAACCATGTGAAGGCCTCGATCTGGAAGGACACGCTGCCCAAGGTCCGGCGGCTGTGCTTTCCCCACCTGCCGATGGAGACCAACGAGACGGACCTTGAGGCCGTGCTGCCGAATGGCTCGTCGATCATGCTGGGCGGCCTCGACGAGAAGGACCGGGTCGAGAAGATTTTAGGACAGGAGTTTGCGACGATTGCGTTCAACGAGGTTTCGCAGATTCCCTGGCCGTCGGTCGAGATGGCGCTTTCGCGCCTCGCCCAGAAGAGCGACCTGAAGCTGCGGGCGCTGCATGACTGCAATCCTCCGGGCAAATCGCACTGGACCTATCAGCTGTTCCGGCTCGGGCTGCGGCCCGGCACGCGCGATCCTGTCGCGGACCGCGCGGACTATGCCGAGCTGCTGATGAACCCGATCGACAATACGGCCAATCTGGACGCGGGCTATTTCAGGGTGCTTGCCGCCATGTCGGCTGCCCGCAGGCTGCGGTTCGAGGCGGGTGAATGGGCGTCCGAGGTGCCCGGCGCGCTCTGGCGCATCGAGGATCTGGACCGGGATCGTGTCGGGCGCAACGGCTATCCCGATCTGGCGCGGGTGGTGGTGGCGGTCGATCCGCCCGCATCTTCGGGAGAAGGCGCGGCCGAGTGCGGGATCGTCGTGTGCGGCATCGACGGCAAGGGGCATGGCTATGTGCTGGCCGACCGCACGATACAGGGGGCCAGCCCGGAAGGCTGGGCGCGCGAAGTGGTGCGCGCCTACACCGACTTTCAGGCCGACCGGGTGGTGGCCGAGGTGAACAACGGCGGCGACATGGTGGGTTCGGTCATCCGTCAGGCGATGCCTGCGATCAGCTATCGGGCGGTGCGGGCGACACGGGGCAAGGTCACCAGGGCCGAGCCGATAAGCGCCCTTTATGAACAGGGCAGGGTGCACCACTGCGGCAATTTTCCCGAGCTGGAAGACCAGATGTTCGAGTTCACCAGCGATTTCGATGTCGGTGAGCGCGGCTATTCGCCCGATCGTGTCGATGCGCTCGTCTGGGCCTTCACCGACCTGATGCTGGGCGGCTCGGGCACAAAATCGGCGCAGGTCAGGATCTGAAGGGGTGAGAATGGCAACTGCGGACGTCTCTGCCCCTGCCGGTGAATATGCCGCCAGACGGGAGCAATGGAAGCTGGCGCGCGCGCTGCTTGGCGGCACATCGGCCATGCGTGCTGCCGGCAAGGATCATCTGCCCCGGTTCGAGGCCGAGGAAGAGGCGGCATGGCGCCGCCGTCTGGCGTCCACCGTCCTGCATGCGGGGTTCGCGACAATCGTGCGCACGATGGCGGGCCTGCCATTCTCGAAGGCAATTGCATTCGGCGATGACATTATGCCCGAACTGGCCGGGCAGGCCGGCGAGGACAATGTCCGGACCGGGGGATGGGCCGAGGATATCGATCTGAAGGGCAACCACCTGCAGGTGTTCGGCAAGCGGGTCTTTCTCGAGGCGCTCGCTCTCGGCTCTTCGCACATTCTTGTCGACATGCCGGCCGGCGCGCCCCGGACGGCTGCCTACGATCTGAAGAGGCGGCCGAGGTGGTGCCATTACGCGCCCGAGCAGCTGCTGGATGCGCGCCGCTCCCTGGTCGACGGCAGGGAGCGTTACGTGCATGTCCGCCTGCTGGAGCGCATCCGGACGCATCAGGGCTATGCCGAGAGCTACGTGGATCAGGTTCGGGAAATCGAGCCTGGCGCATGGCGCATCTGGCGCAGATCGAAAAGCGGCACATGGGCCGTTTTCGGGGAGGGCGAATATGCACTGCCCTATGTGACCCTCGTGCCGTTCCTGACGGGCACCGAGCGGGGCGAATTCACGGCATCCGCCCCGCTGGACAATTGTGCGCATCTGAACGTTGCCCACTGGCAGTCATCCAGCGACCAGCGCAACGTGCTGACATTCAGCCGGTTCGCGATGCTGTTCGTGAAGGGATCAAGCTCGGCTGCCGATATCAAGCTCGGGCCGATGACAGTCATCACCACCGACGAGCAGTTCGGCGATGCCAAGGTGCTCGAACACAGCGGCGCGGCGATCGAGGCCGGCGAACGTGATCTGAAGAATCTTGAAGCCCAGATGGAGGCCGAGGGGCTGAAGATGCTGGTAAGGCGGCCGGGCAATGTGACGGCGACCCAGATGGTGATCGACGAGGCGAAGGACCAGTCCGAACTGGAGGCGCTGGCCGGAGAGTTTTCGGATGCTCTTGAACTGGCTGCGCAATATACTGCCGCCTGGCTCGGTCGTCCGGAAGGTTCGGGCGGATCGATCGCGGTATCGAAGGATTTTGGCGTCGTGCCGAACGCCGAGAAGATCATGGCGACGGTGCTGAAGCTGCGCGAGCTGGGAGACATCGCCGCCGAAGACGCGCTGGAAGAACTGAAGCGCGCCGGCGTGCTTTCGGAAACGCTGAACGTGGCGGACGCGCTCGAGCGGGCCGCGCACGACATGGCAAGGGTGATGGCAGCAGCGCAGACGGCAGGGCCCGCAGCGGAGCCTGACGATGGTTGAGCTGGTCAGGCTGCGGCCCATGACGCAGGCTGACGACATGGCGCAGGGGCTGCGCGATCTGGCGGACAGGATCGAGGCCGGTGACTTCCCGGCCTCGATCCAGACCTGCGTGGTGCTGCTTGGTGCCACCGTGCTTGAGGGGCCGATCGACGAGCCATCGTCGCACAAGGTCTACTTCAATCGGTTCGACATGGGCCCGCGACAGGACGGACTGACCGTGGCGGGCCTGCTTTCGTGGGCGCTGATGGGTCTGAAGGGCTAGGCGGTGGCGAGCGTCAACGAGACGCTGTTCGACGCCGGGGTTCGCCACGCGGTCGCGCTTGAGCGGTTCAAGGGGGGTGAGGCAAAACGCCTTGCCGGGGCCTATAAAGAGCTGGAAGCCGATTTGCTCGCCCGGCTGGCAAAACACGACCCGACTTCGGTGAAGGGCCGCTACATGCGCGCCCGTCTGGAGCTGCTGCTGCGGGAAACGCGCGAGGTCATCCGGGCCTTTACCGGGCAGATGGAGCTGGATTTCAACGCCACGATGCGCGACCTGGCGGGAACGGAGGCGGCCCTGCATGCCAGCTTTCTGCAGGGCGCGGTTCTAGTGGGCATCGACTGGGCGGTTCCGGCGGTGTCGCAGGTGCGCGCGGCGGTGTTCGCCGAGCCGATGCAGGGGCGGTTTCTGAAGGAGTGGTTTCAGACGCTTGCCGTGGTGACGCAGGACCGGGTGAAGGCGGCCATCCGCCTCGGCGTGCTCGAGGGCCAGACAGTCCGCGACATCGGGTTGCGGATTCGCAACGCGACCGGGCAATCCCGCCGCGGCGCCGAGATGGTGGTTCGCACCGCCGTCAATCATGTGTCGCAGGTGGCGCGCCAGCAGGTCTATCAGGAAAACGCCGACATCGTGAAAGGCGTGCGCTGGGTGGCGACGCTGGATGGCCGCACCTCGGCCGTGTGCCGGGCGCGGGACGGTGAAGTCTATCCGCTCGACAGCGGCCCAAGGCCGCCCGCGCATCCGGGGTGCCGATCCTCGACCTCGCCTGTTCTGAAGTCCTGGCGCGAGCTTGGTATCGATCTTGACGATGCGCCCGAGGGGATGCGGGCATCGATGGACGGGCAGGTGCCGGCCTCGACGACCTATCCGGAGTGGCTGAAGCGGCAGCCCGCCG
>Ga0207951_100424_pt1 | contig 21552 bp, 21 predicted proteins | sample Subbio12Aug_8Bad_FD_184830 | JGI IMG/M metagenome (GOLD analysis project Ga0207951, IMG submission 184830) | Serpentinite rock and fluid subsurface biosphere microbial communities from McLaughlin Reserve, California, USA - CR12Aug_8Bad (SPAdes) | ecosystem: Environmental > Terrestrial > Deep... | reverse complement strand
CCAGCACTTTCGACGAACCCGCCACCCGCCACGTCCAGGTTGCCGACATGGTGATCGAGAAAGCTCGTCGCTTGGTCGAGCATAAAATGGATGTCGTCATCCTGCTCGACTCCATCACCCGTCTGGCCCGGGCCTACAACATGGTGGTGCCATCATCGGGCAAGCTGCTGTCGGGTGGTGTCGATGCCAATGCACTGGAAAAACCCAAACGCTTCTTTGGCGCCGCGCGCAACATCGAGGAAGGCGGCAGTTTGACGATCATCGCCACCGCGCTGGTCGAAACCGGCTCGCGAATGGATGAGGTGATCTTCGAGGAATTCAAAGGCACCGGCAATATGGAGCTGCATCTGGAACGCAAGATTGCCGAAAAACGCATTTACCCTGCCATCAATATCAACCGCTCGGGTACTCGCCGCGAAGAATACCTGGTCGATCCTGACGAACTGCAAAAAACCTGGATTCTGCGCAAAATCCTGCAACCCATGGATGAGCTGGCCGCATCGGAATTCCTGCTTGGCAAGCTCAAGGATTTCAAAACCAACGCCGAATTTTTCGATTCGATGAAACGCCAGGCCTGATTTCATTCCTGCCACAACACATTCGACGCGCTCGGCAGCTCGTATTTTCAAGCGTTGAGTACCGCTACCCAGGCCACGCACCGGCCACCGTCGAATCGATATTTGGGTTGTTTTTCGACAATCACATTTTGTATAGTGACCGCCACCTCTAATCGGGATCACCTTTAACCGGGATTACCTTTAATCGGGAGCAGCCTCGTGCGCACCAGCAGCAGATTCATCATTCAGTTCATCAAGCTTGCCGGGCCGTTCTGGCAGTCTGAAAACAAAGTAAGAATCCGCACATTCAGCGCCGTATTGTTGGTATTGACCGTGCTGCAAATTGCGATTTCGGTCGTCATCACGGTGTGGAGCGCCGACTTGTTCGACGCTTTGGATCAACGCTCGATGTCGCGCCTGCTGACTCAGGTCGGCTTTATCGTATTGATCTTTATCGCCAACATCGCTGTCACTGCCAGCCACCTCGTGATCAAGCGCCGCATCCAGATGGATTGGCGGGCCTGGCTTACCGATCGACTCATCAGTCGATGGATGAACAGCGGTCGGCATTATCTGGTGACCCATATCGGCGGCGAGCACGACAATCCGGATGGCCGCATCGCCGAAGATGCCCGTATTGCCACGGAGTTCGCCATCGATCTGATTCACAGCCTGACCTTCAGCTTGCTGTTGCTAATCAGCTTCACCGAAATCCTCTGGGGTTTGTCCGGGGTCATCACACTGGATTTGGGCATCACCGATTTCCAGATTCGTGGCCACCTGGTGTGGCTGGCGCTACTCTATGCCGCCAGTGCCGCCATTCTGGGTTGGTGGATAGGCAGACCACTCACCAAAGCCACCGACAACCGGCAGACCGTGGAAGCCAACTTCCGCTTCAGCTTGGTCAAGGCCCGCGAAAACTCCATGGCCATCGCCATGATTCAGGGCGAGCGCCATGAAACCCCACATTTCAAGCAACTTTTCAGCAACATAGTCACCGTCTGGGATGAACAAACCGATGCCTGGAAGCGCATCATGATGTTCACCTCTGGCTACTCGGTGCTGTCGATGGCCTTCCCGATTCTGGTTTCCGCGCCGCGTTATGTGCTGGGCGTCATCAGTCTGGGTGCGCTGATGCAATCGGCACTAGCGTTCCAGCACATGGTGGCGGCGCTGTCGTGGCCGGTCGACAACATGGGCAAGATTGCCGAATGGCGAGCGTCGGTCGAGCGCATACTGGGTCTGACCAGTGCGCTCGACAAACTTGAACGCGAAATCAGCAAAACCGATCCGAAACGCATACATCGCGTTAAAAAAGACGCATCGGTTCTGCGTTTCAGCAGCCTCTGTTTGTCACGGCTGGATGGCATCGTCTGTCTGGCCAGCCTGGATGAAGAAATCAAAGCCGGTGAGCGCGTGCTGATTACCGGCAACCCCTACACCGGCAACAAACTGTTCAAAGCCATTGCCGGTTTGTGGCCCTGGGGCGAGGGCAGTATCGAATTGCCCGACGATGAACCCATTTTCTACATGCCGCCCCGGCCCTATCTGCCAACCGGTACATTACGACAAGCCATCTGCTATCCCGCCAGTTGCGACAGTTACCAGCAAAACCAGCTGGAAACGGCATTGCATCAAGTCGGCCTGGCAGAGCTGATAGCGCATCTCGATGAATCCGGTGACTGGGAAAAAAATCTGGAACGCGAACAGCAGCAACGTCTGGGCATGGTGCGGCTGTTGATCCACCGCCCGAAATGGATATTGCTGCAAGAAGCCTTCGATTCGCTCGATCCTCATGGCGAAATGGCCATGATAAAACTCATCGATAGCAATCTACCAGATGTAACCTTGCTGACCATCAGCAAGCAACCCAGCATCCAGGCCATGCATCAGCGCCAGATCACGCTCTGCTGATGGTGCGTCGCCATGCAAAAACCCGTCAAGCGACCTAACGCCGAAAAAATCCAGGCCATCCACAACCTGCTGCAAACCGGACAATGGGCTGTCGCCGAGAAAAAAGCCCGCACGCTGCTGCAAGCTTTCCCTAACGAGTTGATGCTGTACAACTGTTTGGGTATGAGCCAGCAGCAGCAAGGCAATTTGCCGGGCGCGCTATTCAGCTTCCAGCGCATTTTGGGCATCAACCCGAGAATTGCCGAAATCCATTTCAATATCGCCGTCCTGCAAGCGCAACTGGGTCAAACGCAGGCGGCTATCACCAGTTACCGCCAGGCACTGAATCTGAAACCCGATTTCACCGTAGGCCATTTCAATCTGGGTACCTTGCTGCAAGCGCAAGGACTGCTGGCAGAAGCGGCATGGCATTACCAGAAAGCCGTTGCCCTGCAACCGGATTTTTTCGAAGCACTGGGCAACTACGGTGCTGTGCTGCAATTGCAAGGCCATCTGGAGGCGGCGGCACAATGCTACCGCCAGGCTCTGGCGCTGAAATCCGATGCCCGCAGCCACTTCAATCTGGCCACGGCCCTGCACGATCAGGGCCATCATGCCGATGCCATAGTCGAATTCCGCAACGCCCTGACGCTGGAGCCGCAGTTTGCCGATGCCTGGAACGACCTGGGCGAAACCCACCGCGACCAAGGCGACATGATCGAAGCCGTGCGCTGTTATCGCCAAGCTTTACATGTCGAGGCTGGCCATGCCCGTGCGCTTTACAACCTGGGTGAATTTCATTGTCTGGATGGCCAGTTGCACGAGGCCATAACCTATTTCGAACAATCACATTTCGCCGATGCACCGGCCCGCGCCCTTCAATGTTTGTACAAAACCGAACAGTTCGATCGCTTCGAACGACGGCTAGGCCAGCTGAGCACACAAGCGCCTCACCATTCCATTCTGATCGGCACACTCTCGACGCACTACGCCAGCAATTTTCGCGTAGCCGATCGCTACGATTTCTGCCAGGAACCCATGAATTACGTGATGCACACCCGCATCGACGCCCTGGCACAAGGCGACAGCCTGCTGCTGGAAAACCTGCTGCACGATATTCAACATCTGGCCATCGCCGAGCGCAAACAAGGCCGCCTGTATTACGGCATGCAGTCGGCAGGTAATCTGTTGCAACGCGGCGAGACCTCGATACAACAACTGGCGACCCTGCTCAAAGCCAAGATCAACGACTACCGTCAGCAGTTTGCCTTCAGCCCCTACCAATTGATACAGGCCTTCCCGAACGACATCGATTTCACCAGTTCGTGGTATTTGCGCATGAACAAAGGTGGCTACCTGACCTCGCACATCCACGAGGAAGGCTGGATCAGCGGCTGTGTTTACCTGAAACTGCCGGAAAAGAACAACGGCCATGAAGGCAGCTTCGAATACAGCACCGACGGCGACGACTACCCTCGATTGCACGACGACTTCCCCAGACACATCGTAGATCAACAGGTCGGTGACCTGGTGCTGTTTCCGTCATCGCTGTTTCATCGCACTCTGCCGTTCCATTCCGATCAGGAGCGGGTTTGCGTGGCGTTCGATGTCAAACCCGCACCCTCTGTGCTTTTGCCGCAGTCCTGAACATTTGCAGGACGCTGGTACAATAACAACGCCTCTCAACCTGACCTGGCTTTGAAAAAGCGCCAGAACGCGCTTGGTTCAGGCGGCATAAACCTTACGGGACTCGCACAGTCATGAAACGTCTAAACCTGTTATTACCTGCCCTGTTGTTGTGCAGCACTATGCTGCGGGCAGATGAATTGCAGACAGTAACGCCGGAACAGTTGCTGGACATGCAAAAAAACCAGAATGCGCTGATCGTCGATATACGCACCGAAGCCGAATGGCAGGCTTCGGGCCTGATTGCAGGGAGCCACAAATTGCAAGCCTTCGACAGTGAAGGTCGTTTCGAACCGGAACACTGGACATCCCGGCTGGAATCGCTCAAAACCCACCCGGATCAACCCGTCATCCTGGTGTGCCGGTCAGGCAACCGTAGCGGAAAAGCCGGGCAGGTATTAACCGGGCAGCGGGGCATGAAAAACGTTTATCACCTGTCGAACGGTCTGAAAGCGTGGCAGCAGACTCATCCTTTGATTCCTAACTGCGCAAGTGCTGCGTGTAAATGATATGTCGCTGATTACCCTGGAAAACCAGACGATTGCACTGGCCGGTATCGCCCAGGCTTGCGGCCTGGTCAATGATCTGGCAGGCACAGGCAGTGCCCATCATGACGCCATGATGGCCAGTGTCGGCAGTGTTTTGAAAATCGATGCTGACAGCGTGATCGAAATCTACGGCGGCCTGACGGGTATCGCATACGGTCTGGAGCGTCTGGAAAACCAGTTGAGCAGTCGCTCCACCGCCAACCCGCAACAGGCACGTTATGCTGCGCAACTGGTCTATTTGCACAAGCAACTGGTGCAGAAGCCCCACATGCTGCAAAGCATTCGCGCCAGCATCACACGCGCCCAAGCGCAGGCCGAACATTTTGGCATCCTGCACGAGAATGTCCTCGCCAATCTGGCCGACGTCTATCACAGCACCGTCAGCACCTTGCAGCCCCGCATCATGGTCTACGGCGACCAGCAACATCTGGGCAATCCGGCCACTGTCAATAAAATCCGCAGCCTGCTGCTGGCCGGCATACGCTCCACCATGTTGTGGCGGCAGTGTGGTGGCAGCCGCTGGAAATTGCTGTTCGCGCGCAACAAAATCCGGGATCAGGCCAGGCTGTTGCGCGACAAAGTCTGAGCGTTCATGCCGGAATTGCCCGAAGTCGAAACCTGCCGATCAGGCATCGCACCGCATATCGTGGGCAAACGCATCGCAACCGTCGTCGTTCGCGAGCGCCGACTGCGCTGGCCGGTGCCTGCCGAGCTGGAATCTGTGTTGACGGAGCAGGTGATAGTGGATGTGCAGCGGCGCGGCAAGTATCTGTTGTTGTGCGCCGATACTGGCACCTTGATCGTGCATCTGGGCATGTCGGGGCGGCTTTGCATCGTGTCCTCACGATGCAAACCACGCAAGCACGATCACATCGACCTTCAGTTCGATGACGATAGTCTCTTGCGCTTCAACGATACCCGCCGCTTCGGCGCATGGCTGTGGACGTCCGAACCTGTCGCCAATCACCCCCTGCTGGCGAAGCTTGGCCCCGAGCCGTTATCTGCGGTTTTCGACGGTGCTTATCTGGCTGCACAGGCACGCAGTCGGCAGACGGCGGTGAAATCGCTCATCATGGACAGTCATGTCGTGGTCGGTGTGGGCAATATTTACGCCAACGAAGCCTTGTTCATGGCCAACATCCACCCGCAACGCCCGGCGGGTTCGTTGTCAGCGGATGACTGCGCACGCTTGAGCCATGCCGCCAAAACCGTGCTGCAACGTGCGATAGAACAAGGCGGTACCACATTGCGAGATTTTACCGACCCCGCAGGCAACCCCGGCTACTTCCAGCAAGCACTGGCGGTTTATGGCCGTGCCGGGCAAGCCTGCCCACAGTGCGGTGAGCCGGTTCAGCGTTACAAAATCGCACAACGCGCTACCTACAGTTGCGCACGGTGCCAGCGCTGATGCCGTGCGCCTTCTCCTCGCAGAAGGGTCTACTGTTAGAATGCCGTTCGCATTGGGCGGCAGATGTACCCGCTGTCTTTTTTTTGGTTTTAACCGACAATCATTCGTGAAACGTTTTTTTCTCAAACTGCTGACCATCTGGAAACAGAAGCTGAAACTGTATTTTCTGGCCGCCTGGGTTGGCGCCGGTGCCGGTATTTTTCTGCTGGCGCCGAGTTACGAGTACATCAGTTCGAGGGAGCTCGATGCCGATCCGTTGTCGTCGATCGAGTTCGTCATCACCCAATTCACCGATGTCGTCACCGGCCAGATGAGCCATAACAACATCATTTTATTCTATGCCGAAATCGGCGCACTGCTGGGTTTGTTGTCACTGGCGTTTTACCAGATGATACACAGGCGCATGGCCGATCTGGACTCGCTCACGGTGGAGCTGGAAAAAGACTTGCTCCCCATCATTCGTCAGGGCGAAGGTGCGCATCTGGAATTCAAGTCGTCGCTGCGCTGGGATATGCAGGAAACCCGCGTCAACAAGGCACTGGAAACCGTGGTACTGAAAACCATTGCCGGTTTTCTGAACAGCCATGTCGGCGGCACCTTGTTGATAGGCGTGGCCGACGATGGCGAAATTCTGGGGCTGGAAAACGACTACAAGACATTGAAAAAGCCGGATTCAGACGGCTTTGAGCAAACTTTGATGACGGTGATTTCGCAACAACTGGGTACCGATGTCTGCGCCGACGTGCATGTGCTGTTTCATACCATCGATAACAAGGATGTATGCCGGGCGATCATCTCCCCCGCCCATCGTCCGGTGTTCCTGACCCAGAGCAACACGCCCAAGCTGTTCGTCAGAACCGGTGGCGGCACCCGCGACCTCAATGTGCAGGAAACCTTGGAATATGCCGCGAATCGCTGGAAACTCGGCAAGTAAGGCCTTACCATCCATGGCCTTTCCGTAACGCATCCTGACTTGCCATGCCACCGTCCCCTTTCGTTTCCTGGCTACGTCATTCGTCGCCTTACATCCATGCCCACCGCAACCGGACATTCGTCATCGTCTTCAGCGGTCATGCGGTGACAGAGCCGGGGTTCGATGGTTTGATCCACGACTTCACCCTGTTGAAAAGCTTAGGGGTGCGCCTGGTTCTGGTGCATGGCATTCGTCACCAGGTGGATGAACGCTTGCAGGAACGTGGCGATACACCGACGTTTCACCATCACCTGCGCATCACCGATGCCACGACCTTGCAATACGTCAAGCAGGCGGCAGGTTTGGTACGAATCGAAATCGAAGCGGCGTTATCGATGGGCGTGTCCGGCTCGCCGATGGCCGGTGCAGGCATCCGGGTGGCGTCGGGCAATTTCGTTACCGCCAGGCCCTTGGGCGTACTGGATGGCATCGATTATCACTACACTGGCAAGGTTCGCCGCATCGATGCGGCGGCGATACATCAACAGCTCGACCACAACCATGTGGTGCTGATTTCCCCGATGGGTTACTCGCCCAGCGGCGAAGTGTTCAACCTGGCAGCGGAAGACGTGGCGACCGAAGTCGCGGTGGCGTTGAAAGCTGAAAAACTGATAGTGCTGACCGAGCAGAATTGCCTGTCGCCGGGCGATGGCGCAGCGCTTCAGCAACTGACGACGGCACAGGCTGAAGCGCTGCTGCAAGAGGCTGCCGCGATACCGGCTGAAATCTCGCGGGCATTGGCCGCAGCGACGCAGGCCTGCAAGGGCGGTGTCGAGCGTGCGCATCTCATCAACCGACAGGTTGACGGTGCCTTGTTGCAAGAATTGTTTACCCGTGACGGCATCGGTACGCTGGTCAGCTCGAATGCCTTTGAATCGATTCGCCCCGCCAGTCTCGACGACATAGGCGGCATCATGGAGCTGATAAAGCCGCTGGAAGCCCAGGGAATACTGGTCAGGCGCTCGCGTGAGAAACTGGAGATGGAGATTGGTGATTACGTCGTGATCGAGCGCGACGGCTTGATTATCGGCTGTACGGCGTTTCATCCGGTTGCCGGTGATCGGTGCGGCGAGATTGCCTGTCTGGCGGTGCACCCCGATTACCAGAACAACGCGCGCGGCCATAGCCTGTTGAGTTATCTGGTCGAAAAAGCCAAGCAGCAAAACATTCAGCGGCTTTTCGTCAGATCAACCCAAAGCGTGCACTGGTTCGTCGAGCGCGGTTTTGTGTCATGCGAGGTGGAGGATTTGCCCGAACCCTTGCGCAGCGGCTACGACCGGCAACGCAATTCCAAAGTCTTGTTCAAAACCGTCAGCTGATGCCGTAGCTTGCATTGCCCCAAGTCACCTCATGGATTCGATAATATGAAAGCATTAAATGTGTTGCAAATTAGTGATTTACATGTTCTTGCAACACCAGGTGCCACGATGCTGGGTGTCGATACCGAATACTATTTCCATCGCACCCTGGCGCATGCGTTTGCCAGCCACCACGCTTTCGATCTGATTCTGCTTACCGGCGATCTGACCCAGGAACCAACAGCCGCCAGCTACCAGCGTATTGCAAACCATCTGGCCGGGTACCAAACCCCGTGCCTGTGTCTGCCCGGCAATCATGACGATTTTGCGCTGATGCAAGAGCATCTGCGTAACGATTGGGTCAGCTGCGACAAACAGATAGCCTTGGGTAACTGGCGCGTTCTCCTGCTAAACAGCCAGATCGAAAACAACCCCGCAGGCAAGCTGGCCGAAAACGAACTGGCCTGGTTGGAAACCATGCTGCAAAACCGTGCCGACCCATTTTTTCTGGTTGCCGTGCATCACCACGCCTATCCAAGCGGCTGCGCCTGGCTGGATGGCATGGGGATCGAAAATGGGAAGGCTTTATGCCAGCAATTGGCAAGGCATGGCAACGTCAAGGCACTGATCAACGGCCACATCCATCAAGCCCTGGCGAAACGCTACCAGCATATCGACTTGCTGGCAGCACCATCGACCTGCTTTCAGTTCGCGCCGGATAGTGCGAATTTTCGTATCGACGATGCGTCGCCGGGCTACAGGGTGTTGGAGCTGTTCGATGACGGCAGCTTGAACACCGCGTGTTATAGGCTGCCTGAGACGCTGAAAGGGCTGGATCTCGATAACCGTGGTTACTGAAACCCGGATTTGCCGGTTAGATAACTTTCGGGGTTGATTTTGCCGTCATCCTTGGCCAGAAGAACGCCCAGCTCATCCATGGCTTTCTTGTAGACCCGGCGCTTGAAGTACACGACATCTTTCAGCGGATACCAATACTCCACCCACTTGAAGTTATCGAATTCCTGCTTCTGGCCACAATCGAAGCGCACCTGGGATTCATCGCTAAGCAAGCGGAGCATGAACCAGATTTGCTTCTGGCCTATGCACAAAGGCATGGAGTTTTTGCGGATATAGCGTTCGGGCAGCTTATAGCGCAACCAGTAGCGCGTTCTGCCCAATACCTCGACATGCTCCGAACGCAAGCCTGTTTCCTCCCACAATTCGCGATACATCGCTTGTTCCGGTTCCTCATTGCAATCGATCCCACCCTGAGGGAATTGCCAAGAGTTTGTGCCTTTACGCTTGGCCCAGAACACACGACCGTCGTCATTGCAAAGGATAATACCGACATTAGGCCGGTACCCTTTTGAATCTATCATGTGTGAAACCCGTATCGTTTGCCGGCTTCAACGATTCGATAGGTCAAATCCAAAGCGGCCATTTATTCAATGGCACGATTATTTCACTATTCCACAAAAAACACACGCTTACCATCGCCCGGCGCCTTTTATTATGCTGCCGGGCTGACGGAATGTCCTTGCGGACTTACGGAGCATCACATGCTTGAATACCCCGTTGCTTGGGGTTGATAGTGCTTGATTTGATCGAAATTGAGATAGCGATAGGTATCGGCGCTGTTCTGATCGATAACCGCCGCGTACTGCATGTACTCATCGACCGTCGGAATCCGCCCCAACAGCGAGCACACCGCTGCCAGTTCCGCTGACGACAGGAACACATTGGCACCAGCGCCCAAACGGTTGGGGAAATTGCGGGTCGAGGTTGATACCACGGTGGCACCGTCGGCGACTCTGGCCTGATTGCCCATGCACAACGAGCAGCCCGGCATTTCGGTGCGGGCACCCACCTTGCCGAAAGTGCCGTAATAGCCTTCTTCCACCAACTGGTTCTGATCCATCTTGGTTGGCGGTGCTACCCACAAACGGGTCGGCAGCGCACCGGCTTTTTCCAGCAGTTTGCCCGCCGCGCGGAAATGGCCGATGTTGGTCATGCACGAGCCGATGAACACTTCATCGATTTTGGTACCTGCCACCGCCGACAACGGCTTGATGTCATCCGGGTCGTTCGGGCAGGCCAGCAAGGGTTCGCTGATTTGATTCATATCGATTTCGATGATCTCGGCGTAGTCGGCATCCTGGTCGGCGGCCAGCAATACCGGATCATCCAGCCAGGCCTGCATGGCTTTGATGCGACGCTGAAGGGTGCGGGCATCGCCATAGCCCTGCGCAATCATCCAGTTCAGCAGCGTGATGTTGGAGTTGACGTACTCGCGGATCGGCGCTGCGTTCAGTTTGATGGTACAGCCGCCCGCCGAACGCTCGGCTGAGGCATCGGATAATTCGAAGGCCTGCTCGACTTTCAAATCCGGCAAGCCCTCGATTTCCAGAATCCGCCCGGAGAATACGTTTTTCTTGCCCTGTTTGGCCACGGTCAGCAAGCCGCGCTGAAGTGCCACGTAAGGAATGGCGTTGACCAGATCGCGCAAGGTGATGCCGGGCTGCATCTGGCCTTTGAAACGCACCAGCACTGATTTCGGCATGTCCAGCGGCATCACGCCAGTAGCCGCAGCAAATGCCACCAGGCCGGAACCGGCCGGGAAGGAAATGCCGATCGGGAAACGGGTATGCGAATCGCCGCCGGTGCCTACCGTATCCGGCAGCAACATGCGGTTGAGCCAGGAATGAATCACGCCGTCGCCGGGACGCAAGCTGATGCCGCCACGGGTCATGATGAAATCCGGCAGGGTGTGCTGCATCTGCACGTCCACCGGCTTGGGATAGGCTGCCGTGTGGCAGAACGATTGCAGCACCAGATCGGCCGAAAAACCCAGACAGGCCAGGTCTTTCAGCTCGTCGCGCGTCATCGGCCCCGTGGTGTCCTGCGAACCCACCGTGGTCATCCTGGGTTCGCAATAACTGCCGGGGCGCACACCGGGCAGGCCACAGGCCTTGCCGACCATTTTCTGTGCCAGGGTGTAGCCTTTGCCGCTATCGGCCACCTCGGCCAGTTTTCTGAACAGCGTCGATGCGGGCAAGCCCAAGGCTTTGCGTGCCCTGTCGGTCAGGCCGCGTCCGATGATGAGGGGAATCCGGCCGCCGGCGCGCACCTCGTCCAGTAAAACGCTGGTTTTCAGTTGGAATCGGCAAATCAGTTCGTCACTGCCGTGACGTTTGATGACGCCTTGATACGGGTAGATGTCGATGACATCGCCCATCGCCATGTCGGCTACATCGCATTCGATCGGCAATGCACCGGAATCTTCCAGGGTGTTGAAGAAAATCGGCGCGATTTTGCCGCCGATGCAGACACCACCGGCGCGTTTGTTGGGAATGTACGGGATGTCTACACCCATGTACCACAACACCGAGTTGGTGGCGGATTTGCGCGATGAGCCGGTACCGACCACATCGCCAACATAAGCCACCGGGAAACCGTTGGCTTTGAGTGCCTCGATTTGCCGTTCGGCGTGGCTGATGCCCTCGCGCGGCATTTTGAGCATGGCTTTGGCGTGCAGCGGAATATCGGGGCGCGACCAGGCATCTTGCGCCGGTGACAAATCGTCGGTGTTGGTTTCGCCGCTTACTTTGAACACGGTAACGCTGAGTTTTTCCGGCACGTCAGGACGCGACGTAAACCATTCGGCATCGGCCCAGGATTGCAACACCTGCCGGGCATGGACGTTACCGGCCTCGGCCTTTTCCTGCACGTCGTGGAAGGCATCGAACACCAGCAGGGTGCCCGCCAGTGCCTTGGCTGCCGTCGGCGCAATGGCGGGGTTGTCCAGCAGCTCGATCAGCGGCGCGATGTTGTAACCGCCCAGCATGCTGCCTAGCAGTTCGGTGGCTTTTTCGGCGCTGACGATAGGCGACACGGCTTCGCCTTTGGCAATCGCCGCCAAAAAACCGGCCTTGACATAGGCCGCCTCGTCGACACCGGCAGGAATGCGGTTGGCCAGCAAGTCCAGCAGAAAAGCGTCTTCGCCGGGTGGTGGATTTTTCAGCAAGGTCACCAGCGCGGCAACCTGTTCGGCATTCAACGGTTTGGGAGCGATGCCTTCGGCAGCGCGTTCTGCTACATGTTCACGGTATTGCTCTAGCATGGCGGCGTCCTGTGGGTTTTGTCACGATGAACGGGGTGAATCGGGTGTCTCGGTTGCGAAATAGTAAGCGATCAACCCTCTAACGGGTAGTCATTCTGCCGCCGCAAGCCGCACACACGGATTGGAATGGCAGTTCTCGCAATGACCCTCAAATCCTGAATTCCGCCGACCGGGCATGGGCGGTCAAGCCCTCGCCTCGCGCCAGTATCGACGCCACTTTTCCCAGTTGCGATGCGCCCTGCGCCGAGCAGTTGATTACGCTGCTGCGTTTTTGGAAATCGTAAACGCCCAGCGGCGAGGAATAACGGGCCGTGGTCGATGTGGGCAGGACGTGGTTGGGGCCTGCGCAGTAATCGCCGATGGCTTCGGCAGTGTAGCGGCCCATGAAAATGGCCCCGGCGTTGCGGATTTGTCCGGCCAGGGTATCAGGGTCTTCGACCGACAATTCCAGATGTTCCGGCGCGATGCGGTTGGCGACTTCGGCGGCTTCCGCAAGGTTTGCCACTTTGATGAACAGGCCGCGACCTGTGATCGAGGCACGGATGATGTCGGCGCGCTCCAGCGTTGGCAGCAGTTGATTGATGCTGGCTTCGACCTGATCCAGAAAATCGCCATCCGGGCTGATGAGTATGGCTTGGGCGTTTTCGTCGTGTTCGGCTTGCGAGAACAAGTCCATTGCGATCCAGTCCGGCTGGGTCTGACCGTCGCAGATGACCAGGATTTCCGACGGGCCCGCGATCATGTCGATGCCAACCTGGCCGAACACCAGTTTCTTGGCGGTGGCGACGTAGATATTGCCGGGGCCGACGATTTTATCGACCGCAGGCACGGTTTCGGTGCCGTAAGCCAGCGCGGCCACGGCCTGGGCACCGCCGACGGTGAATACCCGGTCGACACCGGCAAGATGCGCGGCCGCCAGCACCATGGCGTTGGTTTCGCCGCGTGGCGTGGGTACTACCATGACCAGCTCAACGACACCGGCGACTTTGGCCGGTATGGCGTTCATCAACACCGATGACGGGTAAGCCGCTTTGCCGCCCGGCACATACAAACCCGCCCTGTCGAGTGCGGTGACTTTTTGTCCTAACAACGTGCCGTCGGCTTCGGTGTATTGCCAGGATTGCAGTTTTTGGTGTTCGGCATAGGCGCGGATGCGGTCGGCAGCGGTTTGCAGCGCCTTGGCCTGAGCGTCAGGCAAGTGATCCCAAACCTGTTGCAACGTGGCTTTGTCTAGTTCCAGTTCGGCACCGGCATTGAACGCCGTACCGTCGAAGCGGTTGGTGTAGTCGATCAGGGCCGCGTCACCGCGTTGGCGCACGTCGGCGATGATGTTCAGCACGCGGCTGTGAATGTCCAGGTCTAAACCGGCATCGAAGGCCAGACGTTGTTGCAACTGCTGATCGAAGTCGGTAGCGGCGAAATCGAGCCTGAATAAGTTGATTGCAGTCATGACAGCGCCCTCTGTGCCAAGGTTTGTTCGAATTGGTCGATCAAGGCCTGAATGGCCTGATGCTTCATTTTCATCGCCGCCTTGTTGACCACCAGCCTAGAGGTGATGCTGGCGATCAGTTCGCGCGGCTCCAGACCGTTGGCTTTCAAAGTGTTGCCGGTGTCGACCAGATCGACGATGCAGTCAGCTAGGCCGACCAGCGGCGCCAGTTCCATCGAGCCGTACAGTTTGATGATGTCGGCCTGTATGCCCTGATCGGCAAAATAACGCTGCGCGGTTTTGACGTATTTGGTGGCGACGCGCAGACGGCCTTTGGGGAAGCTTGAGCCGACACGGCCTGCCGTCATCAACCGGCAACCGGCAATGCCGAGATCGAGCGGCTCGTACAGGCTGTCGGCACCATGTTCCAGCAGCACATCCTTGCCGGCGATGCCCAAATCGGCGGCGCCGTACTCGACGAAGGTGGGTACGTCGGTGGCACGGATGATGACCAGTTGCACCTCGGCGTGCGTGGTTTGCAGGATTAGTTTGCGGCTTTTGGCCGGGTCATCGACCGGCGTGATGCCAGCCTGCTCCAAAAAAGGCAGTGCTTCTTCGTAAATCCGGCCTTTGGATACGGCGATGGTCAGCATGAGTTGAGTTTTGGTTAGTTCGGGACGCGACGGATGGTAGCACCCAGTTGCGACAGTTTTTCCTCGATGTGATCGTAACCACGGTCGATGTGGTAAATGCGGTCGACCAGGGTTTCGCCATCGGCGGCCAGCGCCGCCAGTACCAAGCTGGCCGATGCGCGCAAATCGGTAGCCATGACGGGCGCGGCTTTCAGGCTGTTTATGCCGGTGCAGATGGCGGTATTGGATTCGAGCTTGATTTGCGCACCCATGCGCTGCAACTCCTGAACGTGCATGAAGCGGTTCTCGAACACGGTTTCGGTAATCAGCCCCACGCCGTCGGCAACGGCATTCAGCGCGGTGAACTGTGCTTGCATGTCGGTCGGGAAGGCGGGGTACGGTGCGGTACGCACCGACACGGCTTTGGGTTGCTTGCCGTGCATGTCGAGTTCGATCCAGTTATCGCCGCAACGGATGTCGGCACCGGCCTCTTTCAGTTTTATCAACACCGCATCCAGCGTGTTGGGATCGGTGTTTTTCAGCCTGACCCGGCCACGACTGATGGCACCCGCCACCAGATAGGTGCCGGTTTCGATGCGGTCGGGCAGGACATCGTAATGCAGACCGGTAAGCCCCAGGCGTGTGACGCCTTCGACGGTCAGCACGTCGGTGCCTATGCCGGTGATTTTCGCGCCCATGGCGTTGAGGAAATGCGCCAGGTCGGTCACTTCTGGTTCCTTGGCGGCGTTTTCGATGACGGTGATGCCATCTGCCAGCGTGGCGGCCATCAAAATGTTCTCGGTGCCGGTGACGGTGACCTTGTCGAGCAGCAGGCGACAGCCCTTCAGCCGTTTGGCCCGGGCGTGAATGAAGCCGCCTTCGACCTGGATGTCGGCGCCCATTTTTATCAGCGAGTCGATGTGAATATCGACAGGCCGGGCGCCGATCGCGCAGCCACCGGGCAGCGAGACATGGGCCTCGCCGAAACGCGCCAGCAAGGGGCCGAGTACCAGAATCGATGCCCGCATGGTCTTGACCAGCTCGTAAGGTGCTTCGTATTTGGTGATGGTGCTGGCATCGACTTCGATATTCATCTTTTCGTCGACCAGCAGGCTGATGCCCATCTGGCCCAGCAATTCCAGCGTGGTGGTGATGTCGTGCAGATGCGGAACATTGCCGATGCTGACCGGAACGTCGGACAGCAGGGTGGCGGCCAAGATAGGCAGCGCGGCGTTTTTGGCGCCGGAGATTCGCAGCTCGCCGACTAGCGGTTTGCCGCCGGTAATCAATAATTTGTCCATGGAATGCGGGTTTGCCTGATGTGATTCGTGCGTGTTTTGAGCGGCGTTTACGAGGGGCGGTCGCCGGAAAAATAAGGTGTTTTGTCGAAGCCGCTCAATTTGGCCAGGGCCATGAGCTGATCCGGTACGTTCTTGAACCGCAGTTGTGCACGTATCTTGCGGCTGTGCTTGATCCATTCGATCATCAAGGCCAGACCGGCGCTGTCGGTGGTGCCGACGCGGGCCAGATCGATGCAGATGGTGTCTATGCCCTTGAGGAATTTGAAGGACGTCAGGGTTTGCTGGTCTATGGTGGCAAAGGTCAGATTGCCTTCGACCGTGAACAATCCGGGCGATTGCTCGGTCAGCGTCAGCCTCGCCATTATTTGCCTTCCGCCTTGTTCAGCATGAATTTACCGATCATTTGTTCCAGCACGATGGCCGAACTGACAATATCGATGCGGCTTTTGTTTTGCAGGTAATCGGCGGAGCCGCCGGGTTCGATGCTGACGTACTGTTCGCCCAGCAGTCCGGCGGTGTAGATGCTGGCGCTGGAATCGATGGGTAGGTTGTCGTACTGCGCTTCGATGTGCATTTCGACCAGCGATTCATGGCTATCGCGATCCAGCGTGATAGCGGCGACGCGACCGATACGCACACCGGCCATCGATACCGGCGAGCGGACTTTCAGGCCACCCGAGTTGCGAAACTGGGCGTAGACGGTGTAGCTGTCGCGCCCGGTGTAAGTCCCGAGATTGCTGACCTGCAAGGCCATGTAGAACAGGGCGGCAATGCCGGTCACGACGAACAGGCCGACCAGCGTGTCCTGCGTTGTTGAATGTTGCATGTCAAATGTCTCCAAACATCAGAGCGGTTAAGATGAAATCGAGGCCGAGGATTGCGAAGGCGGAGTTGACCACGGTGCGCGTCGTTGCCCGGCTGACGCCTTCGGCGGTTGGGATGGCGTCGTAACCTTCGAACAGGGCGATCCAGGTGACGACGAAGCCGAACACCACGCTTTTGATGACGCCGTTGATGATGTCGTCCTTGAAATCGATGTTGTTCTGCATTTGCGACCAGAAGGCACCGTCATCGACGCCGAGCATGCCGACACCGACCAGGTGCCCGCCCATGACGCCCAGGGCGCTGAACATGGCTGCCAGCAATGGCATCGACAGAAAACCGGCCAGAAAACGCGGCGAAATGATGCGGTTAACCGGATCGACCGCCATCATTTCCATGCCCGACAATTGTTCAGTGGCTTTCATCAGGCCAATTTCCGCTGTCAATGCCGAACCGGCGCGACCGGCAAACAGCAGCGCGGTGACGACCGGCCCGAGTTCACGCACCAGCGATGCCGCCACCATGACGCCCAGCGATTCCTCGGCGCCGAAGTCCGACAGGATGTAATAGCCCTGCAAGCCCAGCACCATGCCGACGAACAGGCCGGAGATGACGATAATCAGAAACGACAGCACGCCGACCGAATACATCTGTCTGACCAGAAGATTGGGACGCGGCAGCATGTCGCGCAGGCCTGTCAGCGTGTGAATCAGGAAAAACGTACCGCGTCCGATTTTGGCAAACGAGGCGCGTGTGGTTTTTCCGAGTGTTTCGAGCAGGTTGGTCATGAGGTTCTAAGGGTAGCGGCGAACGCACAGCAGATCGTCGAGATAATCGTTGGCTGGATAATGGTAAGGCACCGGGCCGTCGGCCTCGCCTTTGATGAATTGGCTGACCCAAGGCGAGTCGGAGTCGGCCAGTTGTTGTGGTGTGCCCTGGCCAACGATCTTGCCTTCGGACAGTACGTAGATGTAATCGGCAATGGCGGCGGTTTCCTGGACGTCATGCGAGACGATGACGCTGGTCAGCCCCAGTGTGGCATTGAGCGATTTGATGAGATGCACCAGTACGCCCATCGAAATCGGATCCTGGCCGGTGAAGGGTTCGTCGTACAGGATCATCATCGGGTCGAGCGCGATGGCCCTGGCCAGGGCGACGCGACGCGCCATGCCGCCGGATAGTTCGTTCGGCATCAGTTCGCGGGCACCGCGCAGGCCGACGGCGTTGAGTTTCATCAGCACCAGCGAACGTATCATCGATTCCGGCAGATGGGTGTGTTCACGCAACGGGAAGGCGACGTTGTCGAACACGTTCATGTCGGTCAGCAGTGCGCCGCTTTGAAACAACATGCCGATACGTTTGCGCAGGGTGTACAGCTCGCGGTTTTTCAGTTGATGGACGTTCTGGTCATCAACGAAAACACTGCCTTGATTGGGAGCGAGCTGGCCGCCGATCAGTTTGAGCAAGGTGGTTTTGCCGGTACCGCTCGGCCCCATGATGGCGGTGATTTTGCCGCGTTCGATGGCCAGACTGATGTCGTCGAAAATTTTGCGTTGCCCGCGCAGAAAGGTCAGATTGCGAATGCAGACGAGAGCTTGGGTCGATCGTGCGGCGTTGGCCATCGAGTGTTTTGAGATCAATGTGTTGCGACAGGGTGGGCTATTCTCCACGAGGCATTGAGATCAAGTCAATGACCGAGGTGAAGCCGGGGTGAAAATGGCAATGGTAACTTATTGAATGGCTGTTGAATTTTCCCAAATTTCCGCGCTTTGGTGTTTTGCGCCTATCGCACAAGCGCTTTTAGGGAAATTTATCTATGCAATAATGACGCCTTTTTTGCAGGGTTGTTGGTCTGGCATGAGTCTGAACGAAGATCGCGACATTCGGGCGCTGGCGGCGGCGGTGATTCAGGCCGAAACCGAGGCGATTTCGCGCCTGGTCGAGCGTATCGACCAAAACTTCGTTGCGGCCTGTCATCTGCTCTTGGCTTGTCGTGGCCGCGTCGTGGTAACCGGCATGGGCAAGTCGGGTCATATCGCCGGCAAAATCGCCGCGACGCTGGCCAGTACCGGGACACCGGCGTTTTTCGTCCATCCGGGTGAGGCCAGCCATGGCGACCTTGGCATGATTACCCGCCAGGATGTCGTGCTGGCGCTGTCGAACTCGGGTGAAACCGGGGAAATCCTCACCATTTTGCCTATCATCAAACGCCTGGGTGTGCCGTTGATTGCGATGACGGGGAATGCCGGGTCGGCGCTGGCGCGGTTTGCCACGGTGCATCTCGATACCTCGGTTGAACAGGAAGCCTGCCCTCTGGGTCTGGCGCCTACCTCCAGCACGACGGCTGCCCTGGTGATGGGCGATGCGCTGGCGGTTTCGTTGCTGGTGACCAAAGGCTTCACCCGCGATGATTTTGCCTTGTCGCATCCGGGGGGGAGTCTGGGTAAGCGCTTGTTGTTGCAGGTTGACGACATCATGCACACCGGCGATGCCGTGCCCAAAGTTGCCGTCGATGCGAAGGTGAGCGATGCCTTGCTGGAAATGACGGCCAAAAAACTGGGGATGACGGCGATTGTGACCGCAGACGATAGTGTGGCGGGTGTGTTTACCGATGGTGATTTGCGGCGGATGCTGGCGAAAAACCTCGACATTCATGCCACCGCTGTTGCCGATGTCATGACCAGTCCGTGTCAGGTGATAGGCGACGGCATTCTGGCTGCCGAAGCCATGCAGATCATGGAAGCCAGAAAGATCAACGGCTTGCTGGTGGTTGACGAGCGCCGGGCCTTGATTGGCGCATTGAACATGCACGATTTGTTACGTGCCGGTATCGTTTGAGTGACAACCATGCAATTGACGTTACAACAACAGGAACGCATCAAACCCATCAAGCTGCTGATTCTCGATGTCGACGGCGTACTAACCGATGGCCGTCTGTTTTTCGACGACCAGGGCAAGGAATACAAGTGCTTTCACGCCCGTGACGGTCACGGCATCAAGCTGTTACGTCAAACCGGCGTCGAGGTGGCGGTGATTTCCGGTCGCCAATCAAATTCCGTGACGCTGCGTATGCAAAGCCTGGGTGTGAAACACGTTTATCAGGGCCACGACAACAAGCGGGCGGCGTTTCAGGACATACTGCGGATTTTGCAGTTGCAGCCACACCAGGTGGCTTATGTTGGTGATGATGTGCTGGATTTGCCCATCATGTTGCAAGCGGGTTTTGCGGTAGCGGTTCACGATGGCCATTTCGCCGTTCGGCAGCGGGCGCACTGGCAGACACAGACGCCCGGCGGCCTGGGTGCCGTGCGCGAAGTCTGCGACACCATCATGCAGGTTCAGGGTACGTTCGACGGCGTGCTGGAGGCTTATCTGTGATTGTTTGGGATAATTATCGCGCCTATGTTTACGTGGGCATCGCGGCCTTGTTGTCGTGGTGGCTGCTGAGTATCTACCAACAGCGCGATACCACATTGCGGGTTGCCGAAGGCGGTGCCGATTTTTTCAGCCACGCCTACCATAAAAAAGAAATGGATGCGTTCGGAGTCGTAAAAAGCGAATTGCGGGCCGAGACCATGCAGCATTTCAAGACCAGTGGCGAAATCCACCTCGTCAGCCCGGTGATGACGTTGTACAACGCCAATGCGGCGCCGTGGCTGATCGAGTCGGAAACCGGCATCATGGCGGCGGATGGCGATCATTTACAGCTGAACGGCAAGGCTCTCATCAAACGGGAAGCCAGCAAGACGGCCAGGGCGCTGACCGTCAATACATCGAATTTGCGGGTGCAGTTGTCGAAGAATTACGCAGAAACCGCTGACTGGGCAGAAATCATCAATCCGCCGAACAAGTCCTCGGGAACCGGCATGGAGGTTACATTTACGAGCCCTATCCATCTGAAATTGTTATCCAAAGTCAAAGGCCGTTATGAAATTAACTAAGCTGCTGATCGGGTTGGTTTTGCTGCTGATCGTTCCTGCCTTGATGGCACTGGAGAGCGATGCCGAACAACCGGTTTATATCGACTCCGACCACGCGATGTACGATGAAAAAGCCCAAACCAGTACCTATATTGGCAACGTGGTGGCTACCCAAGGCAGCATCAAGATCAACGCCGACAAGCTGGTGGTTAATTTGAAGAATGGCGGTATCGATAAGCTGGTCGCTACCGGTAATCCATCGCGATTCAAGCAACTGCCTGCGGTTGGCAAGGAAGAAATGCATGGCGAAGGCCAGATCATCGAGTTTCACCCTGAAAAAAACCTGTTGATTTTCATGAAAAATGCGTCGGTCTGGCAGGGTGATGCCAAGCAATCGAGCGAGCGCATCGAATACGACACCAAAAATTCATTGCTGAAAGCCGGCGAGTCCAACACCGACGGCAAGCGCGTACATTCCGTCATCAAGCCCAAACCGGCGCAATAGCATGGCCCGTTTGATTGCTGAAGCGCTGTACAAGCGTTATGGTCGCCGCACGGTGGTCGATGGCGTGAGCTTGCAGGTTGAAACCGGTGAGATCGTCGGGCTGCTGGGGCCGAATGGTGCCGGAAAAACCACCAGTTTTTACATGCTGGTTGGCTTGGTACGCGCCGATCAGGGCCGAATCGTCCTCGATGACCAGGATGTCACTCACTATCCCATGCATCGTCGTGCCAGGATGGGCATAGGCTATCTGGCGCAGGAAGCCTCGGTGTTCCGCAAACTGAGCGTGGCCGACAATCTGCGGGCGGTGTTGCAGATACGCAATGATCTGACCGATGGCCAGATCGAGCTGATGATAGCCGAGCTGCTGGCCGAGTTCGGCATTGAACATTTGCGCGACAATATCGCGATGAGCCTGTCGGGCGGCGAACGGCGGCGCTGCGAGATTGCCCGCGCCCTGGCG
>Ga0207951_100423_pt1 | contig 21616 bp, 20 predicted proteins | sample Subbio12Aug_8Bad_FD_184830 | JGI IMG/M metagenome (GOLD analysis project Ga0207951, IMG submission 184830) | Serpentinite rock and fluid subsurface biosphere microbial communities from McLaughlin Reserve, California, USA - CR12Aug_8Bad (SPAdes) | ecosystem: Environmental > Terrestrial > Deep... | reverse complement strand
GTGAGCCCGCAGCCGGACGGCGGCCCGGCCTGCCCTCTTGGTCAAACCCGGCGTCCCGGCTATGCACTGGGCGTAAAGGAGAAACCGGTGCAGACGATTTCTGATCTGCGGATCTTCCGCCAGACATTGGTGGTGTTGCTGGCGGCCGGTTTCGCCGTCGTAGTCTGGCAGTTGACGGACATTCTGCTGCTGCTCGCAGCGGGCATGCTCGTTGCCTTCATCTTCTGGCTGTTCGCACATTTCCTGCAAACCAAGCTGCGCGTGCCGTTTCCGGTTGCCCTGACGCTTGCCATGATATTGCCGATCACCATTCTCAGCCTCGTCTTCTGGGCGTTCGGCGCCATGCTGGCCCATCAGTTCGCCATCTTGTTCGAACAGTTGCCCGACGCCTTCACCTTTGCGGAAAACTGGCTGAACACGACCAGCATCGGCCAGGAAATCACCGCCCGCGCTGCGGCCCTGATGCCGGACGGCGGGCGCGTCGTCGATATCGTCCAGGCCATCATCGGCGGCCTTGGAACCATCATCACCAGCCTCATCGTCGTTCTGATCGCGGGCGTCTATCTCGCCGCCCAGCCCAGGCTCTATGGCAGCGGCATACTTTCGCTCATTCCCCCCGGGGCGCGGGCAAAAACGGTATCGACTGTCGGCGCCGTGATGACAGCGATGAGCCAGTGGCTGAAGGCGCAGGCCGTCAGCATGCTCTTCGTGGGGATATCCACCAGCATCGCCCTTTCCCTTATCGGGATCCCGGCGGCACCGGCCATCGGCCTCATGGCCGGAATCTGCGAATTCGTGCCCTATCTCGGAGTCGTCGTCGTCGCGATTCCAACCATCATCCTGGGCTTCTCGATCAGCCTGGAGACCGGGATCTGGACGATCATAGCCCTTCTCGTGATCCAGCAGGTGGAAGGCAATATCATATTGCCGCTTGTACAGAGCAGCATCACGGAACTGCCGCCGGCGCTGACCATCTTCTCGCTGATCACGTTCGGCGTGCTGCTGGGCCCGATGGGCGTGATCCTGGCGGTTCCCCTGACCGTCGTCTGCCTGACGCTGGTGAAAGCGCTTGTTCCCTACGACAAGGCTGCAATCCAAGCCATGGACACCACCACCGGGCCCGGACAGCCCGGCGCCTGAAACCCGGCGCGCCGTTGACGAACGGCGCACACTGCGCCAATCCCGCGCGCTGTTCCTGCCGGGACGGTTATGGAGAATGATCGTGGGTTATAGGGTCGTCGTCGTGGGCGCCACGGGCAATGTGGGCCGTGAAATGCTGAACATCCTGGCCGAGCGGGAGTTCCCGCTGGCCGAGCTGGCCGCTGTCGCCTCGCCGCGATCGCAGGGCGACATCATCGATTTCGGCGACACGGGCAAGAAGCTGAAGGTCAGCAATATCGAGCATTTCGACTTTTCCGGGTGGGACATGGCGCTGTTTGCAGCAGGCTCGGGCCCGACGAAAATCCACGCACCGCGCGCAGCCGAAGCCGGCTGCACCGTGATCGACAATTCGTCGCTGTACCGGATGGACCGGGATGTTCCGCTGATCGTGCCCGAAGTGAACCCGGACGCAATCGACGGCTACAGGGCGCGCAACATCATCGCCAACCCGAACTGCTCTACGGCGCAAATGGTGGTGGCGCTGAAGCCGCTGCACGACGAGGCCGGGATCAGCCGGGTGGTGGTGTCCACCTACCAGTCCGTTTCGGGGGCCGGGAAGGCCGGAATGGATGAACTGTTCGAACAGACGCGCGCGGTGTTCGTGGGCGACCAGAAGACCCACTCGAAATTCACGAAGCAGATCGCGTTCAACGTGATCCCGCATATCGATGTCTTCATGGACGCATCGTCGGATTATGACGGCTACACCAAAGAAGAATGGAAGATGGCGGCAGAAACGAACAAGATCCTTTCACCCGACATAAGGGTGACGGCGACCTGCGTTCGCGTGCCGGTGTTCGTTGGCCATTCCGAGGCGATCTCGATCGAGTTCGACCGCCCGATCACCGTCGCCCGAGCACAGGCGCTGCTGCGCGAAGCGCCGGGGATCATGCTGATCGACAAGCGCGAGGACGGCGGATACGTCACGCCGATCGAATGCGTGGGGGACTATGCCACCTTCGTGAGCCGCGTTCGCAAGGACCCGACGATCGAGAACGGCCTGACGCTGTGGTGCGTTTCCGACAACCTCAGGAAGGGCGCGGCGCTGAACGCGGTGCAGATCGCCGAACTGCTGGGACGGCGCCACCTGAAAAAGGGCTGATCGCCCCGGGCATGCCGGGATTTCAGTCCTCGACCCGGTCGGTTCCCCGGTAGCGGGTTTCCAGGAAACGACCCTCCACTTCCAGGGCGGTCAGGCTTTCGCGCGCGATGGTCGTCGTCATCCGGTCGATTTCGGCGCCGACCACCTTCAGGCCCTCGCGGAAATGGGCGCTGGCCTCCGGGCTGGCGCGATGGGTTGCGGGCACTTGGGCATAGCTTCGCACCAGCCGCGGCAGATGATCGCCCAGCAGGCGGCGCGCGTCCTCGGCCATCGGCGAGGCGGGATCAAGCTTCTTGAGTTGCGGCGACAGCGCATCGAGCTGCGCCATGATCCGGTCGACTTCGCGAACGGCGGGAGCCGGCAGCGCCCTGCGCTGCGTTTCCAGCCAGTCCCCCACCTGTGCCGGGAGCGTCGGGAGCGCGACCTGCGGCAACGCTTCGAGCGTCGGCGCGCGCTCGCGCGGCCAGCTCGACAGGATGACCATCGCCGTCATGGCGGCGAGCGCCGTCACCACGATCCCGAGAAAACCGAGCGGCGCCACGAACATCCCGAACAGGACAGCCGAAAACACGACAGCAAGCGCACCCAGCAGCATGTTGCGCAGACGCCGGCCGACATAGCGGGTCTTGCGTTCCAGCCGCCGCGCATGGACAGCGAGCGCGCCCGGCGATTTCACGGTGCGGGCAAGCCACTCGTCATATCGGGCGAGCGCTTCGCGCGTTTCCGGCATCATCGCCATCGTCTCATGGCTCCAGCGGCGAAAAGGCGGTCTCGGCGCCCTTGCCGTCGATCTGCGCCGTGCCTTCGGCGCGCGCAATGTAGCTGCGGGATTTCTCGACTTCGCTCGACAGCGAGTCGACCGTCGTCTTCATCGATGCCAGCGCCTGCGTCTTGAAGGTGTCGATCGAATCCATCGTCGCGTAGATGTTCTGGAAGGCCTGCTTCAGCGTCTCGAGTGGGATGGTGGAAGATGCGGCCTGGGTGTGGATTTCGGCCGTCTGCTTGCGCAGCATCGTGCCGGTCGCGTCGATGACATTGGCCGTCGTCGTGTTCAGCGCGGTGATCTGATCCAGCACCAGCTTCTGGTTGGTCAGCGCCTGCGCCACGGTAACGGCCGTGCGAAGCGCAGACACCGTGGTGGTGGACGCGCGATCAACACCCTTCACCAGCTCGACGTTGTTCTTCTTCACAAGGTCGAGCGCCAGATAACCCTGCACCGAAACCGCCATCTGGGTCAGCAGGTCGGTCGTGCGCTGACGCGTGTAGAACAGCGCGGTTTCGCGAATCGCCCTGGCCTTGGCCGGATCGCTGGAATCAAGCCTGACCGCCGTGGCTTCCAGCTTTGCGTCCATTGTCTTAGAAACATGGATCATCTGCTCCAGCTTGCCCAAGGCCTCCCACAGCTGGCGGCGCTCCACATCGATCGCGGCATTGTCGCGAAGCAGTTCATCCCTGCCGCCTGAAAGCCGCTTCAGGATGGTGGCGATATGGCTCTGGGCCGAACCGTAGCTGTCGAAATATCGGCGCGCCCTGTTGCCGAACGGGATGATGCCGAACAGCTTCCTGCGGGTCGTCAGATCACCGCGGGTCGAGGGATCGAGATCCTCCACCGTGCGGCGGAGTTCGGTGAGGTCGGCGCCGATACCGGTATCGGATTCCATCGCGCGGACGGGGCGTTCGAGAAAGCGGTTCGATTGACCCGCCGCCTCGGCAATCTGCCGCCGGCCAAGGGCGGCAAGCTGATCGACCCGCTTGCCGAACTCCGGGCTGTTCGCATCCTGCGCGACAAGATCGTCGATGAAGGCATCGACGCGCTTCTCCAGTTCCGACTTCTGCCCTTCGTCCAACGGTACCAGGCCGGCTGCGGCTTCGGGCGAAACGACGGCCACGGGATCGGGCGCATCCAGCTTCAACTTCGTTTCGGTTTCCATCTAGGTGTTTCTTCCGCCGGAGGCCTCTCTCGCCTTCTAAGGATGGCGATACCGCACGCGCTTCGCAAGGGGAGGCTTGCGAATGGCGCGCCCCGGCACTAGCCCTTCGCCATGGAATTTTCCAGCTTCGACGGCACCCGCATCCATGTGACCGAGATGGGCGCTGCGGGAAATGCCGGGAAACCGCCCGTCCTGCTCCTGCACGGCCTTTTCTCCAACGCCGACACCAACTGGATCCGCTACGGCACGGCGCGCCTGCTGGCAGAGGCCGGATATCGGCTGATCATGCCCGATTTCCGGGGACACGGCCAGAGCGACGCCCCGGAACGGCGGGAAGCCTGGCCCGCCGACGTGCTGGCGATGGATGTCGAGGCGCTGGTGAACCACCTGAAGCTGGGCGATGATTTCGTGCTGAGCGGCTATTCGCTTGGCGCGCGCACTGTCGTTCGGCTGCTGGTGCGCGGCATGCAGCCGAAGGGCGCGATCCTTGCTGGCATGGGCCTGATGGGAATCGTGGGCGGCGCCGAACGCGGCCAGTGGTTCATCCGCATGATCGAGGGGCGCGGCGGCTGGGAGCGCGGCACCGACGAACATGCGGCCGAAAGCTTCATGAAGGCAAGCGTGAAAAACCCGGACTGCATCGTTCACCTGCTGACCGGCCAGCAGTCGACCCCGCAGCACGCGCTGGCCGGTCTGAACCTTCCCGTCCTCGTTGTCTGTGGTGCAAACGACAGGGACAATGGCTCGGCACCCGAGCTGGCGGCCGCCCTGCCCCGTGCGAAATATGCGGAGATTCCAGGGAACCATATGGGGTCGGTGACAAGGCCGGAACTGGGCAAGGCGATGCTGAACTGGCTTTCCGAATTGGGATAATCCGGCCCGGGCGGCCCTTCACCTTGAACGAACGCCCCTCCCCGTCCGGCCCGGGGGCCGCCGCACAGGCATGGGCAATGCGCGGGCGCATGGCTATGGATCCATCATGCTTCTGATACTGGGACAGGGATATTCGGGCGATTATGTCGCGTCGGCTGCACGATCAGACGGAATCGATGTGCTCGGCGTGCGCCGCAGCGCAGCCGCCGGCTGCCTCGCCTTCGACGATCCGGCCCTGCCGGATGCCGTGGCGTCAGCCCGCCATGTCCTGTCCTGCGTCCCGCCCGACAGCATATCGGGCGAGGATCTTGTGCTGGCCCGCCTCGGCGCGGCGCTGAACGCCCGCAGCGGCTGGGTCGGCTATCTGTCCTCGACCGGTGTATATGGCGACACCAGGGGCGCCTGGGTCGATGAAAGCGCGCCCGCAGGCGCCGGCCGACGCACCGCACGAACAGCAGCAGACCTCGGCTGGCAGGCGATCGGCGCCACCATCTTCCGGCTGCCCGGCATCTACGGTCCCGGCCGCTCCGCGCTGGATCAGGTGCGGACGGGAACGGCGCGGCGGGTGGACCGGCCCGGCCACCGCTTCAACCGCATCCATGTCGAGGATATCGCGGGCGCGGTGCTGGCCGCCATGCAGGCCGGGGCGGGCGGCATCTTCAACCTGGTCGACGAGGCCCCCGCCGAGCCCCGCCATGTCACGGAATTTGCCTGCCGCCTGCTGGGTGCGCCATTGCCGCCGCTGCTGCCAGTCGATCTTGCACGGATGTCGCCCATGGCGCGCGGCTTCTGGACCGAACAGCGGCTGGTCGCGGGGCGAAAAATGCGCGAAAGGCTGGGCTATCGCCTGCGCCATCCCGACTATAAGTCGGGACTGACAGCCATCAAGACAGGAGAAGGGCCATGAAATTCGGCACCAGCCAGACCGGCGTCGGCAAGTCGGTCGAACGGGTCGAGGACGAACGGCTGCTGACCGGCCGTGGCTGCTACACCGATGATCTGCGTCTTCCCGGCACCGCCTTTGGTGTCACGCTGCGCTCCCCTTATGGTCATGCCGCGATCCGTTCGATCGATGCATCGGCTGCGCGCGCGATCCCCGGTGTGCTGGCGGTCTATCTGGCTGACGATGTCGCGCACTATGGCGAGCTTCCCTGCATGGTTCCGCTGTCCGGCCCGATCAGGACCCCGCGCCCGCTGCTGGTGAAAGACCGTGTGCGCTTCGTGGGCGACGGCATCGCCTTCGTGGTTGCCGAAACCCGCGAACAGGCCCGCGCAGCGGCCGACGCGATCGAGGTGGATTTCGACGAACTGCCCGCAGTCGCCACCATCGGGGCCGCCATCGCCGACGGAGCGCCCAGGGTGTGGCCCGATGCGCCTTCGAACATTCTGTTCCTGTGGGAAGTCGGGAACAGGGATGGCGCGGATGCGGCCATATCGGTCGCCCACCATGTCACCCGGTTGCGCGTGATCCAGAACCGTGTTGCCCCGACATCGATGGAAGTGCGCGCAGCGGTGGGCGAATGGGCCGAGGGACAAGGCTTCACGCTCCATGCGGGAAGCCAGGGCGTCGCCGGCATGCGGCAGATGCTGGCCGGCATGGTGATGAAATGCCCGGTCGAGCAATTGCGGATCATCACCGGCGATGTCGGCGGCGGGTTCGGCATGAAGACCTTCCTCTACGCCGAATATGCCCTCGTCCTGCACGCAAGCAGGCAGCTCGGACGGCCGGTGAAGTGGACGGGCGAACGCGGCGACGCCTTCCAGGCCGACACGCACGGCCGCGCCATGGAATCGGATGCAGCGCTCGCCTTCGATGAAAACGGCCGCATCACCGCGCTGAAGGTGGAGACATGGTCCGACCTTGGCGCCTATCAGGCCCAGTTCGGCCCGGCGATCCAGACCATGGCCGGCGGGCGGATCATCGGTGGTGTCTATCGCATCCCGGCGATCCACAATGCCGTCCACGGCGTGATCACCAACACCGCCCCGGTCGACGCCTATCGCGGCGCCGGACGGCCCGAGAGCGCCTACATCATGGAGCGGCTGCTGGAAGCCGCCGCGCGCGAGATGGGCATCGCAGTGGATGAAATCCGCCGCCGCAACCTGCTGACCCCGACCGAGCTGCCGCACGACAACGGGCTTGGGCTGAAGTTCGACATCGGCAACTTTCCGGCCGTGCTCGACAGGGCGCTGGCCAATGCCGACTGGGCGGGTTTCCCGGCCCGCAAGGCCGCAGCGGCAGCGCGCGGCAAGCGCTATGGCCGGGGGCTCTGCTATTATGTCGAGATCGCCGGCGGCGGATCGCGCGATGAATTCGCCGACGTGAAGGTGCTTGCCTGCGGCACCGTCGAAGTGGCCGTCGGCACGCAATCCAACGGCCAGGGCCACGAGACCGTCTATGCGCAGGTGACGGCAGAGCGGCTGGGCATCCCGATCGGGCAGGTGAAGATCGTGCAGGGCGATACCGACCGGCTCGACCAGGGCGCCGGCACGGGAGGGTCGCGGTCCATGGCCTGGGGCGGCGGAGCCTGCCTTCTGGCGGCCGAGGATGTGATCGCCCGCGGGATCGAGCTGGCAAAAGCCGACCTCGGCGACGAAGTGGACTATGCCGACGGGCTGTTCCGCGGCCGCGCTACCAACGCGACGCTCGGTCTTGCCGATCTGGCGGAGAAACACCCCGGGGCACTGGACGGGCGGGCGCGCTTCGCGCCGGACGATCCGCGCCCGACCTTCCCCAACGGCTGCCATGTCGCCGAAGTGGAACTGGATCCCGAAACCGGCGGCGTGGCAGTAGCCCGTTACAGCCTCGTCGACGATTTCGGCACCATCGTGAACCCGATGCTGCTGCTGGGACAGATCCATGGCGGTATCGCGCAGGGACTTGGCCAGGTGCTGACCGAGAATGTCGTCTATGATGAGAACGCCCAGCTGCTGACCGGCAGCTTCATGGACTATGGCATCCCGCGCGCCGACGACATGCCCGGGTCCATCGGCTTCGATACGCTGCCCACGATCAGCCCGACCAATCCGCTGGGCGCCAAGGGCTGTGGTGAGGCCGGCACCATCGGCGCCATGCCCAGTGTGATGAACGCCATCATCGACGCGCTCGACGGCGCGCAGCTGGAAATGCCCGCAACGCCCGAGAAGATCTGGCGCATCTGCCGGTCACTCGATGTTCCAGTGGCGGCGCAATGAGCCCCGCGGCAGCAGGGCGCGAGGCCACGAAATGGCTCCTGAAATCGGAACCCGACGCCTACAGCTGGAACGACCTGGTGAAGGATGGCGAAACGGTATGGAGCGGGGTCCGCAATGCGCAGGCGTCGAACAACCTGAAGGCAATGGCGGCGGGAGACGAAGCGCTGTTCTACCACTCCAACACCGGCAGGGAAGCAGTCGGCATCTGCCGGATCACCAGAACCGCCTACCCTGACCCGACCGACGAGACCGGCCGCTGGGTCGCCGTGACGGTGGAGCCCGTGCGAAGGCTTTCCCGCCCGGTGACGCTTGCAGAGATGAAGGCCGCGCCGACGCTGGCCCAGCTTCAGCTGATCCGCCAGTCGCGATTGTCGGTGGTGCCGGTGCGTTCGGCGGAGTGGGAAATCATTCTCAGTCTGGCCGGCTGAGTATCCACGCCGCGACCAGCGCGAGAACGGCTGCAAGCGGAACCGCCACGACGGGGTCCGGTCGCACTGCCAGCAACGCCACGGCATAGCCCCCCGCCATGCCGCCCACCGCCAGCAACTTGGCGCGCAGCGGAATGGCGCCGCGCTCGCGCCAGTTGCGGATCAGCTGGCCAAAGCGCGGATGATCCAGCATCCAGCGCTCGACCCGCGGGGAGCCGCGCGCGAAACAGGCGGCGGCCAGGATCAGGAAGGGAGCGGTGGGCAGGATCGGCAGGAAGGCCCCGATTGCCCCAAGGGCCAGCGAAAGGCCGCCCAGCATAAGCCAGAAACCCCGCGCCACCGGCCCCCGGGGCGGGCGCACATTGCCGTCAGCGGCCACCGGGGGCAGCCCCGATCCGGCCGAACCGCGCGACGGCATCTTCGGGCGGCCGGGCAAGCGCGGGATTCAGATCCAGCCGCGCCATCACCTCATCCGCAGGTTTCGAATCGCGCCGTGGTCCTGCGCCTGACCTCATCGAGCGTCACGCCGGGCGCCATCTCGATCAGCCGGAACGGGGCGCCCTTCCTGTCGGCGCGCTCGAACACGGCAAGATCGGTGATGATCACGTCCACCACATTGCGTCCTGTCAGCGGCAGCGTGCAGACCGGGACGAACTTGGGGTTCCCCGCCTTGTCGCAATGCTCCATCATCACCACGATGCGGGGCGTTCCGGCCACCAGGTCCATCGCTCCCCCCATGCCCTTGACCATCTTGCCCGGCACCATCCAGTTGGCGAGATCGCCATTCCCGGCCACTTCCATGGCGCCCAGGATCGACAGGTTCATATGCCCGCCGCGGATCATGGCGAAGCTGTCTGCACTGGAAAAATAGGCGGTGCGGGGAAGCTCCGTCACGGTCTGCTTTCCGGCGTTGACGAGGTCTGCGTCTTCCTCGCCTTCGAACGGGAACGGGCCCATGCCCAGCATGCCGTTTTCCGATTGCAGCGTGATGTCGAGATCGCCGGCGTGATTGGCCACAAGCGTGGGCATGCCGATGCCGAGGTTGACGTAGAAACCGTCCTTCAGTTCGCGCGCGGCGCGGACGGCCATTTCATCGCGTGTCCAGGCCATCATGCAGCCTCCCTTTTTCGCACGGTTCTCTGCTCGATGCGTTTTTCGAAGCTGCCCACGAACAGCCGCTGCACGTAGACGCTGGGGGTGTGAATGCAATCCGGGTCGAGTTCGCCGTCCGCGACGATTTCTTCGACCTCGGCGACAGTGATCTTCCCCGCGGTCGCTGCCATCGGGTTGAAGTTGCGCGCCGTCTTGCGGAACAGCAGGTTTCCGAAGCGATCGGCCTTCCAGGCCTTCACGATCGCAAGATCGCCCACGATGCCGCGCTCCAGAATGAAGGGCTCGCCATCAAACTCCATCACCGGCTTGCCCTCGGCCACCAGCGTGCCGACCCCGGTTCGGGTGTAGAATCCGGGAATTCCGGCGCCGCCGGCCCGGATGCGCTCGGCAAGCGTTCCCTGCGGCGCGAACTCCAGCTCCAGCTCTCCGGCCAGATACTGGCGCTCGAACTCCCTGTTCTCTCCCACATAGGATGCGGTCATCTTCTTCACCTGCCGGGCTTCCAGCAGCAGCCCGAGGCCGAAACCGTCGACACCGGCGTTGTTGGAAACGACCGTCAGGCCCTTCACGCCGGCCCGGCAAATGGCGGCGATGCTGTTTTCGGGAATGCCGCACAGGCCGAACCCGCCCGAAACGATGGTCATCCCATCGAACAGCAGGCCATCAAGGGCGGCATCGGCGTTCGGATAGACTTTGCTGGCCATGGATACTCCCGTCGCTTCGGGCTGCCCTTAGCTGCTGCAGCGCGAACGGGGAACCCTTCCGGGCCGGGTTCGGGCACAATTGCCGGGCCTGTTCAATTTGCAGCCTTCGCGAACGGGATCGCACGGCTTATGGCGGCTGTCATGCCCAGCCCTCTCTATCTCGCCCGCCACGCGGAAACCGTGTTCAACACGGCGCGCCGCATGCAGGGGAATGATGCCCACACGCCGTTGACCCGCAGCGGAATCGCCCAGGCCGAGGCGATGGGCACGGCGTTGGCTCGCCATTTTGCGGCCAGCCAGCAGCCCGTGCCCAGGCTGTGGTCATCGCCGGCGGGCCGGGCCTTGCAGACGGCGGCGATCGTGGCTGAACATCTTGACGTTCCCTTCTTCGACATCCGCGCCGACCGGAGACTGCGCGAAATCGAGGTCGGCCGCTGGACCGGGCGGGACTATGCCGAAATCATCGCGACCGAAGGCCAGATACTGGACGAAGAGCACCGCCTGTTTCGGATGCCGATCCCCGACGGCGAGCATTATGCCGACATCGCGGCCCGCCTGGCGGATTGGCTGCACGACGCCGATTCGGAACCGGCGTTGGTCATCAGCCATGGAATGACCGCCCGGGTGCTGCGCGGGCTTCTGGCCGGCGGGCGCACCTACCAGGGCGTGCCGATTGCAGCCGATGTGCCGCAAGGCACGGTGATGGTGGTTCGCGACGGCACGGAAACGCCACTGCTGACAGGCAGCGGCACCGCGGCCGGATTCAGGGCAGCCTGACCATCACGCAATGACGATGACGTTCCGGCGTCGGCGCACAGCCATGCCCACCAGCGCAAATCCCGCTATCAGCATGCCCCAGATGTCGGGCTCGGGCACGGCGCTGGCGAGAAGTCTGATGTTGTCGATGCCCCAGCTTCTGTCATCGGGCCGGTCCTTGTTGCCGAGCATGGCAGGATCGAAGGTCGGACGCAGGGCGTCGGGGGGATTGAGGTGGGCATCAAGCCCTGTCGCCTGGAAACTTTCCGGGCCCCCGCTGGGGCCGCGAAGGTCGCGGGCGTCGAATCCGGGCAGGCCTTGCGGTGCGCTGTTGGAAGCCCCGCCAGCGGCGATGGAAAACATGTCGGGGCCGACCGGGCTGGTTGTTCCAGAGGGGGTGTGGTTGTCGAAATCACCCAACCAGACAAGTTCCTCGACCGCCTCGTCGCTCGCATGCACCGGAACTGCCGCCAGAACAGCCAGGCCAATAAATGGAATTATCTTCTTCAACATGTGCAACCCCTTTCACCCTTTGCGGTCCCCATATGTTGGGGCAACTGAGCGTATCTTGCGCAGTTACTTAAGGTCAGCCGCTGCCAAACCATAGTAAACAACTGTCATGGATAACGGCGGACGCGGCGCTTCGCATTTTCCGGCCGATGCGCTATGGACCCGGCCACCCATGGATACGAACCTCATGCCGATCGCGGGCGCGGTGGACCCTGTCCCCGTGCCGCGCACCCCTGCTCCCCGGCCGGACGGCCGGCGGGATCTCGTCGGGCTACAACGCGCGGCCATTGCCGACCTGCTGGTCGAAACCGGCCTTGCCGACACAAAGCTGGCAAGGATGCGCAGCCGCCAGATCTGGAGCTGGATCTACAATCGCGGCGTGACGGATTTTGCCGCCATGTCCGATCTGGCAAAACCGCTGCGCGAAGCACTGGCCGGGCATTTCGTCGTGGGCCGTCCCGAGGTGGTGGAGGCGCACGTCTCTACCGACGGCACCCGCAAGTGGCTGCTCCGCTCGGGCGGGGAAGAATATGAGATGGTGTTCATCCCCGATGCCGACCGCGGCACCTTGTGCGTATCCTCGCAGGTGGGCTGCACGCTGAACTGCCGCTTCTGCTTCACCGGTACGATGAAGCTGGTGCGCAACCTGACCGCCTCGGAAATCGTCGGACAGGTGATGCTCGCCCGCGACAGCCTTGGTGAATGGCCGCCATCCGCAGCGGGCACGGACAGGGTCCGGCAGCCGGAGGGGCGGCTTCTCACCAACATCGTGATGATGGGCATGGGCGAGCCGCTCTACAATTTCGAGAATGTGCGCGATGCGCTGAAGATCGTGATGGACGGAGACGGCCTTGCGCTTTCCAAGCGCCGGATCACCCTTTCGACTTCGGGCGTGGTGCCGATGATGGAGCGCGCCGGCGCCGAAATCGGCGTGAACCTTGCCGTCTCGCTGCATGCCGTCTCCAAGGAAGTCCGCGACGAAATCGTGCCCCTGAACAAGAAATACGGCATCGAGGAACTGCTGAAGGCTTGCGCCGATTATCCCGGCGCCAACAACGCCCGGCGCATCACCTTCGAATATGTGATGCTGAAGGACAGGAACGACCGCGACGAGGACGCACACGAGCTCGTGCGCCTGCTGAAGCGCTTTGATCTGCCGGCCAAGGTGAACCTGATCCCGTTCAACCCCTGGCCGGGTGCGCTTTATGAAACCTCCACGCCCGAACGGGTGCAGCGCTTTTCCGACATCGTGTTCCGAAGCGGAATTTCCGCCCCCATCCGACGCCCGCGCGGGCGGGACATCATGGCCGCCTGCGGCCAGCTGAAATCAGGTTCCGCGAAGATGAGCAGGGCCGAACTCGATCGCCGCGCAGCCGAAAAGGAAGCCGCCTGGCAGGCGGAGCAGTTGTTCCATCCGATTTCCACACCGGCCGGGGCAACAGCCCCTTTCCGAAAGCACCCGACAGGCGCATGACAGGCCCATGGCCGCAATCCCCAACCTTTCCCTCGTCGATCACGACAGCCGGAACCCGCTGCAACTGCCCTTCAACATCGAAGCGGAAAAAGCGCTGCTCGGCGCGATACTGATCGAGAATCGCATGCTGGAGGAAGTAATCCTGCAGTTGCGCGAGGAACATTTCTACGAGCCGCTGCACGGGCGCATCTTCGCCCAGATCCGGCGGCTGGCCGATCTCAACATGGTTGCGAACCCGGTCACGCTCCGACCGCTGTTCGAAAGCGATCCGGCGCTGGCCGAACTCGGCGGGCCTTCCTATCTGCTGCGGCTGACGGAAGACCCGGCCGTGCTGATCGCCGCGCGCGACTGCGCACGGCAGATATATGATCTCGCGCTGCTCCGGGCGCTGGTGCGCGTGGGGTCGGACCTGGTGCAGGCAGCGACCGACACATCATCGGAAGTGGCGCCGATGAAGCAGATCGAATCGGCCGAAGAGGCGCTCTATCAGGTGGCCGAAACCGGCGACGTGTCGGGCGCGACAATCGATTTCGCCGGCGCCGCCACCAAGGCGATCGCGATGGCGGCCAGAGCGATGAAGTCGGGCGGGCACCTGTCTGGCCTCACCACCGGCCTTACCGGGCTCAACAACAAGATCGGCGGGCTGCACAATTCGGATCTTCTGATCCTGGCCGGCCGCCCGGCCATGGGCAAGACCGCACTTGCCACCAATATCGCCTTTTCGACCGCGCTGCGCGCCAAGATCGACGCACGCGATGGAATCGCGCCCTCGACAGGCGCGCCGGTCGCCTTCTTCAGCCTCGAAATGTCTGCCGACCAGCTCGCCAACCGCATTCTGGCCGAACAGTCGCGCATCAACTCCGAAAGCCTGAGGATGGGGAAAATAAGCCAGGCTGAATTCAACGAACTGGCGCGCGCCGCGCAGGATCTGCACGACCTGCCGCTCTACATCGACGACACGCCTGCCCTGTCGATCGCTGCGCTGCGCACCCGGGCGCGCCGGCTGAAACGGCAGAAGAAGATCGGGCTCATCGTGGTCGATTATCTCCAGCTTCTCCAGGGCACCGCGCGCAACGCATCCGAAAACCGGGTGGCGGAAATCAGCGAAGTTACCCGCGGCCTGAAAACCCTGGCGAAGGAACTGGATGTCCCCGTGCTCGCGCTGTCGCAGCTGAGCCGCCAGGTGGAAAACCGCGAGGACAAGCGGCCGCAGCTTTCCGATCTGCGCGAATCCGGCACCATCGAACAGGACGCCGACATCGTGCTGTTCGTGTTCCGCGAGGAATATTATCACGAGGGCAAGAAGCCCGAAGACGGCAGCGAGAAATTCCAGGCATGGCTGGAAAAGGCCGACCGGCTGCGCGGTCGGGCCGAGTGCATCGTCGCCAAGCAGCGACACGGCGCGACGGGATCCGTGCCGATGATCTTCCAGCGCGAGTTCACCCGCTTCTCCGATCCGGCCGAGGGCGACTGGACCGGCGGCAGCGACTGGCAATGACCACAGAACGCACCGATACGGCTGCACAAAAGGTGCTGGACCCGGTCTGCGGGATGACTGTCGATCCGCACGCGACAGCACATCATGCCCATCATCTGGGCCGGCCCTTCCATTTCTGCAGCGCCGGCTGCCGCACGAAGTTCATCGCCAACCCGGAAGCCTATCTCGGGGAAAGGCCGGGCGTGGCTGCGCCGGTTCCCGCAGGCGCGATCTATACCTGCCCGATGCACCCCGAGGTGCGGCAGACCGGGCCCGGCGCCTGCCCGATCTGCGGAATGGCGCTGGAACCGGAAATGGTCGCAGCCGATGCCCCGCCCAACCCCGAGCTGGCGGACTTTGGCCGGCGCTTCCGGATCGCGGCGATCCTCACGGTTCCGCTGCTGATTCTCGAGATGGGCGGGCATCTGTTCGGGATCGGCCACATGATCGGTCGGCAGACATCCAACTGGCTGCAGCTGTTTTTAGCCACCCCGGTGGTGCTTTGGGCTGGCTGGCCCTTCTTCGAGCGGGGCTGGCTGTCGCTCCGGACCCGGCGGCTGAACATGTTCACGCTCATTGCCATCGGCACCGGAGTCGCCTGGGCATACAGCCTTGTCGCCACACTTGCCCCCGGCCTGTTCCCCGAGCCGCTGCAGAAAGCGGGCGGTGCCATGCCCGTCTATTTCGAAGTGGCGGCGGTGATCGTGACGATGGTTCTACTTGGCCAGATCCTGGAGCTGCGGGCCAGGGAGAAGACATCGGGCGCCGTTCGTGCACTGCTGGATCTTGCGCCGAAACAGGCTCGCAGGCTGGGCGCGGATGGCGGCGAGGAGGATGTCGACATTGCCGACATAAGGCTCGACGACCGGTTTCGCGTTCGACCGGGGGAAGCTGTCCCAGTCGACGGAATCGTGGAAGAAGGGCGGTCGAGCGTCGATGAATCGATGGTGACCGGGGAGTCGTTTCCGGTGTCCCGGCAGTCCGGTGATCGAGTGATCGGGGGAACCCTGAACCAGACGGGAATGCTGATCGTGCGGGCCATGGCTGTCGGGCAGGATACCATGCTCGCCCGCATCGTGCGGATGGTATCGGAAGCGCAGCGCAGCCGGGCGCCGATCCAGCGGCTGGCGGACCAGGTGACCGGTCGGTTCGTGCCGGTGGTCATGCTGATTGCGGTTGCCGCCTTTGCGGCCTGGATGCTGTTCGGCCCCGATCCGCAGCTTGCCTTTGCGCTGATGGCGGCCATCAGCGTGCTGATCATCGCTTGCCCCTGTGCGCTTGGGCTCGCGACCCCGATGTCGATCATGGTCGGGGTTGGACGCGGCGCACAGGTCGGCGTTCTGATCCGGTCAGCCGAGGCGCTGGAGCGGCTGGAGAAGGTCGACACGCTGCTGATCGACAAGACCGGAACGCTGACCGTGGGGCGCCCGGCAGTGACAGGGATTGTCCCGGCTGAAGGGTTCGAGGCGGACGAACTGCTGCGCCTCGCCGCTTCGCTTGAGCGGGCGAGCGAGCACCCGCTGGCTGACGCCGTGGTTCGTGCAGCCGAGGAGCGCGGGCTGGCGCTGTCAGCCCTGACGGGCTTCGACGCCCTCTCGGGCAAGGGAGTCGAGGGCTCGGTTGACGACAGGCGGGTTATGATCGGGAACGCCGGGTGGTTCGCGCAAAGGGGCCTGGATACCGGAAACTCCGCCGCAGCAGCCGATACTCTCCGGAAGACCGGCGCAACGGTGATCCTGGTCGCCATCGACGACCGTCTTGCGGGCCTCATCGCCATAGCCGACCCGGTAAAGGCGACCACGGCACAGGCTCTGCAGGATCTGATGCGCGAGGGCATCGAGGTGATCATGGTGACCGGGGACAACCGCGTGACGGCCGAGGCCGTCGCGGGGCAGCTTGGCATCAGGCGCGTTGAAGCCGATGTGCTGCCGGACCAGAAACAGGCGATTGTCGTGCGGCTGCAGGGCGAGGGGCGCATTGTCGCCATGGCCGGGGACGGTATCAACGACGCCCCGGCGCTGGCCGCAGGGGATGTGGGGATCGCGATGGGCACAGGCACCGATGTCGCCATCGAGAGCGCCGGGATAACCCTGTTGAAAGGAGATCTGACGGGCATCGTTCGCGCCCGCCGTCTCAGCCGGAAAACCATGCGCAACATTCGCCAGAACCTGCTGTTCGCCTTCGGCTACAATGCCCTTGGGATTCCGGTTGCGGCGGGGCTTTTGTTCCCGCTTTTCGGGATGTTGCTGTCTCCCTCGATCGCGGCGCTTGCGATGACATTGTCGTCGCTCAGTGTTGTCGCAAACGCCCTGCGGCTTCGAACCGCGCAAATCTGACCGACAGTTCAGGTCGCCCCCATCCGCTCTGCCGTCATGCGGCAGGCGGCGCGCCACAGCCTTGCGCGGTCCGGCGTGGAGAGCAGGTCTGCCAGCCAGGCGTGAAACCCGGGCTCATCGTCCGCCCCGGCCAGCGCCAGCAGCCTGAGCAGGCTGTGTTCATCGGGAGAAAGCGTGGCAGCGCAGGGCGGAAAGGTGGTGAATGGGTCGGGCCATGGGGCGATGATGATGTCCATGAGCAGCGAGAAGCGCGCTGCCGCCGGGCCCAGCAGAGCCTGCAGGCAAGGACGGGGGCTGCGCCCGCTTCGCGCCAGCAGCACCCACATGCGGGCCGCCTTCAGCAAGAGGCGTTCCTCCTCGCACAGGCTCGCAACCGGCGGCGGTGCGTAGGCTGACGGAGTGTAGGCTGACGGAGTCTGGGCGCGCATTTCATATCTCCTGCGAACGAGTCGCAAAAGAAGTATTGCGAATTATTCGCAAATACAAGCGAAAGCTTCAGCCGACGGCATTTCTCGCCAGAATCTCGGTTCGATAGTGCCAGGCGGTCCGCCCAGATCGACCGCCGCGCGCAAGCGCAAAGGCGATTGCGTCCTCGGGTGCGAAATCAAGGCCCTCGGCGCCCAGATGGCTGCGGACCATCGCAAGATAACAGTCCTGATCAGGCGCGTGAAACCCCAGCACAAGGCCGAAGCGATCCACCAGCGCGAGCTGGTCGTCCGTTGAATCGCGGGCGTGGCGAGCATCCGCAGCAGTGCGTTCGACAAGGTGGCGATGGTTGGAAGTGACGGCGAGGCGGACATTGGCTGGCCGCTCGGCGATTCCGCCGTCGAGCACGGATCGCAACAGCCGCACACTGGGATCGGCCGCGCCAAAGGCGAGATCGTCGACAAACAGCAGGAAAGGCCGCGCGACCTGCTCCAGCCGCCCGAAAAGGTCGGGCAATGTGCCGAGCTGGTCGCCCGCTGCCTGCACCAGCGCTATGGAACGCGCAGCAGCGATGCTGCGCACCAGCGCGGATTTGCCCATTCCGCGCGCGCCCCACAGCAGCATGTCGTGCGCAGCCACCCCTGCCGCCAGTGCGCCGACATTCTGCATCAGCGCGGCCTTCTGGCTGTCCACGCCCACGAATCGTTCCAGCCCGAGCGGCGCTGCGCTGCCGACTGCCCACAGGCGGCGTCCGTCCCAGCGGAAATGGCGCCCTTGGGCGATGTCGGCCTCGGGCGGGTCGGGGGGCGCCAGGCGATCCAGCGCATCGGCGATCCGTCTGGCGAGTTCGGGATTCATGCTGTTCATGCCCTCGCACCTAGCGAATGTCAGCCCTTTTGAAAAACCGGGCCTTTTGAAAAACCGGGCATTTGAAATCCCCGTGATGGCCGTGTAAGCGCAGCCACCAGACATTCACCCGGCAGACATCATCCTTCAGGGAAAATATCCTCATGTTCTCGACCCCAGCCTATGCCCAGGACGCCGCCGGAACCGGAGGCGGGACCTCAGGATTCCTGATCCAGATCGTGCCGCTGATCCTGCTCTTCGTGATCTTCTGGTTCCTGATCATCCGCCCGCAGCAGCAGCGATTGAAAAGTCATCGCGCGATGGTGGACGCCGTGAAGAAAGGCGATGATGTCGTCACCGGTGGCGGTCTCATGGGTCGCGTGCTCAAGGTGACCGACCAGGAAGTGGAGATCGAGCTTTCGCCGACGGTGAAAGTGAAGGCCGTCAAGTCGACGCTCTCCAGCGTCACGCCGCGCGGATCCGCAGCGCCTGCCAACGACGCCAAGGCCTGACCCCCCGACATGCTGGACTTTCCGTCCTGGAAGATCTGGGCCGTCGCGCTGACCATATCGGTCGGCACGATTCTGGCTCTTCCCAACCTCCTGACGGAGCAACAGGCCGCCGGCCTGCCCGCCGGCGTTCCCAGTCAACACCTGAACCTCGGCCTTGACCTGCGCGGAGGAAGCCATATCCTTCTGGAAGCCGACCGCGCCGACATCGCCAGAAGCCGGCTGGAGACACTGGAAGACATTGTCCGCACCGAATTGCGTCAGGCCGATGGCGGCGTCATTCCCCATCTTGATCTGTCCGTCCGCGAGGGCTCGATCAGCTTCACGGTGCGCAACCCGGCAGACGTGGACCGCGCAATCGAAAGCATGCGCGGTCTTTCGCGCCCGATCGGCCAGCTTTCCGCCCAGCGCGACATCGACGTGAACCTGATGGACGGCAACCGCGTCGTCATCCGCCCGACTACCGCGGGCCTGAACGCCGAAGTCGATGCTGCGATGACACAGGCCGTCGAAGTGATCCGGCGACGGATCGATGAACTTGGCACGCGGGAGCCGAGCATTGTCCGCCAGGGCGAAACCCGCATAGTCGTGCAGGTTCCCGGCCTGCAGGATCCAGAGGCGCTCAAGGCGCTGCTGGGCAAGACGGCCAAGCTCGAATTCAAGCTGGTCGATACGACCGCCGATCCGGCAATGGCGGCCCAGGGCCGCGCGCCGCCCGGCAGCCAGGTGCTCCCGCACGTCGATGGCGGCGTCATCGTCGTGAAACGCCGGGTGCTGGTTTCCGGCGATCAGCTGATCGACAGCCAGCCCAGCTTTCAGGACGGTCTGCCCGTTGTCTCGTTCCGGTTCGACAGCGTGGGCGGCCGGCGTTTCGCCAAGGCGACACAGGAAAATGTGGGGCTGCCCTTCGCGATCATCCTCGATGGCCAGGTGATATCGGCGCCGCGGATCAACGAGCCGATCCTCGGCGGTTCGGGTATCATATCCGGCAACTTCACCACCGAAAGCGCCAACGAGCTCGCCATCCTGCTGCGTTCGGGCAAGCTTCCCGTCGCGCTGACGGTGATCGAGGAGCGAACCGTCGGCCCGGATCTTGGCGCGGATTCAATCCGCGCGGGCGCCATCGCCAGTATCGCCGCGATCGTGCTGGTCGCTGCCTTCATGGTTGTCACCTATGGTCGCTTCGGCCTCTATTCCGTGATCGCGCTGTTCCTGAACGGCATCATCATCGTCGGGGTGATGTCGGGCCTTGGCGCCACGCTCACGCTGCCGGGGATAGCGGGCTTCGTTCTCACCATCGGGGCTGCAGTCGATGCCAACGTGCTGATCAACGAACGAATCCGTGAAGAACTGCGCAAAGGCCGCAACGTCATCTCGTCGATCGAGACCGGCTACAAGGAAGCCTCTCGGACCATCTTCGACGCCAACGTCACCAACACGATTGCCGCCGTCATCATGTTCTGGTTCGGCTCGGGGCCCATCAAGGGGTTTGCGATCGTGCTGATCATCGGCATCGTCACGTCGGTGTTCACCGCCGTCACCGTAACCCGTCTCATGGTGGCGCTGTGGCTGCGCCGCAAGCGCCCGCAGGCGCTGACGCTGTGATCCGGCCCGCGAATATTTTCCTGAATAGGAAGCTCCCATGAGGCTCCTGAAGCTTATCCCCGACAACACGAACTTCAAGTTCCTGAAATGGCGCAATATTGCGCTCTGGGGCTCGATCGCCATGATCGTGGCGTCGATCGCGCTGGTCGCCATCCGCGGGCTCAACTTCGGCGTGGATTTCGCCGGCGGCCTGATGATAGAGGTGCGCTTCGATCAGCCGGCCCAGCTGGATGATCTGCGCCGCACGGTAAGCGCAGCAGGCGCCGGCGAAGGATCCCTGCAGACCTTCGGAGACCCGAACACCGTTTCCATCCGGATGCCGCTGCCCGAAGGCGATGATGCTGCCGTGCAGAAGATCGTGCAGACGGTTCAGGACACCATCAGGGCAGAACATGCCGACGCGCAATTCCGCCGGGTGGAGACCGTTTCGGGCAAGGTCTCGGCCGAACTGATCCGTGATGGGGCGCTGGCCATCTTCTTTGCGATGATCGGCATTTCCATCTACATCTGGTTCCGCTTCGAGTGGCAGTTCGGTGTCGGCGCGCTGTTTGCCCTGATCCACGACGTCGCCCTCACGCTCGGATTTTTCGCGCTAACGCAGCTGGAGTTCAATCTCAATATCGTGGCCGCCATTCTGACAATCGTCGGCTATTCGCTGAACGACACTGTCGTCGTATATGATCGAATCCGGGAAAATCTGCGAAAATATCGCAAGATGGGCATTGAGGAAGTGCTCGACCTCTCGGTCAACGAAACGCTGTCGCGAACGATCGTGACTTCCGTTGCGATGGTGCTGGCGCTGGGAACGCTGGTTCTGTTCGGCGGGTCTGTTCTGTTCGGCTTTTCGATTGCGATGCTGCTGGGCATCTTCATCGGCACCTATTCGTCGATCTTCATCGGTGCGCCCATCCTGATGTGGATGGGCGTGGGGCCACACAGCTTCCTGCCTGCCGACGCATCCGGCCCGGACGCCAGGACGAAGGCGCAGAACGAAGCGCAGGGTCAGGTCTGATCGCCGCGGCGGGAACGGTGGCGAAGGCCCTTCCTTGAAGGGGCCCCGCATGACAACGGCTCCCACGCGCATCGAGGGGCGCACCCCGGGTGGCTGGATCATTGCCGGCCGTCTTCATTTGCCGGCGCTCCTGGTCACTGCCGCTACGGCGCAGAGCC
>Ga0207951_100422_pt1 | contig 21624 bp, 20 predicted proteins | sample Subbio12Aug_8Bad_FD_184830 | JGI IMG/M metagenome (GOLD analysis project Ga0207951, IMG submission 184830) | Serpentinite rock and fluid subsurface biosphere microbial communities from McLaughlin Reserve, California, USA - CR12Aug_8Bad (SPAdes) | ecosystem: Environmental > Terrestrial > Deep... | reverse complement strand
GAGCTGGTGTCCTTCGTATAGCCACAAGCTCGTAAAGCAGCCTTGTTCAACATTCCGCGGCAATATAGGTGGAGGACAAAAACCGGCGTATCAGGTGAGACAGCGTTTATTTCCTCGATCGTGGGCATACGACGCTCAGCGAACTGAAATTCGCTCCAGCCGCCTATGACCCGAACCCATTGGCCCGGAGGTGTTCGTTCCGCCTGCTCTTTCAGCATTCGTAAGGCGTCTGCAAGAGAGGGAACACCGTCCCACCGTAACTCAGCATTGTAACTAAGACCGCCGCGGATCACATGCATATGCGAATCGTTGAGCCCTGGAATGACTCGCCGACCTTTAAGGTTGATCCGCTGTGTTTTATCATTGGCAGTTCCGAGAAGTTCCTCTCCGCCCATGGCTGTTATGCGTCCACCAGCCATGGCGACAGCCGAAACCTGAGGATGGGCACTGTCGAGGGTAGTAATTTTCCCGTTATACAGAATCAGTTCAAGTGCGTTCATAGGTACCTCCATGTCAAATGGGGTGCAACCAACGTTTGAGGATTCTCGCCAGTAACGGCATGATTACCCACGTGAGCAGAGCGACTATGCCTACCGCTGACAAGAGTGCTCGCAAGGCCGGAGGTAGTCCGCCTATAAGAGGAGCCAGCAACCATGAAACCAGCATGCTGACCGGCCAAACACCCACGACAGTGACCAGAGCCATTTTCCAGCGCGGAGGGGATGCCGGTACACCGGGAGGCAAAAACCAGTATTCCAAGCCGCTTTCCAGACGGTACGATGGCGGAGCTTCCCTGAACGGCTCGGCCTTTCTTAGCAGCTCCTGACGGATATCCGACTCCTGCCAGGCGCGCAGGTGCTCGTACGTATCGAAGCGGAAGATCACCGCATACTCCCGCTCGGCGCCGCTGGGGCGGATCACGTTGACTCCCATGTGGCCCGGGAATTTGAGGGCGGCGTCCGTTATCTCATGGCGCCACGCCTCAAACTCCTTTTCGCGTCCATTCCGAACCCGCCAGGTGACGACTACTGTTAACGGACCGGTTTCGTTCGATAGGTTTTCCATCGCCTCAACGTTTCGATCCTTTCCGGCTCGGAGGTGCGCCATGGACCATGGTGTAAGCGTATTCCACCCCCTGGCCATAGGCACCACAGTGTTCCTTAACCGCCTCGATGACGGCGTCATAAGTTTCCTTGCGTGCCCAGTCGCGTTGGTACTCAAGGAGGACCTGAAGAGCGGTCATCGGCACTGCGCCCGCCTGTTCGATGCGCCGCATGGCAGCATTATGTGCGGTGATACTGGTGCCGCCCGACGCGTCTTCGACAGCATACACCTCATAGCCCGCTTTCATTCCTTCCAGGGCCGGCATGGCCAGACAGACCTCGGTCCAGAGGGCCGCCATGACCAGTTTCTTCCTCCCGGTAGCCTTCACTGCCTTAACAAATTTGTCGTCCTCCCATGAGTTCATGGAGCTCCGTTCGACCGGCTCCTGATTGGGAAAGAGGTCAAGGAGCTGAGGCCACAAATTGCCGGAGAAGCTTTTAGACTCCACCGCGGTGAGAACGGCCGGCACCTTGAAGATTTTTGCCGCTTTGGCCAGGAGAATGACGTTATTGAACAGCGTTTGGCGGTCGATGCTGGCGACACCGAAAACCATTTGAGGCTGAAAGTCGATGAAGATTACGGCAGAGTTCTGTGGATTAAGTAGTTCCAGATTGCTCATGATATGACACCTCCGTCTGGGGATTTAACTCCATTTTATTAATCTAATAATTTAACTAAGAAGCGCAAGGATTTTTGCCTTTAACCTATTCCGTTTATACGTGTTTTCTCGAACTCCGTTTCTCCTCAACCTCACCACTCACAATAGCTTATATGGCTGAGCCCGCTTTGTCCACTCGCTCGAAGGATATTCAGCGAGGAGCCTCTTGTAAGCCTCCTTAAGGGGGTCTGCTTTATGTGTGCTCTTATAGAGAGCAACCCCTCGTAGATAGAGCGCTTCCGGCGCTGAATCACTTTTTGGATAATCTTTTAAGACTTCTTCAAGCATCTCTATTGCCTTGCTGAACTTCTCCCGATCAAAATGACACTTTGCCACACCAAGCATTAACGACGGGATGAATTCCTCGGGGGCCAAAAAACCGACCGTGCGGTTATGTTCCTTACCTTCTTTGTCAAGGGTAATGACCGTTGGCGTCCACTGGACGTTGAACTTGGAAGCGAGGGGTTGAGAGTCATAGAGCACTTGGATCGGAACCATATCCTTTTCGATGAGTTCAACCACCTTCTCGTTGGGGTACGTAACCGCACCCATCTGCTGGCAGCCAATTCAGAGGGGATTAAAGAAGTCCAACAGGACCATTTTGTTCTCTGCCCGTGCCAGTGTTAAAACCCGGTCAAAATCCTTCTCCCATTTGATCGTCTTTGCCATAACTATTCTCCTTTCTGTGAGCGCTCCAACGGAACATGTCGTTGGGCAGATTGGTTAGCCTATTTGGACGGCAAGCATAGAAACTGATCCTCCGTCGATCCCCTCGACCGGAAACCCGGTCGAGTCCCCCTTTGTTCGCAGAGCTACGATATACATCAACGGCAAGTAGTGGTCAGGTGTTGGGACCGACAGAATGGCATCATCGCCTAACTTCGCGTAATCGACTAACGGACCATCTTCGCCAGCGAGTAGCAGTTCGCGGACTTTCTTCTCGAATCGAACGGTCCAGTCGAAAGGTTCGACGCGCCGCTGACCCCATGCATAAGCGTGCAGATTATGGACGAGATTGCCGCTTCCAATGATGAGAATCCCTTCGTCTCGCAGAGGGGCAAGTCGCTTTCCTATATCCTAATGGAGTGCTGCCGGTCTTGTCCTATCAATGCTAAGCTGTATCATGGGAACGTCTGCCTGAGGGAAGACATGACGGAGTACTGTCCAGGTACCATGATCGAGGCCCCACTGCTCGTCACGATGCACGGAAATGGGTTTAAGCAATTTCTGAACGCGGCTCGCTAAGGCCGGATCACCAGGCGCCGGGTACTCGATTCTGTACAATTCTGGGGTAAAGCCGCCGAAATCATGGATTGTTCTGGGAGCAGACATTGCGGTTACCGAAGTGCCCGGAATATACCAATGGGCAGAGATGGAGATCACCGCTTTGGGCTTCGGGACTTGGGATCCAATAGCGGCCCAACCTTTCGAATAGGCGTTAACCTGTATTGCGTTCATCGGATTCCCATGTCCAAAGAAAACAGCGGGCATAGTCTTTGTCATACCAACAATCCTTTCATCACCCTTACTTCTCCGGCGGCGGCACCATCTCGCCGCTCCCATAGGCCATAGCCGTGTCGAGCAGATTGCCCCAGCTCGGCAGATGCTCCCGGAAGACCATAGCGTAAGGCCATCCGAGGGACTCGTCGTGTCGCCAGTCGCCCTCGATTTCCGCGCCGATGGACCTCCAGTTACGAATCTTGACTCCCGCCTGGGCGAGGGTCGCGATTGTTGTTTCGCGCTCATGAACACTGACGGCCCCGGAGGCGTCGATGACCGCGTGAACTTCGTAACCTTCTCTCACTGCGTCGAGCGCAGGGAACTGCAAGCAGGTTGAATCGCTGATTCCGGCAATGATGAGTTTCTTACGACCGGTCGTGTCAACCGCCTGACGGAATGCTGGCCAGCGCCAGGCGTTGATGACTCCTGTTCGGCGGATGACGGCTACTTCCGGGAAAAGCTTCTTCAACTCGGGAAGAATGGGACCATTCGGCCCATAATCACGACTCGTCGTGAGGATGACCGGGAGGCTGAAATGCTTCGCTGTCTTGGCCAACCCGATGATATTGTTTTTGTACTCTTCCGGAGTCATGTCCCTGACAAGCTGCATTAACCCCACTTGATGATCGATCAGAAGGAGCGCTGCATTCTGAGGGGTCAGGACCTCAGCAGGGCCAACATTCTCTACATACTTGGTTGCCATAGTGTCTCCTTTCACCCCTTAATTCTCATTCCCATCGGTTAAACACCGCATTCAGAAAACAGAGCAACCCTACCCCGATCTTTTCAAGATATCGTCTTTCAATGGAAAAATAAATGGGGCAAACCCTGTATTTTGCAAAAGAAAAGCATGTATTTTGGGGGGAGCTGAAATGAATGGAGGGGATTGAAAGAACGCATTAGCCATATCGAAAGACCAAGCCCCAGAGCAGTAAGTCCTGATCGGATTAGTGCTTTTGTAAATGATGCCAATGCAGTATTATTATTTTTGGGGTATCCACTTGACTAAGGTTATCCCTATATATTGTGTCCCTTTGGTTTGCGTCCTCTGATGTGCTGAATGATCTGGCCTTGAGTGACGGGATCGATCTGGACAGCATTTTCTAAGAGACGCCTAAATAACTTACCTCGGGGGGGCGAGGTACGCCGATTGAATCTGAAAGTATACTCGTCCAAATAGTAGGCTAAATGTTCAGGACTGACTCCACCTTGAGGGTGCCAAGAAGCCATCGTTTCAGAAGAGAAGCTACCAAATGAGCAAGTTTCAATTCAGTTTTCTTCACCGGGACATGTCGATAGCCAGCCGATTCCAATTTGCTGTAGCCAAGCCAATCGTCGGTTCGGATGGTACTTCCTCCCACGACTCGTTCCTCTACGAAGCCTGTGAGACGGTTAGCAGATGCATCTTGAAGAATACCGAGGCGAATTCGCCCAATCCCTTCATCTTCCTTGTCTTCCACAGCAATTCCTACAAGTATTTTGCCTGTAGCCCCACGTCCTCTTTTGCCTGGCTTCTCTCCGCCAATAAAGGTTTCATCTACTTCAACCGTACCCGACAAACAATCACGTCCAGGACGCACCATGGCACGACGCAATTTATGCAACCATGTCCAAGCCGTGCTATAATTTCCTAGACCAAGTATACGTTTCAAGCCGAGCGCACTGGCCCCATTTTTTTGGCCTGTTACCCACCATATCGCCCGAAACCAGACCGTCAACGGTTTGTGAGTGTCCTGAAAAATCGTTCCCGCAACTACTGACATCTGGTAATGGCAACCGGAGCACTCGTACAACCTGGGTACTAATAGGCCATGCTTTGAGACTGCCACATCGCGGACAGGTAAAACCGTTTGGCCACCTCAAGCGATAAAGGTAGTCTCTACAAGCTTGTAAAGGGTCAGGCTTCGGTAATTCGGTATTTCCTTTTTCTCCCTTTGATCAAATTCTGTGACAGAATATTAAGCTCCCTCGCCAAACTTTTTTCCTTCCGAAATAAATCCCCAACCTTACCGATTCCCTCACTGAGGGTAACGGAACTCCGCCGGAAATAATCAGCTATCTCCTTGACCGTATACCCTGAGACCCTTCTCGCCAGGTAGCTCACCAATCCTTTCACTCTTGCTGCCTGGCAATCTCTTCTATCAGAGTATAGTCCATCCTCTCAAGACCCCATCGCTCTCCATACTTTCTGGAAATCTCTTCCAGCGGAATCTCATAAACCCATTCCTCCCAATCGTTTGACGAAGTGTTGCCGGTCCTTCTCATCATCGACAATCCTGCACTTTTCAATCCCTCGGTGGATAACATGATGAAGGGTTCGGGAGCATCGAGTCTCGCCTGGCGGGGCATAAACTCTCCTTTGGAATGGGTGGCCGATTTGCGTCGGAATACGCAGTAATAGGAACAAGCGGCCGCTTTCAATTGGAATGATTGGCCATAGTTAGCAGTATAATCAGCGAGGGAGGGGATGAAAATGTCCAAAAATCATGAAAGATAAACAAAAAAGCCCATCATTTCTGATGGGCTTTTTTTGATCCCCGCTTTCGCGAGGACAATTTTTAATCCTGGCAACGTCCTACTCTCCCACACAGTTTCCCATGCAGTACCATCGGCGCTGAAGGGCTTAACTTCCGTGTTCGGAATGGGAACGGGTGTGACCCCTTCGCCAAGGTCACCAAGAAATCCAATCCGGAATATTGGAACATTGGAATGTTGGAATAATGGGTAAAAAATCATTTTTCGTTACCCAATATTCCAGTTTTCCATCATTCCACCATTCCATCAAAAAAAAGAATATGGATGAAGGCTTTGATTTTATAAATTCAATTATGGTCAAGCCGATCGACCTATTAGTATCAGTCTGCTAAATACCTTTCGGCACTTACACATCTGACCTATCAACCTTGTAGTCTCCAAGGGGTCTTATCCCGATATTGCTATCAGGAGGGATACCTCATCTTGGGGTGGGCTTCCCGCTTAGATGCTTTCAGCGGTTATCCCTTCCGAACACGGCTACCCAGCGCTGCGACTGGCGTCACAACTGGAACACCGTCGGTTCGTCCATTCCGGTCCTCTCGTACTGGGAACAGCTCCCCTCAAGTATCCTGCGCCCACGGCAGATAGGGACCAAACTGTCTCACGACGTTTTAAACCCAGCTCGCGTACCGCTTTAATTGGCGAACAGCCAAACCCTTGGGACCTGCTACAGCCCCAGGATGCGATGAGCCGACATCGAGGTGCCAAACTTCCCCGTCGATATGAACTCTTGGGAGAAATTAGCCTGTTATCCCCGGCGTACCTTTTATCCGTTGAGCGACGGCCCTTCCATGCGGAACCGCCGGATCACTAAGGCCTACTTTCGTACCTGCTTGACTTGTTGGTCTTGCAGTCAAGCTCCCTTATGCCTTTACACTCTACGGCTGGTTTCCAATCAGCCTGAGGGAACCTTTGCGCGCCTCCGTTATCTTTTGGGAGGCGACCGCCCCAGTCAAACTACCCACCAGGCAATGTCCCCGACCCGGATAACGGGTCCAGGTTAGAAGTCCAAAACAATCAGGGTGGTATTTCAAGGTTGACTCCATCCCGACTGGCGCCGGGATCTCATAGTCTCCCACCTATCCTACACAGACTATTCCGAAATTCATTGCCAAGTTGTAGTAAAGGTGCACGGGGTCTTTCCGTCTTGCCGCGGGTAGACGGCATCGGCACCGTCAATACAGTTTCGCTGAGTCCCTGGTTGAGACAGCGGGGAAGTCGTTACGCCATTCGTGCAGGTCGGAACTTACCCGACAAGGAATTTCGCTACCTTAGGACCGTTATAGTTACGGCCGCCGTTTACTGGGGCTTCGGTTCAACGCTTCTGCCGTCCCGCTTTCGCGGGGCGACATGACGAATCCCCTTAACCTTCCAGCACCGGGCAGGCGTCAGACCCTATACATTGTCTTTCGACTTCGCAGAGTCCTGTGTTTTTATTAAACAGTCGCCACCCCCATTTCACTGCGATCACAATCCGCTCCGGGAGCAAGTCCCTTCACGAATCATGACACACCTTCTTCCGAAGTTACGGTGTTAGTGTGCCGAGTTCCTTAACCAGGGTTCTCTCAAGCGCCTTAGGATATTCTCCTCACCTACCTGAGTCGGTTTGCGGTACGATCACCTGATTGGCTCGCTAGAGGCTTTTCTCGTCAGCATGGGCTCAGTCACTTCAATCCTGATTGCTCAGGAAATGGTCATCACCTCTCGGTGTTTATAATTGGAACTCCGGATTTGCCTGGAATTCCCACCTACGGGCTTGAACCAGGGCGTCCAACACCTGGATGACCTACCCTTCTGCACCCCCCCATCGCTCAAACGCCAATCCGGTGGTACAGGAATATTAACCTGTTTTCCATCACCTACGCTTCTCAGCCTCGGCTTAGGGATCGACTAACCCTGAGAGGATTAACCTTGCTCAGGAAACCTTAGGTTTACGGCGTGCTGATTTCTCATCAGCATTATCGCTACTCGTGCCTGCATGATCCCTTCCATCTCGTCCAGATGTCCTCACGGTCATCCTTCGCTCTACAATGGAATGCTCCCCTACCACTCAACCTTTCGGTAAAGTCCGTAGCTTCGGTGATATGCTTAAGCCCCGTTACATTTTCGGCGCAGACTCACTCGACCAGTGAGCTATTACGCTTTCTTTAAAGGATGGCTGCTTCTAAGCCAACCTCCTGGCTGTCTGAGCGTTTCCACATCCTTTCCCACTTAGCACATCTTAGGGACCTTAGCTGACGGTCTGGGATGTTCCCCTCTCGTCCACGGAAGTTATCTCCCACGGGCTGACTCCCAGGATAGCGCTTAACGGCATTCGGAGTTTGGTTGGGTTTGGTAATCTGGTAGGACCCCTAGCCCATCCAGTGCTCTACCTCCGTTAACGAATGTCCTGAGGCTATACCTAAATATATTTCGGGGAGAACCAGCTATCTCCAAGTTTGATTAGCCTTTCACTCCGATCCACAGCTCATCCGAGAAGTTTTCAACCTTCACCGGTTCGGGCCTCCATCCCGCGTTACCGGGATTTCACCCTGGCCATGGATAGATCACTTGGTTTCGGGTCTACTCCATATGACTGAATCGCCCTTTTAAGACTCGCTTTCGCTACGGCTCCTTCCCTTTAGGGAATTAACCTTGCCATATAGAGTAACTCGCAGGCTCATTATGCAAAAGGCACGCGGTCAGACAGAATAGCCGGAGGGCGAACCCTTCAACTACTCAACGTCCTCCCACTGCTTGTAAGCATACGGTTTCAGGTACTATTTCACTCCCCTCATTGGGGTACTTTTCACCTTTCCCTCACGGTACTTGTTCACTATCGGTTGCCAGGTAGTATTTAGCCTTTGAAGATGGTCCTCCCAGATTCCCACAAGATTTCCCGTGTCTCGTGGTACTTGGGTGTCCTACCCAGGGGTTCCAATTCCATTTCGCTTACGGGGCTATCACCCTCTATGGCCCCACTTTCCAGTAGGTTCAACTATGGAAATGAAATCACCCCGAAGTCACTGTGATGACTTCCGATAGGATCCCGCAACCTCCCGCATACAACGCTCACAGGCTTTAACATATACGGAATTTAGGCTCTTCCCCTTTCGCTCGCCACTACTCAGGGAATCTCATTTGATTTCTCTTCCTGAAGGTACTGAGATGTTTCAGTTCCCCTCGTTCGCCTCCCGTCACTATGGATTCATGACGGGATATACCGATATTACTCGATATGGGTTTTCCCATTCGGAGATCCCCGGATCTAAGCCTGTTTAGCGGCTCCCCGAGGCTTATCGCAGCTTACCACGTCCTTCATCGCCTCCTGACACCAAGGCATCCACCGTATGCCCTTAGTAGCTTGACCATAAACTTGTTTTGGTTAAGATTTAGGTCAAGGTTAAGATTTTTTTCTTAACCTCAGCCTTACACTCAACTTTCAAATTGTATGAATCGGTGCCTTCATCCATATTCAATTGTCAAAGAACAAGTCGAAAAAAAATGATCATTAAAACAACGAATCTTTCCTTTTCATCAAACGGGCTTCAGATGCCGGCATTCAAATCCCCACCTCTTATTGGTGGAGATGAGCGGATTTGAACCGCCGACCCCCTGCGTGCAAGGCAGGTGCTCTCCCGCTGAGCTACATCCCCATCTCAATTGCGGATTTCGGAATGCAAATTTCAGAATGTAGATTTCTTTTTTCATTCCGCATTCCGCAATCTACAGTCCGAAATTGTATGGTGGGCCTAGATAGATTTGAACTATCGACCTCACGCTTATCAGGCGTGCGCTCTAACCAACTGAGCTATAGGCCCTTCCTTTTCACAATGGCCTATAGCTTTTTTAGCCCTTGGGAGTTTTTGTGAGCTATAGACCCTTAAAGGGGATTTTTCATGCCCACTTTAACGGGCCCTCTCAACCCCGTTTTTATTTCATTTTAGGGGTTATTGATCCGGGTATCGACCTAGAAGTTTAGTTCCGGTTTCCCGGAACCGAAGACTCCTTAGAAAGGAGGTGATCCAGCCGCAGGTTCCCCTACGGCTACCTTGTTACGACTTCACCCCAATCACCAACCATACCTTAGGCGCCTGCCTCCCAAAGGCGAACCTGAGGGTTAGCCCAACGACTTCTGGTACAGTCAGCTCTCATGGTGTGACGGGCGGTGTGTACAAGGCCCGGGAACGTATTCACCGCGGCATGCTGATCCGCGATTACTAGCGATTCCGCCTTCATAAAGTCGAGTTGCAGACTCTAATCTGAACTTAGAGCGGCTTTTTGGGATTAGCTCCACCTTACGGTATTGCAACCCTTTGTACCGCCCATTGTAGCACGTGTGTAGCCCTGGACATAAAGGCCATGAGGACTTGACGTCATCCCCACCTTCCTCCCCGTTAACCGGGGCAGTTTCCTTAGAGTGCCCAACTCAATGATGGCAACTAAGGATGAGGGTTGCGCTCGTTGCGGGACTTAACCCAACATCTCACGACACGAGCTGACGACAGCCATGCAGCACCTGTCTCGCCGTCCCCTTGCGGGGAAAATCCTGTTTCCAGGACGGTCAGCGGATGTCAAGCCCAGGTAAGGTTCTTCGCGTTGCGTCGAATTGAACCACATGCTCCACCGCTTGTGCGGGCCCCCGTCAATTCCTTTGAGTTTTAACCTTGCGGCCGTACTCCCCAGGCGGGGCACTTAATGCGTTAGCTTCGGCACAGAAGGGGTCAATACCTCCTACACCTAGTGCCCATCGTTTACGGCGTGGACTACCAGGGTATCTAATCCTGTTTGCTCCCCACGCTTTCGCGTCTCAGCGTCAGTATCGGACCAGAGAGCCGCCTTCGCCACTGGTGTTCCTCCCGATATCTACGAATTTCACCTCTACACCGGGAATTCCACTCTCCTCTCCCGTACTCTAGCCGAGCAGTCTCAAATGCACTTCTTCCGTTAAGCGGAAGGCTTTCACATCTGACTTACTCAACCGCCTACACGCGCTTTACGCCCAATAATTCCGAACAACGCTTGCACCCTCCGTATTACCGCGGCTGCTGGCACGGAGTTAGCCGGTGCTTCCTCCGGTAGTACCGTCAAATGCCGATGTTATTCGCATCGACATGTTTCTTCCCACCTGACAGGGCTTTACGACCCGAAGGCCTTCATCACCCACGCGGCGTTGCTGCGTCAGGGTTTCCCCCATTGCGCAAGATTCCCCACTGCTGCCTCCCGTAGGAGTCTGGACCGTGTCTCAGTTCCAGTGTGGCTGGCCATCCTCTCAGACCAGCTAACCATCGTTGCCTTGGTAGGCCATTACCCTACCAACAAGCTAATGGTACGCGGGCCCATCCTTGAGCAATAGCTTGCATGCAGAGGCTATCTTTGATTTCAATCTCCATGGAAACTGACATATTATTCGGTATTAGCCCCGCTTTCGCGGGGTTATCCCCAACTCAAGGGCAGGTTACCCACGCGTTACTCACCCGTGCGCCACTTTACTCTCCCGGTTGCCCAGGATTTCTCGTGCGACTTGCATGTGTTAGGCACGCCGCCAGCGTTCGTTCTGAGCCAGGATCAAACTCTCCAATTTATAGCTAAAAATTTGATCCATTTGACAAGAAAAAAACAAGAACCCAGAATCAATAACCCCTATTCTTTTTTCAAAGAACGAATATAAACCATTTTACTATATAAACCAAATCTCCTTTTTTGTCAAGGAGAAAATCCTGGATTCCCGTTTTCACGGGAATGACGAAAAAAAGTCGCTGTAGTATTAAATTATTTACCCATAAATTTGTCGCACACCCAATTTCTCAAATGTAATGCGTCACTCTTCCGTGGAATATCACCGGCCTTCGGGCAGGCATGTTGGAGAAAATCTTATACCTGCCTGCGCGTAGCCGCTTCGGCGAAGGCAGGGCGGAAACATTAGCTTGTTCGTAAACCAAAAGGATGATCCCGTAGGGCAAGGACTTTTCTACAATGGGCAACGTTGCCTTTGCCTAAAAAAAATATAAACCATCCGCTTGATAAGATTTTCGGAGACATGACTGTTCGATGGACGAATTTCCCCCCATGCTTCAGTAACACATTACTCTCAAATGATTCTGTTCCTGCTGTAACCAAAACTTTTTAATTATAATTTATTTTTAACTATTGTCAAGTACTTTTATTCGATGAAACTTCTTTTTTCCTGCCCTTAACAAAACAGTGCCATTTTCATTGAAATCTTCAAGGGTTACCAAAAGGTCAAATTTTTCAACTCTCTTCTCATTTAGATACCCTCCCCCTTGCTCAATCAATCGCCTTGCTTCTGACCCCGAGGTTGAGAGGTCTGTCGTCTCAAACAATTTAAATATTGGCATTCCTTGCATAAATATTTTCTTGTCGAAATGGGTAGTTGGGATTGAACCCTCCCCGCACTCTTCCTTTAAAAATAGGGTCTTAGAGGCTGCTTTTGCCTTGGCTGCCTCTTCCTCTCCGTGGACGATCTTTGTTGCCTCAAAGGCAAGGATTTCTTTTGCTTTTCTAATCTCAGCCCCTCTAAGATTCCCATATTCCTCAACCTCTTCCATCTGAAGAAAAGTGAAGAGGGCCAGGAATCTCTTTACATCCCTATCATCCGTATTGATCCAGAATTGATAATATTCATATGGGGATGTGCGATCAGGGTCTAACCAGATAGCCCCTCTTTCGGTCTTTCCCATCTTTCTTCCATCTGCGGTCATGATGAGGGGAAAAGTCACTCCATAGGCCTGCTTGCCTTCGAGACGTCGAATCAGATCGATTCCTGCTACAATATTCCCCCACTGATCGCTTCCCCCCATTTGCATCATACAGTCATAATTCTTAAAAAGATGCCAAAAATCATAGGCCTGGAGAAGCTGGTAATTGAATTCGATAAACGAGAGCCCTGTCTCCAACCGGATCTTTATCGATTCAGTTGCCAGCATCCGATTGACGCTAAAGTGAACGCCGATATCCCGAAGAAAATCGATATAGTTCAGTCGGGTTAACCATTCGGCGTTGTTTAAAAGAAGAGCTCGGTCCTCCGAAAAATCCAGAAACCGGGAGAATTGCTTCTTCTGAGCTTCGGCATTCTTATTTATCGCTTCGTAGGTTAAAATCTGCCGCATCTCATCTTTCCCGCTGGGATCACCGACGAGACCTGTTCCGCCTCCTACCAGTGCAATGGGGCGATGACCATGTCGTTGCATATGGGCCAATGACATGATGGGAACCAGGTTCCCCACATGAAAACTGGAAGCCGTCGGATCAAAACCGATATAACAGGTAACCCAGCCTTCCAATATTTCAGGAACCTTCTTCTCATCGGTCACCTGCTCAATGAAACCCCTCTCTTTAAAAATGGCAAAAACCGTTTTCTTCGCACTCTGTTCGGCTCTTCTCATGATCATCCGCTCCGTTGGTTCAAAGAAATCCTGATCCTCTGAATTCCTTTTGCCTTTCCCGCAAGCGGGTCGACTTCAACGATCACCCCTTGCATTTCAACCTCTTCCGTTGCCACATCAAATTTCCACGGAATCTGCGTTAAGAGCCGGTTCACAGCTACCTGTTTTCGTATCCCGATGACCGAATCAAGGGGCCCTGTCATCCCGACATCTGTAATATAAGCTGTCCCTCCATCCAGAATTTTCTCATCACTGGTCTGCACATGAGTGTGGGTCCCGAGCACAGCGGTCACCTTCCCGTCTAAAAACCATCCCATCGCTGCCTTCTCAGAGGTGGCCTCCGCATGAAAATCGACTACGATGATAGGAGTCTCTTTCCTCAATGTCTCAATCTCCTTCTCTCCGATACGAAAGGGACAATCGAGATGTTTCATAAAGACCCTTCCCTCCAGATTGATCACCCCGATCTTCTCCCCATTCTTCGTTTCGAAAACACCCGCCCCCCGACCCGGGACATGAGGCGGATAATTTGCAGGTCTTAAGATTCTGCTTTCTTCATTCAGGTAAGGAAAAATTTCCTTTTTAGCCCAGATATGGTTTCCTGAAGTCAGGACATCCACTCCTTGATCCATCATCTCGATGGCGATGGCAGGGGTAATTCCCATTCCCCCTGCGGCGTTCTCTCCGTTGGCGATCGTGAAATTGATCCCATGGTCACTGACGACTTTTTTTAGAAGTCCACTGATCGCCTGTCTGCCTGGTTTCCCGACAATGTCGCCAATAAAAAGGATACGCATATCCTTAGTCTCGTAGTTCCATAGTCTTATGGTCGTATAGTCTTACACTCCCTGACTAACAGACTAATCGACTATGTGACTAATGACTCCGAACTATTTTGCTATCTCCACTGCCCTCATCTCACGTATCACCGTTACCTTAATCTGGCCGGGATAGGTGAGATCTTTTTCAATTTTGCGGGCGATGTCTCTTGAAAGAATGGCGGATGCCTCATCTGAGATGCGATCGGGCTGGACCATCACCCGGATCTCCCTTCCCGCTTGAATGGCATAGGATTTTTCCACCCCCTGAAAAGACTGAGCGATCTTTTCCAGATCCTCCAGCCGTTTGACATAGGTCTCCAGCATCTCGCGCCTGGCCCCTGGTCTTGCACCCGAAAGGGCATCCGCGGCTTCCACCAAAACATCCAGGATCGACTCCGGCTTTTCCTCTTCATGATGAGAGGCAATGGCATGAACAATCGCAGGCGATTCTCCATATTTCCTTGCCAAATCCGCTCCGATCCTGCCATGGGGTCCTTCCACCTCATGATCCACCGCTTTTCCTAAATCATGCAGAAGTCCTGCTCTCTTGGCCTGTTTTACATTGATGCCCAGCTCCGCCGCCATGATTCCACTGAGGAATGCCACTTCCAGAGAGTGCTGGTAGACATTCTGGGCATAACTCGTGCGATATTTAAGGCGCCCGATCAGTTTGATCAGTTCAGGGTGGATGCCATGAACTCCTACATCGAAGGTGGCCTGTTCACCGGCTTCACGCATGGTGGTCTCCACCTCCTGCTCCACTTTCTGGACAATTTCTTCAATCCTTGCAGGATGGATTCGACCATCGCTCACCAACCGTTCAAGGGATATCCGTGCGATCTCCCTGCGGACAGGATTGAATCCCGAAAGAATGACGGCCTCCGGGGTATCATCGATGATCAGATCAACCCCTGTGGCAGCCTCAAGGGCTCTGATATTCCGGCCTTCCCGGCCGATGATGCGTCCCTTCATCTCTTCGTTTGGCAGACTGACCACGGAAACCGTCTGTTCAGCCACATATTCTCCGGCATAACGTTGAACGGCTAAGCTGATAATCTCTTTGGCTTTCTTGTCAGCGGTCTCTCTTGCCTCATCCTCAATTCTCTTGATCCCTTTGGCTGCCTCATGTTTTGCCTCTTCCTGCATCGATTCCATCAGGAGTCGTTTGGCCTCTTCAGAAGACATCTTCGCTATATTTTCCAACTGGGATCGCTGCCTCTGAATCAGTTCAGCCACCTTCTTCTCCTGTTCCTGAATTGTCTTCTCCTGGTGGACCATTGCTTTTTCTTTACGTGTGATCTCCGTCTCTTTTGTATCAAGAAGCTCAATCTTCTTGTCCAGATGGGACTCTCTCTGGATGATCCTTCTCTCCAGATTCTGGAGTTCCTGTTTTTTCTCTACCGTCTCTTTCTCAAACTCTGCCTTCTCCTGATAGAATTTATCTTTGGCCTGGAGCAGGGCTTCTTTCTTTAAGATTTCAGCCTTTTTCTCCGCCTCTTCAATCAACCGTTTGGCGGCTTCCTTTGCCGCGCCTATCCTGGCTTCCGAATACCTTTTGTTCAGAAGGAATCCGATGATTCCTCCGAGAAGCGCCATACCTAAAACGAGAACGATATAAAATCCGACGGATAAGTTCAAAGTTCAACTCACCTCCTTTTCTTTGTTGAAAAAAGAATGGTTCGTCAAATGAGAGAAGGAAGGAAATGAAGAGTGGAGAGAGAATAAGCAGGGCTTGATGTTACCCGACAGGGAACATATAACTCCGGAAATCCCGAGGGCAACTTCCATCTCGCCTTTTTTATATCATGAAATTCTGCCGGCCCTTCAGAGAGGGAGATCGGGGGTTTTCTCCGGTTTTTTAACCTCCACGCATTCCAGAAACACTTTCCCTGTTGCTCCTCCCATTCGAAGGACCTTCCGAGAATTTCAATCATATTCAAAATGAAAATCCGTATCAAACCCATTCTCTTCTCATATCAGGATTTAAAACTCAATCCTCTTCTCTATCCCATCACGCCTTCAATCTGCTCACGACGGTGTTTCTTGCAATCCCCTGTAAGGTGTTATTCGGTCAGCCATCCGAAACAACCGCTCGGGGACGGCGCCCTTTTAAGGTTGTTCCATCTCGGATGGTCCAGCCATCCTGATCGCCCCAGGGGAACTTTAGCCCGTGATGCTGATCTTTCCTGACTTCTTTCCTCCTATCTGGATATCAATTTTATCGGCCAGGTCTTTTGATCTCACCTCAATTTCTCGAAGGATCGCCGTTCGGTTCTCTTTTTCCTTCAAAAGATCATCGGCAATATTGAGGGCCGTCAATATCGCCACATTCACTGTGGAGACGCTTCTCGTCTTTTTCAGAACTTCGTCCATCTTCTCATTCACATATCTGGCCACTTCCTGGATATGGCCCTCTTCAGCATCCGTCTTTACTGTATAGGTTTGCCCAAAAACTTTAATTTCAACTGACCTCTCTTTTCCCATCACCCAGCCTACTCGCCCGATTGAATCACAGGTTTTCAATCTCTATGGATATATCTAGACATTATACATTATAGATTATAGATCGACGCTTCGCAAACGGTGAAGGAGTTGATCAATCCGGGTTTTAACATTCTCCCTGTCCTGGGAGAGGAGTTCCATCCTCTTCTCCAAGCGAATCCTCTTCTCCCTCTCATCATCGACCTCAGCGGCCATTTTGTCTTTCTCTCTCGTCAGCTCCTGATATTTCGTCAGGAGATCACCGATCTTCTCCTCCAGGGCCCCGAACAGATTTCCCTCCTCTTCCGGCACCGTCTTTTCTAATTGGTCCTTTAATGGTATTTCTTCGGTCATAAAAAATCAATTCTTAAGAAAAATATCAATGCAAATTGGAAAATTAGCATTTATCAATTAACAATATTTTAAATAGTTACTTTTCACTGCTAATTGCTAATTTTGTAATGCTAATTTTTCAATGATCTCCATTTAGGCCGCGTTGAGTAGATAGGCCTTCATGAAATCGTCGATCTCTCCATCGAGCACTCGATCCACCTGGTGAATGACCGTATCGGTCCGGTGATCTTTCACCATTTTGTAAGGATGCATAATATAAGAACGAATCTGGCTTCCCCAGGCGATCTCCTTCTTGTTGTTATGAAGTTCCCCCAGTTTCTCCGACTTCTCTTTTATCTCTTTTTCGTAGAGTCGGGCTTTCAATATCTTCAGCGCAGTCGCCTTATTCTTATGCTGGGACCGTTCATTCTGACACTGGACAACCATTCCGGTGAGAAGATGGGTAATTCTCACTGCTGAGTCGGTCTTATTGACATGTTGTCCTCCTGCCCCGCTCGACCGGTAGGTGTCAATTCTCAAATCTTTCTCATCGATCTCAATCACAATATCATCCGGGACCTCCGGAATGACAAAGACCGATGCAAAAGAGGTATGCCGTCTGGCGCCGGCATCAAAGGGTGAAATCCGGACCAGCCGATGGATACCCACCTCCGCCCTTAAATACCCATAGGCATATTGCCCATTGACCGTAAAGGTCACATTCTTCAAACCCGCCTCATCGCCGGAAAGGATATCGATGATTTCTGTCGGATATCCTTTATCCTCTGCCCACCTCAGATACATTCGAAGGAGCATTTCAACCCAGTCCTGGGCCTCTGTACCGCCTGCGCCTGCATTGATGCTGACGATTGCATTTCTTTCGTCATGCTCACCCCCCAGCATCCTTCTGAATTCCATCTGGTCGATCGCCTCTTCACTTTTCTCTATCCTACCCAATAATTCCTGGGCCTCCTCCTCATCTTTCTGCTCCTCAATCAATTGAAGGAGGATTCCCATCTCCTCAAGCCCCTTCTTCTCCTGTTCCCAGGGCGATAGACCTTCCAGCAGGGAGGTTCTTTCTTTCAAAATTTTTTGTGTCGCCTCACCCCCTTCCCAAAAATGAGGTTCTAACATCATCTTTCCAATTTCATCGAGTTTTTTCCGCTTATTTTCGAGGTCAAAGATACCCTCGAAGAATTTCCAAACGATTGTTTAGTCCTTTTAAACGATCTCTCAATTCAGCAATCATATCTGTCACCTTCCTTTTAAATTCTTAATATTTAATAACATAAATCAAAAAAAAGATAAACATTTTTTAACAACCCATTGATATAATTATGTTTTTGTGTGTCGCCTCAAGCCTTTTTCAACAAAGCGGACAGTTCATTTCCGACTATTGCGGGGTTTCTGACAACCCTGACCCCCGCTTTTTCCAATGCCTCCATCTTCTCTCCGGCTGTCCCTTTCCCTCCGGAAATGATGGCTCCTGCATGCCCCATCCTTCTTCCGGGAGGAGCGGTCAACCCCGCAATAAATGCGACTACAGGTTTTTTCACATGCTTCTCAACAAACCGGGCTGCCTCCTCTTCCGCCGTCCCTCCGATCTCGCCAATCATGATCAGGGCTTCGGTGTCAGGGTCTTTTTCAAAAAGTTCCAAAAGATCCACGTAGTTCAGACCAATGATCTGATCCCCGCCGATACCCACGCAGGTCGATTGACCGATTCCCTTTTTGGTCAATTGATCCACCACTTCATAAGTAAGCGTTCCACTCCGGGACATGATCCCCACGGTTCCTTGTCTGTGAATATATCCTGCCATCACTCCGATTTTGCACTTCCCTGGAGAGATGATTCCGGGAGTATTGGGGCCAATTAACTTTGTCCCCCTCTCTTTGAGATATTTTCGAACCATCACCATATCCAGCGTCGGAATCCCCTCTGTCAGACAAATGACCACCGATACCCCTGAATCAGCGGCTTCCATGATCGCATCGGCTGCAAAGGCAGGAGGGACAAAGATAGCCGAACCATTTGCGCCGGTCTTCTTAACCGCTTCCATGACGCTATTAAAAACAGGGATTCCTTCAATCTGCTGACCTCCCTTACCCGGAGTCACTCCAGCGACCACCTTTGTTCCATACTCCGTCATCTGTTTCGTATGAAAAAGGCCCTCATTGCCTGTGATCCCCTGAACCACTACTTTCGTTTTTTCATCCACCAAAATGCTCATAGAATTCCTCCAGTAAAAGTAGGGAGTTCGTAGTTTTGAGTTCGGAGTCTTAAGACAAAACGCTCCGAACTACGAACTCATTACTCCGAACTATTTCTTTAACGCTTCCACCACCTTCTGAGCTCCCTCCTGCATACCGGAGGCGACAGTGAAATTGAGACCCGACTCCCTTAATATCCTTCTTCCTTCTTCCACATTCGTCCCCTCCAATCTCACCACGATGGGCACGTTCACCTTTACCTCTTCAACCGCCTCGGTCACTCCCCTGGCAAGCGTATCGCATCGAAGGATCCCGCCGAAAATGTTGATAAAGACGACTTTCACCGCCGGATCTGACATGAGAATCCTAAATCCATTCTTAACCATCTCGACCGTTGCGCCTCCGCCGACATCGAGAAAGTTGGCAGGCTCGGCTCCGAACACCTTGATGATGTCCATGGTGGCCATGGCAAGCCCTGCGCCGTTTACCATGCATCCCACATTTCCATCGAGTTTGATATAATTCAGGTTGTATTTGGAGGCTTCAATCTCCAGAGGTGCTTCCTCATTAAGGTCCCTGAGGGCAACAATCTCCTTGTGCCTGAAAAGGCCATTATCATCAAAATTCATTTTGGCATCGAGGGCGATAAAATCTCCGCCTTTGGTAAGCACCAGAGGGTTGATCTCTGCAAGAAGACAGTCTTTTTCATAAAAGGTTTTATAAAGGCCGCTCACCACACCCCTCAATTTTCCGACCTGGACGGGCTCAAGTCCGAGTTCATAACCTATCTTATTTGCCTGAAAAGGCCTTAATCCCACATAAGGCTCCACCCATTCCTTTACAATTTTCTCCGGTGACTCCGCTGCCACTTTCTCAATCTCCACTCCTCCCTCACGGCTGGCCATGATCACCGGGCACTCCCTGGAGCGGTCCATCACCACACCCAGATAGAGTTCTTCTTTGATCTCCGCACCCTCCTCGACCAAAATCTTCCGAACCACCCTGCCCCCAGGTCCGGTCTGATGAGTAACGAGCCTCATCCCAAGAATCTCCTTCCCAGCCCTTTCCGCTTCTTCGGGACTGCTTACAACCCGGACACCTCCTCCTTTTCCCCGGCCACCTGCGTGGATCTGAGCTTTCAAAACAATGGGCTTTTCCCCAATCTCTTCGGCGATCTTTCTCGCTTCTTCTGCTGTCTCTGCCACTCTACCTCTTGGAACAGGAACTCCGTAGCTTCTCAGAATCTCTTTTGCCTGATATTCATGAATCTTCATTCGACTCCCTCCCCTCCTGAAATGAAGCGGGGTTATTATAACGGATTTCAAAGAGGTCCACAAAGAAAATAATTGCCATGAAAATAATTGCCATTTGGTCTTGCCATTTGGTCTTGGACACGTTTTTCCATATGATGTATAATGTGATGTAGTTAATGCGTTCAAGGAGGTTAGAGTATGCCTCGAATGGTTCGTAAACAGATATATATTGAACCCCGCCAGGATAATAGCCTAAAAAAGCAGGCGCATGATTTGGGGGTTACAGAAGCGGAAGTCATACGGCGGGCTATTGATCGCCAGATGACTTCTGTTCGACTCAGCATCCGAGATCTGAAAGCATGGGAAAGAGAAAGGGCATACATCACCAAACGCATGGCCAAAGGTCATGCTCCTGGCGGCCGTCAATGGAAACGGGAAGATGCCTATGAAGAAAGGCTGATGCTTTATGGCTAAATCAAAATGAAATAGGCGCTTTCCCCTGAGTATGATCAAATGCCTGTGACACTGTGAGGTCTGAGGGGTTGCTAACTGGCAAAAATTCTCTTGACCCTATAAAATGAATTTTGTTAATATCTATGCACAGTCGAGGTGGCTTGAATGAGAGAGGCGTTAAGATATCTCCAGAATGCAAAAGAGATATTGGAGAAAGTTCCGGTAGAGGATAAGGTTTACACTGATATAAAACCTGTAAGGGAGGCTTTGGGCACTGCTTATCTTGCCCTTTTGGAGGCTATCAATGAAGGTTTAATAAAGAAGGGATATACTAAGAAAGAGCTTCCGAAATCGATTGATGAATACAGGAAGATGTTAAGAAAACACTTTGCTGTCCATGATGGAAAACTATTGAGGGAATTCGAAAGTTTATATGATGCCTTGCATATTGCAGGATACTTTAGGGGGCTTATATACCGTGTCTCTTTGGTGAAGGATTCCATGAAGGATGCCAAGACGTTTATTGAAAAGATTGGCTGAGAATAGAAAACAGATATAACCGCCCGATCGGGGTTGAGAGGTGGATGATGATCCTAAAAAGCCTGGCATTGATAAAGTTCAAAGCCAGGCTTTTTGTTTTTTTAAATGGCATAAGATGTTCTCATAAATCGCAATATTGCAAGCCTGACCCGAAAGTTATTACCTGAATTTTGCATCAAAATAGCATTTTTAACCTCGAACAGCATTTTTCATGCAAAAATATTTAGTAACGTAGAATTTAGGAGACCTGAGTAAGAGTAATTGCCCTCCAATATGGTATTTATGTTTCGTCGAAAACAAAATCCATAGAAGGAGGGCAATATGGGAGCAACCCCACAGGGAAAGGATAT
>Ga0207951_100421_pt1 | contig 21632 bp, 20 predicted proteins | sample Subbio12Aug_8Bad_FD_184830 | JGI IMG/M metagenome (GOLD analysis project Ga0207951, IMG submission 184830) | Serpentinite rock and fluid subsurface biosphere microbial communities from McLaughlin Reserve, California, USA - CR12Aug_8Bad (SPAdes) | ecosystem: Environmental > Terrestrial > Deep... | reverse complement strand
CCCCCGCCGCCCCCGCCGCCCCCGCCCCCGCCGCCTCCCCCGCCGCCGCCGCCGCCTCCGGCGCAACCGGCCGCGCGTGAGTTCGTGGTCTATTTCGACTGGGATCGCTCGGACCTGACGGCGGAAGCCTCTCAGGTGGTGACGCAGGCCGCCAACTACGCCCGCTCGGGTCGCGCCACGCGCATCCTGGTGGTCGGCCACGCCGACACCTCGGGTTCGGCCGCCTACAATCTCGGCCTGTCCAACCGCCGCGCCCGCACCGTTGCGGACGCGCTGGTCGCCCAGGGCGTCAACGGCGGCGTGATCTCGCTGGACGGCAAGGGTGAAACCGCCCTGGCCCGCCCGACCGCCGACGGCGTGCGTGAGCCGCTCAACCGTCGCGCCACGATCGGCATCAACTTCTAGAACGAAGTCGAGCCGCGACGGCCTCCCACGAGGCCGTCAAGCCAAACTGAGCCGCCGGTTCCCGAAAGGGGGCCGGCGGTTTTGTTTTGCCCGCACACCCGGGGCGTCAGCAGCCAGGGGGCATTCGTCAGGCAGGTCCCGGGCCAACGACAGGTGTGTCTCTCCCGCCACCTCCGTCGACCGTCATCTCACTGTCACACGACTGTCGTCCGACTTTCGGATGGCGCCCCTACAGGAAGGCTGGATTTCAACCGGCGTTCCGCCGGTCTCCGAGCGTTCGCGCTCTCTTCATCGGGGATAGATGACAATGACGAACCGCAAACGCGTGTTCTGGGCGACGACCGCCCTCTTCAGCGGCCTGCTGGCCGCCGGCGCCGCCTCCGCCCAGTCTTCAGGTACCGTCGCGACCGAGGCCACCGAACTGGACACTGTCGTCGTCACCGGCGTTCGCGGTCCGATCACCACGGACGGCACGATCGTGGCCGAGACGGTCGCCAAGACCCGCTCTTCGATCACGCAGGAGTTCATCGCGACTCAGGCGCCGGGTCAGACCATTCTGCAATCCCTGAACCTGGTCCCCGGCCTGAACTTCACCAACGCCGACCCCTTCGGCAACTCGGGCGGCAACATCCGCCTGCGTGGCTTCGACGGCAACCGGATCTCCCTCACGTTCGACGGTATTCCGCTGAACGACACCGGCAACTACGCCATCTATTCGAACCAGCAGCTGGACCCGGAACTGATCACCCGCGCCTCGGTCAACCAGGGCTCGACCGACGTTGACAGCCCGACGGCCTCGGCCACCGGCGGCACGATCAACTACACTGTCGGCCGTCCGCTGGAAGAAGCCGGCATCCAGGTTGGCGCCGCGATCGGCGACTTCAACTACGGCCGCTTCTTCATCAAGGCCGACACCGGAGCGTTCGGTCCTTGGGGCACGACCGCCTATGCGACCTACTCGCTGACCCAGTACGACAAGTTCAAGGGACCCGGCTCCCTCGAGAAGCAGCAGTTCAATGGCCGTCTGTTTCAGAACATGGGCGATGGCGATTTCGCCAGTCTGTCGTACCACTTCAACCGCAACCGCAATGCTTTCTACAACAACTTCGTAAACCAGGCCCAGTTCGCGTCGGGAAACTATCTCGAGAACGACCAGGCCTGCTTCCGCCCGACCCCCGTGGCGGGCACGGCACAGAATGAATCGACGCAGTCGACCCGCGTTCTGTCCGACGGCTCGATCCTGGCCGGCAGCTGCACCAACTATTACGCCCTGCGTAACAACCCGTCGAATACCGGAAACATCCGCGGCGCCTTCAGCTACGGGATCACCGACAGCCTCCGCCTCACCTTCGACCCGTCCTACCAGTTCGTCATGGCCACCGGCGGCGGCTTCACCGCCCTGTCCGAGCGTGACGACCGGCTCGACCTGGGCGGCGCGATCGGAACGGATATCAACGGAGACGGCGACACGCTGGATACGGTGACGATCTATACGCCGTCACTGACCAACACCAACCGCTACGGCGTTCTGAGCAGCCTGATCTGGGACGCCAACGACGATCACCGTTTCCGCCTCGCCTACACCTATGACTATGGTCGCCACCGCCAGACGGGCGAGGGCATCCGCACGGACCGCTTCGCCAACCCGCTCAACGTCTTCGGCGGCAGCAAAAACTGGGGTTTGCCCGGCGAACGCATCTTCGCCTTCAACGGCCAGTCCTTCTACCGCACCCGCGACCGCTTCTCGGTGGCCGAACTGAACCAGATCTCGGCCGAATGGCGCGGTCAGTTCCTCGACGACTCGCTGACCGTCCAGCTGGGCGTCCGGGCGCCGTTCTTCCGTCGCGAACTGAACCAGAACTGTTTCTCGCAGAACGGTTCGTCGAACGTGCTCTGCACGGCCCAGACGCCGAACGCGCCGCTCCCCAACGGCAATGTGACGTTCGGGACCAGCACGACCCAGTATATTGCGCCTTACGCGGCCGAGCTGGAGTATGATGACATCCTGCCGAACGTCGGCGTGACTTGGCGCTTTGCCGACTCCCAGACCGTCTACGTCAGCTACGCCGAAAGCCTCTCGGCTCCGCGGACCGATAACCTTTACCAGCCGATCCGCAGCGCCTCCGGTGCGATCGACTTCTCACAGGTCCAGCCGGAAACCACCAAGTCCTGGGACCTGGGATATCGCTTCAGCAACGGCGACATCATCGCCTCGGCCGCCATCTGGCACAACAGCTACGACAACCGCATCGTCTCTTCCTTCGATGCCGACCCGGCCTCGCCCTTCTTCGGCCAGTCGATCGATCGTAACGTGGGTGAAGTCGAGCTGATGGGCTTCGACGGCGCCGTGGGCTGGCAGGCGACCGACCGTCTGTCACTCTACGTCTCCGCCGCCTACAACGACAGCGAGGTCAAGGACGACCTTCGTCTCGGCAACTTTAACTGCACCTCCGCCAACCAGCGCCCGGGTTCGACCCCGGCCTGTCCGACGGCTCCGGCTACGCTTGCCATCCCGACCTTCCTGCCCACCGGCGGCAAGAAGCTCGTGGAGACCCCGGAGTGGACCTTCGCGGGCCGTGTCGACTTCGACGTGACCAACAACCTCAGCGTCGGTCTCCAGGGCAAATACACCGGCGAACGCTTCGCCACGGACGTGAACGACGAAGTCTTCGACGCCTTTACGATCCTCGACTTCGACGCTCGCTACGACCTGACCGACACCTTCGGCATCAAGGACGCCTTCATCCAGCTGAACGTAACCAACCTGCTGGACGAAGAGTATCAGGCCAACATCTCGACGGGCACCAATGCCCTGGCGACCGCCCAGAGCGCCGATCCGCGCGTTCCGGACCGGACCGGCCAGTTCCGTACTGGCTCGATCGGCGCGCCGCGCACCTGGTTGATCTCGGTCGGCACCCGCTTCTAGGGCGTCGAAAAACCAAGACGAAACGGGGGCGGTCCGGCGACGGACCGCCCCTTTTTCATGCCTGCCGGGCAAGACGCGAGAACGGCTCGGTTGAAGTCGCGCGCGCGGGTGTCTATCTGGCGCGGTCCGCCCCGCATCGCCCGAAAGTGCGTCCGCCCATGATCCAGCCCATCCCCGCCGAATGGTCGCCGCACCGGGCCATGTGGGTCGGCTGGCCCAGCCATGGCGAGCTGTGGGAGGACAATCTCGAAACGGCCCAGGCCGAGGTCGAGGCGCTGGTGCGCGCCCTTGCAGGGCCGGGCCGGGAGCAGGTCAAACTGTTGGTCGGAAAAAGCGAGGCCCTGGCAGACGCCCGAGCGCGGTTCGCCGGCGTGTCCGGCGTCGAGGTCATCGACGGCCGCTTCGGCGACATCTGGCTGCGCGACACCGGGCCGATCTTCGGCGCCGGCTCGACCACCGCCGCGGCCTTCCGCTTCAACGGCTGGGGCGGGAAATACCAGCTCGAGCACGACGACACCGTCGCTGACCAGATCGGCGCGGCCTCCGGCGTGGCGCTGGACCGGCACGACTTCATTCTGGAAGGGGGCGCGCTGGACCACGACGGCCAGGGCACGATCCTGACCACCCGTCAGTGCCTGCTGAACCCCAATCGCAACCCCGGCTGGACCGAGGCGACGGCCGAGGCCGCGCTGGCGGCGTCTCTGGGGGCCCGCAAGCTGCTGTGGCTGGGTGACGGCCTGCTCAACGACCACACCGACGGCCATGTCGACAACCTCGCCCGTTTCGTGGCGCCGGGCGTGGTCGCCTGTCCCGTCGCCTGGGGGCGGGGCGACCCGAACGACGACGTCTATGACGCCGTGGCCCAGGCCCTGTCGGCGATGACGGATGCGACCGGCGCGCCCCTGAAGCTGCTGCGCCTGCCGTCCCCCGGCTTCATCGGCGACGAGGACGAACGGCCGGTCCCCGCCAGCCACATGAATTTCCTCATCGCCAATGGCGCGGTCATCGTGCCGACCTACGGCGCCGATCGCGCCGCCGATCTGGTCTGTCAGGGGCTGAAGACGGTCTTCCCCGACCGGGAAATCATCCCCCTCCCGTCGACCGCCATCCTGTCCGGCGGCGGATCGTTCCACTGCATCAGCCAGCAGGAGCCAGCGTGAGGCTCGGTGAAAAGTGCTAGTGAGCAAGGGGTGAGCAACGAAGCCCCAAGAAGTCACCGCGAATTGAAGGTCTGGCAGATATCGCTGGACGTGACAGAGACCCTGTATCGGATCACATCGAGTTGGCCGAAACACGAGCAGTACGGACTGGTCAGTCAGGTTCGACGAGCCGCGGTATCTGTTCCGGCAAATATCGCTGAAGGGGCGGGCAGGCGGACTCCGGGCGAGTTCATGCACTTTGTCGGCATCGCAAGGGGTTCCCTCGCCGAGCTTGAGACGCTCCTCATTGTGGCCCGTCGGCTCGACTACCTCGACGAGCCCGCATATCGGGCCATTCTGGACGACCTGCTGGAACTGGGCAGGATGGCCACCGGCCTGTTGCGATCGTTGGAGGATCGCAGATGACCGCTCACCTCTTGCTCACTAGCACTTTTCACCCGAGGGCCGCCCGATGACCCGCACCATCACCGTCTCCGCGCTCCAGACCTCCTACGGCGAGGATCTGCAGGCGAACATCGACAAGACCATCGACCTGATCCGCCAGGCGGCCGGCAGGGGCGCCCAGGTGATCCTGCCGTCCGAGCTGTTCCAGGGTCCCTATTTTTGCGTCTCGCAGGAGGAGCGCTGGTTCGCCACGGCCCATCCGTGGCGCGAGCACCCCTGCGTCACCGCGCTCCAGCCGGTCGCCGCCGAACTCGGCGTCGCCATCCCCGTCTCGATCTTCGAGCGCGAGGGGCCGCACTATTTCAACTCCATGGTCATGCTGGACGCCGACGGCGCGGCCCTGGGCGTCTATCGCAAGAGCCACATCCCCGACGGCCCCGGCTATCAGGAGAAATACTATTTCCGGCCCGGCGACACCGGCTTCAAGGTCTGGACCACCCGCCACGGCCGGATCGGCGTCGGCATCTGCTGGGACCAGTGGTACCCGGAAACCGCCCGCGCCATGATGCTGCAGGGGGCCGAGGTACTGATGTATCCGACCGCCATCGGCTCGGAGCCGCACGACAAGGAACTCGACACCGCCGAACCGTGGCGCCGCGCCATGCAGGGCCATGCCGTGTCGAACGTCGTGCCGGTGGTGGGGGCCAACCGCATCGGCCATGAACAGGTCAATGACGCCGGCCAGGTCTTCTACGGCTCATCCTTCATCGCCGACCATCGCGGCGATCTGGTCGAGAGCTTCGGCCGTGCGGAGGAGGGGGCGCTGGTGCACACGTTCAGCCTCGACTTCATCGACCGCCACCGCGCCGCCTGGGGCTTCTTCCGCGACCGGCGGACCGACCTCTACGGCGCGCTGGCGGCCCCGCGTCCGGCCTGACCCAGGGCCCGACGCTCGGCCGCGCAGCCCGGATGGGTCAGGCCCTCGGCCCGCGCGGCGGCGAGCTCCGTGCGCGCCGCCTCCAGGTCCCCGGCGAAATCCGCCGTGGCCGCCGCCCCGGCGTAAAGTCGACGGCCCGCCGCGGCGCCATCGACCACATCCGCCGTCCAGTTCATCCGGCAGACGGCCCGGCTGAGGCCGATCTCCCGGCCGATGCGGCGCACCTCTCCGGCCCGGTCCGGGGCGAGGGTTGCGAACAACTCGCCGTACGCCGCCCCGACCACCGCCCCGCCCGCGGGCCAGGACCCGCTGTCGCGCATCGCGTCATCGATCCTCTGGCAGGGTTCCAGCCCCTCGATGACCCGGATCGGTCTCGGTCGCGTCCGGGTCGCGGCCATCAGCCGGGTCAGGCGGTCGGCGTCGACCAGAAGCCGGTTCATGATCCGCGTCAGGGCGGGCCGCGGTCGCTCGGCCAGTCGGGTCCCGAGGGCGCAGTCGAAATGCTGGGCCGCTTCGGGCGGTCTCAGCTCGGCATGGGCGATGGCCAGCCACCAGCGATCCGTGCCCCGTGCGTCGGGCAGCGCATCTGACGCGGAGAAGGGCGAGGGTGGCTCGGCCGCATCGGCGAGAGTCCGGAGTGTCCCGGCCTCAAGATAGCCGGCGGTCGGCGCACCGTCCGGGACGCTGGCCGGGACACCGGCCGGGGTGACGCAGCCGCCCAACAGGAAGAAGGCGGCCATGGCGGCCGCACGGCTCACTGTCCGGCGGTCCAGTCCAGCTGCACATTGGTGGGGCCGTCGTCGACGGCGGTGGCCACGACGTGAAGCTTGTCGCCGCGGTCCTGGGCCACGGCGCCATAGGCCCGGGCGCCGCCTTGGTCCATGGCCATGACGGACGACAGACCGGCCGCCTCGGCCTGCTGGCGGTAGAAGGCCACCACAGTCTCGGGGCTCGCTTCGGTGGTGAAACTGAGAATGCCGCCCGGCGAGCCGTCAGGCCCGCGCGCGACCGTGGCGGGGCCGGACACCGACCCGCCCGGATAGACCACGGCGAAGGCCGGCGCACCGGGGGCGGCGGGAAGGGCGGCGGTCGCGGGCGTCGCCTCAGCGGGACCGGTTCCGCCGGCCGCCGGGGCTGTGGCCTCGATCGCCACAGCGGTCGCATCATCCGCGCCGGGGGCTTCATCCGCCGTGTCCTGGCCGCAAGCGGTCATGGCCATGGCCGCCATCAGCCCGGCGATCGCAAGCGTGCGCTTCATCCCGTTTCGTCCCTCACAAACACTGTCCTTGAGCGGGCTCACCGTGGCCCAAGGCTGCGGCGGCGGCAAGGCGGGTTCACGTCATCGCCGGGGCGCGATGACGCGGCTTCACCCGGTCGCTGCGTCGGCCTCGCCCCGCCGGGGCCCCGGCTGATCGCCCCTGTCCGCGCCGGTATTGTTGACGGGTTCCGGATCCGGCCGCGCCGGGGAGTTGCTCGCGGTCCTCCCCTCGCGGGTCAGGCTTGCATTGACGGCGTCCTGGTCCGGATCGATCTCCGATCCGGACGCGGCGCCGCCCTGCAGCGAGCCGGCGGTGGTATCCGATCCCATGCCCGATCCCGACAGGGCCTCGGTCAGGGCGTCGGGCTTGCGGCCCGTATCGGGCTTTTCGCCCATGTCTTCCGCCTCACGGGCGTCCTCGGTCTGGTTCTGGTCCGTCATGGCCAAGCTCCTTTGCCTGACAGAGCGAACGGCGCGCATCGGGGTTCCGCAAACGAAAAGAGCCGGGATCGCAATCCCGGCTCCTGCTTCGTCCGGCTCTCGTCGGCCTATTTGCCGAACAGCTTGTTCCAGCGACGCTTTTCGCGGTTCTTCCAGCCGCCACGGTGCCAGGCGTCCGAACCGATCAGCGGCACCACGGTCGTGGCCTCGGCGAACACCATCTGCTCATGCGTGGTCTGCACCTTGCCCCAGGAGGCCGCCTCCTTGAGCGTCGACGAAGAGCAGGCTCCGTCGCGCACATCGGCGACCGTGATCTGGACGGCGTATTTGTGCATCTCGGCCTCGATGCCGAGGATTTCGGCGCAGACGACCGTGTCCTGCGCGAAATTCTTCGGCACGCCGCCGCCGACCATGAACAGGCCGGTGACGCCCGCCGCGATCTTGATGTCGGTCAGTTCGCGGAAGTCCGCCACCGCGTCGATCATCAGATACGGCTTGCCCTCGGCCATCCGCTCCTTCTGGTGCTTGACCAGGCCGAAGCCGGCCGAACTGTCGACGAAGGCCGGGCAGAAGATCGGTACGCCCTCTTCATAGGCCGTCTGGATCAGGCTGCCTTCCTTCTTGGCGTTGCCCTCCGACAGCCATTTGCCCATCTCCCAGATGAACTCGCGCGAGGAATAGCCGCGCGGCTCCAGCCGGTTGCAGATCTCCAGGATGGTGTGGTCGCAGGCCTGGAGCTCTTCCTCGTCGATATAGGTGTCGTAGATCCGGTCGATGTAGTTCTCGCGCAGGACGTTGTCGTCCACCTCGCCGGCCGCCTGATAGTGTTTGAAGCCCAGGGCCTCGAAGAAATCCATGTCGACGATCGAGGCGCCGGTGGCGACCACGGCGTCGACCATGCCGAATTTCACCATGTCGCGGTACACATGCATACAGCCGCCGGCCGAGGTCGAGCCGGCCAGGATCAGCCACGGCGAACAGGCTGTGTCCTCGATGGCCATGTTGAAGATGTCGGCGGCCCGGGCCGTGTCGCGGCTCGAGAACGACATCTTGCGCATGGCGTCGATGATCGGACGGGCGTCGAAGGACGTGATGTCCACGTGCTCGACGGTGTTCTGAAGCAGTTGCGCTTTCTGGTTCGACTGAACGGGAGCGTTCATAGCAAGGGTTTCCCTTTGGTTTGAGCGCCCGTCGTCAAAAGAAGCAGCGGCCCGGACGGAGCGACGGGCCGCTGCTGAATAGAACGCATCAGTGACGGTTTAGCGCCGCCGTTGCTTCCGCTGGCCCGCCTTGCCCTTGGGACGCGACAGGCGAACCACCTTGCGCGCAGCCTCTTCCGCCGTGGTGCGCACGGTCGGGATCGAGCGCGGGGCGAGGCCGTAGAGCGAGGCCATCGGGGCGTCCTCGACGGCGGCGAGATCATGCTCGCCATAGCCGTTGAAGCCCGTCGACATCGCCACGCCATAGGCGCCCAGCATGCCGATCTCGATGAAGTCGCCTTCCTGCACATCGGCCGGCAGCCAGAATGGTCCCGGCATATGGTCGATGGAATCGCAGGTCGGGCCGTAGAAGCGGAACGGCTTCAGCTCGTTCGAGCTCGCGCCGTCACGGACCAGTTTGGTCGGGAAGGGCCAGCGCGAATGAGTGGCGTCGAACAGCGAACCATAGCTGCCGTCGTTCAGATACAGGGCGTCGCCCTTGCGCAGATCGACCCGGCACAGCACCGACGAGGACTCGGCCACCAGCGCCCGGCCGGGCTCGCACCACAGTTCGGTCGTTTCCGACACCGGCATCTCGTTGAAGCCGCGATGGATGGCGTCGGCGTATTCCTGCATGTCCGGCGGGACCATGCCCGGATAGACAGACGGGAAGCCGCCGCCGACGTCGACGATGTCCACGAACACGCCCGCGCGGGTGATGGCGCGGCCGATCTGGGCCATGGCGGCCTCATAGGCGGACGGGCGCATGCACTGCGAACCGACATGGAAACACACGCCCATCAGACCATCGACCACCGCCTGGCGCGTGGCCAGGAGCAGGGACGGGGCCTGGTCCGGCGAGACGCCGAACTTGCCCGACAGCGAATAGGCCGCGCCGTCGGCGGAGACCGTCATGCGGACCAGCAGGTTCAGGTCGGTGGCCTGGCCGGTTGAATCGAGAATCTTGGCCAGCTCGTCATGGCTGTCCAGCGAGAAGGTGCGGACGCCGTGCTCGAAATAGGCCTTGGTGATCGCGCCCCGGCTCTTGACCGGATGCATGAAGGCCAGGCGCGCGTCAGCACTGACCGAACGGACCAGTTCGATCTCCGACAGCGATGCGACATCGAACGCGGTGACGCCGGCCTCGATCAGGGTCTCGATGACCCAGCGCGAGGGATTGGCCTTCACAGCATAGAAGACGTCGGCCTTTAGATTGTCCTGGAACCAGCGCGCCGCTACGGAAACCGAACGCGGCCGCACGAGGGCGACGGGACGTTCAGGGGACCGCTCGCGGACCAGGTCCAGGGGAAATGGATACGTGCGCAATTCACGTAAACCCCTGTAATTGTTAAACCCAGCCGGCGTTAGCAGCGCAACGTATAGACCACGGGGTCCGCCGGAAGCCGCGATGTAGGGTCAGCGGACTGTCATGTAAAGCGGTAATTTCGTGTCGAGGTCGTGCAGCGGGCGCGATCAGCCGGGCAAGACGAACCTTGCTGGCAGCGGGGCGTTGGATGATTGACCGTCAAAACGGCAATGGGGGCGCATGAATGAACCGCTGGCGATTTTACTGGCTCAGGTTGACGCGGGAACTCTGGGTGCGGGCGACCGCCTACGCCCTTTTCGGGGTTGGTGCGGCTCTGCTGGCTGCGGTCGGCGCACGCTGGGTGCCCGACACCATGGCCGAGCGGCTGGGCGGCGAGTCAGTCGAGCAGATTCTGACCATCCTCGCCTCCAGCCTGCTGGCGGTCGCGACCTTTTCCGTCGGCGCCATGGTCACCGCCTACACGGCTGTATCCCAGGGGGCGACGCCCCGGGTGGCCGCCCTCGTGACCGGCGACGGCCAGACACAGAAATCGCTCGCCACCTTCGTCGGTGCGTTTCTCTATTCCATCGTCGCGGTGACCGCGATCAACGCCAACTACTATGGCGCCGGTGGCCGGGCGATCCTGTTCCTCGTCAGTCTCGCGGTGGTGGCGCTCGTCGCCTATCGACTGCTGGCCTGGATCAACCGGCTGTCCAGTCTGGCCCGGGTGGGTCACATGATCGAACTGGTCGAGCGCCGCGCGTGCGAGGCCGTCGAGGCGCGACGACGGCGGCCCTCCCTCGGCGGACGCGAGGGGGCGCTGGCGGCGGGGGCCCTGATCCCCAGTCCCCGGACCGGCTATGTCCAGAATGTCGACCCGGATCGACTCGAAGAAGCGGCTGCGGCGATGGATTGCGATGTCCAGATCCTGGCCGCTCCCGGCGCCTTCGTGCGGCGTGGGGAGCCGCTGGCCCGCATCAGCCTCGGCCAGTGCCCCGAAAAGACGCGGGAGTCCGTTCTGTCAGCCTTTGCGCTCGGCGATGCGCGCTCCTTCGACCAGGATCCGCGCTTCGGCCTGGCCGTCCTTGCCGAGATCGCCGCCAAGGCGCTGTCGCCGGGAATCAACGATCCTGGCACGGCGGTTCAGGTCATAGGGTCTGGCGTCCGCTTGCTCGACATCTGGATGGAACCGCTGGCCCCGGACCAGCAAGATGATCACGTGTGCAATCGGGTCCTGGCGGCGCCGTTGGCGGATGCTGACCTGCTGGACGATGTCTTCGGCCCCATCGCCCGCTACGGCGCGGGCGACGTGACCGTGACGATGCGCCTGCTCAAGGCGTTGCGGTCGCTGTCGGCGACCCCGGGCCCCATGCAGGCCCCGGCCCGTCGCATGGCGCGGGAGCTGCTGAAGCGAGCACGGCGCGCCATGCCGATTGCCGCGGACCTGGCGCGGGTCCGGTCGGTCAAGGTCTGAGGTCCGGCGGTCGTGCTGGACGAAAACGGCGCGAACGTGCCATTAAGACTTGCCTCGCGGGCCTGATCGGGCGATGCGGCGCGCCCCTGCAACCGCTTCCAGCGTGTCCATGACCTCAGCTGCCGCCGCCGTCGCGTCCGTCAGGGACGTGTCCAAGACTTTCGGCGCCCGAAAGGCCCTCAACGGCGTGTCCGTGGAGGTCGGGGCCGGAGAAATGGTCGCCCTGATCGGTCCCTCGGGCTCGGGCAAGTCGACCCTGCTGCGCTCGATCACCGGCCTCCAGACCATCGATTCCGGCAAGGGCACCATCACAGTCTTTGGCGAGGTCGTGCAGAAGAATGGCCGCCTGACCGCGGCCACGCGTGGCGCGCGCCAGCAGCTGGGGATGATTTTCCAGCAGTTCAATCTGGTCGGGCGCCTGACCCTGTTCTCCAATGTCATGTTGGGCGCCCTCGGGCGGCTGCCCGAATGGAAGGGCTTCCTCGGACTCTGGCCGGCCGAGGACAAGCGCAAGGCCATGGCGGCCCTTCACCGGGTCGGCGTCTCCGAATATGCCGCCCAGCGCGCCAACACCCTGTCCGGCGGCCAGCAGCAGCGCGGCGCCATCGCCCGCGCCCTGCTCCAGGGGGCCCGCGCCATCGTCGCCGACGAGCCGGTGGCCTCCCTGGATCCCGTCTCGGCCCGCAAGGTCATGGAACTGCTGGTCGAGCTGAACAAGCGCGACGGCCTCGGCGTCATCGTCACCCTGCACCAGGTCGACTACGCCATTCGCTACTGCGAACGTGTCATCGCGCTCAAGGCGGGCAAGGTGGTCTATGACGGTCCCGCCACCGGTCTGGACACAAAGCAGTTGATCGACATCTACGGTCCCGAGTTCGAGGACGCGTTCTGGGAGACCAAGGTATGACCTTCCCCTCGTTCACCCGTCGCCTCGGCCTGATCGCCGCTGCGGGCGCCCTGTTCGGCCTTTCGGCCTGCGGCGGAGGCGACGACGCCCCGGCAGGTGCCGCCCCGGCCGAGCTGACCTTCTCCATCCTGTCGGCCGAAGGCCAGGCCGCATCCGGACCCATGTGGCAGCCGCTTCTGGATGACATGTCAAAGGCGGTCGGCGTCCCGGTGAAACCCTATTTCGGGTCGAACTACACGGTTCTGGTCGAGGCCATGGGCGGCGGCCATACCCAGGTCGGCTGGTTTTCGGCCAAGCCCGCCCTTGAGGCGGTCGACCGGGCGGATGCAGAGGTCATCGCCCGCATCGTCGACCCTGAGGGCCGTGACAGCTATCAGTCGACCCTGATCGTGCGGGCCGGTTCGGGCATCACGCTGGATCAGGTGCTGGCCTGCGGCAAGCGCTTCGATTTCGGCATCGGCGACGCCCAGTCCACCTCGGGCACGCTCGCGCCCATGGCCTTCCTGTTCAATCCCCGCGGCATCGACCCGGCCCAATGCTTCAAGACGGTGCGCTCGGCCAACCACCAGGCCAACGCCTTCGCGGTCGCCACCGGGGTCGTGGATGTCGCCACGTCCAATACGGTGAACACCGTCTTCCTCGCCCGCCAAAATCCCCAGATCGCCGCCCAGATCCAGGAAATCTGGCAGTCGCCCCCGATTCCGGAGAGCGGCATTGTCGTCCGCGAGGACCTTGATCCGGCCATGAAGGAGAAGCTTCGCAGCTTCTTCCTGACCTACGGGCAGGGCGAGGGCGCCGAGGCCGCGCGTCAGCGCTCCGTCCTGGCGGGGTTGAACTATTCGCGCTTCAACGCGGCCGACGACAGCTATCTGAACCCGGTTCGCGAGATGGTCGCCGATCAGCAGCTGGGCGCCGCGCGCGCCCGGGGCGACACGGCGGCGGCGGCGACGGCCGAACGTGAACTGCAGCGCCTGCGCAGCCTGCGTGAGGTCCAGCCTTGACCAATACCGGCGGGACGACCGGGGGCGCCGCGACACCGGTTCCGAGGCCCCCCACCAAATCGATGGGGGCCTGGGCCCTCGACGTGCTGATCTGGGGCGGCGTCGCCGTCGTCCTTCTGGTCAGCATCGACGCGGTCGACCTCAAGAATCTCTCCCAGCTCGTGACCAACTCCGATCGCATGGAGATGTTCGCCGCGGAGCTGCTGCGCCCGGACTTCACCAACTGGGAGCTGTTCGTCGCCAAGATGTGGGAGACGATCCAGATCGCGCTGTGGGGCACCTTCCTCGCCGTCTTCCTCGGCGTTCCGCTCGGCCTCGCCGCGGCGCGCAACATCGCCCCGATCTGGGTGGTGACGCCGGTCCGGTGGGTGATGAACCTGCTGCGGTCCATTCCCGACCTGGTCATGGGTCTGCTGTTCGTCGTCGCTGTCGGCCTCGGCCCCCTGGCCGGCGTCCTCGCCATCGCCCTGAACACCGCCGGCGTCCTCGCCAAGCTGTTCTCGGAGGCGGTCGAGTCGATCGACAAGGGGCCCGTCGAAGGCGTTCGCGCGACCGGCGCCTCGCCGTTCCACGAGATCGTCTGGGGGGTGATCCCCCAGGTGGCCCCGCTGTGGACCTCCTTCGCCCTCTATCGCTTCGAGTCCAACAGCCGTTCGGCCACGGTGCTGGGCCTGATCGGCGCGGGCGGCATCGGCCAGGTGCTGTTCGACCGGATGAACGGCTTCCAGTACCGCGAGGTCTCGGCCATCGTCATCATCGTGGTCATCGCCGTGACCCTGATCGACATGCTGTCCCAGGCCATGCGCAAACGCCTGCTGTAACCGGCGCAGAAAGGCCCGCCCCCGCATCGCAGGGGCGGGCTGTTTCGTTCCGCCGAAGGCTCAGCCCAGGCGCAAGTCCGGCGGCGTGGCCTCTTCCGTCAGGATGCGGATCGCCTCGTCCAGAGACACCACCTCCTGCGCCTGCGAGCCCAGACGACGGATCGCGACCGTGCCCTGCTCAGCCTCGTTCTTGCCGACCACGGCGATGACCGGGACCTTGCCGACCGAGTGTTCGCGGACCTTGTAGCCGACCTTCTCGTTGCGCAGGTCCAGCTCGGCGCGCAGGCCGGCGGCCTTCAGCCGGGCGACGGCGGCGCGGGCATAGTCGTCGGCCTCGGACACGATCGTCGCCACCACCACCTGGGTCGGGGCCAGCCATAGCGGGAAGGCCCCGGCGTAGTTCTCGATCATGATGCCGATGAACCGCTCGAACGACCCCAGGATCGCCCGGTGCAGCATGACTGGCCGGTGCTTCTGGCCGTCCTCGCCGATATATTCCGCGTTCAGACGTTCCGGCAGGACATAGTCCAGCTGCAGCGTGCCGCAGGTCCAGGTCCGGCCGATGGCGTCCTTGACGATGAAGTCCAGCTTGGGCGCATAGAAGGCCCCGTCGCCCTCGGCGATGACCGGCTCGATGCCCGCCTTTTGCGAGGCGTCCAGCAGCATGGCCTCGGCCTTGTCCCAGAATTCGTCCGTCCCGGCCCGGACTTCGGGACGGGTGGCCAGGGCGATCTCATGCGTCTCCATGCCCAGGTCGGCGTGGATCATCCGTGTCAGCCGGATGAACCGCTCCGTCTCCTCGACGATCTGGTCCTCGCGGCAGAAGATGTGGGCGTCGTCCTGGGTGAAGCCGCGCACACGCATCAGTCCGTGCAGGGCGCCCGACGGCTCGTAACGGTGGCAGGCTCCGAATTCGGCCATGCGCAGCGGCAGTTCGCGGTACGACCGCTGGCCCTGGTCGAAGATCTGCACGTGGCCGGGGCAGTTCATCGGCTTGAGGCTGAGCGTCTCGCCCTCGACCGTCTCGCAGACGAACATGTTGGGCCGGTATTTCTCCCAGTGGCCGGACTTCTCCCAGAAGGTCCGGTCCAGCACCTGGGGCGTCTTGACCTCGACATAGCCGGCGGCGTCCAGCCGGCGGCGCATATAGTCTTCCAGCACGCGCCACAGCACCCAGCCCTTGGGGTGCCAGAAGACCATGCCCCGGCCCTCCTCCTGCATGTGGAACAGGCCCATGGCCTTGCCGATCTTGCGGTGGTCGCGCTTCTCGGCCTCCTCGACCCGCAGCAGATAGGCGTCGAGATCCTCCTTCGAGGCCCAGGCCGTCGCATAGATGCGCTGCAGTTGCGGATTGCGATGGTCGCCGCGCCAGTAGGCGCCCGCCAGCTTGGTCAGTTTGAAGGCCTTGCCGACGAATTTGGTCGAGGGGAAATGCGGCCCGCGGCACAGGTCCAGCCAGCCGCCCGAGCGGTAGACCGTGATTTCCTCCGTCCCCGGAAGATCTCTGATCAGCTCGGCCTTGAAGGTCTCGCCCACACCCTCGAAATATTCGATCGCGGTCTCGCGGTCCCAGACCTCGCGCACCAGCTTCTCGTCGCGGTCGACGATCTCGGCCATCTTCTTCTCGATGGCGGCGAAATCGTCCGTCGAGAACGGCTCGTCGCGGGCGAAGTCGTAATAGAAGCCGTCCTCGATCGCGGGACCGATCGTCACCTGCGTCCCGGGAAACAACTCCTGCACCGCCTGGGCCAGCACATGGGCGGCGTCGTGGCGGATGGTCTCCAGTGCGTCGGCATCGTCGCGCATGATCAGCTTGAAGGCGCCGCCGGCCTCCAGCGGGCGGTCGAGGTCCCATTGCTGGCCATTGATCTCGACCAGGGCCGCGCGCTTGGCCAGCGACGGCGAGATCGAGGCGGCGACGTCGCGGCCCGTGGCGCCGGCGGGGTATTCGCGGCTGGCGCCGTCGGGGAATTTCAGTTCGATCATCAGTCTGTCTTTACAGGCGGAACCGGATCGTAGCCCGATTTGCCAAAGGGGTGGCATTTGCAGAGGCGTCTGACCGTCAGCCATCCCCCCTTGATCGGACCGTGCTGGATCAGCGCATCCCGGCCATAGTCCGAACAGGTCGGAAGGAACCGGCATTGCTGCCCGATCAGGGGCGACAGCGTCAGCTTGTAGCCGCGATGGGCCAGCCGCACGCCGCGTTCATAGAGAGTGTCGCCGGAAGCCATGTCGCCGCGCTTATCCGCCGCAACCGCGGTCGGGACAAGCCGCCATCAGGCCGCCCCGGCGAGGCTAGTTCGGGTGTCAGGGCTCTTGCGGGCCATGGCGCTGCGTACCGCATCCAGCGTCGCCTCCACGGCGACCATGGTCGAGGCGTGGCGGGCGGGATAGTCGGCGACCTGCTTGAGGGCGCGAAGGCCCTCGAACCGACCTGTCGGCCCTTCGCCGCCGGCCTTGAGCATGGTCGACATCGCGTCCCTTGCATCGACCAGCGCGTCGAGGGACGCGCCGATCACGCTCTCGCCCAGCACGCCCGCCGCCGCCTGGCCGAGGGCGCAGGCCTTCACATCCTGGGCGAAGGTCAGAACCCGGCCTTCATCGTCCAGCGTCACATCGACGATCGCCTTCGAACCGCACAGCTTGGCCACCCGCTCGCCGGTGCCCGTGGGCGCGGCCAGCCGCCCGCTATGCGGCAGATTGGCCGCCAGCTTGAGAATGCGCGCGCTGTAGAGCTCGTCGATCATGCCGGAATATATAGGCGATCAGCCGCCCTGGAGCGAGCCCCAGGTCCGGGCCTGATCGACCCCGGCGCTGTTGCTGCTGCGTTCGCGCAACCACTGCAGATTCCGATCCGCGGCGTCGGGCGGGAGGTCGCGGCGCAGCATCTGTTCGGCCTCGGCCATATTGCCCGTCAGGCCCAGGACCATCGCCAGATTCAGCCGCACCTTGAGCGAGGCGCCCGGCTGGGCGACGGCCCGGCGCAGCAGCGGTTCGGCGGTGTTGGTGTCGCCCCGGGTCACGGCCGAGATGGCCATATTGGTCAGCACATCCGGATTGTCCGGCGAGAGTGTCAGGGCCTGCGCCCAGGCCGCGCGCGCGTCGTCGGGGCGGCGCACCTGCTCATAGGCAGCGCCCAGCAGCGACCAGGTCCGCCAGTCGCCGGGACGGGCGTCACGCGCGCCTTCCAGCGCGGCAATGCCATAGAAGGCCTGTCCCCGCGCGATATGGGCGCGGCCGGCCTCCAGCATGGCCTCGACATTGGTCGGCTGGACCACCAGCACCTTGCCCGCCATTTCGGCGGCCTGATCGAACCGTCCCAGTTCGCGCAGCGCCTGGGCCGCCTTGACGCCGGCGACGGGATCCATCGGGTCGATATCGGCCTGGTCGGACCAGAAGATCTGGCGGCTCAGGGCGTCGGCCCGGTCATAGGCGGCGCGCACCTCGGCCGTGGCCGGTTGCCGGGTCTGGGCCGCCTGGGGAGCGGCCGTGCCGGCGGCAGCCGGGGTGGCGGCAGCGCCCAGCAGCAGGGCGATGGTTGCGATACAGGCGGTCGTGCGCGACATGGAAGGCGCTCCGGAAGGTTCGAGCCGAGACTCGGCCCTTCACGTCAATCCTTGGTTAAGATCGGTCCCTCGCGACCGGAAAGGTCGCCGCCCATGTCCGCCCTTCACCCCGATCTGCTGACCCCCGACGCCGAGGGCTCCGTTCCGGTCCGGTTCGTCGGCCCGGGCGCGGCGATGGATGACGCGGTTCGCGCCTGGGCCAAGGCCAACGACTTCAAGGGCAAGCCGGGCCAGATCCTGCCTGTTCCGGATGGACAGGGCGGGTTCGCCGTCGTCCTCGTCGGCGCAGGTGAAGCCTTCGATCCCCTGTCCGCCCGGGCCCTGCCGGCCCGCCTGCCGCCCGGCCTCTATCGACTCGAAACTGAGGCCGCTGATGCCCGCAAGGCCGCTCTCGCCTTCCTGCTGGGGACCTATGTGTTCGACCGCTACAAGGCCCGGCCCGATCGGGATCGGGTGCGGCTGGTCGCGCCGGACGGGCTGGATGTCCCGGATGCCCTGCGCGTCGCTGCGGCCTGCGCCCTCGCTCGCGAGATGATCGACACGCCTGCCGCCGACATGGGCCCGCTCCAGATCGAGACGATCGCCCGCGAGATCGCCGAGGCCTCCGGCGCCTCGATCGCCGTCATCACCGGGGACGCCCTGCTGGAGGACAATTATCCGGCCGTCCATGCCGTCGGTCGCGCCGCCGCCGCCCACCGCGCGCCGCGCGTCATCGAGATCGGCTGGAACCTCGCCCGGACCGACCTGCCGCTGGTGGCCCTGGTCGGCAAGGGGGTGGTGTTCGACTCAGGCGGCCTCGACATCAAGACATCGGCCGGCATGCGCAATATGAAGAAGGACATGGGCGGCTCGGCCCACGCCCTCGCCCTGGGCCGACTGGTCATGCAGTCTGACCTCCCGGTGCGGCTCGTGGTCCTGGTCGCGGCGGTGGAGAACGCCATCTCGGGCGACGCCTTCCGACCCGGCGACATCCTCAACAGCCGCAAGGGGCTGACCATCGAGATCGGCAACACCGACGCCGAGGGCCGGCTGATCCTGGCCGACATCCTGACCCGGGCCGGCGAGCATGCGCCGGACCTGACGCTGGATTTCGCCACCCTGACCGGGGCCGCACGCATCGCCCTCGGCCCCGAGTTGCCGCCGCTTTACACCGACGACGATGCGCTCGCCGCCGAGCTGCTGGAGGCCGGCCGCGCCATCGGCGATCCCCTGTGGCGAATGCCCCTCTGGCCCGGCTATCGCGCGGCCCTGGAGACCGAGATCGCCGACCTGCGCAATGACTCCGCCGCCTGGGCCCAGGCCGGCTCGGTCACCGCCGCCCTGTTCCTGCAGAAATTCGCCCCGACGACCGGGGCCTGGGCCCATATGGACATCTTCGCCTGGAATCCTCGCGCCCGCCCCGGCTGGCCCGAGGGCGGCGAGGCCCAGGCGCTGCGGGCCTGCTTTGAAATGCTGTCGCGACGCTTTGCGCGGGGTCCGGCCGCCCGTTAACGGCCCTTTCGCCTTCGTGCGGCAGTATCCCGGTTCAATCGGACGCGCCCCCATTTGACCCCAGCCGCCGCCAGTCTCGACCCCCGCACCACGCTCGCCCGGCCCGACCTTGCCGAGCAGGCGCTGGAGGGCATCGTGCGCGCCGCCGCCTTCCGCGCGGTCCGCCCGATGCACTGCGCCGTGCCGGTGGTCGACCTCCACGCCGGGCCTGATGGCGGGGGGCATCCGGTCGACCAGCTGATCTTTGGCGAGGCCTTCGACGGGCTCGAGACCCGCGCCGACCGCGTCTGGGGCCGTGCCCGGCGCGACGGGGTCGTGGGCTGGGTGATCCTGTCGGCCCTCGCGGACGGCGCGCCGCTGGCGACCCATCGGGTCGGCTCGACGGGCGGACGCCTGCCGTTGAACGCCCTCATCGTCGCCATCGCCGACGACACCGATCTGACCCCGATCGGTGACTTCCTCGCTGAACCCGTTGAGGTCGCCGAGGGGTTGCTGGGAACGCCCTACAGACTGGGTGGCCGGTCATCGCTCGGCACCGACTCCTGCGGTCTGGTGCAGCAGGCGCTCTATGCAAGCGGCCTGGCCGCTCCGCGCTACGCCGATCAACTGGCGGAGCTGGGACAGCCGGTCGCGGCGGGTCAGGCGCGACGCGGCGATCTGGTGATCTGGCTCGATCCGGACGAGGGCCCATGGAAGGGCCACGCGGGCTTCATGCTGGATGGCGACCGCGTGCTGCACGCCGTCGATCAGCTGGGCGGAGTCGCGGTCGAGCTGTTCGCGGAGGCTGACCGCCGGCATGGCGCCGAGGCCTCTGGCGGGCCCGTCTTCCGCCGACTCTGAGCGGAACGAGAAAGGGCGGCCCCAAGGCCGCCCTTTCCCTTACATTTCTAACCCGGAGTTTTCAGGTGGCCGGTGGCGCGACCGGTGATTCCACTATCGTCGGCTGAGCGGCGGCGCCGGTGACCGGCGCGACATCCCCCACAACGCTATCTGCGCCCGCGACGGCCTGTTCGTCCTCGATGAGGTCGGCCGGAGCGGCGCCCGGCTGGCGCGCCGGATCGGGCGCCGGCACGGCCATGCCGCCGGAGCCCTGGGCGCGCATCCAGGCGATCAGATTGATGCGGGTCGCCGTGTCCCGGATGCCGGCGAACGACATCTTGGTGCCGGGCACATGGCGGGCCGGGGCGGTCAGGAACTGGTCCATCTCGTCATAGGTCCAGTTCGGGGCCTGGGCCTTGTGCGCCTGCAGGGCGTCCGAATATGCGAAGCCGGCGCTGTGCAGAAGCGGACCGCCGAGGACCCCGTAAAGGTTCGGCCCGATACCATTCGCGCCGCCGGAGTTCATCGTGTGGCAGGACTGGCAGCGCGCGAAGGCGGCCTCGCCCGCGCCCAGATCGGCGATCGGCAGCACCGTGCCCCAGTCGGGCGGCAGCACGGCCTCGGCGGCGCTGGCGGCGGCCTCTTCCGGCGCATCGACGAAATAGCCCATCTTTTCAGGCGTCTCGTTATGATAGACGAGGGCGGATCCTTCCCTCACCAACAGAATGACCAGGCCGGTCGCCAGGACCGCGCCGAAAATCTTGTTCCACTTCAGATCGCCGCTCATACGCGTCGTCGCATCCCGTTTTTTGAGGCCCGGCCACGGGCGTGGCGGGGCGAATTCTTGCGTGGGGGTCTCTTACACGCTAGCGCCGCCTTCGCAACCGGCAGAGGCTGGTCTGAGCGTCGCAGGCGTGGACCTGCCGGGACCTGAACGTGAACCCGCTGATCCTGATCCCGGCCCGGATGGCCGCGACCCGACTTCCCGGCAAACCGCTGGCCGATATCGGCGGGGCGCCGATGATCGTCCGCGCCTGGCGGCAGGCCGTCCTCTCCGGCCTGCCGGTCGCAGTGGCGGCCGGGGACCCTGAGATCGTGGCCGCGGTCGAGGCGGCCGGCGGCGTGGCGGTCCTGACCGATCCCGACCTGCCGTCCGGTTCCGACCGCATCCGCGCCGCCCTCGCCATTCTGGACCCGGAAGGGCGGCACGACGCGGTGATCAATCTGCAGGGCGACATGCCCTTCGCCGATCCGGGACTGGCCGTCGCCTGCGCCCGCCTGCTGGAGGCGGAGCCGGCCTGCGACATCGCCACCCTCGTCGCGCCCGAGGCTGACGCCTCCGACCGCTCGAACCCGGATGTGGTCAAGGCGGTTCTGGCCCTGCCCGAGGCCGCCGGCCACGGCCGCGCCCTCTATTTCACCCGTTCGACCCTTTATGGCGACGGCCCCGTCTGGCGCCACATCGGCCTCTACGGCTACCGCCGCGCCGCTCTGGATCAGTTCTGCGCCGCCCCGCCGTCGCCGCTGGAGCGGCGGG
>Ga0207951_100418_pt1 | contig 21665 bp, 18 predicted proteins | sample Subbio12Aug_8Bad_FD_184830 | JGI IMG/M metagenome (GOLD analysis project Ga0207951, IMG submission 184830) | Serpentinite rock and fluid subsurface biosphere microbial communities from McLaughlin Reserve, California, USA - CR12Aug_8Bad (SPAdes) | ecosystem: Environmental > Terrestrial > Deep... | reverse complement strand
CGTGCATCTTCTTGCCGGATGAATGGCGAGATGAGACCTCATCGGCATATGCCCGGGAGGTCAAGCCGATCAGCTTCACTCCGCGCTCACGAGCCAATTGGGCCATTTCGATCGGGACAGCGTTGCGCCCAGAAACCGAGACCAATATCAACACGTCGCCGGCTTTTAGTGGGTAAGTGTCAAACAAAGCTTGTGCATATCCAGAAAGCTTCTCAATTTCTGAAGAAAGCGTTGCTGGCCGGGTATCCATGGCAGCGATGCCTGGGCCGTAAATCGGGTTGATCAGCATCAAACCACCTGCCCGATAGACCAAATCCTGAATCGGAAGCGAGGAATGGGTACAGCCAAACGCAAAAATATTATGGCCGCTTTCAATAGCATCAACGATCAGGTCAGCAGCTTTTTGAACAGCCGCTCCTTCTTCGGCAGCAATTCTCTGTAGAAGTTTGATTACACTGGCAAGGTACTCTTGGAAAAGATTTTCTTGGGTCAGATGATGGTCGTAATCCTTCATTTTTTGGTCCTTTTTGGTTTAATAATCGTCAGACTTGTAAACAATCTTCCCGCCAATCAACACCGCTTTAACATTCAATTCCGTATCTGCAATCAAAATGTCAGCGTCTGCCCCGGGGCATATTTCCCCTTTGATTCCTACTAATCCAAGGGCGGCTGCCGGCGTCAGGGTGGCCATTTGAACTGCCTGGTTGAGGGGGATGCCCGTATATTTTTGGATGTTAGAAACTGCTTCGTTGAGTGATAAGGTACTTCCGGCCAACCCACCGGCGCTCGTTCGCGCCACGCCGTCCCGGACGGAGATGGATTGACCAACGAGATCGTATTCTCCATCGGTCATACCGGCGGCACGGATGGCATCCGAAACCAGGAGGGTACGTTCCAGTCCCTTAATTTTTAACAACATTTTCAAAACCGCCGGGTGAACATGGGTGCCATCGGCGATGATTTCGCAGAAAATCCGGTCATCAGCCAGCAGCGCCCCAACGGTGCCAAGGTCTCGATGGTGTAAGCCAGCCATACCGTTGAATGTATGAGTCGACAGGGTCAACCCAGCATCGGCTGCAGCTTGGATCTGGAGAGGACTCGCCTGGGTATGGCCGGCCGAAAAATGGACACCCTGGCTAACACCTTCACGAATCAGCTCCAAACTGCCAGGTAATTCCGGTGCAAGTACCATCAGGCGAACAACCCCGCATTCCAACCACCGGTGGTATTCTGCGGGTTCAGGGTTATGCAGCCATTCCAGTGGATGCGCGCCTCGATAGGCGGCGGACAGGTATGGCCCTTCAAGGTGAATGCCAAGGGGATGAGCGCCTGTGCATCGAGCTAAGTTTTGAGCTGCGTTTTCTACTGCCCGAGTGATCGCAGCGATTGATTGGCTGGCAGTCGTAGGAAGAAACGAAGTTACACCGTGCTGAAGGAAAAACGTGGACATTTCCTCCAGTGCATTCGGAGTAGCATCCATCGTATCACTTCCTGCACCTCCATGAACATGGATATCAATCAAACCAGGCATGACCAGCAACCCGTTCGCATCGATAATCTCTGTTGCGGTTGGAACCATGGTCAGTTGGCTGCGCGGTTCGATTGCTGAAACCCGACCACCTTCTATAATGACGACTGAGTCCACGATGGTTTGTCCAGGAGTGATGACCGTGCCATGCTGGATCCAGGTACGCATTAGGCAGCTCCTCGAAAAAAGGACCCCCTCCTCCTGATCTAAACCGACAACGTACTTGAGGAGGGAGTCTTGGTATCTAGTGTATGATTATTCAACCGGTGAAAGCGGGCTTTACTTTTTGGTAGTTTCGGAACTTAGGACTGGTGCAGAGGGTTCGACACCTTTCCGTGAAAAAATGTAGGCCGCAGCAATGACCAACGCTACTAACACCAGGGTGACAATCGCGATAGCAATCGGGTTACCGGCAGGTAGGCCGAACAGATTCATGACACCCCAGATCACGATCCCAGGAACTATTGCATCCGGGACAGTGAAACCAAGCCCTATAGCCCCTAGGGCAGTCAAGTCGCCGAATACCTGGAACTTATAGGCAAAACTGATCATGAACCAGCCCAAGAACCCCCACAAAAAGCCACCGAGGATGGCACCGCGCCGCCCGCCGGTAGCATTGCCGAAGATAGCGCCAGCCCCACTGGCAAAGAAAGCCGCGATCATGCTGGGGAGCGGTACCGGCCAGGCGATGATTGCCAACACTACCATCCCAAGTACCTGGCCAATTGTTCCGGAGATAAGGCCAATTATGAGCGAATTGGGAGCAAATGGGTAAATGACCGGGACGTCAAGGGCGGGGATAGCCCCAGGAATGACCCGTTCAGCAATACCCTTGAATGCTGGGATTATTTCGCCAATCAGCATCCTGACGCCCTGGAGCAGCACCAGCACACCAGCAGTGAAACCCATCGCCTGGAGCAGAGTGAAGACCAACCAGTTCTGACCACCGCTGATATTTTCCTGGAATCCAGCGATACCAACCTGGGCGACCGCCATGATTGCAGCTACCAGAGATACGATGATCATAATCAGGGCAATAGAAATTGCCATGTCCCTAAAAAAGTTGAACTTTTCAGAGACCTGGATTTTTTCTGCCGAGTCCTCTTTATTACCAAACAACCTGCCTGCCCAAGCCCCGACCATATTTAGCAAGGTCTGGCCATGGCCGAATGCGATTGTATTGTTCCCTGTAATCTGGCGCATAACAGGCTGGGCGAGGGCGGGTGCGAGGGTCATATAAACGCCATCCACGATAGAAGCTAGAGCGACAGTCCAGAATAATGGAAGGCCAAAGGAGTGGAACAGGATCGCGAATGCACCTGCATGAATCCAGATCATGTGACCGGTGAGGTAAATATATTTAAACCGAGTGACGCGGGCCATTAATAGGTGTATAGCGTACCCAAACAACATGGTCCAGGCAATTGCAGCTCCGAGTTCGGCAATATTTGCGCTCTGGATGGCTCCAACGACGCCTTCGTCAAAGGTAACAAATGTGGTAAAACCACCGGCTGGGATTCCCGTTTCAAACATTGTTTGGATCGGTATTAACGCGTTAATTAAAGCACCGATTCCAACCGACATGATCAACAGTCCCAGAATCGTTTTAAAGGTGCCTGAAATGACCTCGCCAGTGGATTTGCGCTGCACCAGCAAGCCAACCAAGGCGATGAGCCCTAATATTACTGCTGGCACTTTGATTAAGTCGATGAGAAAAAGAAGAACTTCCATTTTGACACTCTCCTAGAATTGATTTTTAAAAAAATTGGGTGTGGCTGATGGTAGTCATCGCCCATGAAAATACGTCAAGAACCAAGACTGGGAGGGCAAGACCTTCATCAACTTCTCTCGGTAGAATGGCTCGTTATTATTGCCGTATCACCTCCTTATTTCACAATGCAATAATTATTTGGATTTTTGTTGGAATTCTTGGATAGCAGCCAATATCTTTTCTTTGATTTCCTGTTTATCGACCAGGTTTCGAATTAAAACCACGATCGAATCAACGTTTTTTAGATGCATCGCCATATCGGAGGCAGCAACAACAATATCTGCTTTCTGACCTTTAAAACTGCCCAGGTCCCAGGGCAATGTCTCGGCTTTGATCTTTTCCGCTTTTAGAATGTCATCAATAAATAACTTCAGCATCATGGATGTTCCAAACCCCATCCCGCATAAAGTAGCTATTATCATATGATCTCCTTAGATTTCCCTCGAAGTTTTGATCTACTCACCGATGGTTGTCACCCCAGGATTGGATCACTGCAAATACCTCATCGTCCTTCTGGCCAGCTCGTAATTTTTCTAAGCTTGGGGTGTCGCTCAATAGACCAGCGAGACTTTGTAAAGCCTGGATGTGGCTATTTTTATCTTTAGCACCTATCACGAAAACGAGATCGACCGGATCATTCTGGGAATGTCCGAAAGGAACCGGTGTCGCTAGAGTGACTAACCCAAAACACAGTTCATTTACACCGTCTTCTGGACGGGCGTGGAGGAATACGATTCCGGGGGCAATTACAGCGTACGGTCCGATATCGTGGACAACCCTTGCCATTGCTTCTACGTAGCGCGACTCTATGCTTCCGGTATCGACCAGGAGCTGGCCAGCAATTTGAACAGCCTCCTGCCAATTTTTTACCTCCATTTGGGCGCGTACCGCGTCGCGTTTAAAAATTTTATTGAAAGGAGCGGATGAGTTGGAATTATTTTCATTTTTTTCGGTTGTCATCAACAAATCCAAACGAAACTTTGATGGGGTAGAGGGAATCGAATCTAGAATCATTCTTACACGTTAATGGTAAGGGTGATCAATTCTTTTTAGAATGACTGCCGGGTAGCGTACTCGAAATTCAGGGATGTACGGTGTAGGTTTGCTCTATTTATTACTATAACAAAATAGGTAGGGCGAATCAATTCTTAGCAATTGACAGAATGTATCTAATAGATTTAGTGGAATTATGACAATTATTTGGCGGAAAGGACTTGCGGGTGTGTCCTTATTCGGATTTCAAGGCTCTTGAGCGAGGATGGAAATGACTTCCGCCGTGGAAGTGGATGATTCAATCAGGGATAAGCGCTTATCGTCGTGTAATAAATTTGCTAATTGGGCAAGTGCTTTCAAATGAGAGTGGTGATCTACTACACACATCCCAAATGCACGTTTGACCGGATCGTGATGGGGGTGGTGAAATGGAATGGGTGGATCGAGCGTAACCAGACTCATACAAATTCTATTTACACCATCCCCAGGCCGGGCATGTAACAAAGCCGTTCCTGGAGAAAATACCACATAGGGGCCATAACGGTAAATAACGTCTTTCATTGCCTGGATGTAGCGGCTGCTTATGGCGTGAACATTCAGAAGTAAACTCCCTACAGCGTCAATTACCGATTCCCAGTTTTCTACTTCGACACCTAACCTAATCGTATCCTCACTCAGCAAGGTAGATAATGAAAGTCCAAGGTCGCTGGAGCTGGAGGTTCCAACTGGTCTTCGTGGTGGCTTACTATTTAAAACCGCATGAATTCGCGCTTGGTCTTTAGGAGTTAATAAAGGGCTGACTTCCAGGGTAAGCACTTCAGGAATTTCAACGGGAAGTGTGGTCAAAACTACATCTACCTGGCTAGGAAGAGGAGGATGCTGGGTTATTTTTAGAACCGAAGATACCTCGTCGACCACAATATCTGGAAATTCAGCCTGTAGTCGTGCGACCAACAGCCAAGCTGTAGCAGTGCCTTCTCCGCAGACGATCCACACTTTTCGCTTAAGACCCCGATATGGGCGCAACCTCTCCATGGCCGCTCCGAGATGCATGGCGATATAGGCTATTTCGTCAGAGGGAATGGCCTTGTATATCTGATCTGCCAATGAGGCAACACTCTTTTTTACCAAGCCGACAATATGAGGAAATTGCGCTTCGACGGCTTCCTGCAACGGGTTATTTATGGGCAAGCCGTATCGCAGACGGTTTTTTGCGACTTGAATGTGCATGGCAAGCGCCCGGATCAACTGTTGGTCGACTTTTAAGGAGGGGTGGAGGAACAGTGATGCATCGCTCACGATGTGTTGAACGATCTCTTGGGTTTCGAGTTGTTCGGATAGAGTATGGTGAGATTGCATCATATCGATGCGAGGTTGTTGGATATTGGCTCCCTGTACCTGACGAAAAATAAATTGGACTTCAGATTCGTTGAGGGAGAAAGATTCTGAGGCTAGAAGCAGGTCGATTGCCGCAATTACCTCGTTTTCGGAGGGTATTACAGGCTCACCCATCGGTAGGTCAACGGATTTGGCTTGGGCGCTGCGGAAAACGGCTAAAGCCAAATGACATACCAATCGTACAAAAGCCACATCGACGAAGCGCCGATGAAGCCTTTCCTCTAGTTGCATGACAAACCTATAGGCCGATTTGAGATCTAGCAAGCGCATGGTGTCAGCCAACATAGTATTCAGTAAGTTCAGGGTCGAACCGATTTTTGTGTCTGGCGGACCTGCAAGCGGTGAACCCATATTTAGTAACGAAAGGACACCGATTTTGGTAATATATAAATGAACCATAGCCTCCCGCCAGTTGGCTTCGCTGCCCTGAATCTGAAATCCAACATTCGGTTTGAAGGTTAAGGTTATTGAAAACCTATCCAACCATTTTTTGACTTTTTCGACATCCTTAAATAAAGTGGGCCGAGAAATTCCCAAAACAGGTTCGATCTCTTCGGGCATGAGTGGCTGGTCCGCCCCTCGAAGCAACATAAGATTCAGAACAGCAATCCGTTCGCCGGGAGAGAGGTAAAGATAATATTCCTTTTGGTTACTTAGTTCCTGAATAAGTTGAACTATTTTTTCGGGCGTGGTCCTAATCTGGATGCCATAGTTTTGCTTACGGATAAGTTCAGTATCTCTTTCTTCCAACCAAGTTTGAATGGTATTTAAACTGGCTCTCATCATTCGTGGGGTAATCCCCAACTGACTGGCAATCTGCTTAATAGCAATTGGGGCTTGGTTTTGAAGCAAGACCATTAAAACATCACGCGAGCGAGTATCGAGGTGAGTCATTTGGCGAAACAGATTTAAGAAGGAGAGAGGGAATATAAACAATTATGAACATTAAAATAATCTAACCTAATAGAAATTGTACATTATTTCATCCAAAATTTTTTCTCAGTAATAAGGCACGGCAAAATAGTTAGGTCAGAGTTACCTCAATTTGATCCAGGCATCACCAGTATAGAATTGCCAGTTCACTCTTCCATTCGAACCAATCCGTTTTGTTCGAAAATATTTGAGCCTTCTAGTAGAAAAGAGATTTCGTTGCCATTTTTTTTACCCAAGCGGCTATACTTAAGATTCATTCTTACGATTCAATTATCAGATAACCGTACAAACATTCTACTTTTAGAGAATTGGATATTTCCAAAAATGCATTTATCTGGTATCTTTGTTCTTTAATTCACTAAATAATAGCTGTCAAACCAATTCTAAGTCTTGCTGTCTCGATGGCAATCCTACCGGGAGCTAACCTTACCTCAGAGCCCAGGCTTGCCCCTTGAAACAGGTTCAAAATCTCGTTTTTTGTTTTATTCTACACTGAAGAATTATCTGGAAAATAGATTTAAAAAGGTGGCTATCATGAAAGTCCCAAAGTGTATGAGCACGCAACACCCTGATAATGTAAATTCTCCATTTTTTTCATCGAACACCGAACTCGGCGGCGAAGACGAAATACAGGAAACCTATTATGCCTTCTCTCATTTGGGGTGTGATGAGCAGATGTGGGATTGTGAAGGCAAGGAAGTTGATAATTATGTAGTGAAAAAATTACTAACAAAATATGAAACATTTGCAAAAGAGTATAGAGTAGGCAAAGACGTATTTATTACTCTGAGAGTTCCCAACCCCACGGTTGAAAAAGCAGAAGCAAAAATTTTATTGGAGACACTGGAAAGTATTCCGAGGTCGTTTGATGCGGCTAAGCTATTTTACGGAGACGATATACCGCCAATTTTTGAAGTCATTTTGCCAATGACTTCCTTTTCTAAACACCTGGATAGAATTTATAGGTATTATTGCGATTTTGTGATCGGAAAACAGAATAAACCCTTGAAAAAGGGGGATATCACCATAGCTGAATGGGTCGGAGACTTCCGCCCGGAAAAAATTAATGTAATCCCTCTTTTTGAAGATATGACCCATATGCTTCAAGCCCACAATATCACCAAGGAATATTTAAAAGATAAGGATGTGGAATATCAGAGGGTTTTCCTGGCGAGGTCCGATCCGGCGATGAATTATGGGCTCGTTAGCGCAGTTCTTTTAAACAAGATCGCCCTGCAAAGGTTGCATAGACTATCCCAGGACATTGGTGTTAAGATCTATCCTATTATTGGTGTGGGTTCGGCTCCTTTCAGAGGTAATCTCAAACCACAGACCATTGAAAGAGTTGCCAAAGAATACCCTAGTAATTACACTTTTACAATTCAATCGGCTTTTAAATATGATAACTCACCTGATGAGGTTAGGGAGGCAATAAGGAAACTGCGAGAAAGAGAACCCAATTCACCGCAGGAAGTGGATGAAAAAAGGTGTTTGGAAATCATCCATAAATATACGAATGAATTTCAAAAACAAATCATCGAATTGGCCCCAGTGATCAATCATATGGCAAAATATGTTCCCCGTAGAAGAAAAAGAAAGTTGCATATCGGCCTGTTTGGTTATTCGCGCAATGTTGAGGGGATTAGGTTACCAAGAGCGATAACCTTTACCGCAGCGCTCTACTCCATCGGTTTGCCACCAGAAATCCTGGGTTTGAATGCCCTAAATGATGAAGACTTGCGGTTTATCAAGGAAGTTTTTGTAAATTTTGAGAGTGATTTAAGCGATTCCCTCAGGTTTTTTAACCCAACTGCCGGTTTTTTGCCAGAAGATCTTAAATCAAAAATTAAAGATCTCGGGGTAGATGTTCAACCGAATACAGAACACAATGAAATAACCGGTCATATTGCAGGTTTACTAAGGAAGAGTGATTCTCAAGATTTTGGAGAATGTGTTCTACGATCCGCATATTTGAGAAAATTTCTGGGGTAACTTGTTGGCCATTCACCAGGGTGGATCAAGAAAGCCTCCGTGGCACTCGTCCACCGGTACCTGGCAATCCTATAGAGGGTCCTCTCGTACAGGGGTGGGATCCGCTCTGCCAGGTGACGAACTTATCGCCCTTGCCACTACTCGACCGCATCACTCTTCACACCCCCATCCTGGAACGGGTGGGCGAATCATTTGCCTATCAAGAGTATTCTGAGGCTCTAACGGTAAACAATCTTTTGGAGGTGCGACCATAACTAGCGGTAGTTCCTTTTTTGAAGGGCGGCGGGCTGTTCTCCTTACCAAGCACAGGAAAGAACAGGTCATCCAGCTCACCCTGGAAAAAGCCATGGGTTGTCAGATTATGGTTGAAGCTTTGTTTGATACCGATCAGTTCGGCACTTTTACCCGGGAAATCAGCAGACCAGGGTCTCAGTTGGAGGTAGCGAGGCTAAAAGCGGTAAAAGGGATGGAGTTAGCCGGCGTGGATATTGGGATCGCCAGCGAGGGAAGTTTTGGCCCACATCCTTTAATCCCTTTCGTGCCTTGGAATTTTGAAATCGTTTTGTTGTTGGATCAAAAAGAAAAACTAGAGATCTGCGGCCAAAGCGCCACTTTTGAAACCAATTACGCTCAAGAATCGATCGCCACCTGGCAGGAAGCCGAGTATTTCGCTCGCAAGGCGGGGTTCGAGAAGCACTGGTTGGTGTTACGGCCGGACAATGAGCGCCACCCGTCGCTAGTTAAAGGCATCAACACCTGGGAATCCTTGAAAGAGGCGGTCGGGTGGGGAATAGCAAATTCGTCAACCGGAAAAGTATTCCTCGAGACTGATATGCGGGCTCATGCAAACCCAACCAGGATGCGCAATATTCAAAAAGCTGCGAAAGATTTAGCGAACAAAATTAAAAAGCACTGTCCCCGTTGCGGCACACCCGGCTTTTCCGTGACCAGTGTAATCAAGGGGTTACCCTGTGAATTGTGCAGCCAGCCTACCGAGGAAATAAAGGCGAGAGTTTTTGCCTGTGGAAGGTGCGGTTTTGCTAAAGACCAGCGAATCCCCCGGAGCAAAAGAGCACCGGCGGGACAATGTCCATACTGCAATCCTTAATTCTGGGTGGAGGAGCCTTGAATTAATCTGCCATGTTTGATAAATGAAGTTGAATAACCAAGAGGACTGTCAGGATGGCTACGGACGTGAGATTCGGATTGCTGCATCAGGCTAAACGATGAGGAATGTTGAGCCCGGCGAACTGCGGTTCACACCAAAGGTGCACAGGCGTATAAGAAATTCCTCCATTTTTGGAAAAATGTCTACCGCTGCGCGCCGGCCTATCAAAAAACCAGAGCCTCGCGAAGCATCCTGTAAAGGACGACGGACTCTGGTTTACTCTTAGTAGCGGGGAGTGGATTCGAACCACTGACCTCCGGGTTATGAGAGATTTTCCTGGTTTCGGAACGTTTTTCACTCAGGCTCCGCATTTTAGCCTGGCCTGAGGGACACTCTTCTGAAGAGGCCGGAGGATCTTTGGTTACGAGTTATTAGACGTATGCTAGCGACTTTTTATGACAGGGTCAAGTAGTAGTTTTTTCGCGACACGGAGGACGATGGTTGAGTTTTGGTGAATGAACGTCCTCTTTTTGAAAAACTTTAGTGAAATGAAAAAAATCCTTAAGATTCGAGGCCGTTTGATTCTGCCAAAGCGTGGGGGATGATGATTGTGCCATATGGTGCTGTTGGAATTATGTCGTAAAACGTCACCAACCAAAGTAAAGTGACGAATTACGAAAGTAGAATAATCAATGTGTGCCATCTCACAAAGTATTCATTGATAACAGAAATAAATGACCCACCTCGGTGCGCATGCATAGCAGAAGCGTGGTGGGTACTGTTGGTTCGATTATAATCAGGTTTACCCAAAATGGATCTTTTCTGGCAAGCATCCAGGCAATCAAAACCCGAATAAGGTTATTTTGTATCGGGGATTAACTTGAATTCAATCTTTGCGCCTAAAGCTTCAGCAATCTTGGTAAGGAAGGATAAACTCGGAGTGCTTGAGCCATTCTCTAATCTGGCGATGGAAGGCTGCCGGGTGCCAACCATCTCTGCAAGTTGAGCCTGGGTTAAACCCCTTACCATTCGGAGCCGGGCAACCTGGTATCCGGGTTCCAATTCTTCAGCAGCAGCCAGGAAATCCGGGTCTTTAATCTTTTCAGCTTCCCAATCTTCAAATTTGGGCATATTCTTTCGAGCCATATTACACCTCATCCATTAACTCTTGCATTCGTCGCATTGCTATGTCAATCTCACGGTCCGGGGTTTTCTGACTTTGTTTTCTGTACCCATGCAAGATGACAAATTGTCGCTCGATATATGCAAAGTAGAACAATCGAACTCCACCAGGCCTTAACTCCCAAAGCTTTCCTTTGATCTGCTTTGCATCCGGCATGCTCAGATTGCTTCCAAATTCTTGCAGCAGCCGCAAAACGTTACGAATCTTTGCTTGTTCCATCACAGGAAGTTCTTCGATAAACTCCCTGGAGGGACATTTTCCACGATGATCAACGTAAAATACGATGTTCCACATTTTTTTCCTCTTCTATTATAACAATATTGTTATATTAGTCAAGAAGTTTTTTTAGGGCTCTTAAAATTGTTTTTAGTTACAGTGTCTTTAAAGATTTTATTCCATCTCCCACCCTAGTTGTAATGGCTCGCCTAGCAATTGCTGTGCTCTGGAGCGCGAGATCAAATCCTCGGCCAAAGCACGATAGATTAACCGCTCCATCCGCATAGGCGTTTCAGATGGATAAGGTTTTCCTGTTTCCTGGCGATGCCAATCATTGACGCGGAACTGCTGGAATAAACGCGTCGCGGTGTTTTCAGAAATAATGGAAAGATCCTTCGCGCGGTAAATCCAGGCCTGCATACTCAAACCTGAGTTTCCCACCCAGAGCAATTTTAGCGAAAATTGAGCAAAAAAACGCAAAAAACAGTGCACTAAGGGGTGATCAATGCGACTAAAATTACGGGGATGGCATACATCCGTAAGGACAAAACGTCCAGTGGTGCGAATTATTAATTTGTTTGGTGCATGAATATTTCACTTAACACTTTCGGCAGATCCCCTACATAAGTGAACACCAACCTTTGCCCAGCACGAGTAGCAGCCATGTAAATCTTCCGAGTGTTATCACGGATAGTCTCTACTCGTTCCTCATCAGAAAGACGTAGAGATTGTTCTTCCTCAAACAATTCTCTCAATCCAACCAAAAATACAATCGGGCTTTCCAATCCTGCTCCAGCATTGATGGTTGTTACGCGGATATATTCACCAGGATAGGTATCCTTTGGATCCATCGCTGTGTTCTTGCCAAGCCGACGGTCAATCGCCTGGATCAAAGTTTGAGCACCGTGCCCGTTGGCGTGGAGGATTAATAGGTGTTTCTTCGGATGGCCTTGGCGAATAAATTCAGCCACCTCGTTAGCCACTCTGGTGATTTCATCCTGGGCGCTGGATAAGCCTATCACCTGGGGAATAACCCCGGATGGCATATTGAGAATATCTGGTACGAGTACGTCATCTTCTTTTCCATCCGGTAAACGGACTCGATAAAACAGGGTTGCAAAATTCATGATCTCGCGGGTTGTCCGATAACTACGGCGTAATTGATGTGATTTTCCACGAGCCTCCAGACCAAGTGACTTCCAGGTCATATTCCGCCCTAAAAAGCCTTGCGTAGGATCAGCGACGATAAATAGGTGTGAGTTCTTCGGTTTGAGCGCTTTTTGAATCAGGTCCATCCACAAAGGCGCAAAAAATTGAGCCTCGTCAATCATAATAAAATCATATTGAGGAATCGTTACTTTTCCTTCTTGGAAAAATCTCCAGAGGAGTTGCGGCACATCACCCCAATCCAAAGCCCCTTGTTGTTCCAGAATATGCTGGTAGGTTTCGATCGCATTCCACATTCGTTGACGTTGTTCTGCGTTCAATCCAAATCCACGTCCACGACGGTCAGCTAAAAGATAATCAGTTTGGCTCAGAGGCACCTGATCTTTGAGCCAATCAATTTCACTAAGTAGCATGTGTTCAGTAATTGTCGTGTTGTTCAAGATTTTTTGTCTGGCTTCTCGAATGGCTCTTTCGCGTTGTTGAATCGAAAGTGGCATCACCCAGGAAGGTTTTTTGGGCCAGTGGTGATAACACCAGCCATTGAACGTCCGCCACTCGATCGCTTCGGGCAATTCGCCTTCTAGCCGGGCAAAACGTCCTTGCATATCGTGGCTGAGGGGACGATTGTGGGTGAGAACCAGGTATTTTTTCTGCGGGTAGAGGTGATAGAGCAAGCGTAAACGATACAGTAAAATCAGCGTTTTACCGCTGCCGGCCACCCCATTGATGATATTCAAGCGAAAGTCATTACTGAGTGTCTGTCCATCCGGCTCGATATTCAAGTCAGCCTTGACGGCCGCTTCTTGATTGTAATCGAGCAAATAATCGGTCAACCCGGCTTCCAAGCGACGCGGATGGAGCGGACGCACGGTCATTTCAGCGGGCACCACCACTTCAGGAGTAAAACGTTGGCGGATTTTCTCCAGCCACACATTCTCAATTAGGTTGGGTGGGAAGTAATCTTCCCATTTCATTCCGGAATCCGGCTGAAGCAGCTCACGCCCGACCCAATGCGGTTCACATGCAGAGCGTTCCAGACGACTTTCGAGCACCTGCTTATGAGGAATGTTCGGAAAAATGATGAGAGTTACTAAGAGTGTGTCATCGGGCAGGTTTAACGATTGATGAAACGAAGCCAACATTTTTGCCTCTGCGGCTCCCAATGCTGGGCGATGGTCGTCAATCAACAACAGCTGGGCAGCTAAAGTTGCTTGATCTGCGGAGGATGAACTGACCTTCACCAGGATGGCCCGACCTTCCTGGGTGATGATCAGAAAATCAGGAGCATTGGGCTGCCACGGAGCCAGGTGATGCCAGATATAAAAAGTGTCCGGCAAACCTTTCAAGGCGCGGAAGGTTTTAAGAACTTCGCCCGGGAGAATTTGAGGAAGTGTTTCCGGTAGGATATGCGCCATTCCTACACCAGTGACCCATCTGGTACGGTGAGGTACAGGCAAGTATCGATCAAGTCGCGCAGTAAGGCAATTGTCTCAGCATGGGTGGGGTCATATTGGTCTGCATCCAACATGTAATGGCTGCCTATCAGGATCAGTTTCGTGCGCGGGCGGGTGACAGCCACATTGAGGCGCTGAGGATGAAAGAAAAAATCGGCCAATTGAGCCGCGAAAGCCGGGCTGGACGTGGCAAATGAAATCAATACCACTTCCCGTTCCTGGCCTTGCATCCGTTCGACCGTGTCAACTACAACCCGGTTCCAAATCTCCTCATCGTTTATCGTTCGGCGCAAGATGCTGCGGATCAGTCGGCTTTGGGCTCTATATAGAACTACTACCCCAATTTCATCCGGAGATATATCATGTTCTAATAGTGCCATGATGAGCTCAACCACTGTGTCGGCTTCACGACGGCTGCGGACGGTTGTGTTGCGGTGGCAAAGATCGAGAAATATTGCGGGGGACAAAGGATCCAGGACAAAATCCCAACGAGACACTTGATTGGACAAGTGGAGACGCCTAACTGCGGCATCTCTGCTGGGTTTCAGTTCTTCCCGATAAAAGGTGCGGCTGGGCCAGTCTGCCAAAACATCGTTGAGGCGGTAAGTGATATTCAACATAGTTTCGTTGCCGCGACCGGCCAGGTAATCGAAGATGGATGTTTGCAGGGCTTGCTGCTCCGAGAGGACCGACACCGGGGGAAGCTGGTTTTCATCGCCGATGAATACATATTTATTGCCAGCCAACATGCCCATAATCGCCATGGGAAGAGTCACCTGAGAGGCTTCATCAAATAGCACAACATCAAATTCCACATTCGCCAGGCGCTTAGACTGAAGTGCGAAAGGTGTCGCGCCAACAATATAGCCTCCGTTGAGATCGCCAAATTGCGATTGGTCGAAGTTTTCAAAATTGGGGACTTTCAAATCACCAATGTGTTGGCTTCCACCGATTTTACATATCGGAATATTTTCCTCAATCTGGGGAATTTTATTAAGTGCATTATGAATGGCACGGTGCGTGAGCGCTGTCACCAACACGCGCTGACCATCGTTTACCAGGAGATTAGCCAGGTGAGCGAGCATCAATGTTTTACCGGTGCCGGGTGGACCCTGGATAAGGTGTAGCAGATCTGCGGCATAAGCCTGGGCGATGGCCTCAACCTGGCTGTCATTGAGGTCAGCCTCCGCCACCTCTTGTGCGGCGCGTTCGTACCGGGCATAATCAATTTTCGGGGTCAGGGATCCTTGTATGAGTGGAAGGATTGTTGACCGGCCACGCAGCGAGTCCGCCACTATATTCAATGCATCCAGGTAAAAAGGACTGGAATCGAACCAATCTTGGTCGATAATCCACCCTTCGGGATCAGCAGCCAGAAAGAAAGGATTACCTTCGATCAGACTGACCTCCAGCTCGGTTTCGCCATCATATTGCAGCTCGACATGCAAAGCATTGGGATCTTTTGGGTCTCCTCGATGCAGCACCAGCAAGTCGCCTTCGCGGAAACGCGAGTCGTTGGTATCGCAAACCAGACGGATCAGCCCTTTCTCAAAACGTTCCGCCCGCAGCCCCTCAACCGCCCAGCCCTTCGCCACACGCTCCGACAACGGCCTGGACCATTGCTGGTCGAGTGCAGCATATTGGGTTTCGGCTTCGGCCCGGACTAAATAGCGCAAGCGGTTGAGGAGGTCAGCAGTGGATGACATCATTGTTTATTTCCTTCCGTAATCCGCCGGGATTTCTCCCCAGGCACTCGTATCCCACTTTAAAACATCATTTGTATATTCGTTGTTGTTCAGCCAGCTCTCAGCACGGGTAATCAGATCGAAGATCGGGGTATTATTTTCATCCTGGGGCAGTTTTGTTTTACACTTTGTGTTTTTTATCCAGGAAAGTGCGGTCTCTGAGTCAGTATAGATTGGTGCTGTGATGGCGCGTTTCTTAAACAGTGCCAGAGCATGAACAATGGCGAGGAATTCGCCAATGTTATTGCTGCCATTCTCAAACGGGCCCTGCTGGAAAATTTTTTGTCCCGTGGTGGTATGCACGCATTTGTATTCCACCGGACCAGGATAACCTATGCAAGATGCATCCACACAGTAGCTTTCCTCGACAGGCTTGCCGATGATCTCCAACATGGCGGGGCTGACGGTAGGAACCCGTTTGCCTTTAAATTCATCGTAGGCAGAACGAAAGGCAGCTTCGGCCATTTCACGATTTTCGAAGGCTTTATATTCTGCCGCGTTGAAGCCAGTCACCTGGGCAGAGCATTCCTGCCAGGTGGTAAATACACCCGTTTTACGACCTTTCCAGACAACGTAATATTTTTGGTTTCCCATTATTCTCCGCTAATAATTTTATGGATCAATTATTGTAAAACCATAAAATTTAAGCCTATCTCTGGCTATATTGATTTTATCATCCGAGAAGAGTTACCGATATTATGGTTTTAGAGCCCGATTTTCTACCGTAAGATCCAACCGGCCATTTTCCCATAAAGCAGTGAAACCATCCGAAGGATCTGGGGCGGAGAGTCTCCCTTCACTACCCCAAAATAGGGCGGGGTGATACATGGCGGAAACAGTGATGATCATGATGAATTATGCCCTGGCTATCGGAAAAAGAAGCTTGAGCTTTAGGATTCGTTTGAAGGGATAGAGTAACCCTCCTAACAGCGCTGCCAATCCGATTCTCCCCCCGGTATCCTGGTAAGAATGCAGCAGAGGGTGCCACGGGCTAAAAACGATCATGATGAGACCGCCCCGATCACGATGAGCTGCAGCACACCAGTTATTTTGACCCATTTACTGGCATAAAGGCGAGTTGTATTTATGCTTTATCCCCCTCCCTTTTTAAAATTATCTAAGGATCTCAAAAAAGGAATATTCCAATGACCGCCGGCAATAACACCAGGATCGCTAACAGCGGGTTCCCGCGGCGGGTGGTGTTGCGGCTGTCCCAACTAAAAAGGAAACCGGCCAGCGCGAATGCCAGTACGCCAGTTGCCGCCAGCACGAGGACAGAGCCCCAGGGTGAAAAGTCAGCCGGTTTGAGCATGGTCAATCCGTTGTAGGCATTCATGGCATGGGTGGCTGGCAGGAGTTGGGCGAACTTACCTGCAATCTGCGGCAGCATGCTGTAAGGCAACATCAAGCCGCCAAGCAGCATGGAAGGCACAAAGATGAGCTGCGACCAGAGTACCGTCATGCTAGTACTGGCAGAGACCACACCAATGAGGACGCTTAATCCGGCACAGCCCAGGTAGAACGTCACAAAGATCAATACAAATGCCGGCCAATTGACAGGCAGGGGGGCTTTAAACAACAATGGAGCGCTGACGATGATGATCAACGTCACTATGATCGAGTGCAGCATGGTCGTCAGGGTCGGGATGGCCAGGATCGAGACGGATGGAACGCCGTTGATCTTATAATTGCGGAATATCCCGTTCTCGCGGGCGTTCACCAACGGGTCAGGAATCCCCAGCAGGGTGGTTGCCAGAATGGCAAAAATCCCCAGCGCGGGGATGATGGTCTCGCGGAAGGGTGGGTTGATAGCGGGCATGATGAAACCCATCAGCAAGTAGAACCCCAGCGGGAACAGGTAATTCATCAGAAGCATCGGCTTGTTGCGGATGCCGGTGCGGAACTCAAAAGCAAAGTGATGGAGGAATGCGTTCATTTGGCACCTTCCTTACCGGTGATCTCCAGGAAGCGGTCCTCAAGGGACGGCCGCTCCACGCGCAGGTCGATCAGTGCGTCCTTCTGTTTATCAATATAGGTGATGAGCGCAGAAACAGTCGGCCCGATATCCCGGCTGAAGTAGATGCAATAATCCTCCTTCATCTCTTGCTGCTCAACCGCAGGGAAACAAGGCGGGGTGTTCACCAGGCAGCCATTTTGGGTGCGCACCGAGATCTTGGTCAGTCCGGCACCGGAGGCGGTGAGCTCCAGTGGTGTGCCAGTAGTGACAATCTGCCCGTTCAACAGGATGGCCACCCGGTCAGACATTTCCTGGGCTTCAGCCATATCATGGGTTGCCAGGATGATGGTAGTGCCCTGCGTCTGGAGTTCGCGGATCAACTTATGCAGTTCGACGCGCGAAGCCACGTCCAGGCCGGCGGTGGGTTCATCCAGGAACACGACTTTAGGTTTATGGGCTACTGCCAATGCCAAAACAAGCCGGCGCTGCTGCCCGGCGGAGAGTTCATAGAATTGGGTGTTCTTCTTGGGCATCAACCCCAGGCGCTCCAGCAGATCAAAGCGCGGAGCCACATTGTGATAGGCGCAGAAGAATTTCATCGCCTCATCCGGTGTGATTGCCTCGGGCAACCCGGCTGACTGCAACTGCACGCCAATGATGTTGCGCAACTTATGTGATTCCTTCGCCGGGTCCATGTTAGCCACGCGCATTGAGCCCCCGTTGGGTTGACGCAGACCTTCCAGACACTCCAGGGTGCTGGTCTTTCCAGCGCCATTTGGCCCGAGCAGCGCAAAGATCTCACCATGGTTTACCTCAAAACTGACGCGTTCCACAGCCACATGACTGCCATATGTTTTTCGGAAATCCTTGATTTCTATGATCGGATCGCTCATATTCTACCTTCTTAAGGATTAATCACTGTCCATCCCGACCCATTGCGAAATCCGGTGTAATTGCACAGGGAAACCGGAGTAAGCCGCACAGGGAGGAGAGAGAAAAGGCTGATCAAAAGTATTGTACATTAAGTGTGCGGCATGGACCGGGATCCGCGCAATTTTCTTTGGAGAATCGCCGAACAGGGACAGGCGGTAGGCGTTATGAATGGTTCGGTCGAGAACGGCATCGGCTAAAGTAGGATCGGGAAAGCGAGCATGCCACTCAGTTACCGGCACCTGAGAAACAATCACGGTGGCGGTGCGCCAAACCGTTGTCCGAAAACACCTCGCGCCAGGTTTTCGAATTGGGCCGCAGTTAGCTTGGGTAAAGGGGTAACGGGGGCAGCCTGGCCAGGGCTTTGGAGCAAATCACCAGCCGATTCGCTTAGAAAAAACAGCCATTCACGACTATCTCTACGGCTGGCGATCCTGCCCTTTCGTTTCAGCTCCTGGTGATCATATAAACCTGTTGATGAGGCTCAATTCCAGTTGCGCCGCGTATCTGAGCATTGGTCGCGCCCTGGGGGCCAACCGACCATAAATAAACCATCACACGTTCAACAACCTCTTCATGATGATTTGCTTTTCACCAGGTGCGCCAGGCCGTTTTCCATTGCACTCATAGTCTTGGCGATTCGGCTCGCAAAATCCTGCAGTTCCCCTACAGGAGAAGGATCTCTCTTTTCTGGATCGTCCCACTGGCGGGGCAGCTTAATCGCTTGCCAGGCTTTGAAGGTCATGCTTTCCAGGTTGAGCCGGCCATCTTCCAGCAGTTTCACATTGGCCTGGATCGGATCGCTGTAAGCGTATATCCCTCCATCTTCGTCGTAACCGGTTGGCAAAATTAATTGCAATTCGTCGCTGACCTGCCTGACCCAGCGCTGCCACTGACCAAACTTAGGCATGGGGAATACGGTTCCGTAGGGCACACCCGCAGAAAGGCAAACATCCATCCGCAGTTGGGGAGGGACCTTATCCTCAGTGTGGATGCCAGAATCGCCGAAGATCAGCATGAGCATATCTTCTTCGGTTGTCGCATAACGCGCTGATAGTGTGGTATCCCATTCCCATGCGATCGTTGCAGTCAAATGAAAAGGCTTGGAGTTGGGATGCATGCCACCATAAATCTCCAATTCATAAGATCGGCTCATATCGTGTAGATTGATCCGCTCGGTAGGACCCATTGGATATGGGATTTGCAGGCGAGCTTCTCGTACAGCATCGTGCCATATGTCGCGAAATTCATTTTAGTTCATCGCTGCTCCTGGGTTAATTCTACGCCGAAAATGCTTCGACCCTTAGGATTTCGGTGGTTTCTTGTTAATATGCATTCATTGGATTATTAACGATATGAAATATTAGACTGGCATTACGGAAACTGGATCCTTCTCACCTCGACCTCTACATCACTCCTGAACAGGCTGCCTGCCAGCTCGGGCCAGCTCGGGTTGAATTTAGATTCCGTTTTCCAATCGGTTGATGACGGCAGGCTCCGCGCGGTGCTGATGACGGACGGCACTATTGGGATCAGCCAGCAGAGTGTGAATGAAGTACTTCCTAAAGAGGCGCTGCCTGAATACCGGGAAAACGAGGAGCTGCGCGGATTGCCAATCAGCATCAACGAAGCCGGCAGGAAATACAAGCTCAACACCTCTACCCTCACCCGCTGGATGCAGCGAGGACTGATCTGCCAGTTCGGCATGGATGGTCGCAAGACTCTCCTGGACGAAGCGAATGTGGCTTACTGCGCCCGGGTGTTTCGACAAAACAGCGGACAGTGAAAATGGGTATTCGAGTAGGTTGGCAGACCGTATAAAAAATTGATCAGATATTTTGCCAAGATTTATTACCACAAGATATTGATTAACTTGGAGTAATATTGTGCAATAAAATCAGCCTCGAATGGCTGATTTTACCTTCGTTTACTCCATGTTGTTTCAATCTTGTAGATTAGGAGAAAAAGCGTGAATAGAACTGATGCACTTTGGCCTGGACCTCTGGATGGCCGCCACTGCTGCGCTGCCGCACGACGATTCGCTCAAGGCATACTACAAGAAAAAGCTCGACGAGGCAAACATCATGGCACTGCGCCAGGCGTTGTGTGCCGCAAGCTCCTGGCCTGCATTTTTGTTGTTCACAAAGAACAGCGTCCCAACGGTATTAGATAAATTGTTAAGGTTCTGCGTTTTGACCGCTTGCCTTCTTATAGCAGGTCTTTAACTTTTTTACTTAACAACTGGCTGAATCAATCGAAAGTACATCCACCAAACGCTGTCGAATAGCTGAATTCGGGTGCGTGCCGGCTCGATTGCATGAAGCACATGCCAAACATCGACATTCTCTGGCCGGTTAAGATCATACCCTATCCAATCCATTGCCTTGCTCCTCAGATCCTGGTCTTTTACGGTGTGGCTGCGCGCCTGTTTTTGCGGCCAGATGGGGTTCATATAAGCGCCAAAGATAGCCTGGTTATCCAGAATTGGAATGAGATCAGGCCGCTTCTTATGAAGCACCTTAGTGGTCACCGAGGCCGCGAAACCTGGCATCTGTGCCATTTGAGCAATGAAAGCGCCAATGCGAACAAGCAGGTCTGGCTTGAATTAGTGCAAACACCTCAATATCGCCAGGGGCTCAAGGAACGCTACAAGATCGAGCACAAATTTGGGGAAGCCAAACAAGGACATGGTCTGGGTCGCTGCCGTTATCTTGGGGAAACACGATTTGCTGTTCAGGCCTTTTTCACGGCGATCATGCTCAACCTGAAACGCATGGTCAAGCTGTTGACCGGTGTAGGTTTCAAGATACAAGCTGTTTCAGCCTGATAACCAGGGGTGAAGTGTCGGTATATGCTGAAAGGAGGTGATTTGGATCGGTATGTGGATAGATTTTGAGTAGAAGTAGACGCATTATCAGCTTTTTGCTTTGATTTGTTGGGCTAGGTTACCTGGTTATCTCAATTTATTCTACTTTATCAACAACCTCTTTACTCGAGGAAACAATCCAATAGTCTTTCAAAATTTTCCTTAGTTAATAAATCGACCTCATTTCCTCTCTCAAGAAATGGCTTTACATCGGCAACGCTTTTCTTCCAATCAATTCTCTGCATTCGCTGACAGAGGATATCCCGCCAGTTCTTCTCGTCTGGGACAGGTCCGTCCCAGCCAGTCTGTTGCAAGGCATTCTGAAGGAGAGTGAGGTTTGGATTTGGCCAATCCGGATCACTGAGGTACCACATAAGGTCATAGAGGTCGCGCCCTTTTCCATATCGGCGTTGGAATAAAGCAT
>Ga0207951_100417_pt1 | contig 21687 bp, 19 predicted proteins | sample Subbio12Aug_8Bad_FD_184830 | JGI IMG/M metagenome (GOLD analysis project Ga0207951, IMG submission 184830) | Serpentinite rock and fluid subsurface biosphere microbial communities from McLaughlin Reserve, California, USA - CR12Aug_8Bad (SPAdes) | ecosystem: Environmental > Terrestrial > Deep... | reverse complement strand
CCAACCTGCCTGGCAGACCGGCAAACCCAAGACTCAAAACCCGCCCGCCAACGCCGTAGTGGGGAAAACCCAACTCCAGCCAAGCGCCACACCTAACGTTCGAGCTAAGCGGGCGCCAACGGCAGGACGCCAGGCCCGGGCTGGCGAAAATGTACCGCGTACCGCCAGACCGGGCCTGGTGGCCTGCCGTTGGCGCTCCGCTTGAGCGAGGGGTTAGGCGGCGCTCGCATTGGTCGGGAGTTGCCCTGCCTAGACAAGCGGCGAAATCATCATGGCCAAGCCGGCAATGCCAACCGTCCAGACGACAGTGCGCAGGTAGGCGATGCCAGCGTAGTAGACCGGGATGTACAGGATGCGCGACCAAAAGAAGACCTGTGCTCCCAATGCAACTCTAGGACTCGCTATGCCTGCGGCGTGAGCAGTCAGTGCTATCGCGGCAAAGAGGATGAATCCTTCGACGGTGTTTCTGGCTGCTCGATCTGCCCTTGCGGCCAGAGGTGTGGCCTCTGGGAGGTTGTCGCGGTTGCCCATCGCAATCATCATTCCCGGCAAGGTCCAGCCATTGGCCCGGATGAGGCTTGCAGCAAGCAGCGCCAGCCAAGTCAAGATGGCCATGTAGATCACAAGTGTCAGCGTGCTGGTCATATGAGTCTCCTGGTTGAAATGCGGCGGTTTTTGATGAGGCGAGCCGCCGGTGTGTGTTCGAAGTTTAGTGAGCCGTTTGCGAGGGTGCTTTGCGCCGCCTAACGTAAAATAGACACCCTAACAAGGTGCCATCAATTGCACACCAGAAAGTGTACAATAGAAATACTACTTTTATCTTGTTGTTTCGTCAATGGTTAACTCAAATATCACCCCCCTATTCAAAAATGCAAATACACCTGAGCCGGAAACCCCAGCCCGTCCCAAGCTGTTGGATCAGGTGCGCGACAAGATTCGCGTGAAGCATTACAGCATACGCACCGAGCAGGCCTATACGGATTGGATACGGCGCTTCATTCTGTTTCATCACAAACAGCATCCTTCGGAGATGGGGGCGGCGGAGGTGGAGGCGTTTCTGACGCATCTGGCCGTGGTAGGGAATGTGGCGGCTTCGACGCAGAATCAGGCGAAGTCGGCTTTGTTGTTTTTGTACAAGGAGGTGCTGGCCGTTGAACTACCCTGGCTGGATGGCGTGGAACAGGCGAAGGCGCCAAAACGTTTGCCGGTGGTGCTGACGCACGCAGAAGTGAAGGATTTGCTGGGCCGCCTGACGGGTACGTCGTGGTTGTTGGCGAGCTTGCTGTACGGTACGGGTATGCGTCTGATGGAGGTGATGCGTTTGCGGGTGAAGGATGTGGAGTTCGCCCGTCTGGAAATCGTGGTGCGTGATGGCAAGGGTTTCAAGGACAGGGTGACGATGTTGCCCGCGAGCCTGGCCGAACCCTTGAAGGCGCATCTTGAAAAAGTGAAAGCACTGCATCACGAGGATTTGCAAACGGGTTACGGCAGTGTCTACCTACCCCATGCCCTGGAGAAGAAGTATCCCAACGCCGGGCGCGAGTGGGGTTGGCAGTATGTGTTCCCGTCGCACAAATTGTCGGTCGATCCACGCTCGGGCATCACGCGCCGACATCACCTCGACGAGAAGGGGGTGCAACGGGCCATCAAACAGGCGGTGCGCGATAGCGGCCTGGTAAAGCCAGCGACCCCGCACACCTTGCGCCACAGCTTCGCCACCCATTTGCTACAGGGTGGCTATGACATCCGCACCGTGCAGGAACTGCTTGGACACAGCGATGTGGCAACCACCATGATTTACACCCACGTTCTGAACAAGGGCGGCCAAGGCGTGACCAGCCCTCTTGATCGCTTGTAAGGATTCCGTCATAAATAACATCCTTGTTTATCCCCTCTCGCTTCGCTCTGCGCTGAGGACAAGACCGGGAACAATGTGGACGTTATTTGTACCCCAATCCTATAAAGACGAATATAAGGAATGTTTCGACAAGGCGACGATGTTTAAGGTGCTATCCAGTTTTTCAAACGCCTCATGAGAGTGGTCAAACTGGGCGGTAGTCTGCTGGCGACACCGGGTTTGCGCGACTGTATTCAGCGTATCGCCGCGTGTGATAACCCCAACGTGATCGTGCCGGGTGGCGGTGTGTTTGCCGATGCGGTCAGGTCTGAGCAGTCACGCTGGCAGCTCGATGATGTGACGGCGCATCGCATGGCTGTTCTGGCGATGCAACAAATGGCGTGGTTGCTGACCAGCGTGTTGCCATCATTGCAACCGGCGGCAACGGTGGCGGCCTGCCGTGCGCTGGCGCAGCCGGTTGCCGTCTGGTTGCCTGATGTCAAGGAACTCGATGCCGCCGGTGTCGAGGCCGACTGGTCGGTGACATCCGATAGCCTGGCCGCCTGGCTGGCGGGCCGTTTGCAGGCCGATGAGCTGGTTCTTGTAAAGGCGGCAGCGGTCGAACACGATGCAGCGCTGGCGACACTACAGGCGCAAGGTGTGGTGGACGAGGCATTTCAGCGTTACGCAACCCTTGCAGGCTGTCGGGTTCGTGTCGTCAGTCAGGCGGGTTTCTTGGCTGAGCCATGATGCCTTGCATCAAAGACCCCAAAAAACCCTCCAACTGTCAGCGACTGCCGTTGTTTCTGCCAGCAAACCACAGTTCCAGCATCATCAAAACCCAGATCAGCTCGCCGTAATAGGCGGCATGGATGCTTTGGTGCATGGCGATGGCATGATCGAGAAACGCGGGTTTGAAATAGCCGCGTTTTTTTAGATCGTGAATCGCATCGTAAGCCAGTGACTTCAATGGCTGATGGTCTTTCAGCCAGATGCCGAACGGCAGGCCGAAGCCATGTTTGGACTTGTTGATGATGGCATCGGGCAAAAAACCACTCATCGCCTGCTTGTAGAACCAGCGCAAACGCTGGCCTTTCAGCTTGTCGGCCGACGGTATGCGGCACGACAGCTCGACTATGGCTTGATCGAGCAAGGGGTAGCAGACTTCGACCCCGGCCAGCTCGCACATGCGGTTGACCTTGACCAGATCGTTGTCGTGCAGCGTGGTTTTCCAGTCCATGTACAACATGCGGTTCAGCGTACTGGCATGGTCGGGGCGATGGTAGGTTTCCCGCAGCAATTGCAGTGGCTGATCGATGTCGATCTGGCGCAGGAAACCGTCTTCGAAAATATCAGCTGGGTCGTGGCGATGCAGAAAGTTGTATTCCTGCAAGCGATCCGGCATCGGCGCCTTGGCTTGTTCGATGTAACGCCTAGCCTTGAACGGCAGCTTGCTGTTCGCCAAACCTGACGGCAGGCTGTTCAGACCGGCTTCCAGCGCGGCACTAACAAAGCCGGGCAGGCGCGTGTAGTGATCGAACAGCAGTTGCTTGGCGTAGCGTTCGTTGCCGGCAAAAATCTCGTCGCCACCATCGCCGGCCAGCAAACGCTTGATACCGTTTTCCCTGGCGAGTTTGGCGCAGTAGTAGGCTGCCAGCGCCGAGGAGTTGCCGAACGGCTCGTCGTAATGCGCCGCGATCATCGGCACGGCATCGACGGTATCTTCCGGTGTGACGTAATACTCGTGCGAGCGTGTCGAAAACTGCTGGACGGCAACACGGGCAAAGGCGATTTCGTCGTAGCCTGCCACCGGAAACCCCATCGAAAAAGTCTTGGCCTTGCCCGGAAACACCGCTGCCAAAGTACCTGCGACACTGGAACTGTCGAGGCCGCCACTCAGGAATGCGCCGGTATTGTCCTCATTCAATACACTGGCTTTCACGGCATCGAGCAAGCCCTGCTTCAGCTCGACACCGGCCTGTTGCAAATCGACAGCCTGTTCCTGGAAACGTGGCAGCCAGTAGCGATCCAGCGCAACCCGGCCCTGGTCGTACACCAGGCACTGCCCGCCATCCAGCTTTTTGACCCGCGCGTAAATCGTGTTCGGACTGGGGCAATGATGGTAGTAAACGTAATCGAATACGGTTTGGGCTGAAATGGCGTCGCCAACGTCAGGATGGCGGGCAACGACATCGGCACGGGAGGCAAAAACCAAGCCGCTATCAGTCTGGCTGTAATACACATGGGTCAATCCGATGGGATCGGTAGCCAGCACCACGATGCGGCGGGCAGCATCGATCAACACCAGACAAACCGGCGGCGACAGGTGTTTGACGAATTCGACGCCGTATTGGCGATACGCTTGCGCATACTGCGATAGTGATGCACTGTTTTGGCCACGCGCGACCGGGACTATCAACGTCAAATCGTCGTCGGTGTGGACGTTATCGCCCTCGGCAACCAAGGCAAATCCGTCGCCCTGGCGAATGTTGCCCGTCACCGGGTAAGCCATCATGGCACTGAGCGCCGATTGCGCCTGCGTAGTGCCCTCCCCTGTTCCTATCCAGCCTGCGTAGTGTGCCATGGCGATATATTTCCTGATTCAAGGTCTGACGTGACTGATGACATAACGAAACTTGCCGGAACGTTCCTTGGCAATGAAATCGACATACTGAATGACGACATCGACACCCGCCCCCAAACGTTTTTTGAATTCATCCTGAATGCGCTGCTCGGCCGTTGTTTTTGCATACTCCGGGTTGGCCACGATCAACACCGTGACCTGTTGCAGACTGTCCTGCACGATCTTGAAGGCATCGACGCCGTTCATGTCGCGCAGCACATAAATCAATGCCAGACCGTGCAGCACCGTACCGTCCTGAGCAACGACGAAATCGGTGGTGCGGCCCTGCACCTCGTCCAGTAACGGCAAGCCCCGGCCACAGGCACAGGTTTTGTCGGACAACACACCCATATCGCCGGTGCGATAGCGTATGAAGGGGAAATCCCGGGTTGCCAGATGGGTGACGACGATTTCGCCCAGTTCGCCCGCAGGCAATAGCTGACCGTTGGCATCGACGATTTCGACGATGATGTCATCAGCGGTGATATGCAGACCACCGCTAGGGCACTGATGGGCGATGAAACCGGCATCGCGACCGCCGTAACCATTGGCCACCGGGCAACCGAAGATGCTCTCGATTTTTTCCCGCTGATGATCGTAAAGCCGCTCGGAGGTGACGAACGCCACCTTGATGCCCAGATCGTTCATCGCCACGCCTTTTCTCTCGGCATGTTGCGCAATGTGCGCCAGGGCCGAAGGGTAGCCAAACAGCATTTTGGGCCGGATTTTCCGCAACTGACGGATGAAAGCGTCGAGCTTTTCCGGCGACATCTCGAACGCCGGTATCAGATGGGTACGCAGCAATTTGTCACGAAAAAAACGCAGGTAATCCTGGGCGCCGAGTTCGATCGGCGAACCCCAGACCACGGCTTCGGTGTCGCCTATATCGACACCCCACCAGCGCGTCGCCCGCCATTTCGCCGCCACATCGTGGCTGACCCGGCGTCGACCGATATAAAAAATCAACGGTTCACCGCTGGAGCCGCCGGTATTGAAACGCGACAGGCCCACGGCATCGTCGGCGCGCATATCCGGCAAATGCGCACGTATCGTGGCCTTGTCGAGCAGCGGCAGTGCCGCTAGGGCTTGCGGGCCGGTCACGCTGGCGGGATCGAAACCCCGTTCGGCAAACAGCTTGCGGTAATACGGCACATGCTGGCCGACATCGGTCAGAAAGGTTTTCAACGACTGGCTTTGCTGCGCTGCGATTTCATCGCGGGTTTTCCACTGGGTATTTTCCATGTCACGCCGCAGCTTGACGGTGGTATGGCGCTTCAGACGCTCATGAAGGGGAAACAGCAGATTCGAGCAGATGTTGGTATAGAAGCTCATGGATTCACCACGGTGTTGAACAGTTGGGTCAGTAGCGATACGCGCTTGTCCCAGGCATTATCGGCGGCGTAGGCCATGATGCGCTGACGATCCCACGAGGTGGCCAGCGCCTGGCCGATGGCCGATGTCAAGGCCGACTGATCGCCAAACGGTACGATCAGGCCCAGATCAGCATGGCTGACGACTTCGCGGTTGCCGCCAACATCGGTCGTCACCACCGGCAGGCCGCAGGCCATGGCTTCCAGAAACACGTTGGCCCAGCCTTCGTTGGCCGTGGCCAGAACGAACACATCGGCGGCCGACAACGGGGTTTTCAAATCCTCCGAAGGATAAGCCCCCAAAAAACGCACATGGTTTTCCAGCCCCAGCGTGGCTACCTGTTGTTCCAGTTGTCGGCGGATGTCGCCTTCAGGGCTGGCACCGCCAACGATCAGATACACCAGATCGGCATGGCGCTGCACCAGCGCAGGCAATGCATCGATGACACGATGAAAACCTTTGCGCTCGACCAGGCCACCAACCGACACCAGAACGGGTGCCTGCATGGGCAGCCCCAAGCGCTGCCTGGCCAGCACTTTGTCGATGGCGGTAAATTTGTCCAGATCGACGCCGTTACCCACCACAGTAATTTTGGCGCCGTCCGCCCCCAGCCCGACCACATAATTTTTCAAGGATTGGGATACCGATACGACGCGGGCCGCACTTGCCAGCGCTTTCAGCATCAAATCGCGGCGGCGTTCGCTACGGGACAGTGGAACTTCCGTGCCTCGCAGCGTGATGACAACCGGCACCCGCAACCACTGCCCCAGCCGGGTTGCCGCATAGCCGTCAGGATAGGCGAAGTGGGCGTCTATCAAATTGAAGCAAAACAACTTTTTGAGCTTGAAACACGTCCAGGCGCTGCACAAAGCCATCGCAAAGCCATCGCAGGAACGCCCGATACCGGGCAGCGACAAAAAGCGCGGAAAATGCACGGTAACGCCATTGTGCATTTCGAACCGGGGCGGTTGTGGCCGGTAACCGGGTCGCCACAGACGAATCAGGCCTTGCAACGGAAACCAGGGCACCGGCGAGACGACGACGATAGGGCAATGCTCCGCTACCCGCGTCATGCGCTCCCGTATGAACAAGCCCGCCATGGGCCTGACCGAACTGGGGTACAGCGAGCTGAATACCAGCAGACGTGGCTGTTGGTTAGCCATGTTTCGATCCCTGTCCCGAGCCAAGCAAGCCCGAGTAAACCGCCTGATAGCGCGACACGCTGATCGGCCAGTTGCGTTCCAGTTCGACATAGCGCCTGCCCGCGTTGCGCATGGCATCCCAGTTGGCGCGATCAGCCATCGCCGCAAGCAGGGTGACAGCCAAAGCCTGGCAGTCGTCGGCCTTGAACAGGTAGCCGGTTTCGCGGTCGCGGATCAGCTCATGATGGCCACCGACATCGGAGGCAACCAGCAACCGGCCTTGCGCCATGGCCTCCAGCGGCTTGAGCGGCGTTACCAGATCGGTCAGCCGCATGGCCAGACGTGGATAAACCAGTAAATCGATCGCGTTGTAATAGGCTGGCACCTGGTCGTGCGCCACCCGCCCGGTAAGTGTCACCACAGCTTGCAGGCCCAGTGTTGCTATTTTTTGTTTGATGGCATCGGCTTGCGGCCCGCCACCCACCAGCAACAGATGGACATCGGGCCGCGTCTGCACCACCGCAGGCAGAGCATCCAGCAGCAGCAGCAAGCCTTCGTAGGCATAGAACGAGCCGATGAAGCCCAGTACGGTCTTGCCCGTCAAACCCAGCGACTGCAACAAGGCCGGATCGGCTGCCTCGCCAAAACTGAATTTGTCGACATCGACAGCATTAGGTATCACGGTGATTTTGTCGGCGGCAATACCGCGCCGGATGATGTCGCTGCGCAGGCCTTCGCAAATCGTGGTCACGGCATCGGCCCGTTTGAACACATGGGTTTCCATGGTTTGCGTCAGCCGGTAACGCACACTGCCTTCGGTCGTGGTGCCGTGATCGACGGCGGCATCTTCCCAGAACGCCCGGCATTCATACACCAGCGGCACAGCGTATTTGCGAGCCATCGCCAGCGCGGCCAGCCCGTTCAAGGCTGGGGAATGGGCATGCAGGATGTCGGGCTGGATTTGTGGAATCAGGTCATCCAGCCGTTTTTTCAGACTTTGCACGATGGCCCATTGGTTCGCCACCGGCAGGCTGGCAAGCCAGCCCTTGGGGGTTTCGGAGCGGTAGAAGGTCAGGCCGTCGACGGTTTCGACCGGGGCGCTGGCATTGACATGCTTGGCCGAGGTGACATGAAAGGTTTGCCAGCCCAACCGGCGTTGTTGTTCGAGTATGGCGCGGGTTCTGAAGGTGTAGCCGCTGTGCAGCGGTATCGAGTGGTCGAGAATATGCAGTATTTTCATCGGTGTCAGTTTGAAATCGCGTTGTCTGATGATTTGCCCTCAAAGCCAGCCATTACGTCATCCGGCAACGGATCGTAAAACGCCGGTGGAATCTCAAGCTGATGTTTGACCAAGCCAATCGGACGTAATTGCGACGAGGTAACCCGCTCACAACTCAATCCCAACCGAAAGTAATGAATCAAATCGTAAATTTCCGCCAGTTTGTCATCCGGTATCTGCTTGATTTCGGCGATGATTTGTTCTTGTAGCATGACGGCGCCCCTCGATAGGCTCGTATAAAGACCCAAAACGCTTAACCCGATTTTCTGTTCCTTCGCGTCCCAAACCCCAGCATCAATGCGCTTCAGAGTTCGATAGCCTCAGCCAGGCTTTGCGCAGCAAATGCGGAATCAGCAACTGTGGCGGCATTTTCAGCCAGTGCGAGCGCAGATACAGCAACCAACGTGCGACAGCAACGCCCAGCCCATCGCAGAGTGGGTGGCTTGGCCTGAGCGCGGCCAGCAAAATGGCCGTCATCAATTTCAGGCGTAGCCGACCAAGCTTGGCAGTGGATTGCAACTCGTGCAGGACAGAATCGGACAGCGGGGTATGGAGCAATGCCTTGCACGCCCACAAAGCATAGAACAAGGGCAGCGCAAGCCCAAGCTGAGCGGCCCGTGCCAGCAGTTTGCGCTGAAAATCGGCGTCGTCATCGCAGGCTTGCCGTAGCAGCAAGTCGATGTCGGTCAAATCCCGCAGGCCGTTGTCGAATTCGCCCCCCAACATCAGGTGAGTAGCACTGTGCAACAGCCTGTCTTCAGGCGACAGCATCCAGTACGCTGTGCCGTCGATGTTGACTGCGGCATCCAGCAATAATTGGGCGTTGGGGCACAGGGAACAGGTTTCAGGCACGATGTTGTGGTGCACATCCAGCGTCGTGCCACGTTTGATGTGGCGCATGGGCGGCAATTCATGCATCCAGTGTTCGTAATAATGCTGATCGTAACGATCCAGCGGCAACTGATACCAGCCATGCCATTTCAGGGCTTCCTTGAATTCACCCAATTTGCTCTTGGGTAGCAGAATGTCGATGTCGTTGAATACCCTGCCCAAACCTGCATGCAAATCCGCCGCACAGTACGCGCTGCCTTTCAGCACGATCAGCGGCAGGCCCAAAAACGAACACACCTTTTCAAGTTCGTAAAGCTCCCATTGCACGATACGTTGCTGCGCCAGCCAGTAGCTGTGCGCGGATTGCAAAGTCCAGGCCACAGATTCCGGCGGACGGAAGCTGCCGAAGCGTTGGGCATACAAGGCCAGTCTGGCGACCAGCCCGCTGGAACGGGCCAAGCGCACGACCTGTTCCCAGCGTTGGTCGGACAAACAATCGCCGCTTTCCGACAAGCGCAATTTTGCCAGCAAATCCGTGAATGCCAGTTTGGTCATGACGCGGCATCGCCCAGCAAGGCGTCGAATGTTTCGGCCGCCTGGTCGAAATCGCCGCCATAAGCAAAATCGTATGCGCGGCAATCCGCCACCATATTGGCCAGCACATCAAAGCCGACGCTGCCCAATACGCTGTAATTGAATGATAAATCAGCCAGTTTCATAAATGCCGTTGCCTGCGACAAGGGCGCAAGCGATAGTTCGGCATTGGGTTGAAAGGCCGGAAAAACTACCACGGCAGGCATTGCGGTTTCGTCAGCCCGCACAACTGCCGCTTGGGGCGGTTTCATCAATGCCACACTGCCTTTCAAGGTATCGTTGACCACCGGGCTGAAAATGGCGTCGGGGTAGCGTTGTGCAATCAGATCGATCGATTGATTTTTCAGACTGACCGGCCTTGGAACCGGCTGGATTACGCCGCTTTGGCAATCGATCAAGGTCAGTTCATCTGACAACAAGCGCCAACCCTGATTGACCAAGGCTGCGCACAAGGTGCTTTTACCGGCACCCGGTGTGCCGGGCATCATCAAGGCCTTGCCGTGCTTCTCGATAACCGCCGCATGGATGATGAGAAAGCGGTGGGCATAGCCCGAAATACACCAGTTAAGCCCCCACTCGAAAAACGGCATGGCCTGGTTGTAAGGCAAGGGTTTGAACGGAATGAACTGGTCGAACGCGAAAATGACCTGCTTTCTTATAAAGCGTCTGATACCGACGGGCGGAAACAAGCGGATTTGGAAATCACAAAAAACGGAAGACGGATGCTGGGGGTAATCGGCATACAAACGATCAAGCCCTTGTTTTACCGCCGGAATGTCGCAATGGATGCGCACACGGAAAGGGCCGATTTGCAAAACACGGGCAGCATCATGGCTTGGCATCGGCACCTTGTTCAACACGCTTGATGAGATGACGTTCTGTCAGGGAAGCCAGTATGGCGTCGATGTCGGCAGGCGCCAGATCGGTGTAGGCGTCGTATAGCTTTTCGGCAGACATGGCGGAAGGATGGTTGTAAAAATCGGCAAACAGCGCTGCTGTATCACCTTGCAGGCAATGGGTATCGCCCGTGCCAGCATGGTAAACCAGCCATTCACCGTCGAATTGTCGGCACCTTATTTCGAACGCAGTGAACAGCCGGAATGCTGGGGCGTCGTCAATCAAATACTTGCGCTCCGCTCAAAGCCTGTTTCGCAGGGTTCAATGTTGAAGCATCTCGAAGTAAGCTTTCTTCTGGTCAGCACTCAATGAAGTGCTGTTATAAATCGAGACGATGTAAGCCGGTGTGATTTCCAGATAAATCGGGTTGAATTGTCCGGTTACCTGATTCAAGCGGGCGTTCAAAAAGACCGCGATGGCATGGAATTCAAGGCTGCCTGACTGCTGATCGAGAACATCCCATAATGATCGGCTATTGGTGCCACCGAAGACCGAGCTGAACGTATGGGCGGCTACACCATTCCCAAATCTGTTGTTTATAAGGCCATATATTGGTTCCCAAGTCACACCAGTTCGCCAAATACCCTGGTACCGAACCTGATTCTGGAATACACCATTGACTCTGGTTCTGCGTATCGAAAACGGATTGACACCCGCAGCAAGCCACTGATTGAGATTACCATCGGAATTACCCGTGTTATTAGCATTCTGCCACCAGCCGCCTGGCGAAAAGCCGACACCGCAATTGGGCTGACCGGGATGGCTGGACAGATTACCCGACTGCATGCCCGATACGGTGCAGAGGTAAGGCGTTCCCAGCGCGGTTTTGCTGGTTAAGGTCAAGACCGCCGGTAGCGCCGTGATGCCGAATCGGGAAAACGCCCGGCGGCTGGAATCGACTCCGCTACGACCCGTATGGTCGGTACTGGCTTCATTTACTGGCTTTTCATGGTTGGTATTCATGGTGAAATCCCCTTTCAAAAGTTTGATATTCTTCACAACTCTAGCAAAACAATTGAACCCTGTCGACTGCCCCATCGTACAAGGAAAACGTTCGGCATTGGCTCAAGAAACCTGGGTTCGCAAGAACGCCTCGAACATCAGCAGCGCCCAGATCGACGCGCTGTAATCGCGCAAACCAGACTGATGCTGGCTGACCAGATGCTCCAGATAGCCCTGATTGAACCAGCCGGTTTGCTGTAACTGGCCTCGCAACAGCGACTCCTGCACCCGTTGTTTCAACGGCCCTCTGAACCAGGCGCTCAACGGTATGGCAAAGCCCATTTTGGGGCGGTACAAAATATCGTTCGGCAGATACGGTTCCAGTGCTTGCTTGAACACATATTTACCTTCGTGGCCTTTGAGCTTGAGATCGGGCGGCAAGGTTGCCATCCATTCCACCAGCTTGTGATCGAGCAAGGGCACCCGCACTTCCAGCGCATGCGCCATGCTGGCTCTATCGACCTTGGTCAGAATATCGCCTGCCAGATAGGTTTTGATGTCGAGATACTGCACCCGCGATAACGGATGCTCCGGCGCCTGTTTGCCGTAGCGCCGAAACACCTCAACCGCCTGATAGCCTTGCAGCTCGCGCTTGAGCTGGTCGCTGAACAAACGCTGGCGCATGTCGTTCGACAACACCGACACACTGTGAAAATAACCGGCCAGGGCATCGCGCCCGATCGATTCCAGCGTGGTTTTCGCCCGCAACACTTTGGGTGCCCAGTCCAGTTTGGGATAAATCCGTCCCAGCGTCGAGAACAACGGCACCCGCAAGGCATCCGGCATCAGACTGCGCATGCGCTCTTCGTAAGTATGCCAGCGGTAACGGCGATAACCGGCCAGGTTTTCGTCGCCGCCATCGCCCGACAACACCACCGTCACCTGCTTGCGTGCCAGTTCGCAAACGCGATAAGTCGGCAGCGCAGAACTGTCGGCATAGGGTTCGTCGTACAGTGCCGACAAGCGGTCTATCAGGCTGAAATCGTCAGGGTCGACCTGCTCGACGCGATGCGCGGTGTGGTAGCGTTCGGCCACTTGCGCGGCAAATTGCGATTCGTTGAATTTGGGATCGCCAAACGAGATGGAGCAGGTGTTGACCGGATCGGGCGACAAACCGGCCATCAGCGCGACGACGGCACTGGAATCGACACCACCCGACAAAAACGCACCCAGCGGCACATCAGCAACCATGCGTATCTTGACGGCTTCGCGCAGGCGTTCGATGAGTTCTTCGCCAGCTTCCTCGGCCTGACGCCCGGTTTGAGGCTGAAACCTGACATCCCAATACTGCCTGGGCTGCCAGCCGGACTGGCCACGGCGTATCGCCAAACAATAGCCAGGCTCCAGTTTGTAAACGCCTTGGTAAATGGTTTTTGGATCGGGGATGTAACCAAAACCGAAATAATCTTCGATTGCGCTGGGGTCTATTGCCGTTGGCAGCAGAGGATGTTCGCGCAGCGCCTTCAGCTCCGAACCAAAAATGAATTGGCCATTGGGCAGCAGCGCATAAAACAGCGGCTTGACACCCAGACGGTCACGCGCCAGAAACAGGGTTTCGCGCGGTCTGTCCCAAATCGCGAAGGCAAACATGCCGCGCAAGCGTTCGACGCAAGCCTCACCCCAGGCTTGCCAGGCATACAGAATCACTTCGGTATCGCAATGGGTGCGAAAGCTGAAGCCCAAAGCCTGCAAGTCCTCGCGCAATGCCGGGAAATTGTAGACCTCGCCGTTGTAGGTCAGCACCACGTTGCCGTCCTGGCTGTGCATGGGTTGCTGGCCACTGGACAGGTCGATGATGGACAAGCGGCGATGACCAAATCCCAATCCGGGTTCGCTGTGCAAACCACCTTCGTCGGGGCCGCGATGAAACTGGCTTTCGTTCATGCGCGATAGCAGTTCGCGATCGATCTCGCCGCTGCCTTTGGTATCGAAAATGCCTACTATGCCGCACATATTGGGTTGTCTCTGGATATCAGGATGGTTGGTAACTGTTTACTTACCCCCTCACCCCAACCCTCTCCCGGAGGGAGAGAGTGCAAAAGCCCCTCTACCATTGGGAGAGGGGTTGGGTGAGGGAGATTCTCGTTCCCACGCTCTGCGTGGGAATGCTTATCGGACTTGATGACACAGGGTGCTTCGATCGCCCGGTATGGGTTTCCACGGAACCGTGGGAACCAGAACCTTCGCCCTCCTCGCTTCACTCTCCCGGAGGGGAGAGCGAAGCGAGGAGGGCGAAGCCGAGAATAATGAGGATGTTATTTATGACCAAATCCTAAATAGTTACAGCAATTGCTCATAAACCTGACGATAACGCGCCACCATGGTGTCGATCGAAAATTCCCGCTCGGCGCGTTGTCTGGCGGCGTTGCCCCACGACTTGCGTTTGTCATCGTCCAGCGTCAATTCCAGCAAGGCGGTTGCCATGGCCTCGGGATTTTGTTTTTCCACCCAACGCCCGCATTCGCCATCGACCACCAGTTCCGGGTTGCCGCCCACAGCGGTTGCAATCACCGGCAAACCACTGGCCATGGCTTCAAGAATAGTATTCGAAATGCCTTCCGACTGGGATGGCAGTACAAAAATATCGAGATTGCGCAAAATCTCCGCCACATCCGACCGTTCACCCGGCAACCATGTCTGGTCTGCCACACCCCGCTCTGCCAGCAATTGCAAGGCAGGCTGTCTCAGCGGCCCGTCGCCCACCACCACCAGAACCGCCCGCGCGGAAAACTCCGACGATTGTTTACAGGCTGCGATGAAGGCACGCACCAGCGTCAATTGATCTTTGACGCCGTGCATTCGACCCACCGTGCCGATTGCTATCTTGCCGTCGAGATCGACATGGCAGCCTTCGATCAAGGTCTTTGAACCGGAACGAGGATAAAAAACCTGTGTGTCAACGCCGTTACAGATGCGACTTATCTTGCCTGGCGCGATGCCAACCCGGTCGAGCAGGTAGTGTTCGAGCTGCAACGACAGCGGAATGAAACGGTGAATGACCATGCCGACGATGCGCCGCAGCCACTGATATTTGACATTGCCACCATCGGGGTCGAACACGTCCCAGCCGTGCTCGCCGTGAATACGATGGCGCACACCGGCAAGCAGCGCACATAGCTGATATTCGATGGCTGCAAGATTGCGGGTGTGCACGATGGCGGGCTTTAAGCGGCACAACAAACGATAAACCGTGACCAACGAAAGCCAGTCCTGGCCGGGCCGTTTGTGGATTTCATGAATCTCGACGCCGCTGCGGCTGATTCTGCTGCTGAACGCCGTGCTTTCGGTCAGGCAAATAATGGCATGACGAAATTTGTCTTCCGGCAGACGATTGATGAGATTGACCAAGCCGTTCTCCAAGCCTCCAACTCCCAGCCGATAGATGATGTGAACGATTAGTGGTGGCGATGGGGCTGGCGTCGTCATGCGTTCAAATAGTCACAAAGCCGTTGACCATTGGGCAGCCAGCCAAAATGCTGCATGACGTAATCGCGATTGCGGCTTGATTGCCTGATGGGCTGGCGCAATTCGCGCAACACACAATCGGCAAAGTGTTGCGGCTGGTCGGTCACGAAAACGTCCAGGTTTTCGCTTTCCGGGATGCCTTCCATGCCGGCTGGCGTGACGACGACGGGACGCGCCATGGCCATGGCTTCCAGCACTTTGTTTTGTATACCTCGGGCAATACGCAACGGCCCCACGGCGACATGGGCATGACGCACGTAGGGCCGGACATCATCGACGCGTCCGGTGACGACGATGGCGGGATGGTTCTCGGCCAGTTGCATGACAGCATGGGCGGGTTTGGAGCCGACGATGTAAAACCGTGCGCTGGCGTCCTGCGCTGCAATCAAGGGCATGACCGTCTGGCCGAACCAGAGTACGGCATCGACATTGGCCCAATAATCCATGGCCCCGGTAAACACGATGGCTTTTTCCTGCGAATCATAGGGCGAATTCAACGCTGATGACGGGTCGAAAAATTCGGTATCGACGCCGTTGTTGACGAAGCCGATTTTGTCGGCATATTCCGGCGCCATGCCCTGGAACAACTGCGATTCCTGTTCAGAGACAAACAGCGTTTGCGCAAACAGGCCCGTCATCTTGCGTTCGAATTCGAACAGTTTTGCCGCCTCACGCCGGTAAACCCAGTTCATCGGCCAGGATTTGCTCGCCGCATATTGCTGCCATTTGTCGGAATCGACATCGACAAAGTCGGCGACAATGCGCATCGCCGGTTTGTCGGCCAGGTATTGCGCCATGGGCGACGAAAATATCAACGCGCGGTCGATGGCGTGATCGGCGATTACCCGGTCGACCCAGTGTTGCAGAGCGGCGTTGCGATAGTAAGGCAGGCTTAGTGCCTCGCCAGTACAAAACCCCAGCAGGCTTTTGATTTTGCTCACGTCTGGCTGCAAATCGAGACAAAAAACCTCGACGCAAAATGCTTTTAAAGTTTCGACATGAACCCGGTCTTCCGGGTCATCGATAAACGCGCCCAGATAAACGTCAAACCGTTCCGCCAGGGCTTTGAGGAAATTAAACGAGCGGATTTTGTCGCCCTTGTTGGGGGGATAGGGAATGCGGTGAACCAGATACAACAACTTGGGTTTGGCCACGAATCACCCTAAATCCTTGGCCAGCCACGGGCCGACCAACTGGCTGACGGCAAGCGGCAAGCGTTTCCAGGCGGCGATGAATAACTGGTATTTCGGATTGAGCGGGTTGATTTCAGGAATGGCGCTGGCTTTGACCAGATCCACCTCGTAAAACAGCGGCTCCGGTTCGAAGCCCCAGTGTTTTTTGAAGCGGTACGAACCGGTATCGAGTTTGCTGCGGCCAAAATCGAATACCCGGCAGCCGCGATCGACCGCCCGCCGCATGACCTCCCAGTACATGAAATCATTGGCTTTGAGATCCCGCGCCGCTTCGGTTCCACCGCCGTAATACGGCAATACCTCGTCGCGGAAGTAAAAATTCATGACGCTGGCAACGGGCTGCCCTTGGTGCTCCACCGTCACAATGTCGCAACGTTCAGCAAAAACGTCTTGCAAAATTTGAAAGTAGCGTTTAGGAAACACCGGCGTGCCAAGGTTTCTGACGCTCTCGGCATAAGCTTGGTAGAAACGCTCGACGGATTCATCGATGACACCGACCAATCCGGCCTTGATGCCCGCCCGCACCATCGCGCGCTGTTTGCGCGGAATGGCGTTCATGTTTTTGTCGTGGTCGCTATCGAGTGTTTTTCTGAAGGTGACATACAACGGTTTGTACGGCCAGTCGGGGTGTTTCTGCTCACGATTGCGCATTTCAAGGCAGTCAACATTCAGCTCGCGCGCCAAGGCTTGCGCTTTGTCTTTCAGCGCATCGAAAACCTGCGGGTCATCGGCAACGATACCGCCGTAAACGCAAAATGCATTCGAGACCAGGGTGTTGCCAAATAACAGACTGTTGATGTGCACCAGGGGCAATACACCGACAATCAGGCCATCCTGTTCGGCATACAGATAATGGGTTTTATGGCCGAATGCCTGTTCTATGACGTGTTGCCAGGCGGCCAGATGGAAAAACGTCGCATCGGTTCGACCATCGAGGTAACGATCCCAGCGTTGATGCTGATCGGCATCCAGTAATTTAATCATGGCACCACACGCACTTCGGGCTGATTGCGAAGAAAGACGTTTTGCATGGTATCCCATGCAAAATCATTGATTAGGCAAACCAAGCGCGTTTCCATGCGATCGAGGTTAAGGTAATGGCGAAATCGCGATTTGAACGGCAGATTTTGCTGTCTGGGTTGAGCCGGGTCGATTTCCCAAGGGTGAAAATAAAAAATGCCGGGTTTCTGTTCCACTTGATTCAAATGCCGATAGGCTTTTTGGGAAATCCAGTAAGGATAAAGCCTGAAAAAACCGCCGCCACCACACGGCATGTTGCGCCCCAAAACCGGTAGCGTTGAAATCGGTATTTCCAGCAAGCGGCTGACGTTATCCGGCTTGAATAGGAATCGTGGCGCCGACGGCATACCGTATAAATCGTGTTTCACCGGATAAATGCTGGAACTGTACTCAAAGCCTTCGTCTTCGAGTATCTGCAAGGCCCACAGATTTTTGGCACCTATCGAATAACTGGCCGCGCGATAGCCAATGACCGGCTGTCCGGAAATGGCTTCCAGCAACTGTTTGGTTTTTCGAATATCGGCGCGAAATTGCGTCGGTGTTTGCTCTGTTACACGAATATGTTCATAACCGTGCGACGCCAGTTCATGACCATCCGCAACGATGCGTTTCACCAGTTGCGGATAGCGCTCGGCCACCCAGCCCAAGGTAAAAAACGTCGCCTTGATCTGGTGTTCGGCAAATACATCGAGAATTTTCGAGGTATTGGCATCAACACGATGCAATAAACTATCCCACTGGTTTCTATCGATATGTTTTTCGAAGGCCGATACCTGGAAATAATCCTCCACATCCACCGTCATGGCATTAACGATACGATCGGCAGCCAATGTCATGTCACCTCACCCGAAAAAATACTGCTCTAAGGTCTTGACTATGCGCTGTGCCGCATGGCCATCCCAATACTCCGGTACCCTGCCCGCTTTGCCGCCGCCCAGTAGAATATCGTCGACACAAGCCATGATTTGATCAGGATCGGTTCCGACGATGGTGTTGGTGCCTTCACTAATCGTGATGGGTCGTTCGGTGTTTTCACGCAAAGTGACGCACGGGACGCCCAGCGCGGTGGTTTCTTCCTGCAAGCCACCGGAATCGGTCAGCACGAAGCGGGCCGATTGCATCAGGCCGAGAATTTCCAGATAGGCCACCGGCGGCAAGACGATGACATTGTTGGCCGCCAGTTCGTCGAATAATCCGGCATCACGGATTTTTTGTTGTGTGCGTGGGTGTACGGGAAAGATCACCGGCAATCTGTTACCAATTTTCACGATCACCTGGATCAAACGACTCAAGGTTGCTGCATCGTCGACGTTCGATGGCCTGTGCAAGGTCAACAAGGCAAAGCCTTTGTCCTCGATAGCCAAATTGACTTGATAGCGTTCCAGCGTCGTCCTGAAAGGCGTCGCCTGGGCACAATTGGCCAGCAGGGTGTCGATCATGACGTTACCTGCGAAATGAATACGACCAGGATCTATGCCTTCCTTAATCAGATTGGTGGCTGCATCGCGTTCGGTTGTGAACAACAAATCGGAGAGCTGGTCGGTCAATATGCGGTTGATTTCCTCGGGCATCGCCCGATCGAAACTACGCAAACCGGCTTCAACGTGAATGACAGGAATCTGTTTCTTCACCGCCACCAAACCACAAGCAATGGTGGAATTAACGTCGCCAACCACCAGAACGGCAAACGGCTTGACCTCATCCAGAACCGGCTCGAAGCGCAGCATGACATTCGCCGTTTGCACCGCATGACTACCGGAACCGACACCCAAATCCTGATCAGGCTCGGGAATGCCCAGTTGCTCGAAAAACGTGTCTTTCATGGTTTGGTCGTAATGCTGACCGGTATGCACCAGATAAGGCCGAATCCCACCACCCGAATTTTTCAATTGCTTGATGATGGGGGCTATCTTCATGAAATTCGGACGCGCACCCACTACGCATATCAGGGTTTTTTCGGCATTATTATTTTGCTTTTCCATCGTAAATATCATCCATATCGAGTTGAATCAGTATTGCCTTTCTGAGTAACGCTCTTTCTTTATTCAGCGTACCTTGCAGATTTGACACAGCAGATTCCAGCCGTGCGAGACGTTCATCGAAACTACCGGATTGCGGTTCGATTGCGATCGAAGTCTGAGGGATATACGCTGGAACAGTGGACGAGTCGGTCGACTCAAGTGCAAACTCGTCCTTTACTTCTGCAATGACTTTATTCACCGCATCGGTATCCAGCATCCGTAACTCCTCCAGGAATCCGAATAACAGCAGCCGATCGCACAGCGAATTGATTTTCCTCGGAATGCCTTCGGTAAAAGCGTGAATGGCTGTGAATACATTGGTTTCGAATTCAGGCGTACCATTCCAGCCTGCTGCTTGCAAACGAAACAGAATGTATTCCTTCATTTCTTCAATATCGAGCGCGTCCAGATGGAAGGTCGAAACCAGCCGTTGTTTGAGCTGCTCCATATCCGGCGAATAAACCGTACGCTTCAGCTCGGGTTGTCCTACCAAAAACACCTGAAAAACCGATGTGCCATTGACATCAATATTGGTGAGCATGCGCAGTTCTTCGAGTGTCTGCCTAGGGAGGTTTTGGGCTTCGTCAACGATCAGCAGCAGACGCCGTCCTTCCCTTGCTTTTTCGATGACGAATTGCTCGAAACAGGACAATAAATTGGCTTTGTCATTATGCAGATACTGAAAACCGAACGTAGAAGCCATCAGGCGCAGAGCATCTTCCGGGCCGACTTGCGATGTCATCATCAAGCCAATCAATAATTTGTCACGATTCAAATTCTTGACCAGATTTCTGACCAGCATGGTTTTGCCCGTTCCAGGCACGCCCGTCACCAGCACAAAACCTTCGCCCTGGGTAAGCCCGTAATGCATATACGCCAACGCGCGTTTATGAATGGAACTTTGAAAGAAAAAATCGGGATCAGCCGTCAGCTGAAACGGCTTTTTGGTCAGATTGTAAAATCCGTCGTACATCAAGAAATCCAAATTTTAAAATTGCACTGCAAAATTTGCAGTTGCACGGTTTTCAGTGAAATCGAAACCCGATGTATCGGAAGATTGGTTGATATGCCGAAGTTCAAGTCGGGTGTTCATCAGCGAGGGTCGACCCCAATTGACAGGTATGGATCGGGTCACCCCCAGGGCCAGATCGTAGCGATTATTATCTGACGCCACGCCTTCCGTCGCTTGCCACGATGGCTGAAAATAAAAATTCAACCGCGGCTGAAACTGCCAGGCCCAACTCCCTGTGGCGCCATAAGTCATGTCGTCGTTTGCTTGTAATTCGTATAGCCGCCGCTCGTTATGCAGTCCAGCGGAATAGGTGCTTTTACCAGTCGTGTAAGAAAATGTCAGATCCCCACGCTTTCTGACGATGACATCATCAACCAGGTTCGGCAGGGTTGGATTAAAACCAGGTGGCAATATCACCGGATTATTCGGATTGCCGAATACATTTTGTTGAAATAAAACCTGCTGGACAGTGACGGTTTCCTGAAAATACCTGAACCCTATCGTCGCCTGATTCAACCAATAATTAAAGTTGGCATCCCAGGAGCTGCCGGTATTGAGGCCAACCTCTTTATATCGGTAGGTAATTGTTGAACTTAATCTTGTCGATGGATTAGCCACCAGAGTAACATGACTATTATTACCCAAGCCTACTTCCAAAGAATACCAGAGACTCGGCTGCCACCGACCGCCCAGCGTGTAATGAAAACCATTCCTTATTCTACCCGCTTGAGTCGCAAATGAATTGTCATCAAAACCGCCCGAAGCAAAAACATTGAAATTCCGGTTAATGAAGTAACGCAAATTACCCGTGTATTGTTCAAAGGTAACATTCCGCCCCGATTCACGATTTTGATCCTGTCCGGAATAGTTCAAACCCCACATAACCCTGTTGAACTTGCTCCCACTTGTCAAACCCGCTTGGCGTGTATAACTTTCGGAATCCGAAATCAAATTACCTAGCAAAGCGTTATTTACCAAATCAATTTCGTTATTGAAACTTGAATGCTGATAACCCATTCTGAACAAGCCCGTGGCATACTGACCAAAACGCGGCGTCCAGAAAGGAGAAATACTGAAGTTTTGGACGGTTGATCTATTTCTCTGTCCTGACAAGTTATCGGTTGCTATCAGCGCATTATTGATATTCTGCTGACTGATTGATGCTGTACTATCGACAAACAACTGGTTACGCACAAGTTGATAAAAGGTTTGCATTTGCAACTGATGATTGATATCGATTGCATCGCTGGCACCGGCGTTATGCAGCCCTTGTAACCTGTAACGCAAATTACTGCTTCCCCATGGCGATACGCCAAAAACCGACATGCCTGGCGCCACCTCAGTAACGAAACCACTTTTTTTCGCGTTATCGGATAAATTCAAGTTATCGGAAAACATCT
>Ga0207951_100416_pt1 | contig 21704 bp, 23 predicted proteins | sample Subbio12Aug_8Bad_FD_184830 | JGI IMG/M metagenome (GOLD analysis project Ga0207951, IMG submission 184830) | Serpentinite rock and fluid subsurface biosphere microbial communities from McLaughlin Reserve, California, USA - CR12Aug_8Bad (SPAdes) | ecosystem: Environmental > Terrestrial > Deep... | reverse complement strand
AATAACGATACACCGACGTTTCAATTACTTTTCTCATGACTTGAGTCTATATTAATGATGAGCTTGTGTTCAGCACCAATTGTAGAAATCTACCTAATGATCGTCACGACTTATGGGTAATGATAAGACGTACAGGCAGGGCATTGAGGGCGCTGTGGCTCAACTAGATGGGATGTGGCACTCGGCACGGGCAGTTGCGGCAGCGGCCCTAGTGCGCGAAGAAAGCCGGGGAGTGCATTATCGTACGGATTATCCGACAGAGGTAGGCTCTTGGCAGCGCAATATTAAGGTTCGGCTTATAGATGGTAAACTAACGGCAAAATAGTATCATTTCTCAACCTTCTGTAGGTCGCAAAGGGTTCGTTCGACGCTGCGTATTCCAGACGCTTAAAAGAATTACTGCGATGCCCAGCACTTGGACTGCCGCCAGTCGCTCACCTAGTAGTAATATGGCAATCAGTACTCCCGACAGAGGTTCAGCTGCACTTATGATGGCAGCGCGCGAGGCTCCAACTGCTTTAATGCCAACAACATAAAGCAAAATCGCCAGCACCGATGATACAAAGCTGATGCCAAGCCCTACTAACCACATGTTAGGCGACAGTGTGCCGTTCAGCATGTATAGAGGAGGGTTCAACAGGACAAGGAAAACGGCGCAGAAGGTAATGGAATATGTGGTTACCACCAGTGAATCAAGGTCGCTGGTGGTTTTTTGACCTATTAGAGTAAAGGCCGAATAAGAAGAAGCTGCGACGGCAATCCATATTAAACCAGACGTGTTACCCGCAGCCGATGCTGCACCACCGCTTTGCGAGACGAGAGCAGCACCAACTACAGCCAAAACAGCGGACTGCATCACAACCTTGCTAACGGTCTCGCGCCAAATGAGGCTAGCCATGAAGATAGTCAGAAGCGGGTGCACATAGAACAGAACTCCCACAAGTCCCGCAGGCATGTTGCGTAAGGCGTTAAAGTACCCTAGGGCAGTAAACGCGTATGCAACGCCTTGCAGTGCGAGCCATTTCACGTTGTTTATGCTTATCCTGTATCCGCTCTGCTCGAACGTTTTCGCTATTTGATTTTTGATTGATTTTTGTTTAAATCTAACGGCCGCAAACCCCCACAACATCAGAGAGGCAAGGACGAAGCGGACAGTCAGTAACTTCAGCGGGGTAAATCCTAGTTCGTAGCCGACTGTGCCGAAGTAGCCTAGAAATCCAAAACAAAAAGAGGATAGTAGCACCGCCCAAAATCCTTGTCTTGCTGTCATCGGCCACACTCCTAATAGCATTGTATGCAACTATCATAAGACAAGTTGAACTTAGGGGGAAGGAAATGTTCTTAATCATGCATCAGTATTAAATATAGATTCCAAAAAGGGTGTAGACGCTATAGGAATGTTTGATGTTGTAGTAATTGGCACTGAAATATCGGGTCTGTGTGCTACTGGGCGGTACAAAATAGAGAGCTAAGGCTGAGCTTGTAGCCATGGGGCATTAAAAATATGCGATATGTCCCTGAAAAATGCAACCTTTTTATTCTTGCGTCATTATAACCATCAGAAGGTGAAGATAATAAGAAGCAACAATTAAATGTAAAAATTAGGAAGTAGGAGTTGATTTTAAAATCATAGATCAAAGGTTACAATAACTTGAAAAAATATATGGGGAAGCAAACCAAGTAATTGCGTTTAATAATTATAAGGAGTGATTAGGATGTCGTTAAAGACAAAAGCGGCCGTGTCGATTCTTACCATGGCCCTAGTGGTTACCGTGTATTCATTCTTCTCGTTTACAGGAGCACAAGCTGCAGCGCACGTTACACTGCAGGTTAACCCGGCCGTGCAATTTACTATTGCCAACAATAACAAAGTCATCGAGGTACAGGCATTGAACGACGACGCCAAAAGCCTAGTGGAGGGGCTTAAGCTTATCGGTACAGAGGTAACGGAAGTATTAGAACTGCTGACCGATAAAGCGATACAACTGGGGTTTGTCAAGTCTAATGAAGAATTTGTAGTGACGTTCCGTGCTGCAGAAAAAAACATAAGCGAAGAATTTTTGAATCAGCTGGCTGAGAAAACCAAACAAGCCATCAGCGTTAGCCTAGTAGCTGCAAATCAGGCTAATGAAGTCAAAACAGTCGTTATTTCCAAGGAGCTGTTTGAGTTTGCGTTGAAAGAAGGCGCTCTTCCTTCCGTTTATATTGATTTGCTTGAAGCGAACGTCTCGCAGGAAACTATCCAAGAAATTCTCCTATTAGCCAATATGGAAGGAGTAAATAAAGTTAAATTTCTAGAAGAGCTGAATACTATCGGCTCCGCAATGGAAGATATGCTGGAAGCCGGTTTTGACGAAAAACAAGCGTTAACCTTGCTGCAAGGTGCCATATTAGCGGATAAAGAAATCGAAGAATTATCTACGATCGTCGCCGCAATGATTGATATAAAGGATGCGGGAGGCAATCCGGAGCAAAGTCTAGCCTTTATTAAAGCAGCGCTTGAGCAAGGTATCGATCAGGAAACATTGCTTGAAGAGGTCACAACTTTGACCGCGGCCTATATCGATATGATTGAAGAGGGGATTTCAGAAGAAGTGGCCTCTACCCTTATTAAGGAAGCGATGAAAGCGGACCCTTCTCTTGAAGAGACAACTACCATTACATCGGCACTCATTGATCTCGTAGAGGATGGCCTGACGGAAGCGGAAGCAATGGCGAAGGTGCAAGCTGCAATAGCAGCCGACCCTTCCCTCGAAAAACTGGATGATTTATTAGAAGGTGAAGCTACCGAGGACGATGAAGAAGATTCTGAGGATGATGAAGATGAGTCCGAGGATGATGAAGATGACGAGTCTGATGAGAGCACTGAGGGTAGGGGTAATTAAGAGCAAAATAGAGATAGTTACATGTGAAATAGATCAGAAGGGCTCTCCATATTTTGAGAGCCCTTCTTTTTTATCATCCTCTACTAGGGTCTCATTCGTAAGAGGCAACTGGTTTAAGGCTTCTCTCGAGGATTCCGTGCATATACGCTAACAACATGCCATAATTCACCATGGGAATACCAGCTTTTCTTACGTCGTCGAGACGCGCCAGCATTTCCTTACGATTAAACATACAGGCCCCACAGTGTATTACCAGCTTAAACTGACTGAGATTAGCTAAGAAATTAGGCCCTGAACACCATGTGAAAGTGAGCCTTCCTCCTACCTTGTTTTCAAGCAGGCGAGGAATCTTTACCCGTCCAATATCGTCTTCCTGACTATGATGAGTACACGCCTCGACAATGAGCACATCGTCGTGAGGCTTAAGTCGGGGTATGGCCTCGATACCTTGCACAAACTCTGCTAAATCCCCCTTATGTCTTGCCATGAGGATGGAAAACGATGTCAGGGGGATATCTTCGGGAATAATCGAAGCCACGGTCTTAAAAACCTGAGAGTCAGTAATGACCATCTGTGGTTTTACCGCAAGCTGCGTTAAGCCATGGGTCAGCTCAGTCTCACGACAAACGAGCGCCGTAAAACCCCCATCAATGATATCCCTGAGCACCTGAACCTGGGGGAGTATAAGCCTGCCCTTCGGAGCTGCCTTATCTATCGGCGTAACAAGAATGACAGGTGCTGTTCCAGTTAGCAGGTCTCTCACCAGGGGCTGTTCCTCGTAAAACGCAGTGAGAAGGGAAGCTAATCTTTCTTTAAGATCTCTCACACCATGACCTGTGAGTGCATTAACAACACACATTCCCTCAGGTGTTGCTCTAGGTGCCTCTCCTCGGTCGTTTATTACGATAAGGGTCTGCAGTCTGCCTTTTTCTAATCTTGCTATTAGCGCTTGTTCCAATGGTGTGGGATCCGGCCTGTCTACCACTAGCAGAGCTATATCGGCTTTGCGCAGGGCCCGCTCCGTGAGCTTGACCCGCTCCTGCCCAAGAGCGCTCTGGTCATCTAAGCCGGCAGTATCCACTACTACTACCGGTCCGAAGGGCAGCAACTCCATACTCTTGAACACTGGGTCGGTTGTGGTGCCCGGTTGTTCTGAAACTAAGGCCACACTTTGCTCACATAGAGCATTGATCAAAGTAGACTTTCCGACATTGCATCTGCCGAGAATGACTATATGTGGTCTGATGGCTCTAGGAGTTGAATTCATTCTATTGTCCTCCCTTTTTGAGGGAGCCTCCCCTCCCATAACCTAAAGTCCTGTTAACGCTAGAGATACGGCGTGACAGGCAGCCGAGGCAATGCTCTAAAGTGTCGTCGATACACCGCTTATTCTTATATAGTTCATACTGTGCCCGATACGGGGAAGGGGTTGCGTTGGGCATGACGATATTGGCCCCCCTCGCCCAGCCTTTCTCTCGGCCCTCCTCCTCTAAAGTGGAAAGAGCTGTGGTAACGGGTATATGCACATCCCTGAGTACTAGGCGTGCCACAGCAATCATCTTGTAGGTCATCAGTGCTGTGCCTCCTGAAGCCTCGCGCAGTGGAGTATCAGGATGGGGAATAAAAGGGCCCACCCCAAACATATCCACGTTGAGTTCCCGTGCAAGGGCAATATCCGACGACAAATCTGCGGTTGTTTGTCCGGGCAGGCCCACTAGGCATCCGGAACCTGTTTCAAAGCCCATATCTTTCAATGCTCGCAGCTGCCTAACCCGATCTTCTAGAGTAGAGTCAGGGTGAAACTCCTTATACAGAGAGGGATTTGCCGTTTCGTGCCTGATCAAGAATCGATCTGCCCCGGCCCGGCGAAACTCAGCCAACTCAGATTCGGTCCTGTTACCAATGCTCAATGTAACCGCCATGTCGTGCCGGCGCTTAATAGCTTCAATTAGGCTAACCAGCCTCTCTGCTGTCCAATAGGGGTCCTCCCCAGACTGCAGAACCACAGTGCCAATGCCTGCTTTGGCGATCCTGTCAACGGCTGCTAAAATTTGGGCGCTGCTCATGCGATAGCGAGTGATGCCCGTGTTATCTGCCCTGAGACCGCAGTACAGACAATTGCATCGACACACATTAGAGAATTCAAGCAGGCCGCGCATCCAAATATCACTACCTATGAGCTCTGCACGCACTCGGTTTGCTGCCTGCCAGAGCAGATCAAGCTCTGCAGGATCTGCTATTGTAAGCAACTCTTCAATCTCCTCTATCGACAGGACCGCGCCCTCGATTTCAGCACGCCTAATTAACTCCGGCACCGATGACCTCATACCTGTATCCAAACTATACATAGACATCACGTTCTCCAGAGAAGACGCGCTGTAGCCTGGCCCGCGTAGACTCGCGGAGTGTACCCTCGGGTATTTGACCAATCCACCCATCCCACTGTAAACTGGCAGCTGTCCTAGTGTCGCTTGAACCGTACTGTTCAAGGTACTCTGCCAAAGTGAGCAAGGCGTTGGACTGACATAATTCCTTGATATGTCCGTGTTCGACTAGGTCCATAAATCTTGCACCCGTACGCTGCTTACGATAACAGCCGGTGCAAAAGCTGGGTACATATCCTTTAGAAATAATGCTACCCACCACCTCATCTAGGGACCGGTGGTCTATCCCTTCAAACTGCGTGTTCTCATCCGACTTGCCGTACCCACCAGGGGATGTAGCAGAGGCCGCGCTCATTTGGGATACCCCTACGTCGAGCAGGAATTCCCTCATTAGTGGTGCTTCTCTTGTAGAGAGAATTATTCCCGTATACGGCAGGGCCAAGCGCAGTATGGCCACAATCCGGGCAAAGCTGTTGTCGTCTACCAGATGGTTTTCGGGATAGCGAGTATTCCTGGCAGGACGTAATCTCGGCACGGATACTGTATGCGGACCAATGCCATGAGTCTTCTTGAGATACTGTGCGTGAGCAATGAGGCTCAGTACCTCAAACCGATAGTCATAGAGCCCCAATAAGGCACCGAGGCCAAAATCGTCTACGCCTCCATTAATAGCCCTTTCCATGGCCGTTAGATGATAATTAAAATCGGCCTTCGGCCCGCTCGGGTGCATAAACTCATATGTTGGTTGATGGTAAGTCTCTTGGAATAACTGGTAGGTTCCTATCCCTGCGGCTCTTAGCTTCTGGTAATTGTCTGTTGAGGTAGCGGCAATGTTGACATTGACCCGTCTGATTCCATTACCAATATGTCTGATGCTGTAAATGGTGTGAATGGATTCAAGAACATATTCTATAGGGGTTTGCGTGAGGTCCTCCCCTGTTTCGAGCAAAACACGTTTATGCCCCATGGCGATAAGTAGCCTAGTTTGTTCGGCAATTTCATCCTGGGTAAGCTTGCGACGGGTAAGTTGCTTGTTCTCCTGCCTGAATGAGCAGTATAGGCAGCTGTTCGTACACAGGTTGGAGATATATAAGGGTGCGAAAAGCACCACCCTTGGCCCGTAAAGAGCTTGCTTTACCTTCCTGGCGCTGGCGAAAATGCCTTCATTCCACTCCCCGGGCAGCAACAGCAAAGCTGCTGCCTCCTCTACAGTAAGGCCGACGCATTGCTCTGCCTTGTCCAATATGTCCTTAACCTTAACCCCGTCAGCCACACAGCCAAGTAGCCGCTCAATGTTATAGAACTCCATTATTCCCTCGCTCCTTTCTTAAATGACCTTGGGCTTAGAGCGTAATAGCTGCCTTTACCTTCACACCTGGGACGGCACCGAGCTTGCCTGCTAAGGCCCCTATTTCGTCGGTAGAGCCGTCGACAATAAGTGAAATGACCGATAAGTCCCGTTCCCGATAGGGTACTCCCATCCGACCGACAATGATCTCACCATAATCGCTTAAGATTGCGTTGACCCGCTTGGCGGCTTCGCTACGCCGGACGACGACTACACCGATGACCGCAATTCTGTTCTCCACTTGCCATCCTCCCATCCTAAAATAATAAGGCCTGCTCAAAGAGAGCAGGCCAAAATAACCCTTAGAAGGTAATTTCCCCACGCCCTCAGAATACCCCTTGGACTCAGGATCAGATTGACGCCCTCGGTACCAGGTCATAAGCCCCATGCCTCAGGTCAATATAATCATACTTCTGATAGCCAGCTTTGTGAAGTATGTAACAAAAATAATCACTAGGCCGTGGCCTTGGCATTGACGAGTACCGTCCAATAGTGTATTCTTATTAAAACCAACTAAACAAAGCGGAATAGTTGGCTTTATAAGGAGGTTTATTGAAATGAACAAAACTGCAACAAAATTGACGGAATTTATTGGTAAAACTCCTTTGCTTGAGCTTAGCCAGTACAATGCCAGCATGGGTCTTAAAGCTAGGCTTATTGCTAAGCTAGAATATTTTAACCCTGGCGGTAGTGTGAAAGACAGGATTGGCTATGCTATGATTGAGGCAGGCGAAAAGGCGGGTCAAATCACAAAAGGCACTACCATCATTGAGCCCACCAGCGGAAACACAGGGATTGCCCTCGCCTTGGTGGCAGCGGCCAAGGGGTACAGGCTTATACTCACCATGCCCGAGACCATGAGCGTCGAGAGAAGAAATTTACTTGAAGCCCTCGGCGCGCAAATTATTCTCACACCTGGACTCTTAGGGATGACCGGGGCTATCCGTAAGGCGGAAGAGCTTTTGGCCGAAACAGCAAATGCCTTTATGCCACAACAATTCAAGAACCCCGCCAACCCCGAAATCCATAGAAAAACTACCGCCGAAGAAATCTGGCAAGGTACAGACGGAGCCGTTGATATCGTCGTGTGTGGAGTAGGCACTGGTGGTACTATCACCGGCGTTGGTGAAGTATTGAAGTCCCGCAAGCAGGACGTTCAGATTATCGCGGTAGAGCCTTTTGACTCACCGGTGCTCTCCGGAGGGAAACCCGGTCCCCATAAAATTCAAGGTATTGGCGCTGGGTTTGTTCCAGATATTCTCAATCTCAAGGTGATTGACGAGATTGTTACCGTCAAGCATGAGGACGCAATTGCCACAACACGTAAACTCGCGCGAACAGAGGGGCTTCTTGTTGGTATATCGTCGGGAGCGGCTACGTTTGTAGCTACCGAAATTGCCAAACGCCAAGGCAATGAAAATAAGACCATTGTGGTCGTCCTGCCGGATACCGGCGAGAGATATCTTTCGACCCCCCTCTTTAGTTCGCTGTAGAGGTAGTGTCTCACAAAGTAGCGCGCTCGTTTGAAGGAGGGTGTTATGAAGATTTCTGCTAAGGGGAGATATGGTTTGCAAGCCATGCTCGATCTGACCCTAGAGTCTACCGAGCTAGTGACTCTAAGTAGTATCGCACAGCGACAAAATATTTCGCCCAACTACCTCGAACAAATCTTTTCTGCGTTAAGAAAGGCAGGTCTAGTTAAGAGCGTAAAGGGTGCACAGGGCGGCTACACACTAGCGCACACTGCCGACCGTATTACAGCTGGGCAGATTTTACGAGTGCTTGAGGGTGACTTGTGTCAAATAGGGGAGACAGTCCAGGCTATGTATAGTGACGCAAGCACACAACTGTTTTTACAACAAGAGGTCTTTGAGAAACTGCAGGTGTGTGTCAATGAGCTTTTAGACGGCCTTAGCCTAGAGTCTTTGGCTAGTGAATTTAGCAAACAGCAACAAAACTTAAATTTGATGTACTTCATATAAGTGGAGCTTGCAACGGTCACCGCATAAGATTGCTGCCTTTACGTCTAAGGGCTTACAACAACCTTCAGAGTTGCTAGAAAACCTGGAGAGAACACTGTATTTTAGGAGGGTGTGCACGTTGCTACAAAGAATTAGGGAAGACATTAAGGCTATCTTCGACCGCGACCCAGCAGTTAAGAATGTGTGGGAGGTCTTACTCTGTTACCCTGGGCTGCACGCCGTCATAATCCATAGGTTGGCGCACTGGCTTTATGGCCGCAAGCTCTATACTGTAGCGCGCTTGCTTTCGCAGTTCTCTCGCTTTTTCACCCAAATCGAAATTCACCCCGGTGCCAAAATTGGCAGGGGGCTGTTTATTGACCACGGGTGTGGCGTCGTCATCGGGGAAACAGTGGAGATCGGAGACAATGTCACCATATACCAAGGCGTGACTCTAGGAGGCACGGGCAAAGAAAGCGGGAAACGACATCCCACTATTGGCAATTACGTCGTTATCAGCGCCGGTGCCAAGATTTTGGGCTCTATTAAGGTAGGGGACTATGCCAAGGTGGGGGCTGGGTCGGTGGTGCTCCGAGAAGTACCTTCTCAGAGCACCGTAGTAGGTGTCCCAGGGAGAGTAGTGCGCCATAAGAGCGCGCTGGAGCAGCCACAGCCAATTGATCTCGAGCACGCTAACTTGCCTGACCCAGAGAACGAAACGATCAAGTGCCTGTTGCGGCGCGTGAGAGAACTCGAAATGAGACTAGATGCAGGGCCTTTATCGCCGCATCATGCTGACAGAAAGAACAAAGCTGAGGGGGACCACGCCTCAAAATAAATAAAGTCCTTGGCTGGCCTTTTGAGCCAGCCAAGGACTTTTAAGTTTGTACGATTGACTCTCTACTCGGGTATAAAATCGGCTTTAGCCTTGGACACGACCTGCAGGGCCTCTTCGCGGCCAGCCCATCCACGCACATTTACGGCTTTACCCTCGAGCTGTTTGTACTGGGAGAAAAAATGTTCAAATTCCTTCTTTAGATGTGACCCCATATCGCTGATTTCCAGCATGTCGGCAAAGCGAGGATCGTTAAGCGGAACGGCGATTATCTTTTCGTCGTTGCCCATCTCATCAGACATCAGGAACATGCCAATCACTCGGCAGCGTATCAGACATCCAGGGAATGTGGGGTTAGCCATTAGCACCATTATGTCTAGCGGGTCGCCATCATCAGCCAACGTATCGGGGACAAATCCATAATCAGCCGGGTAGAACATGGGCGAAAAAAGTGGCCTATCCAACACAAAGACCTTACGCTCCTTGTCATATTCGTATTTATTGCTGCTACCCTTAGGGATTTCCACGAAGGCTTCTACGACGAAATCATGATCCATGTTGACAACCACCTTTCAGTTTAGGATAACTTGCTGGCGTTCTCTCTGAGCGAGGCCTCTGTCTCATTGGCGGCTGGTACAAGCACAAGGTTATGTGCCTTCGGCTTGCCTTGATGGTCAACATAGACGAAGGTGATGAAACCATCGGCTAGAATAGTACTACTATTATTTTTAGCTGCGCGCCCATAGATGATAAAACTGGTGCGACCTGCTTTTACCAACTGGGTGTCTATAGTGATTATATCACCTTTGTTAGCTGGGGCGTTAAAGCGCAGGCCATGCATCTTTAGGCAGACAATCGATTCAGGGTGTTCCGTAATCCTGGCGCCGCAGATAAAGCATGCTTCCACAAACCACTCCGCCATTCGTCCGGCGAAGAGGGTACCGTGATGGTTAAGATCCCCGGCTTTTACCAGATGGGCGACTTGCGCACTTCTCATTATTCGAACCCCCTAGTGTGTATTCTGTATACAGTATACGACAAATTGCGTATTATGACCAGAGGTATTGGAGAACAAACCCTAAAGCGCCTAAACTAGCCCCGCTAGCGCATGCTTTTACCTTCCTCCACATAACCTAAGCAGTGGGGGGATAATGGATGAATAGGGAGCTCATGTTGCTTGTTGTGACCTTAATCCTGCTAAACATACTAGACCTAACTACGACTCACTGTGCCCTCTCGCTAGGCGCGGTGGAAGCTAACCCGCTCATGGCCAAGGGCTTCGCTAGTGGTCATGCCGCTCTCTATAAGATACTCGAGTGGCCGTAGTCCTAACTGCGTGGTGAATCTGGCGCGATTCAAGTACGGTGCGGTTCTTTATTCGCGCATACACAGTCTTTGCGTCATATATTCTCTGGCGATCCTCAACAACGTCGTTGCTATATTGCTCCTGCAGACTATCAACGGCATCAGGTAGCTCGTCAGGGTTGCAGATCAAGCACCCAAGCGCCAAAAGCTCTCTCACGCAAACGAGAGAGCTTTTTTGTTAGGCACAGAACTCTACGACGCAGGGGACTGTCCCTCTTGCCATATATGCCGGGGTTGTTTTGTTTAGGATGACAAGATAGGCCAACTCTCCTACTACACTTAGAAAGTCTCATCTAAAATCCATCATTTGTTCGTTGTATTTAGTAGGCTAATTGCATATACTAATAGCGAACATATGTTCTTAGGTGGTGAGTATGTGAGTCCGAAAGAGCGTGTTATCTTGCATAGCGACATGAACAACTTCTATGCCAGTGTGGAATGCCTCCACCGGCCAGAAATTAGGGGCAAGGCAGTTGTAGTGGGTGGCGACGAGGAGGCTAGGCATGGTATTGTCCTGGCCAAAAACTATATAGCAAAAAAAGCAGGTATTAAGACGGCTGAGACGCTCTGGCAGGCTCGTATCAAGTGCCCAGGGCTAATTGTCGTGCCACCTAATTACCCACTTTATCTGCGTTACGCCAAGTACGCTCGAGAAATCTACGAGTGCTATACAGACCAAATCGAGCCGTTTGGCCTAGACGAGGCGTGGCTTGATGTCAGCGGAAACGATGGGGTTATGGTAGCCGACGAGATTAGGCAGCGCATAAAAGCAGAACTCGGCGTGACTGTGTCTATTGGCGTATCCTATAACAAAATCTTTGCCAAGCTTGGCTCGGACATTAAAAAGCCAGATGCAACGACCCTTGTTAGTCGAGAGAATTACCAGGCAATAGCCTGGCCTTTACCCGTCGGCGATCTGCTTTATGTTGGGCCATCCACGCAGAAAAAACTATATTGGCAGGGCGTCTCTACAATTGGGGAACTTGCTGCCATGCCGGTAGATTGCTTGCAGCGCTTGCTTGGCAAGGTGGGCTGCGTATTGCATGCTTTTGCAAATGGGCTTGACCAAAGCCCGGTGGCGCGCCTAAGCCAGGAGTCCCTCATAAAGTCGATCGGCAACAGTACCACCACACCGCGTGATTTAGTCTGCGATGACGATGTACGGATACTGCTATTTGTGCTTTGCGAAAGCGTTTGTGCCCGCATGCGTGAGCAGGGAGTCCTTAGCCGGACCGTCGCCATTACCCTCCGAGACAGCGAGCTATTCTCGGTTGACAGGCAGGATAAGCTTAAGGCACCCTCCTGTATCTCCGGTGAGATTGCCGACGCTGCAATGCAGCTCTTCAGGCAGCATTACACTTGGCATCAGCCTATTCGCAGTCTCGGCGTGCGTTGCACAGATCTCGTACCGGCCGGGGGCTTGCAGCAGATATCGTTTTTTGATGATGAGGTTAATCGGCAGCGCAGAGAGGCACTTGAAAGGACAGTTGATTCCATTCGTAATCGTTTCGGACACTCGAGTGTGCAGCGAGCTGCGGTCTGGGCTGATCAGCCGCTGGGCAGCATCAACCCCAAAGGCGATCATGTTATCCACCCTGTAGGGTACTTTAAGGATGGGATGAAGGCATGATTGAGCGGCAATACGATCACCCAGACAAGATATATGTGCAGGTAGAGGCAACATTCTACCCGGACGGCAGAATCGAACCCAAGTCCTTCCTATGGGACGACGGCCGCCGCTTTGACATTGATCGTGTCACAGATGTGCGCCGGGCTGCTAGCCTAAAAGCGGGCGGTATTGGCACGCGCTATACATGCAAGGTTTTGGGCCGAACGGCCTATCTATATCGCGAGGAAGATAAGTGGTTTATGGAGCGGCGTTAGCAAACAAAAATCCACCAGCTGTCGCTGATATTTCGTCGTCAACGCATCGAACAAGCTCTCCTGTGCAAGGAGAGCTTGTTCGATGCTAATAGTGATGCCGAAGGCCGGACTCGAATAAACACACTGCGAAGCAAGGTGCGCGGCCACTACAACTACTATGGTCTAACAGATAACAGAGATTCACTCAGCAAGTTCTACCAAGAGGTCATTAAGATGCTGAAATGGGCATTGGGTCGCCGGAGCCAGAAAAGCAGGCAGACGTGGGAAGACATCATGAAGTTTCTGCGCAAGTACCCACTCCCGTACCCAAAAATCCACCATAGCATCTTCTACTCAACTACCTAGCAAATGATGAGTATGAGGAGCCGTGTGCGTTAATAGCGCCCGCACGGTGGTGTTATGATGCTGCTTGTATGGCTGTAGCTATGCTCTAGGGCCGATATTCATCGGTCCAGACATCATTTGAATACGCTATACAGAAGGGTCAACTGAGGACGGAACTGGCAGCCGTCGCTCCGTGCAAGCGGTTAAGAGATGCGGGAAGGTCACCCTGCCCTTGACTCTTCAACACTAGTCCGCAGCTTTGGCTGCGGGCTTTTGTCTTGCGCTTCAGGGGTGAACCGGCCTTTTTAGACAAAGGGGACAGTCGTCTTGCGGACTAGCTGCAAGACTAAAAAGCTCCCCTGCATGTGCAGGAGAGCTCTTAAATGTGAAATTAATGGTGCCGAAGGCCGGACTCGAACCGGCACGTCCAGAGGACGCTTGATTTTGAGTCAAGTGCGTCTGCCATTCCGCCACTTCGGCACGTGTGCTTAAAAATTATAGCATGCGGATGCTGTGAAATCAATAGATGCTTAATTGGCAACATCGCCAGCATATACTAGGGTTTTGAGTCCCTTGCGCAGTCAATACTAAACATGGTTCGTGCGAAAGCGAATCAAAAAAACGATGGAGGTGTGCTGTGACAATTGCCAACGAATTAGCAATGTGTTTATCGAGTATTGAGGGTGCAGCTGCAGACTTAAAGTCTTTTAGTCTTCAAACTCAGGACCAGCAGGCTAAGCAGATGTTCCAACAGTTAGCAAATACTATGGATCATGCTGTACAGCAGCTTAAGGGTCGCTTGGACTACGTTATGCAGGAAGAACCTCAATACCGCAATGAGATCGGCGGCACCTATAGCATGTCTACTTGGACTCAAGGTGGCGGAGCAAAAACAGGCCAGGGAAGCGGCGGTTTTGGCACCACTACAGGGACTGGGGGCGGCATGAACATGGGTGGCATGGGCGGCAGCATGGGTGGAACCACTCTGGGTGGCAACACCATGGGGAGCACAAACATGAGCCAGGGTACAACTCGTGGCACCAACACTGGGCAAGGGTCCACATTCGGCAATCCCACGATGCCTACGAACCCTACTAAGACTACAGGCATTGGTAACAAAAACAGCGGCAAGAAGCAGAAGACAAACACGGACAAGTCCTACTAACCTCTTAGTCGTGTGGGCCGACTCTGAACATATGGGTCGGCCCTTAATTTGCAGTGCTCAATGTTTTCGATATAAGGGCACAATAGGCATGGAGGTGCGGCAATGGTTGCGTTACAGGTATTACTACGTACGATTTTATCGTTTGCTTTTTTATTGCTGATGGTGCGCCTCGTGGGCAAACAGCAACTGAGTCAGATGACCTTTTTCGACTTCATTTCAGGTATTACCATTGGGTCAATAGCGGCTATAGCCGCCTCTGATCTCAATGCGGCTTGGGAACCCTGGCTGGCCTTAGCCATCTGGACGCTGTTGACCTTAGGTGCTGCCAACCTTGCGCTCTACAGTCGTCGTTTTCGCAAGGTTGTAGACGGGGAGCCGACCGTCTTAATTCACAAAGGTAAAATCCTTGAACATAACCTCGGCAAGGTGCGTTACACTGTCGACGACTTGCGCGCGCAACTCCGCGCCAAGAATGCATTTTCTATGGCGGATGTTGAATACGCCATCCTGGAAACTACCGGCCAGCTCAGCGTGATGAAAAATCCCCGTAAGGATACTCCGATCAGAGAGGACTTTTTGCTGCTAGGCGAATACGTGGGACTCGAGACCGAGCTAGTGGTCGACGGGGAAGTAATTTATGAGAATCTCAAGAACATAAATAAAGACGAGAAATGGCTACGTGAGATGTTGCGCTCCTATGGTGTCGAGTTTGCCAGCGAAGTCTTCTACTGCTCGGTGGACGAAAAGGGAGAAATGTATGTTGATAGATACGAAGACAAATTGCGAAACCCCAGAGACCCAAGCGATTACAAGATAGACGAATATATTAATTTCGACCTGCCTAGAGGCAAGCTGCATTCTGCAGGGCATGCACCTAAGGGTCTATCTCAGCGGCTAAAAAGCTTCGAGAAGGATCAGACTGCTAAGGTCTATCCGCACGCCACAAAGGTAGAGAAGCAGACTCAGGATGAAACAAAGACAACTGAAGAACTCCGGCAACGTAAAGTAAACAAAGATTTTGAATAGGCAAGAGCCGACGCGTCGGCTCTTTTGACTAGGGGAGGGTAGGCTATTTGGGGAGCTCGATAACAGGTTTCTCTGAGTTTGGACGATAGAGAATGAAGTTTCGCCCCATTGTTTGCACTAGGTCAGCTGAGACACTCGCCGCTAAGGCCGAGGCTAGCTCCTTTACGTCTTGGTCATTGTTCTTAAGCACCCTAATCTTAATTAACTCTCTGGCCTCTAATGCTTCAGAGACAGAAGCTTTAACTGCTGGAGTAAGGCTTCCTTTCCCGACCTGAATAATCGGCTCATAGGGATTTGCCAAAGCTCGTAGGTAGGCTCGCTGCTTACTATTAATCATCATTCACACCCCCGCCTTCTGAATTATTATATCCTTTTGTGCAGTTTCCCACAAGTTACCTCGTAAAGCTGCATATACTACATGGGCACAACAAGTGGGGGTGTTATCATGAAACGTACTACAATTGTTCTGGTTGCTCTACTGAGTATGGCTCTGAGCTTTTATGCCGGAGGTGCTCAGGCTGTATCAGGGGAGCACCGCATCGTCATTAATCTTCCAGAGTATAGGCTATACCACTATATTGGGGAGGAGCTAGTTGAAGTATATTCTATCTCAATTGGGCACATTAATTCACCTACGCCGATTTCTAGTGCTACCCGGAGGTTTGAGATTTATACAAAAATTGTAGCCCCGTGGTGGAAGAGTCCAACTACTGGCGTTGTTATGCCACCAGGGCCGACTAATCCTTTGGGGACACGGTGGTTAGGCCTTATGACTATCGATAAGGTGACTCTAACTGGTACCGACACATGGGAGTCGCTTGCTAAAAGGTACGGCTCGTCTATAATCAGCATTTTAAACCAGAATAAACTGAAGACAGGGGCCAAAATCGTGCCTGGTATGGTGGTGGAAATCCCGCATTCTGACGGGTATGGTATTCATGGCACCATAGTCCCTAACTCTATTGGTACTTCAGTTTCACTAGGTTGCATGCGCATGCACAATGCGGAGGTAGAGAGATTGTTTGAGGTTTTGCCGAGTGGTAAGCGAATCCCGGTGACGATTAACTACGCACCGCTGGCAGAGCGCATTGATGCTCTCACGGGAGAGCCCTACTATGAGGTTTATTACGACGTTTATAGCCGCACTAAAGATAAAGACTGGCCAGAACAGCTCGAAGCTGCCACAGGACGTATCGGAACACAACTCGGCCAATGGGTACAAAGCACTTTGAGCCAAAGGTTCAACGATAGTATCCTGATTTCGAAAAGCCCAGCCATCTACAACAATGGAGCGCTTATTGCCGTCGGTGCTCATCAGCAGGATGGTCAGTTCTTCGTCCCAGCATCTATTGTAGAGCAAATGTTAGGTGAAAGGTATGTCATATTCAATGACGCTCATTATTTAGGATCATCAGCGATCGAGCCTGAGGCTGTGGTAATCGTTAACGACATGTTTTATTTAAGCAGTGAGATTATTCGCCAGCGCACGGGTAAAGGCCATTATTATGAGCCCATGCTTAATATGCTACAGTTCTCAACCTCACGTCTGACCGTCAATGGAGTCGTTGTGAGCTACAATCGGGTGTTTGTCCATCCAACGCTAGGAGCCATGATCGCCATCAGCGATTTAACGGACGCTCTTGGCCTTGTGCCGGCTTATCTGCCCCAAGGTAGGGTTGATGTCGGTGGTATTATTCTCACAGGAGAGCCGTTAGGTTCGTTTGTCTATGTGACCACGAGCGAACTAGCACGACTGGATATTCGAGTTCATTGGAACCCGCGAAGCGGTGAATTAGCAGTCGTTACAGCAGGGGTTGTGCTTCAGCCGTAGTGAATTTATGGGCGTCGACTACAGAGTCGGCGCCCTTTCCTGTTATAATGTATAAAGGAACATATAATAGATACTATTCGTCAAATAGAGGGATATAAGGAGCGTGAATGGATGCTCTCAGCATATGATGACGGTGAACTCATATCTAAATGCAAACAAGGAGACACCGACGCCTTTGGGCAGTTAGTGGATAAATATCAGCAAAGGGTCTATAATATAACTTTTCGTATGACAAATAACCATGAAGATGCTTTAGATTTAGCCCAAGAGAGTTTTTTGCGTGTTTATCGCGCCTTAGCATCTTTCAAAGGTGAGAGTGCTTTTAGTACTTGGATTTTTCGCATTGCAAGCAACGTCTGTTTAGATAAATTGCGCCAGAAGAAACGTCAACCGCACATTGTACTGAGTATGGACTCGCTAATGGCTGGTGAAGAGGGGGACTATCCCATCGAAATTTCCGCGGGCGAAGCTAGTAACCCTGAACAACATCTCCTGCAAGGAGAAATGCGTCGGGAGATTAGGCAAGCTCTTAACGCAGTTTCGGACGAGCATAGGTTAGTGCTAGTGCTTAGAGATATTGAGGGCTACTCTTATGAAGAAATAGCTGATATGGTAGGAGCTAACATCGGAACTATTAAATCGCGACTGAATCGGGCTAGACTAGCTCTTCGGGAAGTTCTCACTGTACGGGAACCTTTAACCTCGTCGGCACGTCTAAGAGAGCAGAAAGGAGGTTAGAGGCCGTGAATTGTGAATGGATAACAGAGCATATTTGTGATATGTTAGGAGGCCTACTAACTCCTGAAGAGCACGATGCAGTTCAGGCTCATCTAAACGTGTGTCCCGAATGCAGTTTTTTTGTGTCGGAGTTGAGGCAAGACATGTTGTTGCTCCAAGGGCTAGGTGATGTTCCTGTACCAGTAGACCTTAAGCTTCGTATTGCCGAAGCGCTAGCTAAACCGAAGCCTCAGAAGAACCCATGGCGCTTTTTTTTACCGCGTTTTGCCCCGGTTGCAGCTGCGGTATTAATCTCTATCTTGAGTATTAATACGATACCGGGCTATATGGCCTCGCGGGAACAATTAACTAAAGAAACGCAGATTGACGGAGCGCCCAGACTACAAATGGCCCCCCCTGATCAACGTGGGGCTGACCCGGAAGTCGAGGGCACTGGCAACTGTACTGTTACAGACACAATTAACGCGGGCGCAAAGTTAGGTGCCGCGACAGAAGAGCTAATGACTATGTCTTTAGCGGCAGACAAGACCGAGCCCTCTCTGTGGGTGGTTTCGTCTGCGGCCGGGAGTACTGTTCTACTGTTGTGGGGAGCAGTCGTGTATCGGTGGTACAAAAAAGTATAGCAAAATAAAGCGAGTAGGCTCTGCGAACAGTAGCCTACTCGCTTTTTGTAGTATACTAGCGGTAGCAATAATTAGTAATGATGAGGAGGCTATGTATGCCCCGTTTGTTTTTATTAGATGGACATTCGCTAGCTTTTCGTGCCTTTTACGCCATAGATGTGGTTCTTTCTACAAAGGACGGTAGGCCAACTAATGCTGTCTATGGCTTTGCCCTGATGATGAACAAGCTAATAGAGCAGTATCAGCCGGAGTATGTAGTTGCAGCGTTTGATCGGGGTAAGCCTACGATTAGGCTAAAACGATATGCTGAATACAAAGCCCAGCGCGAGAAGACTCCCCCTGAACTTAGTCTGCAGTTCGACTACATCAAGCAACTGCTTCAGGCCATGGGGGTTCCTATCTACGAGGTAGATGGCCATGAGGCAGATGATGTTATCGGTACCCTCAGCCTTTTGGCCGAAGGTGCGGGGATAGATACAGTCATTGTAACTAGTGATCGAGACAGCCTTCAGCTAGTGAGTCCAAAAGTTAAGGTAATGCTAACCCGCAAGGGTGTAACCGAGATAGAATTGATGGGTGAAGAAGAGGTCTTTGCTAAATATTCACTTAAACCTAAACAGTTGATTGACCTCAAAGCTCTTATGGGTGACGCCAGTGACAACATTAAAGGCGTTAGAGGTATTGGCGAAAAGACAGGCTTAGCCTTACTGCAGCAGTTTGGAACTCTAGAAGAGATTTATAATCGTATTGACGAAGTCACCAAAGCCAGAGTAAAGGAACTGCTTACCGCTGGTGAGGAAGACGCGCAACTGAGCAAGTATTTGGCCACTATTGTGCGTGACGTGGATCTGGGGTTTGACCTTTCGCAGTTTAAGCGACTTGAGCAAGACACACCAGGACTTGCCAAGGTCTATCGGGATCTGGAGCTCCACAGCATGCTCAACCGCCTAGAGCAAGGAGCCATCCTTGGGGAACCTACGTCTCTTCAACAACTAACCCTTGACGTGACAGTGACTAAAAATATAGACGAAATCGCCAAGAGTTGCCGTGCATTAGTGGCAGGCGAAGATCCCTTGGGAGTGAGTTTTGGCGCAGACTTTGGCATCGCTATAGCACAAGGCGGTCAGGTTACGGTCTTTAGTCCAGACGATCAAGGTCTAGCCCCAGAGCTATCGCAAATCTTGTCAAGCTCTAGGTTAAAAGTAGTGCGGGGTCATAAGCAGCTAGAAGTCACGCTACGGCAAAAGGGCCATAGTTTGGGCGAGAACGTTTTTGATGTGGAATTAGCCGCCTACCTGCTTGACCCCAGTCGACTAAGTTACACGACTAGCGAATTGGCAGAACGTTTCTTGCAGCGGGCGGTTAATGACCAGGCTGGGGAAGCCGCAGCCTTAGTAGACCTTTATCCTGTGCTGTTAGCCGAGCTAATGGAGAAAGGCGTCGATAGGCTCTACACAGAGGTCGAAGCCCCTCTCAGCCGCGTTTTAGCTTCCATGGAGCTAACGGGAATCGCTGTGGATGTAGATGTCCTTAAAGCCATGGAGCAAGGGACGGACAGCAGACTGCGCGTGATAATGGAGAGCATCTATGCCTTAGCAGGTGGGGAGTTTAACATAGCCTCACCTAAACAGCTCGGGTTTGTCTTGTTTGAGAAACTAGGCCTGCCTATTTTGAAAAAGAATAAGACCGGGTACTCAACTGACGCAGAGGTACTAGAAGCATTAGCTGATCAACATGAGATAGTAAGTAAAATCTTAGAGTATAGGACGCTAGCCAAGCTTAAGTCTACCTATCTGGAAGGCTTGCAGAAGGTCATCGACAAGCATGGCAAGGTCCATACTACCTATAACCAGACTGTGACCGCTACTGGCAGGCTCAGCAGTACCGAACCTAACCTGCAAAACATCCCCATCCGTTTGGAAGAGGGGAGACTAATTCGACGTGCGTTTAAGCCTTCAGCAGGTTACGATAAAATACTGGCAGTAGATTATTCACAAATAGAACTGCGTATTTTGGCTCATCTCTCTCGCGACCCTATTCTTACCGAGGCGTTTTGCACTGGGGAAGATATCCACCGACGCACGGCAGCTGAGGTGTTTGGGGTAAATAAGGCAGAGGTAACACGTGAAATGCGTGACCGAGCCAAGGCAGTTAATTTTGGTATTGTGTACGGCATTAGTGATTACGGACTTTCCCGCGATATTAAAGTCACGCGGGGAGAAGCGCGGGCTTACATCAGTAACTACTTCGCGAGATACAGCGGTGTTAAATGTTACATCGAGGGGGTTATTGCGGAGGCTAAATCTAAGGGCTATGTGACTACTTTGCTCAATCGCCGCAGATACTTGCCCGATATTAACTCCAAGAACTTTAACCTTCGCTCTTTTGCAGAGCGTACGGCGATGAACACACCTATTCAGGGCACGGCAGCGGACTTAATCAAGCTAGCCATGGTGCGTGTACATGATGAGATAGTGCGACTTAAACTTAAGTCGCGCATGATACTGCAGGTGCACGATGAGCTAATCTTTGAAGCCACTGACGATGAACTGCCCCTGCTCAAAAACCTTGTGCGCTCCACCATGGAAAACGCTCTTGAACTAAGCGTGCCACTTACGGTAGATCTCAAGGTGGGAGATAACTGGTATAACGTAGAGAAAGTGTAATTGTCGAGCGCTAGTCGCTAGTCGCTTGGGGATTGCCGCCGGCCCCCAGCCCCCAGCAGCAGGCAAAGCTGGTACCAGGAACTAGGACCTAGGAACGCTCACGCCATTGAAAGGAGCCTCCCCCATGCCGGAATTGCCAGAAGTAGAAACAGTCCGTCGTAGCCTACTAGCCTGCCTAAAGGATCTGTCAGTTACGGCAGTGAGTGTTCGTATGCCTAAGCTTATTCAGAACTTGACGGCTGAGGAATTTACGCAGGCCATGATTGGCCGGACTGTGCGCGACATCAAGCGTCGTGGTAAGTACTTGATGGTGCGCCTCTCCGGCGAATACACTCTAGTGATTCACCTGCGCATGACAGGTCAGCTTCGCTATAGTGATCCAGACGTCCCAGAGCTTCCGCATACGCATATCGTTATTTATCTCTCAGATGGTAAGGAACTCCGTTATACGGACATACGACAGTTTGGGTTTTGGTTCTTAGCTCCGGATGATGTAATCGAACAGGTTTCCCGTATTGCAGCTTTGGGACCTGAACCTTTAGAAGATTCGCTGACATTAGAGTTGTTTTCTTCCCTTATCGTAGGGAAGAAAGGGCGCATCAAAGCTTTACTGTTGAACCAGCAGTTTGTGGCGGGGGTAGGTAATATCTACGCAGATGAAGCTCTGTT
>Ga0207951_100415_pt1 | contig 21726 bp, 18 predicted proteins | sample Subbio12Aug_8Bad_FD_184830 | JGI IMG/M metagenome (GOLD analysis project Ga0207951, IMG submission 184830) | Serpentinite rock and fluid subsurface biosphere microbial communities from McLaughlin Reserve, California, USA - CR12Aug_8Bad (SPAdes) | ecosystem: Environmental > Terrestrial > Deep... | reverse complement strand
CACCTCGATGCGGTTTGGGGGCAACCGAGCCGGTCTTTTTGTGCTGACTCACCAGTAACCACACAAAGTTCAAGCTGACCGAAAACATGGCAGCCAATTGGCGAAAGGAATGGGTGCGTTTCTCATAAGCCTGAATCACTTTTTCACGTAAATCAACAGAATAGGGTTTCATCACGCACACTCCTGCAAATGGTTGGATGCCTGTACTGTATCGAATCAGTTAGGGGATTGCTATAACCAGGTGTTGCGTCACCTGGGCTTCAATGAGGCCCTGGCTGGGAGCCAGGGAAAACTATCAGCGCAACGAACAACAGCGCAAACCCGGTATCGCTTCAATGAGGCCCTGGCTGGGAGCCAGGGAAAACTTGCTGCTTTTCGTCGCCACTTGCCCGTATCATCCAGGCTTCAATGAGGCCCTGGCTGGGAGCCAGGGAAAACGCTTCGGCTTTGCTGTTGGAGTCGGCCATCATGACGGGCTTCAATGAGGCCCTGGCTGGGAGCCAGGGAAAACCTTGATGTTTTCACCCTAATTTTTGGTTTTTCAACAACTGCTTCAATGAGGCCCTGGCTGGGAGCCAGGGAAAACGCTGGACCTGTTGGATCATTAGCACGTGATACTTCTGCTTCAATGAGGCCCTGGCTGGGAGCCAGGGAAAACTTCGGGGCTAAAAGTTTAGCCGATTTTATCCCAAAAGATGCTTCAATGAGGCCCTGGCTGGGAGCCAGGGAAAACGCCGAAACTAGCGTGCTGAGCCGGTTACTGGAATTGCTTCAATGAGGCCCTGGCTGGGAGCCAGGGAAAACGCTGAGGCTGTTTTACCCCTAAAACGTGGTAGAGACGGTGCTTCAATGAGGCCCTGGCTGGGAGCCAGGGAAAACATTTAAACTGCTAGATAGATACCCAAACCTTAAAATGCTTCAATGAGGCCCTGGCTGGGAGCCAGGGAAAACAAGAGCGGGGCGGTAGTCTTGATTTATCTGGCGACTGCTTCAATGAGGCCCTGGCTGGGAGCCAGGGAAAACTTTAGATGTTAGCAGATTGGAAAGTTTTCATTTACTTGCTTCAATGAGGCCCTGGCTGGGAGCCAGGGAAAACGGGAAAACTGCCCGGTCTGGAGCCCACAACCCGCGCTTCAATGAGGCCCTGGCTGGGAGCCAGGGAAAACGCAGCTTTTCGGCTGCCGCGTTGAACGCCGGGTAATTAGCTTCAATGAGGCCCTGGCTGGGAGCCAGGGAAAACAGCCACGTCCAGTTCCGGGTCGGTCAGGGTGCCGCTGCTTCAATGAGGCCCTGGCTGGGAGCCAGGGAAAACCCTGTTGTTGCAAGAAACCAGAGACGCCCACAGCCTGCTTCAATGAGGCCCTGGCTGGGAGCCAGGGAAAACTGAACTATCCTGGCTGAGCACCACCCACCCCACGCGCTTCAATGAGGCCCTGGCTGGGAGCCAGGGAAAACCGACCTCTATCGCCACTGGTGCGGGAGACAAGGCGTGCTTCAATGAGGCCCTGGCTGGGAGCCAGGGAAAACGGTACAAATCCAATCTGTTCCGGTTTGGACATAGGGCTTCAATGAGGCCCTGGCTGGGAGCCAGGGAAAACTCACTTGTCCCGTCGGGGTAGTTACGGAATTCCCGGGCTTCAATGAGGCCCTGGCTGGGAGCCAGGGAAAACGGATGAGTACAAGCTGCGTTATTCCGAGTATTTAGTGCTTCAATGAGGCCCTGGCTGGGAGCCAGGGAAAACGTTTTTAAACTGATGGAGTCAAGCAAATGCCATCAAAGCTTCAATGAGGCCCTGGCTGGGAGCCAGGGAAAACTACTAACATTCCGTTAAATATTGATGCTCTTTCATCAGCTTCAATGAGGCCCTGGCTGGGAGCCAGGGAAAACTACTAACATTCCGTTAAATATTGATGCTCTTTCATCAGCTTCAATGAGGCCCTGGCTGGGAGCCAGGGAAAACCAAAAACAAAGAAAAATCAAATGAATAACAACTCGAGCTTCAATGAGGCCCTGGCTGGGAGCCAGGGAAAACCGCCGGATTCCACCATGGCACGGACGGCCTGTTGCTGCTTCAATGAGGCCCTGGCTGGGAGCCAGGGAAAACGGGCTTGATGGGTGGGCCGCTGGGGCTGATATTCAGCTTCAATGAGGCCCTGGCTGGGAGCCAGGGAAAACAAATTAAGTAATAATCAATTAACAGATAATGAGATAAGCTTCAATGAGGCCCTGGCTGGGAGCCAGGGAAAACGCAAATGGAACTATGTATGCAAAAATAAATGATATTGGCTTCAATGAGGCCCTGGCTGGGAGCCAGGGAAAACGGGTCAGCTGGGAACGAAATAATAAGTAATTAACTTAGCTTCAATGAGGCCCTGGCTGGGAGCCAGGGAAAACCGTAGCGGGTCGCCACGTCGTGAAAATCCCACACCTCGCTTCAATGAGGCCCTGGCTGGGAGCCAGGGAAAACTGCGCGGCCTGGCTCGCCGGGTAGTCCGCCTGCGGGCTTCAATGAGGCCCTGGCTGGGAGCCAGGGAAAACCATGTTAGAAAAAGCCTTGGAGGATAAAATGAAAACGAGCTTCAATGAGGCCCTGGCTGGGAGCCAGGGAAAACCACCACTAGCGTTAGCTGCGTTATTTTGACGGTAAACGCTTCAATGAGGCCCTGGCTGGGAGCCAGGGAAAACCGTAGCGGCAAAGCAATTGGTAGATGACTACAGCGAACGCTTCAATGAGGCCCTGGCTGGGAGCCAGGGAAAACCGACGACTCAAGGCATCTTGCCGCAGGAACACGCACCGCTTCAATGAGGCCCTGGCTGGGAGCCAGGGAAAACAAGCCAGCTATGCCGACAGTATCAGCCCCGCAAAATCGCTTCAATGAGGCCCTGGCTGGGAGCCAGGGAAAACTTTTTTTCTCTGGCTCCGTTTTGGCTAATCCCTTCATGCTTCAATGAGGCCCTGGCTGGGAGCCAGGGAAAACGAGAAAATGAAACAGAAAATATCATCAAGCTATGCATGCTTCAATGAGGCCCTGGCTGGGAGCCAGGGAAAACTACCTGGGCTGCTTGCGCGTGGCTTACGAGCAAGAGCTTCAATGAGGCCCTGGCTGGGAGCCAGGGAAAACTGAGTTACCGCCGAAACGGCGTTGAGCTGTTCGCGGCTTCAATGAGGCCCTGGCTGGGAGCCAGGGAAAACCGGGGCAAGACGATGCGAGACGAGGCAACCATTTTGCTTCAATGAGGCCCTGGCTGGGAGCCAGGGAAAACCATCAAACGCGGCAGACTTATATCACCACCTGACGCAGCTTCAATGAGGCCCTGGCTGGGAGCCAGGGAAAACCTCTGTCGGCAATGCAAGCCGAGCTGGCGGCGCTGGCTTCAATGAGGCCCTGGCTGGGAGCCAGGGAAAACAAAAAATGGCGATGACCGATTATTACCCATCACGAAGCTTCAATGAGGCCCTGGCTGGGAGCCAGGGAAAACCTGGGCAATCAAGGCGCGACCATTACCACACTAACCGCTTCAATGAGGCCCTGGCTGGGAGCCAGGGAAAACGCGGGCGAGGTGGTAATTTCTATTGCGCCAGACATGGGCTTCAATGAGGCCCTGGCTGGGAGCCAGGGAAAACCGCCGGTTTGCAAAATGGCTGGCACCTCATCTGGCTTGCTTCAATGAGGCCCTGGCTGGGAGCCAGGGAAAACACATAAAGGCTGCGCTTGAAATTGCCGGAACAAATGCTTCAATGAGGCCCTGGCTGGGAGCCAGGGAAAACTTGATTTCGGCGGCGGCGATGTCACGCAGTCAGGCTTGCTTCAATGAGGCCCTGGCTGGGAGCCAGGGAAAACATGGATTCGCTTGACTGCACGGATACCCGTTCGGGCAGCTTCAATGAGGCCCTGGCTGGGAGCCAGGGAAAACTGCCCGGTCTAGAGCCCACAACCCGCGCGGGTTGTGGTCGTAATTTGCGAGAGCTTGTCCGGGTGGGTGGCAACGATACCCAAAATGTTCTTCGAATCACAATCGAAATTTGTAACAATCTGTTTTTAAAGAGCTTTACCGCTGCGAGCGCTGGCGGGGTTTTCGGCGTCACTGCACCGCTCGTTCGGCAGCGGCAGCATGACATGGCTTAAAACGGTTCACGCACAAACTCGATACAACTCGTTCTGAGCTTGCCCGTTCATTCTGCGCTGCCCTGTGTATCAAGCTCGGTATGGGTTTCCGCAGAGACCGTGGGAACCAGAAAGCCAGAAAATCGTATCGAATGCGAGTTGTTTTTGCTATATGCGCATCAAACGATAACAGGCTCGCGTTCAATGGCTTTGAAATCCTTGCCCAAACTCACCACGGACGGTTTCATCGTTTCCGCAGGCCCCAGATTCATAATCAGAATATGGTCTTCGCCATGGTGGATGATGCCATCAAGCAAGGCAATCAGCTCGGCATGGCGCTTGCGGCTCAAGCGGCATTGAAATACCGACAACTGCAACCAGTCGCCGTACCCCTTCATCAACCGAAACACCCGGCGCCAACGTTTGGCGTCGCGGATGTCGTAGCTAATGACGTAAAGATGCTCATACGCTGCCATGCTGCTTACCGCGTCGTGAAGTTGGGGTATTCCGGCAATTCGCCCAACAGGTAACGGCCAAACAAGCGCGCCTGAATCTCGAACAGGCGCCGGTAATCGACCTTGTAGCCGAACAGCGGGTGGGTGATCTCCTGGCTCAAGCGCCGCTCGAAGGCGGCGATAAACCGCTTGCGACCGCCTTCGTTCAAATTGACGCTGCCAGCGGCGCTGATAAAGTCGGTTGGGCGAACTTCGCCGTTGTTGATGACTTGCAACACGGTCGAGTCGGCAATGATGGGGCGGAACGGTTCCATCAAATCCAGCGCCAGTGCCGGGCGGCCATAACGCGGTTGATGATAAAACCCGCGATACGGGTCGAAGCCGACCGCGCTCAGATGGGTGGTCCAGGTGCGTGTCAGCATGGCATAGGCAAACGACAGCAAGGCGTTGACCGGGTCGGTCGGCGGTCTGCGGTTGCGGGTGGTGAAGTCGAAACTGATCTGCTGGCTGTCGTCGGGCTTTTTGATCAGTTTGTCGAAGGCGCCAAAATACAGTGCGGCCGCGCCGCCCTCTATGCCCAGCAGTTGCGGTAAGTCGGTTGCTCGCAGCGACTTGTCGGCCAGGTTTTTCAAGGCGTCGAGCAAGGGTTCCACCGGCTCGGTGGAGCGCCAGTTTCGCCGCAGTTGTACCCGGCTGTTGTGGATTTTGGCCCTGACCAGGCCACGCGCAATGGCCAGACAGGTTTTGTCGTCGAAACTGGCTTTGTACTGCGCCGTGCGCAATTCGACGTTCTTGTGGCCGGTGCCGATGGTGTGGCCGAAAAACCAGCCGCCGTGGCTGTGCCAACTGACGGGAATCTCGCGTTTCATCAGCTCCTGCAAGCACGGCGTGGTGATGTAGATATTGCCCATCACCACGACTTGCGAGGTTTCCACCAGCCGGGCCGTCTGAACTTTCTGGTCGTCGATGCTGATTTCCAGTTCTTCGCCGCTTTTGCTGATCTTGCCTTTGTAGGCCTGAACATAAACCGGCAGTGCCTCGTCGCGCATCACCGCCAGCGGACGGGGTTCGATATTGGCATGGCGCAGGTAATTCACCTCATCCGGCAGACAAATGCTCACCAGCGAACACGCCGGGCATTTGGGGCTGTCGAGCAGCGGTTGCGGGATGTGGCCACCTGCGGCCATCAGGCGCAAGCCGTTGATAGCGCTGGTTGTCAGTTGCCACAATGCCTCATCGAACACCACCCGCACCCGCTCGCGGCTTTGCACGTAATACAGGGCGCCTTCTTCGCAGCGGTAGCCGTGTTCTTGCAACACCATGCCCTGCACACAAAGCTGCACCCGTTCCGGGTCGTAGGCGCCGCGTGCTACATGGGGCCGCTTGCCGCGCTTGTAGTCGATGGGTGTTACCACGCCGTCTTCGGCTTCGATCAAGTCCAGCTTGGCAATCAGCCCCAGCTTGTTGGATGACAAGGTAATGGAGCGGCCATGCAAGGTTTCGCACTCGTCCAGTTCTTCGGCCTGCGGGAAACTTTTGGACGGCTTGTCCACCCGGCGATGGGCGTGATCGCCTTCCACGGTATCCGCCGATGCCGCCCACTCGCCCTGCACCCATTCCAGATACGCCAGGCGCGGACAATACTGAAACTCGTTGATCATCCGCGCCGGCAGCAAGGGCATGTCGCCGGACAATTCCGGGAAAGGCAGCGGCAGTTCCAGCTGGATGGGGGCTTGTTCTTCAGTCATGCGTATTTACCTACTCTAACCAGAACGCTTCCAGCAACTCGCCATCCTGGTCGAACAGCCACCATTCGATATTGATGCTGGTCGGCACGCGATGCAGGACAAATTCCTCGCCCTCAAAGCGACGCTGGATGACTTGTCGGATTTGTTCCGGCACCAAAGGATGCGACAACGGAATCGGTTGATCTTCCGGCCAATCGGTTGAATTGCTGTCTGTCATCGCCTTAATGATTGGGTGTGCATACAATTTGACATACAATCCGTCCGTCAATTTGAATTTCTAATGGAGCTTGCCATGCCCGCCATCAGCCTGCGTTTATCCGACGATGTAGAAGCCAATCTGAAAGCCGAGGCCCAACTGGAAGGCAAAAGCCAGTCGGAAATTGCCCGTCTGGCCATCACCGAATACCTGGCACGCCGGGAACGCGAGCGGTTTATGGCGGAGATGGTGGCCGCCGGACGGGCGATGGCCAACGATCCGCAGGCCAAGGCGGAGGCATTGGCCATTGCCGAAGATTTTGCGGCAGCGGACGACGCACTTGACCGGCTGATTGCCGAAGAACGAGCCGTAGGCATCGACCCGAATGAAAAATGGTGGGCATGATGCGACGAGGAGAAATCTGGATAGCCAACCTGAATCCCAACAAGGGCGGAGAAATCGGCAAACTCAGACCGGTATTGATTTTGCAGGACGATGCCATGATTGCTAGCGGCTTGCCGACCTTTTTGATTGCGCCATTGACCAGCCAATTTCGCCCGGCTTTGGCACCGCTGCGCATCCCCATCACACCGCGCGACCGTCTGAAATCCGCCAGTTACGTCATGGCCGAACAACTGCACGCCATTGACCGCTCCCGCTTCGGCGAAGGCCCGCTCGCCACCGTCAGCGCCGAGGAAATGGCGGCGGTGGAGAAGAGTTTGCGCGGGGTGATGGGGTTGTGGTGAGGTCATTGGGCGATCCTGAATAAACCGCCTCCTTGGTGGCTTTCCCTGCCCAGCAATAGCGGGCCTTGAACGGCAACAGCAAAAACCAAACGAATATGTGCACGAACCCCGCCGTTTGGCCCTTGGTGCAGGCTCAAAATGGTTACCTTCGGTTTAGGCAAGCCACGACGTTGGCATTCGTTTAATACGTCGGCGCAAATTGCATCGGGGGCTTGGGTTAGTGTTTTCGGGAATCGGGTGGGTTGATACGGCGTTACGGATTGCCATTGTTGGGCGGGGCCGATAAGTCGATCTTTACCGTCAAATTCATTTAGGGTGATTAGTTCAACGCCAACAATGCCCAAAGCTCCGGCGCGGATACAACTCAATTGTCTGACTACGGATTGAAAGTCGCGCTGTTCCTTCGACGTTGGCTTTAAGTTTCGATCAACATGCCAAGGCGCAATTACCAGCAAACGATTCAGTAAGCCGTCGTTATTACGATCATCAGTGGCAATAAAAATATGTTCATGGCGCCCAGAACGGGCGGTAGAGCCGTCGGCTTCGTGACCGGAAAATAACCGATTAGCCTGTCCCAAAGTTTGCCGTGCCAGACTCATGACTGCGCGGCGAACCGCTTGCACAAACGCGGGTCTATCTTGTGCAGCGGGTTGGTTGTCGGGACAAATTTGAAACTGCAACAAGGACTGCGGCGCCTCATCGGCGGGACGCATCAATCCCAAGCCCTGAAAACGCCCATTGCCAATCACCAAAGGGCCGCTAAATGGCTCGGCAAATTCCAATTCCAGATGATAGAGCCGGGTACGATCAAAACGTTGAAAGGCAAAACGTTCGGCCAAAGTACCGTTGCGGTCAAAGGGTTCGCGCTGGATTCTGCGGATTTGTACTTGCGCGGTAATGCCGCTGTGTCTCAAGGCTTGACTGGCAGCGTGAAACAATTGACTTTGTTTATATCGCCTTTGTGCACCGCTAACGCCTGATTTATTGTGTTCAAGGTCGCAGTCAATCGGGAGCTGCTTTTTGGGGTCAAGAGGTAATGCAACCGGGGTCATCGTGCGCCAAACATGCGCTGCTTTTTGTTCGCCTATGCCGTAATAGGTGAGCATTTTACGGTCAGTGGCTTTTATCAATATCGGTGTGTTGGCGTCGATTTCGCCAGTTTCCAGATCAAATTCCAACGGCCCGGAAAAAGCCCACTCCACATCGACCAGTTTTAGCGGGCAATCGGTCGGTACCTCAACTAACACTCGTCGAATATCAGGCTGGGTATGTGGATGACCAAACGACGGTAACGGAATCACGCGAATGCGTAATGCTTTGTCTGCATCGTTAGCGCCTTTCCCAGCCAAATAACGCTCTGCCTGTGCTGAAAAATGCGGCAACAAGCGTTGTTTTGCCCTTTCGATCAAGCGTTGGGTTAGCAGGCTGGCTTGAGTAAAGGGTTGCGCAGCAAAATTGTCGTTGTGATCCCGAATGTCGAACAGCAATAGCGACGAAGAGCAGTTGTATCCGGTGGGTTGAAATACCGGCAACGGCGGCTTGTGAAACTCGCCTTTACGCAGTCGTTTTAACTGGCCTTGATAACGAGCGACCAGTGATTCAAACGATTTTTTGGGGTTGGGGCAGTCCAGGGTATTGCTCACGCCTTGCGGGGTGGGCCGAAATACTGGGCCAGTGTGTTGAAAAATGATTTGCCGGGCCTGGTTGGCGGTTAGTTGCTCTGCCCAAGCAAATGCCATGTCCACGCCACGACCCAATTGGTACAGACGTTCGCTTAATTGGGCTAGGGTTTGCGCTTCTGGTTTAGGTTCATCAAAAAACCAAACGTATTGCAGCGGCTGTTGCGCGTCGAGCAGCCAGGGTTTGACTAACTTGGCATCGCGTTTTTTCGCGGCAGCGGCTAAATCGCCTTGCTGGGCATCAGCGCCATTGCGCGGCACGTAGTAAGTCGTCAAGGTCGATTGCTTGTGTATCGGGCTTAAAACGATGGGTGGCGCTAATTGCTCCAGCCAGAGCAATGCTGAAATTTCTTCGGCAGTCGCATCAGAACCGGTATAAGCCGCCGCCACTAACGCTTGATACAAGCGGAACGGCGATGGAGGCCAGGAGCCGTTGCCATGGTAACGGTTGTCCAGTAAGCGAACGGAAATAAGTAGTGCTTGATCGCTCATGGCTTAGCCCTCGGCATCGCTGTCCGCTTCTTCTTTTTTGGCGAGTAGTTCCTTGGCTTTTTTGATGCTGAATTGGTAAGTTTTTTCAGGTTGCTGAACACCAAAGGCCACCGCTGCCTGTTCTGCGTAGCTTTTAATCAATGACAGTTCCTGAGCTGCCGATAAGCTGAAATACTGCGGCGCACCGCGTCGGGTAACAGCCTCCCAGGCATCCGCTTCATCGGCACAACGTAGCAAACAGCCTTCGCGCAAGTACAGCGCAGTCTCGGCAGTGGCTGCAATCAAAGCCAAACCCAGCAAATAACGCTTTAGGTTTTGGGTGGATTCGGCACTGTCGCCGCGTATCGATTGCAACGCAATCAAGTTGATGGTGACTTGGCGGGTAATGGGGCCACGAGCGATGATGCCGCCTAAGCCTTTTGGTGCAGGCACATCGTTGAATCCCTTGACGGATAACTTGACTTTTTGCTTTTTTGCTTCATCGGTTAATGTCTTTTTTTGGTCGTCATCCAGCAATTTCCAAACGCTGTTGTACTGCGCTGCTGTGTGTAAAACCTCCACATCCGCCGCGCGAATGATTGAACGAATCAAACGCGGGCGCTTGACTTGTGTGCCTCGGGAATCCCACGCACCGTATATCAATGAAGTTGGAGCCAATTTTGCCAATGGCACCGCGTTATGCGTTCTGAGAAGGGTTTTGAAGGCTTCGTCAATTTCGCCTGCCAATTCATCGGTAGAACGTACCACTGCATCACCGGCCCGGTGCGCCAGTTCGAGGATAGAAACTTTGCGTTCCTTGTCGTCCTTATTGCCTAAATTGATTTCAATTTGCGGTACCAAATGTTTGTAGTCGTCCTCCATAAAAATCGGTTCGCTACGATTGGCTTGTGATGGCACCGAGTCGATTTGCGCCACTTTGGTACCGTCCGACAAGGTATCAATCGAGTAGCCAATATCGGCATAAGTCGGCGGAAAGATCACACCGCCTTCACCGTCTACCGGCAGCAATTTTTGTTTCAAAATCAATGCCACTGGGCCTTTTGGGTTGTCGGCCCATTGATTGATGATGTCGTGACTTAATGTTTGGTATGGGTTCATTGCGTATTCTCCTGAATGGCGTAACAGACGATTTTGTTTTTACCCGATAAATCGAGCGCGAATTGATAATGACGTTGCCGAGTTAAAGTGAGTTGCCCGCTAAGTGCGGGGCGCGCTAATTGGGGGGGCAACCATTCATTCCAGACTGCATAACGGTATTGGCGCAATTTCAACTCAGCAGGCCGGGCGTTTTGTAGTCCCCACGCAGCCAGTAACTCGACCACTGGCGAGGCAACGACTTTTTGCTCCAGTTCTTTGGCGCTTTTAAGGTCGTTGATTGAATACCCAACATCAAGGCCCATCCAGGTACCTCGCGGGTCAAAATTGAAACTGCCGCCCATGCTGCACAATCGGTTTAGCGGGTCACGGCATAACGACTTACTGTCCTGATTCCACAGTGTTCCAATCTCCCGCAACATATCGCTGGCTATTTTTTGCGCACTGCGATTGCCAGCATATAGTTTGAAAGCTTCATCCACACCACCGTCAGCCCAATGACTTAAGAAGGCAGAACGTCCTTGCGAATCGGTCAGGCTAATCGGCAACGATGCCGCATCGCTATCGGCGTCGGGGAACGTATCCGACACCGTAAACTCGGTAATTTTGCTCGGAACCCGCCAAGCGCGAGGCGCAACGGCTATTGCTTTGGCATCGGCCACAAAAGCCAATACATCGACAAACGGGTTTTCGGAGGTATCGGTTTGCAGAAAAAATTTCGCATGGCCCGACTGCCAGTCGAAACGGGCCTCAGTGGGGCCTAGCAGCGATTCCGAAGCTTCCAGAAAACCCATACACGCCAATACCTGCCCAGGATTGGTCAAATCCACCGGAATTGAGTCAATGGTCATGACTTGTCCTCCTTTTCTGTTTGTTCTGCGCTGATTTGCGAGGCGCGATGGTCGGCGGCGCGAAATACCGCTTCCAACCAGGCCAAGCCCCAAGGTCCCCATTGCCGTTGCAGACGAGCAAAACGCAACGCGGCTTGTTGCGCGCGCTCGTCCAGAATTGACGGCGGTGCGTCGGAATCAATTGGTGCAATGACCGGGCAGGCGTAACCGTGATGGGAGGCAATCAGGTGAAGCGCTAAATCTTGTAATTCGACGGGTAATTGATTCAACTCGGTATCGGTGGCGACATCGGCCAATGAGCCGAATTCATGGCGGTAACCGGCCAACAATTTAGAGTTACCGCCGCCTTTGGTTTTTGCATAAGGACGGCCATTGGTCGGCGCGTTCATCGCGTTTTGCCAGCGATCACGGCTTTTGCCTAAATCGTGCGTTTTGATGGCGATTACCAGCATCTGAGCATATTTAGCAGGCAAGGCCAGCTGCGCGGCAATGCTGGCCATTTCTTGCCCGGCCCAGTGATGATGCGACTTGAGACTTTGGTTGAAGGGTGTAATCGCCGGGTCGCCCTGTAGCGGGGATTTTTCACCCCGATAGACTTGAACCAGCCAGACTTCAGATGAATCTTCCTGTTCGTCAAGGGTGGCATTAAACCGGTACACGGTATGCCAGCCGGTTTCGTCCTGATGGGTTTCAACGTTGGCTTGAATGCGGTAGCCGACGATTTGCTGTAGATCTTCTGCATTCCATCCACAATCCAGCGTAACCAATTGGGTGCCGGTAGCAGAGTCGTCCAGCAAACCGTTCTGGTTAAGGCCACCCAACCAACGAGCAACGATGACTTGCCGATTGGCCAGTAACGTCTGTAAATCCTTGGTTTCTTTTTCGGCTAACTGTCGGGCGTTTAAAGCGCCGTCTTTTCTCAGTTTGCCTGACTGATCGAACACCAAAAGCACCGGCATTTCTGAATAATCTGGCTGCTCTTTAACTGCGGCCTTTATCCTTTTCATCAAGGTATCGATCGCTTGGTAAACCGGCACGTCCAACGTTTCGCTCAAATGAATCGGGGCGTTATCAAAAAACGCTTCAACTTCAGTGGCATTGGGGCTGTCGTCACCATCGCGCCAAGGCAAATACTCGCGCCATACCAACGTGGTTTCCGACTCTTTGTTGGGCAGCCAGCCACGTAACCAAGGTTTAATCTCTGGTCTGGCGGTGTGCTGCTCCAAGGAAGTCATAGACCATGCATCGACCAAGGCGCGGGTTAGCGCCGGGCGCAAAGGCTCTTCAGAGGTAGCAGTCGATAATTGTTGCGCCGGAATTTTTTGTTTCAAAGCGACAAGCGCGCTTGGGCTGGCATTGCCTTCTAGTTGTTTTACTACCTCAAGCTGAGCTTGATAAGCGAGAAACTCTTTAGCTGATTGCTGATAAGTTGCCAAGGCCTGAGCATGTTCTTCTTGCGCTTTCAGGTAATCTTTTTGTGCTTTATCAAAGGTTTTTTGCTCTTGTTTATATTGTTTTAACGCTGCTTTATCGGCGTTTTCTGGTGGCTCTACGGGTGCTTCAGGTTCTGCTAAATCCAAAGCTGCGGGTTGTTTGCTGGAAGGCGATTTGGGCGGAATGGCAATTACGTTGATCTGGGCTTGTTTTCCACCTCGCCGGTTGACCCGGCCAAAGCGCTGCACCATGCGTTCATAAGCCACCAAATCGCACACCATATGATCGGCATCCAAATCGATACCGACTTCACCGGCGGAGGTGGCGATTAGGAAGGCTGGCGTTTCGGGAATGGCCGAAGAGCCAGCTAAAAAACCGTTGATTTTTAACCAATCGACTAATGCCTGCCGTTCTTGAATTCTGCGCCCACCGGTAAGCAAATTAACTGGATAATCGACTTTGTCCTGCCTGATGCGTTTATCTAAGTCGGCCTTGATTTTTTTAGCATCTTCCCGCTTGTTACAGAAAATCAAGATACGCTGGCCGCTGGCTTTTAGTTGCCAGGCATTTTCGCTCAACAACTCGCTGATTGAGTCACCTTCATTTCTGGTTTCGAGCGTTAATTGCTTTTCAGCATTTAGTCGCTTGACCACTACATCATCCTGATAATCCTCATCTTCGAGACCAAACGCTTGTTTGTTGGTTTGTTTGCCGGTAGCCGATAGCGACAGATGCTTAAACGGTGGTACGAGCGGCCTATTCGCCTCGACCGGATGCAACGACATATGGGCGGTAACGGCTTGCAACATCGCTTCAAACGGTAAACAAAGATGCGCTTCGTCCAGTACGCACAAGCTGTCCGCACCTAAAAATCCCGCGTGGTAACGCCGCATGTTGCGCGAAACCCCATAACCTTCAAATAACAAGCGCGAGCCGATCATGTCGATGGTGCCGATGACAATGGCCGGTTTGGTCGGGTCTGCCAGCCATAGTCGATTATCGACAAACTGGCCGCGCAGGGTTGAAACGGCAAGCGATTCTTTTTCACCCAAGCCAAGCATTGCTTTTAGTGGTGGCAATTGCTCCAGTCCGTTGCGTATCTGTTCAGCCACTTGAGTGGCTTGGTCAACCACCACCCGCCGATCAACCACGTAAATCAGTCGCTTGGGTAATTTTGGGTTGATGGTTCGTGCCAATAGCCACAGCAACATGACTGATGTTTTGCCTAAACCGGTGGGTAAATCCAACGAATCCGGCAAACGGTTTTCTGTGAATCGCTGGAATAACCGTTGTTGCCAAAGCAGTGGTGGAAAGCCGCTTAGGGTCAGAAAATGCTGCTTAAATTGTTCGTCCATAGATAAAGCGCCTTGTTAAATGGGAAATGTTTCAAGTCGTTGCGCTAACTTATATCGCCTCGGTCTCAAAATTCGTACCCGAGAAAAATTTTTGTACCTCGATGCTGCTTAGGAGGCCGTGGCACCTGGGTGCCACGGAATTATCAAGAAATAGAAGAGATTTGAAGAATCCCTACTCTTGCTTCAATGAGGCCCAGGACGTACGACTTTCTTGCGCGAATCCCGAGTAAGTGGAAAGTTGAAATTCGGTTACAAAGAATCTACTTGAGCTTGACAGAAATGTTTATTTCGATGTCTCCATTGCTGGATTTAACGCTTGTACCGCCTTTCAATCTATCTAGGGCTGAGCCAATAAGGAAATCCATGAATTTTTTGAGGTTGAGCATGTGTGTCTCCAAAATTGAGTTGGTTCCAGTCATACAGTAGCATGTGTGTCGATAAAGTAAAATGACTTAAAGAGAAGGGATAAATGAATTTCTTCGTGCACTATACAGATGCTACCGATACACCGCCAGCATCCTCTCCACTGCCTCCCTCACCAACTCCCGCAAAAATTCCGGCTCCACCACTTCCACTTCGGCGCCGTATTTCAAGATGTCCATCAGTAGTTCTTCGTGGCGATTGAAGGGGATGCGCAGTTGGTAGCGGCCATCAGTCAGCCATTGGCTTTGCTGTTGGCTGTGCCAGTGTTCGTCGGCGACCCAGCGGGCGGCTTGGGCGGAGAAGTTGAGGATGGCGGTGTGTTTGGGGGTGCCGGCGAAGATGCCGTAGGCCGAGCCGAAATGCTGTTGCAACAGGTCGGCTTCGAGCCGGTGCGCCGGTTGGTTGTCGATGCTGACGGTTCGAATTCGATCCAGTGCGAACGAGCGAGGTTGCTGGCGTAAATGGCAGTAGGCGTCCAGGTACCAGTTGTCGCGATAACGCACTAGGGCTTGCGGCGAAACCTGGCGTTGGCTGATGCTGTCGTCGCTGCGGGCGTGGTAATCGATGGTGAGGCGGTGCTCGCTGAACAGGCTGTTGACGATTTGCAGGAATAAGTTGTCGTTGCCGTGCCGGTAGGCTTGGTTGAGTATTTTGATGCGGGCGAGTTGCGACAGGTCGGCCTGGCTGTTGCGGGTCAGCAGTTTTTTCAGGTGTTGGCTGAGCTGGTCGATTTCGTTGTGGAACAAACCGGGGGTGAGGTTGCCGAGCAGTTGCTGGCAGGCGATCAGAGCTTGCAGTTCTTCTGCGGTGAACCAGATGCCGGGCAGTTCGAACGGATGGCGCGGGTCGTTGCGGTCGTAGAAGTAGCCACCCAGGGCGCGGTCGCAAACCAGGGGAGCGTTGAGGTGGTCACGTAGTGCGTCAACCAGGCGTTGTCGTGTTGCTTTCGATAGGCCCAGTTTTGCGTCGATGTCCTTGCCCGAAATTGGCGTGCGCCGCGTTTTCAATAGATTGTGCAGCTTGAAAATTTTGTCGATGTGTTGCATGGGTGGAATCCTTTCGTTGCCAAAATTTCAATTGGGCTGATGCAGTATATGAAAGTTTTTCGATAACCATTCAGCGTAAGCGGCTTTTCTCTTACCCTAATCCCTCATTCCCAACCCTTCTCCCCAAGGGAGCAGGGAGCAAAAGCCCCTATTTCTTGCCTAATCCCGGGCAGTGGTTTTCTGAGCGCGGTGTTGCACGATGACTGATTCGATCGAGGCTTTGGGTTTTATCGACATGCACTGCCATAGCGATAGCGGTGACGCGAGTCTGTGTGTGCGCAGCCTGGATGTGTCGGAGCTTGCGGGTTGCGGGTTGCCGCCGATGGGGATGCCTGGCTGTGGGCGGTTTTTCAGCATTGGCATTTATCCGTGGTTCATCGAGCGGCAGGCTGTTGATGTTGCATTGGCTGTGCTGGCGGAGTGTTGTCAGGATGAGCGCGTGCTGGCGGTGGGTGAGTGTGGCCTGGATAAGTGCATTTCGACGGTGTTCGATGTGCAGTTGGCGGTGTTTGCCCGGCAAGTCGCGTTGTCGGAGCGCATCGGCAAGCCGTTGGTGATTCATTGTGTGCGGGCATTCAACGAGTTGCAGCAGTTGCGCAAAACGCTATCGCCGACGCAGGTCTGGATCGTGCATGGTTTCAGCGGCCACAGGGTTTTGGCCGAACAGTTGGTGAAACAGGGGTTTTATTTGTCGTTCGGCAAGGCGTTGTTGCAGGGGGGTGACAAAATCGCCGAGACGTTGAGGGCAACGCCACCCGATCGTTGGTTTTTGGAGACCGATGAGGCTGCCGGTTTGCAGATTGGCGCGGTTTATCAGGCTGCGGCTAAAATTGCGGGCCTGGATAGCAGGGCTCTGCAAGAGCGGATTTACGATAATTTCAAACGGGTGTTTCGTTATGACTGATTCAAGCTGGTTGTCGCGTACTGAGTTGCTGATTGGCAAGGATTCATTGAGCCGGTTGCGGCAATCGCATGTTCTGGTGGTGGGTATGGGCGGTGTGGGGTCTTATGCGGCGGAATTCATTGGCCGGGCCGGGGTAGGGCGGATGACCATCGTCGATGGTGACGTGGTTGAGCCGAGCAATCGCAATCGGCAGTTACCGGCGTTGTCGACCACGCATGGCCAGCCCAAGGCCGATGTCATGGGGGCGCGGTTGCTGGCGATCAATCCCGAGCTGGATTTGACGATCAAGCACGAGTTCATCACGCCGGACACGGCGGCGGTATTGCTGAACACGCATTTCGATTACATCGTCGATGCGATTGACAGTCTGACGCCGAAAATCCATCTGATCTGCGCCGCCAAGGCGCAAAAAATGAAAATTGTCAGTTCGATGGGGGCCGGGGGCAAGCTGGATCCGACACATTTGAAGGTGGTGGATATTTCCAAAACCTACAATTGCCCGTTTGCCCAGTTCATTCGCATCCGTTTGCGCAAGCACGGTATCAGTCGCGGGGTGAAGGCGGTGTTTTCACCGGAACCTGTTAGCAAGGATGCCTTGATGTACACCGATGGCAGCAATTACAAGAAGTCGGCCTACGGTACGATTTCGTATCTGCCGGCGGCGTTTGGCGGGGTGTGTGCTTCGGTGGTCATCCGCAATCTGATGCATGGCCATGGTCATGAGGAGAGCCATGACCACGACGTTGCCGTGCCATCCGGCAACGATACGGCTGATTGACGGGCTGTGCTGGCGTGTTTGGCGCGATGTCAGGTGTTTTCAACGAGGCACAAGTTTTGTTCGATGAAGCGGTCGCCGTCGGGTTTGAAACCGCGCATTTCCAATACGCCTTGGGTGTTCAGCGAAATGATGAGATACAGCGCGTCGGGGTAGCTGGCCTGGTCAATGTCGGTTGTGGAGGGTTCGGCAGGCGAGTGGGGGTGGGAGTGATAGATGGCAAAAAGCTGTTCGCCGCGTTCGCGCAGGGTGCGCATTGCGGCGATTTGCTCGCTTGGATTCATGACGTAGCGGTTTTTCGGGGTGCTTGCGCTGTTGCTGATCGGGTAGCAGGTTGTGGGTTTGCCCGTGCTGTTGGCGCTTATCAGGCCGCAGATTTCGTGATCGGGCGATTGTTGGGCCAGGTGCAGCAGTTGGTTGATGAGTTTGCGCGGTAAACAGATTTCGTGTGAGGTCATGTCGGTGTCCAGGTTCCTGAGGTAACGCGGGGGTTACCGGCCAGGTCGAGGTGGGTGGATACGCTGTGATAGTTTGATTGTTCGAACAGGTGTTTTACATCGTCGCCTTGGTTGTAGCCGTGTTCGATCAGCAGGTGGCCACCCGGTTTGAGGTGGTTGCGCGCTTGCGACACGATGAGGGCGATGTCGTACAAGCCGTGTTCCGGGCTGACTAAGGCCAGGCGCGGTTCGAAGCGGACATCGCCTGTCGTCAGATGGCTATCGGTTGCATCGATGTAGGGCGGGTTGCTTACGATGAGGTCGAAGCCGGTTTCATCGATGGCGGAAAACCAGTCGGATTGGCGGAATCGTACGTTGGCTGTGTTCAGAGCGATGGCGTTGTTTTGGGCGACGGTCAGTGATGCGGGGTTGGTGTCGGTTGCCAGCACTGTCCAGTGTGGCCGTTCGGCTGCCAGTGTGATGGCGATTATGCCGCTGCCGGTGCCGAGGTCGAGGATGTTGGCCGGGGCTTTTGCCAGGCAATTCAGGCTGAGTTCTATTAGTAATTCGGTGTCGGGGCGGGGTATCAGAACATTGGAGTCGACGGCGAATTGCCGCGACCAGAATTCGCGTTTTCCGGTGAGATAGGCGACGGGCCAGCCTTGCGCCCTGCGTTCGACCAAGGCGTGATAGTGATGGGTCTGGCTGGGTTCAGGCAGGTGCTCCGGCCATGCTTTCAGGAACGAGCGGCTTTTATTGAGTACATGAGCTAACAACACGTCGGCATCGAGATGCGGGCTGGGTGATTGCTCGTTTAGTACGGCCACTGCGTTTTCAAGCAAGGTTTGGATCGAGTCAGCCATTGCCCAGTTGGGTGAGCAGTTCGGCTTGATGTTCCTGGATCAATGGCTGAATGACAGGTTCCAGGCTGCCTTCCATGATGTCTTCGAGTTTGTAGAGCGTTAAATTGATGCGGTGATCGGTCAGGCGGCCTTGCGGGTAGTTGTAAGTGCGGATGCGTTCCGAGCGGTCGCCGCTGCCGACTTGCAGCTTGCGGTTTTCCGATTGTTCGGCCTGTTGTTTTTCCTGGGCGGCGGACAGCAGGCGCGATTGCAGCAGCGACATGGCGCGTGCGCGGTTTTTGTGCTGGGAGCGTTCGTCCTGGCATTCGACGACGACGCCAGACGGGATGTGGGTGATGCGGATGGCGGAGTCGGTGCGGTTGACGTGCTGCCCACCCGCGCCCGATGCCCGGAAGGTGTCGATGCGCAGGTCGGCCGGGTTGATGTCGATTTCATCGATGCTGTCGACTTCCGGCATGATGGCAACCGTGCAGGCCGAGGTGTGTACCCGGCCTTGCGATTCGGTTTCCGGTACGCGCTGAACGCGGTGGGTGCCGGATTCGAATTTCAGTTGCGAGTAGACGTTCTGGCCGCTGACGCGCAGGATGATTTCCTTGTAACCACCGTGCTCGCCACGGTTTTCGTTGATGATTTCACTGCTCCAGCCCTGTCTTTCGGCGTAACGCTGGTACATGCGGGCTAGGTCGCCGGAAAAGATCGCCGCCTCGTCACCGCCCGTGCCGGCGCGGACTTCCAGAAATACGTTGCGATTGTCGTTCGGGTCTTTGGGCAGCAGCAGGATTTGCAGTTCTTGCATCAATGCTTCGCGCCGGGCTTCGGCGTTGACGATTTCGTCTTTGGCCATTTCGCGCAGTTCGGGATCGCTGTCTCTGGCCATTTCAGCGGCTGATTCGAGATTGGCTGCGTTGTCCTGATAAGCCTTGTAGCACTGCACGACGGGGTCGATTTGCGCGTATTCCTGGCTGAGGCTGCGGAATTGATTCTGGTTGTTCTGTACGTCGGGTTGCGATAACAGGGCGGTGATTTCTTCGAAACGTTCGGTGAGGTTTTCCAGTCGGGCTTGAATCGAGGGTTTCATGGGGAACTAAACAATTAGCGTAATTTGAACAGCTCTCGCGAAGCCGCGATCAGGTCGTGGCGTTCGTTGGCACCGGCCTCCCGGAGTTGTGCGCAAGGCGTGTGGAGCAGTTTGTTGGTCAAGGTATGCGCCAGCCATTGCACGATGTCTTCTGCCGTGGCGCCATGGCCGAGTTGTGCGAGGGCTTTTTGCAGGACTTCATCGCGGGTCAGCATGGCCTGGTTGCGAAAGTCGCGGATGGTTTCCTGGGCGCCTTGCGAACGCAGCCAGGCCAGGAAGTGTTGAACCTGGGCATCGATGATTTCTTCGGCCTGTTCTGCGGCGCGGCGGCGTGAGTCCATGTTTTGATCGATGGTGTTCTGCAAGTCGTCGACGGTGTACAGGTAGATGTCGCGCAATTGTTCGACTTCTGGCTCGATGTCCCGGGGAACGGCCAGGTCGACCATGAACATGGGTTTGTGTTTGCGTTTTCGAATGGCGCTTTCGACGCCGCCTTTGCCCAGTATGGGCAGGGTGCTGGCGGTTGATGATACGACGATGTCGGCTTCGGCCAGGTGGTTGGGCAGTTCCGACAGGGTGATAGCGTAGCCGTTGAATTGCCTGGCTAGTGCGTGAGCTTTGTCGTAGGTTCGGTTGGCGATGATGATGCGACCAATGCCGTGCTGAAATAAATGGCGTGCCGTGAGTTCTATGGTTTCACCGGCGCCAATCAGCAGGGCGGTTTGTTCGCTCAGTTTGTCGAAAATCTGCTGCGCCAGTTGTACGGCGGCAAAGGCGACGGAAACCGGGCTGGAGCCGATGGCGGTGTCGGTGCGGACTTTCTTCGCGGCCGAAAAGGTGTGCTGGAACAGTTTGCTGAGATTTTTGCCCAGCGTGCCAGCCTGATAGGCGGCGTGGTACGCAGTTTTCATTTGGCCGAGGATTTGCGGCTCGCCGAGTATCATCGAATCCAGGCCACAGGCCACGCGGAACATGTGTCTGATCGATTGCTGGTCTGTGTAGCTGTACAAAAAGGGTGAAAATTCCGTGGGCTGAATTTGTTTGGTGTCGGCTATCCAGTCGATCAAAGCTGCTGCGTCACCGCTTTCGGCATGGCAGTAAAATTCGGTACGGTTGCAGGTGGAGAGAATGGCGGCTTCTGATATGTCACGAACCGTGCGCAGGTTTTTGAGAGTGTTGTCCAGGATGTCGGCAGGAAAAGCCAGACGCTCCCGAATCGAGACAGGCGCCGTGTTGTAGTTGATGCCAAGAGCTATCAGCGTCATTCGGTCGAGTTAGGTGGGCATGAAAACGTGCATTCTAAGGAATGCGGCGTTTTTAGCCAAATGGAAAGAATCGAACCTTTGGGAAAAGGGATTTCTGATAATCTATCCGTATAAATTTTTGACAGTAGGTTGTTTGAATTGCATGAATAAATGGATACGCATTGCAATGGTGCTCTCGTTGTCCGGGTGCGCGGCATTTACCCCTGAGGAGCCGCACGAGCCGGAAGAGGCGGCAGTGCTGTCTCGGCAAGAGGTGGATTTGAGCCGCAGTCTGGATTCGGCGATCGATGAAGAGGTGCTTTATCTTCTGGTGGCGGCGGAAATTGCCGGTCAGCGTTCTCAGTATGATCTTGCCCTGGATGCTTATTTGCAGGCGGCCAAGCGGGTGGATGATGCGCGGGTGGCCGAGCGTGCTGTCAAAATTGGATTATTCCTGAAGGATGAAAAACGTACCCAGGAGGCTCTGGCGATTTGGCTTTCGAAAGAGCCGGATAATCTGGCGGCACGCAAGTTTGCAGCGTTGCTGGCAATCAAGAGTGGTGACCATGCGGCGGCTGTCGAAAATCTCGATGCCGTGCTTTCGGAAGACCCCGCCGGATTTGAAGGCGGGATGCTGGAGATCGTGAAAGCGCTTGAGAAAGAGGGGCGGGTTCCGTTCATCTATGACGTTCTGGAAGACTTGTCACAGCGTCATCCCGATCAGGTGGGGGTGTTATTCGTTCAGGGGGTCATTGCAATGTTGTTGCAGAACAACGAACAGGCGCAGCAGAAAGTGTC
>Ga0207951_100414_pt1 | contig 21738 bp, 15 predicted proteins | sample Subbio12Aug_8Bad_FD_184830 | JGI IMG/M metagenome (GOLD analysis project Ga0207951, IMG submission 184830) | Serpentinite rock and fluid subsurface biosphere microbial communities from McLaughlin Reserve, California, USA - CR12Aug_8Bad (SPAdes) | ecosystem: Environmental > Terrestrial > Deep... | reverse complement strand
CGGCAGCCACCAGCGAGGGACAGACAATGACCGAAATATCCGAAGAAGCCGCCCAGGCCCTGGCAAACGGCGCCGATCTGGCTCCGCAGGCAGGCATCCTTGCCCAATATGTGAAGGACCTGTCGTTCGAGAATCCGAACGCGCCCGCTTCGCTCCAGATGCAGGGCCAGCCGAAGATCGAGATCAACGTCAATGTGAACGCGCGCTCGGGCGGGCAGGACATGTACGAGGTCGAACTGAAGATCGATGCGTCCGCCCGCAGCCCGGACGACAAGCTCGCCTTTCAGGTGGAACTGCTTTACGCGGGCCTCTTCCGCATTGCGGGAGCCCCCCAGGATGCCATCGAGCCCTTCCTGATCGTGGAAGCGCCGCGGATCCTGTTCCCCTTTGCCCGGCGCGTGATTGCCGATGCCGTGCGCGACGGCGGATTCCCGCCGCTGATGCTGGAGCCGATCGATTTTGGCGGCCTTTACATGCAGCAGCTGGAGGCGCGTGGCGGCGTCGACGCGCAGCCCATGGGCAACGCCTGACCGTTCCGGCGGCCGCGGGCGCGCCTCGATGTCGCTGATTCGCGCCGCCACGACCGTTGGCGGCTTCACGCTGATGTCCCGGTTTGCGGGGTTCGCGCGCGACCTGCTGATGGCGCGGTTCCTGGGGGCGGGCTTCGCGTCGGATGCGTTTCTGGTCGCATTCCGGTTGCCCAACCTGTTTCGCTCGCTGTTCGCAGAGGGCGCCTTTGCGGCCGCCTTCGTGCCGATGGTGTCGGCCAGGATGGCCCGCGCGGGCGGCGGCGCACATCAGGACGGCGAGGATCGCGGGATCAGCCCAACGGAGCCCGCGCTTGTTTTTACCGAGCAGGCGCTGGCCTTTCTGGTGCCGATCCTGCTGCTGTTCTCGGCGGTTTTCATGGTGCTGGCCGGCCCCGTCGTGCTGGTGATGACAGGCGGGTTCGATGACGGCAGCTCGGAAAAGCTGGCGCTGACGACCGATTTCGCCCGACTGACCTTCCCCTATCTGATGCTGATTTCCATCGTGGCGCTGCTGGGGGGCGTCCTGAACGCGCTGGGTCGCTTCTGGGTGAACGCTGCTGCACCCATCCTGCTGAACCTTGCGATGATCGGGGCGCTGCTGTTCTTTCGCGGGGAGAGCCCGGTCGAAACCGCGCGGGCGCTAGCGGCGGGCGTGAGCGTGGCGGGCGTGCTGCAGCTGTTGTGGCTGGCCTGGGGCTGCCATCGGGCCGGCGTGCTGCCGCGCCTGCGCTGGCCGCGGGTCACGCCGGAAATCCGCACGCTTTTGCGGCGGATCGGGCCTGCCGCGCTCGGGGCGGGCGCGACACAGATCAACCTGCTGGTATCCACGATAATCGCCGCGCGGCTGCTGCCGCAGGGCTCGGTATCCTACCTATATTATGCCGACCGGCTGAACCAGTTGCCGCTGGGCATGATCGGCGTGGGCATGGGCGTTGCCCTGCTGCCGACGATGTCGCGGCTGATCGGGTCTGGCAATCCGGGTGCCGCCATTCATCAGCAGAACCGCGCCATCGAGTTTGCCCTGTTGCTGGCGCTGCCTGCCGGCTTTGCGTTGACGGTGGCAGCCGAGCCGATCATTTCCGCCCTGTTGCAGCAAGGCGCCTTCACCCGGGCCGACACGATCGGCGCATACACCGCGTTGCAGGCTTTTTCGCTCGGGCTTCCGGCCTATGTTCTCATCAAGGTGCTGACGCCGGGATTTCATGCGCGCGGCGATACGCGCACGCCCATGCATATTGCGCTGGTCGCGATTGCGGCCAATCTGATCGGGAACCTCACGCTGATCTGGCACTTCGGTCATGTCGGCATTGCGCTCGCCACCGCCTTTTCGGCCTGGCTCAACGTGCTGCTGCTCTGGTGGTATCTGAAGAAGCGCGGCGATTTCCGGATCGATGCCGGCCTCGCGAGGACGGTGCCGCGGATGCTGCTGGCCGGTGCGCTGATGGCGCTGGTGCTGGCCTTTGCTGCCGGGCCGCTGATGCCGTTCACGCAAGGCGGTCTGTTCGAACGGCTGCTGGCGCTGGTGCTGCTGGTCGGTGGCGGCATGGCTGTCTATTTCGGAGCGGGCCTGGCGCTGGGCGCCTATGATCCGCGCCGGCTGATCAATTCGTTTCGCAAGGGGTAGGCGCATGCGCATCGTTTCGGGAATCCAGCCCACCGGCAGCCTGCACCTGGGCAATTATCTTGGCGCCATCCGCAACTGGGTGCTGATGCAGGATGCGCTTGGGCCCGACGGGAAGGCCTGGTTCTTCATTGCCGACCTGCACGCCATAACCATCTTCCAGGATCCTGCCGAACTGAGGCGGAGCACGAGGGAAATCGCCGCTGCGCTGATGGCAGCCGGGATCGACCCGGCAAAGGCCGTGCTGTTCAACCAGTCGCAGGTGCCCGAACATGCCGAGCTTGCCTGGGTGCTTGGCTGCACGGCGCGGATGGGCTGGCTGAACCGCATGACGCAGTTCAAGGAAAAATCGGGCAAGGACCGCGAGGGGGCGTCGGTCGGGCTTTATACCTATCCGGTGCTGCAGGCCGCCGACGTGCTGCTGTACAAGGCAACCCATGTGCCGGTGGGCGATGACCAGAAGCAGCATCTGGAACTGGCGCGCGACATTGCAGCCAAGTTCAACACGGACTTCGGGGTGGAGCTGTTTCCGCTGCCCGAGCCGACCATCGCGCCTTCCAGCCCGCGCGTGCGATCCTTGCGGGATGGCGCGGCGAAGATGTCGAAATCGGACCCTTCGGACCAGAGCCGGATCAACCTGACCGACAGCGCCGACGAAATCCGCAACAAGCTGAAACGGGCGAAGACCGACCCGGAACCGCTGCCTTGCGAGGCGAAGGGGCTGGAAGGCCGGCCGGAAGCAAGAAACCTGGTGGAGATCTATGCGACACTTTCGGGCGAGGGCGTGGATGCCGTTCTGGGCCGCTTTGGCGGGCAGGGATTCGGTGCGTTCAAACCGGCGCTGGCGGACCTTCTTGTTGCCCACCTGGCGCCGCTGAACCAGCGTTTCCGGGATCTGCTGGCGGCGCCCGACGAGATCGACCGGGCGCTGGCTGAAGGCGCGCGGCAGGCGCGCGCCGTTGCTGCCGGGACGCTGCGCGAAGTCCGGGAAGCTGTCGGATTCCTGGGCTGATGCTTCCGGGGCTAAAGGTCGGCCATGCCCATTGCCCGGTCGCGATGACCGGGGTGACCGTTCTGGTGCCCGACGCACCCGTCGTGATGGGGGTCGACGTGCGCGGCGGCGGGCCGGGCACGCGGGAAACCGACGCGCTGGAGCCTTCGACGCTGGTCGAGCGTGTGCACGGACTGGTGCTGGCCGGCGGCAGCGTGTTCGGCCTGGCGGCGGCCGATGCCCTGGCGCTGGAGCTGGCGCGCCGGGGCCGCGGCCTTGCCATCGGTTCCGGCGATGACGCGCTTGCAGTTCCCGTGGTGCCCGCAGCGATCCTGTTCGATCTGGCAAACGGCGGAGACAAGCGTTGGGCGCGCGCGGGTGGCGGCGATCCGCCCTATGCCCGGTTGGCGCGGGAGGCTTTCGGCGCTGCGGGCGATATCGCCGGAGAAGGGCGGCTGGGCGCCGGATTCGGAGCGCGCGCGGGCAGCCGGGCAGGCGGGATCGGTGTTGCATCGGCTGCGCTGGACGCAGGCGGAACGGTTTGGGTGCTGATGGCGGTGAACAGCTTTGGCGAAGTGCTGGACGGCGAGCCCCCGAGCCAGGGGCCCGTGCCGATGCCCAAGCGACCGGGCGTCTTGCCGATGTCGGCGGCCAGCACCTGCATAGGCGCGATCATGACCGATGTGCCGCTGACGCGCCCGGCTGCAAGGCGTCTGGCGATGATGGGCCATGACGGGCTGGCGCGCTGCGTTCGCCCCATTCATACGCCGTTCGACGGAGATGTCCTTTTCGCGATGAGCCTTTCGCCCGAAACGCCGGCCGGGGTCGCCCCGCTGCTGATGGCGGAACTGGGCACCCTGGCTGCCGATTGCGTGGTTCGGGCGGTTCGCCGTGCAGTGGCGCTGGCGGCGGCCTGAATCCGCATCCGGCCTGCGGGCGAACTGCCGGCCTTGCAAAACGGCTGCTGCTGCGTGCAGGGAGCGCTACATGAAGGAGAGACACGAGTGACGGTTCGGACTATTCATCATGTTGTTGCCGGCGCCACTGCCGGCGCCACTGCGGGCGCCACTGCGGGCGCTACTGCGGGCGCCACTGCCGGCTCCGTGCGGTTTGGCGATGTTTTCAACCCGAGCCTTGGCACCGTGCAGGCGCGCGTGCCGTTGGGGGATGCGACGGTTCTGGAGCTGGCGGTGGCGGCGGCCCTGAAGGCGCAGCCCGGCTGGGCTGCGACCAATCCGCAGCGGCGCGCACGCGTGATGTTCAGTTTCAAGGCGCTGGTCGAACAGAATATGGACGCGCTGGCGCACCTGCTTTCGTCGGAGCATGGCAAGGTTCTGGCGGATGCGCGCGGGGACATCCAGCGCGGCCTGGATGTCATCGAGTTCGCCTGCGGAGTGCCGCACCTGCTGAAGGGCGAGCATACGCAAGGGGCCGGGCCGGGGATCGACGTTTACTCGATGCGCGTGCCGCTGGGGATCGGCGCGGGCATCACGCCGTTCAATTTTCCCGCCATGATTCCGATGTGGATGTTCGGGGTGGCGCTGGCGTGTGGCAACGCCTTTATCCTGAAGCCGTCCGAGCGCGATCCGAGCGTGCCGGTGCGGCTGGCCGAGCTGATGCTGGAAGCGGGCGCGCCCGAGGGCATATTGCAGGTGGTGCATGGCGACAAGGAGATGGTCGACGCAATCCTTGATCACCCCGCGATTGCCGCGATCAGCTTTGTGGGATCCTCCGACATCGCGCAGTATGTCTATGCCCGCGGGACAGCGAACGCCAAGCGCGTGCAGGCGATGGGCGGCGCCAAGAACCATGGCATCGTGATGCCCGACGCCGATCTCGACCAGGTGGTGAATGATCTTGCCGGAGCGGCCTTCGGGAGCGCGGGAGAACGCTGCATGGCCTTGCCTGTGGTGGTGCCTGTGGGCGAGAAGACGGCGCTGGCATTGCGCGAGAAGCTGATTCCAGCGGTGGCCGCCTTGCGCGTCGGCGTGTCGACCGACCCGGACGCCGATTACGGCCCCGTTGTGAACGCCGCGCACAGGGCGCGCGTGGAAGGCTGGATCCAGACCGGGGTGGACGAGGGCGCCGAACTGGTCGTCGATGGCCGGGGGTTCAGGCTGCAAGGCCATGAAGAGGGGTTCTTCATCGGGCCGAGCCTGTTCGATCATGTGAAGCCGACGATGCAGTCCTATCGCGAGGAGATTTTCGGGCCGGTGCTGCAGATCGTGCGCGCCGGGACGTTCGAGGAGGCGCTGCGACTGCCGGGCGAGCATCAATATGGCAACGGCGTCGCGATCTTCACGCGCAACGGCCATGCCGCGCGGGAGTTTGCAGCGCGGGTCAATGCGGGAATGGTGGGCATCAACGTGCCCATTCCCGTGCCTGTCGCCTATCACAGCTTCGGCGGCTGGAAGCGCAGCGCGTTCGGCGACCACAACCAGCACGGCCCCGAAGGCGTGCGTTTCTGGACGAAGGTGAAGACGATAACCCAGCGCTGGCCGGATGGCGCAGCCGACGGTATCGCCGCAAATGCCTTCGTCATTCCGACAATGGGGTAGATGGCATGAGCTACGAAACATTGCTGGTCGAGACGAACGGCGCGGTGACGCTGGTGCGGCTGAACCGACCGCAGGCGCTGAATGCGCTCAACGGACAGGTGCTGACCGAACTGATTGCGGCATTTGCGGCTTTCGACGCCGACGGCGGCCAGCGCTGCGCGGTGCTGACGGGGAGCGAGAAGGCGTTTGCCGCAGGCGCCGACATCAAGGAGATGGCGCCGCAAACGGTTGCGGACATGTTCGGCGGCAACCATTTCGCGGGTTATGAAAGCCTGACGAGGACGAGAAAGCCGGTGATCGCCGCAGTTTCCGGCTTTGCCCTGGGCGGCGGGTGCGAGCTTGCCATGATGTGCGACCTCATCATCGCAGCCGACAGCGCGAAGTTTGGTCAGCCCGAGATCAGGCTTGGCGTGACGCCGGGCATGGGCGGATCGCAACGGATGGCGCGCGCCATCGGCAAGGCCAAGACAATGGAAATGTGCCTGACGGGGCGGATGATGGGGGCCGAGGAAGCCGAACGTTCCGGGCTGGTCGCCAGGGTGGTGCCCGCCGCCGACCTGATCGCAGAAGCGATGAAGACAGCCGAGGCGATAGCCGCCATGCCGCCCCTGGCCGCGCTGGCGGTAAAAGAGCAGGTGAACGCGGCGTTCGAGACGACGCTGGCGCAAGGCGTGCTGTTCGAACGGCGGCTGTTCCATTCGCTGTTCGGCACGCAGGACCAGAAAGAGGGCATGGCCGCCTTTATCGAGAAGCGGCCTGGAAACTGGACCGGCAGATGAACCTGAGCGTCGCCTTCATCGGCCTTGGCAACATGGGTGGCGGCATGGCCGCCAACCTTGCCGCCAGGGGATGTTTCGTCCGCGCCTACGATCTTTCGGCTGAAGCTCTGGAAAAGGCGCGGGTTGCCGGCTGCGCGGCGGCGGGTTCTGCCGGGCAGGCGGTTTCCGGTGCCGATGTGGTGGTCACCATGCTGCCCGCCGGCCGGCATGTGGCGGCTGTCTATCGCGACACGCTGTTTTCCGCTGCCGCCCCCGGAACGCTGCTGATCGATTGTTCGACTGTCGACGTCGGCACCGCAAGAAGCCTTGCAGCCGAAGCAGCAGAGCATGGGCTGGTTGCAGTGGATGCGCCGGTGTCGGGCGGAATCGCTGCCGCCAATGCCGGGACGCTGACATTCATGGTGGGCGGCAGCGACGAGGGCTATGCGCGGGCAAAACCTGTTCTGGAGGCAATGGGCAGGGCGGTGATCCGCGCCGGTGCGAACGGTGCCGGCCAGACCGCCAAGATCTGCAACAACATGCTTCTGGGCGCATCCATGGTGGCAACGGCCGAGGCCTTCCTGCTGGCGCAGAAGCTCGGTCTCGATCCGCAGCGCTTCTACGATATCGCCTCGGTTTCCTCGGGCCAGAACTGGTCGATGACGAGCTATTGCCCGCTGCCCGGCGTGGGGCCGGAAAGCCCGGCCGACAGGGATTATCAGGGTGGGTTCGCGGTCGCTCTGATGCTGAAGGATCTGCGGCTGGCGGCCGAGGCCGCCGAAATTGCCCATGCGCAGACGCCGATGGGGGCAAGGGCGCGCGAGATATACGAGGCCTTTGCCGAAGCGGGGCATGGCGGGCTGGATTTTTCGGCGATCATCAGGGCGCTGGACCCGAAGTAGCCGGGAAGTAGCCGGGTCGTCGACCATTCGCCGTCGTTGGTTCAGGCCCCGCCTGTTTCGGGGCCGATGGCAGAGCAGGTGCAGGGATGGTGTCCACGGCTTTTGGTGATGATCTGCGCAGGCTCCATCGTGCGCCCGAGCCCGAGGTTCTTGGGCTGCTGATGGCCGATGCGGCCCTGGCGCCAGCGGAGCGCGCGGCGGTGCTGGCGCACGCATCTGGCCTGCTTGGCGAACTCAGGGCCGCCGAGATGGACGGCTGGGTCAACCGCTTTCTCCAGCAATATCGGCTGAACAGCGCGGAAGGAAAGGCGCTGCTGAGCCTTGCCGAAGCCTTTCTGCGGGTGCCCGACAGCGAGACGGCGGATCTTCTGATCCGCGACAAGCTGGGGGAGGCCGAGTGGGACCGCTTTGCCGGCCAGTCGGATTCAGCGCTTGTCAATTCGGCGACATGGGGCCTCGTCATCACCAGGGCTCTGGTCAAGGAGAATGGCGGCGTGCTGAAGCGCCTGGTGACGCGGGCGGGCGAGCCCTTCGTGCGCACGGCTGTGGGCGCGGCCATGAAACTGATGGCGCAGATCTTCGTTATGGGGCGCACCATCGACGAGGCGCTCAAGCGGGCAGATGAAAAGGATTACAGGATATTTCCGGCAAGCTTCGACATGCTCGGAGAGGCGGCCCGGACAAAGGCCGATGCCGCGCGCTATGCCCGTTCCTATGCCGATGCGCTGGAAGCGGTGGGCCAGCAGGGCAACCCGCGGATGCACAGCATTTCAGTGAAGCTGTCCGCGCTGCATCCGCGCTATGAAACGGCGCAGGCGGCGACTTGCGTTCCCGCGCTGAGGGACATCATCGCAGGGCTTGCAAGGCGGGCGGCGTCGCTGAATGTCGGGCTGACGATCGATGCCGAGGAGCAGGACCGGCTCCTGATGTCTCTGGATATCATTTCCGCGGTCGCCCGGCTTCCGGGGCTGAAGGGGTGGGACGGGTTGGGAATGGCGGTTCAGGCCTATGGCAAACGCGCGCGGCCGCTGGTGGACTGGGCGGAGGCGCTGGGCGCGGAAACCGGGCAGCGGATTCAGGTTCGCCTGGTGAAGGGCGCATATTGGGACAGCGAGATAAAGCGCGCACAGGAAGACGGGCTTTCCGGCTATCCGCTGTTCACCCGCAAGGCTGCGACCGATGTTTCCTACCTTGCCTGTGCAAAGGCGATGCTGGACGCGCCGCACATCCATCCGGCCTTCGCCAGCCACAATGCGCTGACGGTAGCCACCATCGCCCGGTGGGCGGGCGATCGCCGCGACTTCGAGTTCCAGCGCCTGCACGGAATGGGCGCCGGCCTTTACGAGCGGATGGTTCGGGACGAGGGGCATTGCTGCCGGCTGTATGCGCCGGTCGGCGGCCATCGGGACCTGCTGGCCTATCTGGTGCGTCGGCTTCTGGAAAATGGCGCCAACTCGAGCTTCGTGCATCAGCTGGCCGACACCAGCATTACAGAAGCCGAGCTTCTGGCGGATCCGGCGGAGAAGATCGCGGCAGTCGGCGCCGCTCCGCACCAGTCGATCCCGCTGCCGGCCGGGATTTTTCCGGGGCGGACCAATTCGGCCGGCGTCGACCTTGTTGATGCGGATGTGCTGGACGCGGTGGAGGCCGCCGTCCGCGCGGCGCTGCAAGGGCCGCACCATGCCGCTCCGCTGATCGGCGGCCGTGCGGTCGAAGGGGTTTCGCGCCCGGTGATGAACCCGGCGCGGCCCGATCATGTGGTGGGGCATGTTGTCGAAGCGACAGATGTTCATGTGGCCCGGGCGCTGGAGATTGCCGATGCCGCAGCGGCGGGGTGGGCGGCAACGCCGGTGGAAGCGCGCGCGGCCGCGCTGGAACGGCTGGCGGATCGGCTGGAGGCCGACCGGGACAACCTGCTGGCGCTGTTGCAGGCAGAGGCCGGAAAGACGCCGGGCGATGCCGTCGCCGAATTGCGGGAGGCGGTCGATTTCTGCCGCTATTATGCGCTGGAGGCGCGGCGGCACTTTGCGCCGGTCCAGCTTCCCGGGCCGACCGGGGAAGCAAACAGCCTGGTACTTGCGGGCCGCGGAGTTTTCCTGACGATTGCGCCCTGGAACTTCCCGCTGGCGATTTTCCTCGGACAGACGGTGGCGGCGCTGGTGTGCGGCAATGCCGTGCTCGCGAAGCCCGCGCCGCAGACACCGCTGATCGCCATGCGCGCGGTTCGCCATGCGCATGCTGCGGGCATATCAGCCGATGTGCTTCAGCTCCTGCCTGGCGGCGGATCCGTGGGCGCGGCGCTGGCGGCCGACCGGCGCGTTGCGGGCGTGGCCTTCACCGGCTCTGTGCGAACGGCAAGGGCGATCGCAAGGAGCCTTGCGCACGACGACAACCGGCCGATCGTTCCGCTGATTGCCGAGACCGGCGGCCTGAATGCGATGATAGTCGATTCGACGGCGCTTCCCGAACAGGTGGTCGCCGATGTGATCACCTCGGCCTTCCGATCCGCCGGGCAGCGCTGTTCGGCCTTGCGGCTGCTGCTGTTGCAGGAGGAAGTCGCCGCACCGATCCTGGAGATGCTGGCGGGCGCCATGGGATCGCTCGTGGTGGGCGACCCGCTGGAGCGGGCGACCGATATCGGGCCGGTGATCGACGAAGCGGCCCATGTGCGGCTGATGGCCCATATCGCCCGCCACCCGGCCCGCATATTGCACCGGTGCGCAGCGCCAGCATCGGGGTGGTTCGTGCCGCCGACCATCATCCGCCTCGATTCGCCCGAAGATCTGACCGAGGAATGGTTCGGGCCCATCCTTCATGTGGCGACCTGGCGGGCCGGAGAGTTGGATGCGCTGCTGGGGCGGATCAACGCCACGGGCCATGGCCTGACAATGGGCCTGCACAGCCGGATCGCGGCCACGGCCGAGGCGGTCAGGCGCCAGGCGAAGGTGGGCAATCTTTATGTGAACCGTGCGATGATCGGCGCCGTGGTCGGCGCGCAGCCCTTCGGCGGAGAGGGGCTCAGCGGCACCGGGCCCAAGGCCGGCGGTCCGCATTATCTGCCGCGCTTTGCGGTCGAGCGTGTCGTCAGCATCGACACCACCAGTTCGGGCGGCAACGCCAGCCTGCTGTCGATCGGGGATTGATGTCGAGAACGGGCTGTCGTCGATACCGGATTCGGCCCGGGACAGTGTCCGGGCGGAGCCTCGGGTCGTGAAATGCTGAAAAAGGTGTCAGCCGACATTCTGATACTGTTTGCCGGCCGACTTGGCGGCCTTGTCACGAATCTGCTTTTCCTGCCGCTTTACGACATGGCGCTTGGCCCGGTCGTGTTTGGCGCGGTTTCCATCGTTCTGGCGGTGCAGGCCTTCTTCCTGATGTTCGACTTCGGGTTGGCAACGCTCCTTGGGGCTGACCTTGCGTCGGCCGGCAAGGACAGGATCGCGCGCCAGCGCTGTGCGGGAATCTGGCATATGTCCAGGAACGCCGTCGGCGTTGCATCGCTGGCGGCAGGCCTGGCGGCGATGACGGTCGCTGGCGCAATCGACACCGGTGGCGGTGTGATGCGGCCCTCCGATTATCTGCTGGCGGCCCTGTTCTTGGCCGGGATGATCTTGATCAACGCCGGCCAGGCCGCCTTGATTGCCGATGGCCGGATCAGGCTTGCGAGCGGCCTTCAGGTCGGTGGCGCCATCATTCGCAGTGTTGCGGCCCTGCTGGCAATTCATCTTCTGGATCCGGGCCTGCAAAGCTTTCTGCTGGGCCAGCTTGTCATTGTTGCAATGCATGTCCTGCTGCTGGATGCAGTCCTTCGACGAATTCTTGGTCGGCCGCTATCCCATTCCGCAGAGGATGGCGGTTTTTTCGGCCTGTGGCGCCGAGTTCGGATGTTGATGGCTTACGGCCTTGCCGGAGCGCTGGTAATGCAGATCGACAAGCCGCTGGTGGCACATTTCTTTTCACTTGAGCTGGCAGGTCGATGGTTTCTGGTTGTCACCTATTCGCTGACCCCGATTGCATTGCTGGCAGGTCCGCTGCATCAGTATTTCTGGCCGCGGGTAGTGCAGGCAAAGGATAATCCGTCAGTTCTTCTGGAGATATCGAGGCATTTTCAGGTTGCGACGGTACTTGCAGTTACCGCCCCGTGCATGTTTCTTGCATGGATGGCACCCGAGATCGTTTCCCTGTGGCTCGGCCACGCGCCGGATTCCGACCTCGTTGCTTCTTTGGCGGCTCCGCTGGTGCTTGCGGCCGGCTTCGGCGCCATGGGTTATCTGCCCACGGCATTCCTGATCGGAACCGGACGAAGACGATTTGCCGCAATATTATCCTGGTTTATGCTGCTTCTGGTGACCGCAGGGCTGGCAGTTGCAGGATATGCCGGCTCGATTCACGGTTTCCTGCTGGTATACTGCCTGTTTCATGTAGTAGGTTGCCTTGTCCAGTGGTTCTGGATGCTAAGGCACAGTAATCGGCGAGCATGGCATCCCCTGTTGATCGGGAGCTGGCTGCTGCCCCTGTTGCTGATTCTGTTTCCCTACTCGATGTTGATGCTTGTCATCGCCCAGGCAGATCTCGGGCTGCTGGCCCGGTTGTCGGCAGGAATTGTGGCAGGAGCCGCCGTTACCGCCGTGATTGGCTGGTGGCTGTGGGCCGGCTATGCGAAATCCGTTGATGCCGACTAGTTGTTTAGAGCGAGTCTCGATCTGACTGCATCAGATCGGCCGCTCCATCTTCTTGTTTTTCCGCATGGTTTTCCGATGCCGGTGATTCCACCAGATCGGAACATGCTCTAGTCCCAGGGTGGAAGCGAGGCGATGCTCCACACCCCGACGGTCCGGCCATCGACCAGCCCGTCATCGGCAAGTCGCTGCAATGGCTCGGGGAAGCCGAACGGGGCGGCGGCGAGGTTCAGGATCCGAAAGTCGCCCGACTCGATGTCGGCATTGAAGCGGGTGACGCTGTCGGTGGTCGCGAGCAGCCAGCCGGCGCCCGAGCGGCAGACGTTGCGGAGCAGCGCCCGCGCATCCGCGAACGACAGGTGGAACAGCACCTCGCGGCAGAGCACTATGTCGGCGGCCGGCAGCGGGTCCTCGACCGCGTTCAGCAGCAGGAAGCGGCGATCTTCCCGGCCGAACCGCTCCGCGTTTTGCGCCACGACATGCGGCACGATATCGACGCCGGTGTAGGCACAACCGAGTTCGACGTCCTTCATCCAGCCGAAGTCGCCGCAGCCGACATCGAGAAAATGTCCGGCGCCGAGGTCGCGCACGAGCGCCGGCAGGCGGGCGCCGAGGCGGCGGGCGATGTCGGGGTGGGAACCGGCCCCAGAGAGCGGATCGGTCGGGGCGGTCTTCCAGATGCCTGCATCGTAGATGTGCGTGAAGCGGTCCTGCAGCGTCTCTCCGACACCTCGCCTGACGGTGCCATGGCGAAGGACCCTGAGGGGTTCCAGCACCCCGAGCCGGTGCAGGCAGTGCCGGGCCGTCTCGCGCAAGGTGGTGCGTAGTGCCATGTCTTCTCTCTCCAGGGTCGCCCTTTCCCGGACAGGCGGACGTTGTCAACGCTACCGAACATGCCGGCCTTCGCGCGGCCGATCGTGCCGCGCCGGCGGGCAAGGTACATGCCGCGCGCGTGCGCGTCCAGCAGGCCGACGAACCCGCCCGCTTGCCGCGCATCGATCGAAGGCTTTGGCCAAAGCTTGTTCCGTGTCTGGTGGAATCACCGGCATCGGAACACCATGCGGAAAAACAAGAAAATGGAGCGGCCGATCTGATGCAGTCAGAACGAGACCCGCCCTTGTCCAGGGCTACTCGCGCACAGGTCTCGGGAGTGCCCGGCTATGCCAGGCAGATCGCCGATGTTTCCGGCTTGCCCGCGTTATGGCCAGGATTGCCATGCATTACGGGATCGGGGCGGAAGCCGAGGTCGGGCAGGACAGGCTCCGCACCCGTTCGTCCGGGCCGGGGCATCAGCCGCTCGCGATAGCGATCGAGGAAGTAGGAGATCGTCTCGACCCGGATCCGGATCGAGCCGTCGGGCTTGTTCTCGTCGATGTCCTTGAAACTGAAATAGGGCGTTCCGGAGCGTTCGATGATTTCCTCGATGACGGTATAGACCGGCGCATCATGGCCGCACTTGAAGCTGGAAAGTTCCAGCGCCACCAAATTGGGATGCCGCGCGGTGTATTTCGCCGCCCATAATTTGCGCGAGGTGTTCTCCGAATAGCTGTTCTTCCAGACATCGCCGACCGAAAGCGCCGACGGCATCAGCCCGGCGCGCACCTCGTCGCCGAACAGCTGTTCCAGAATGTCGGGATCGCGCGGCAGGATATCCTGCCAGAACACCGGGTAGCCGCGCTTCTGGAACTGCTCCACTATCTCGTGGTTGACGCCGGGGTCATTGTGGTAGGGCCGCGCCAGCACCACGATGCCGATCCGGTTCTCGCGCGTCAGCATGTCCAGTGTGGCACGGGCTTCGCGGCGCAACCCGGCTTCATGCTCCTCCATCGCCTGCAGGCCCGCACGCACCGCGCGCAGCGATTCCGCATAGCCAAGGCCAAGCTCGTCCTTCCAGTCCTCTTCCATCTGCCGCGCGCAAAGCTCGGGCTCGCCGAGATTGAGGAAGGTTTTCTTGAAGATGATGCCGTTCTGGGAAAACAGATCCCCCTCCTTGATGAAGGCGGCATGGGTTGCCTCGGCGGTGGCAACCACGGTCGGACAGGCAAGCGAGGCCTGAACATCGTCCAGATAGGTCGGAACCGAATCGACCATGGGAAAGAAGATATGCGTCAGCGGCTTCCTCTTGTGCTGGCGGGTCAGCAGATCATGCACATGCGGGATGCCCAGCTTGCTGGGAAAGCACGGGTCGATGCTGCCGCGTTTGGCGCCGCGCTTGTAGAGTTCGGAGTCGGTATGGTCCGAGAATATGATGTTTCGCGCCGGCACGCCCAGCGCGGCAAAATAGGCGATGAAGAACGGGGCCTGGGAATATATCCCCAGCACCCGCGGCAAGCCGATGCGCAGGGACGCCCTGCGCGCCATCAGCGCAGCACGGGTCTGGCTGCCCGGGGGCATCATGCCCCATTTGCGCCCGGGCGGCTGGTCGGCGGCATTCTCCACCTTTGGCGCGCGGAAGGCCGACCGCGCGGCGATGGCGAGGAAGTTCGGGTTCTGATCCGCGGTTTCGTCGAGGCCGGCCTTGATCTGGCGCATCGAGCCGATGTCCTCGACCGTGCCCTTCTCGCAAGAAGCGATGATCAGCCGCCGGTGGCCAGGCTGCAGCCGCACCTTGGATGCGGCCGCAGCGACGGGCAGATCCGCCGGCACGCCGGCCGGCATGCCGGCCTGCACGTCGATGAAGCTGCGCAGGCAGCTGTTCTTGCAATAATCGCAGCGCGTGTCTTCGTTGCGCGTCGTGTGGTAGCTGATCGCCGCCACCTGCTCCACACCGATGAAACGGGTCTGCTGGCCGTTCTCGGCCCACAGCCGGTGCGCCTCGAGCGCGCAGCCGATGGCACCGGATTCGCCGCAATGGCGATGCACGGTGATTTCGGGCTCGGCGGCGCTGTCGTGGAACCGCGAGCGGATGAAATCCACCTGCGCCTTGACGGCGGCCAGATTGTGCTGGGTGCCGCCCTGAAGCACAAACCGCCGCCCCAGGCTGGCGAGGTTGGGAATCTGGGCAACGTAGAGCCAGATATTCTTGGGCAGAACGGCGGCAAGGCCGGCCATGATCTCGTGCGGGGCCCATCCGCGGCGCTGGAAATCGACAATGTCGGACTGCATGAACACCGCGCAGCCATAGCCGAACTCGGGCATCGCATCGGCGGAGAAGGCGAGGTCGGCATAGTCGCGGATATCATGGCCGAAGCCCTGTGCGGTGGATTGCAGGAAATAGCCGTTGCCCGCCGAGCATTGGGTGTTGAGCTTGAAATCCTTGACCCGCCCGTCCTTCAGCACGATCAGCTTGATATCCTGGCCGCCGACATCGACGATCACGTCGGTATCGGGATAGGAATGCAGGCAGGCCTGGGTGTGGGCGACGGTTTCCACCAGCGCCACATCCGCCCTCAGCACGTCCATCAGCACGTCCTTGGCATAGCCGGTGGTGCCGACGCCCAGCACCTCGAGCTGCGCGCCCTGGTCGGAGATCTGCCGGGCCAGCTCGGCGATGATCTCCTTGGTATCTTCGATCGGGTTGCCCTTCGAAAGCTGATAGGCCTTGGCCAGAACGCGGCGGTCGCGGTCCAGCAGGACGCCCTTGGTCGACGTCGATCCGCCATCGAGCCCGAGGAATGCCTCGACCTTCGCGCCGGGGCGCAGGGCCGGGGGTTGCCAGGGCTCCGGCCGGTAGCGCTCCCTGAACGCGGCCAGATCTTCGGGGCTGCGCACCAGGCCGGGCATGCCGCCGCTGCGACCGCCATCGGCCGGGCCGCGGTCCACAACCGCGCGCAACGCTTCCGGGCCAAGATAGCGGCCCATATCGGCATCGTCCTCCAGTTCGGCCCGGCCATATTCGATGGCCCCGCTGGCGGCGAAATACTGGGCATTGTCAGGGGTGATGATATGGTCGGCTGCCGATTTCGATGGGTCTGGCAGCGCCACGCCGCGTTCGTTCCAGATCAGCGGCAGATTGTGTCGCCAGCAATCGCGCAAGCCCCGGATGAAGGTGTTCGGCCCGCCGAGCAGCAGCACGGTCGGACGCAGGGTGTGCCCGCGCGTCAGCACCGAAAGGTTCTGCTGGACGATCGATTCGAACAACGACGCCATCAGCTGATCGGCGGGCACGCCGAGCTTCTGCAGCGAATTGATGTCGGTTTCGGCAAAGACGCCGCATTTCCCGGCGACCGGGTGCAAGGCGATGCCGTCATAGCCCATGTCGCAAAGCTGCTCCGGCGGAATGTTCAGCTTGGCCGCGATCTTGTCGATCACCGCCCCGGTGCCGCCGGCGCACTTGTCGTTCATCGACGGGATCTTTTTCCGGGAGCCGTCTTCAAGCTGCTTGTAGACGATGATCTTGGCGTCCTGCCCGCCCAGTTCGATCACGCTCTGCACTTCCGGGAAGAACCGCTCGACGGCAAGCGAGACGGCGTTGACCTCCTGCACGAACTTGCCGCCAACGAGCGGAGCCAGCGCCCCTCCGCCCGAACCGGTGACGAACAGCCGGAACGCGGCTGCCGGAATGTCGGGAAAGGCCGCCGCGATGGCATCCAGAAACTGCAGGGTCTTTTCGGCCTGGCGGCTGCCGTGGCGCTGATAGTCCTGCCACAAGATGGTGTCGCCAGCCGGATCGGTCACCACCGCCTTGATCGTGGTCGACCCGATATCAAGACCGATCAGCAGCCGTGCCGGGCTGGCGCCCGCCACGATCGACGGTGCGGTGACAGGCACCGGCATGGGAACGGCCGAAAAATCCGGCACCGCTATGGTTCCGCAGCTGCCTGTCAGGCTGCTGCAACTGCCGCAGTTTCCGCCCGGATTGTCGCCGCCCGGATCGCCCGCGCCCGTCGAATTACTAGGCTGACATCCCATGCTGACCCCCTCTGGTTGCGTTGTTGCGTCTCGACCAAAGGCGGTCCTTATCCATCAGCCGACCGACATGCAGCACGAACCGGGCCGCCCGGCCGGTTACACCGGGGGCCTCGGGCACATGCTGCAACGGGCGCTGCAGCTCCGGGTGGGCCGCGACATAGGCGCGGATGTCGTCGAGCGCATGGCCCGAGCGTTCCAGCGCTGCGCGGAACTCGGCCTTGCACCGCGCCTTTGCCTCTCCCAGCACCATCTGCACCCGGGAATAGGCGTTGACATCGCCTTCGCCCGAGGTCTCGACCGGCAGGAATATCATGTCGGGGTAGTGCGCCAGCACGGCTGCCTGCGCACCATCGGACTGGGTCGATGGCATGCAGCCGAACGGTTTCAGCGACAACACCAGATGCGCCAGATCGCGGTTGCCGTAATAGATGTTCTTGGCGACCTCGAGATGGCCTTCGCCGCCCCGGCAGCGGCTGTTGTAGAAGGGGTGGCCCACGCGCTGCAGTTCAGGCTGGTCGGCAAGCCGGTGCGCCGTTCCACCCAGCGCCTTGCGGCGGCTTTCATACATGGCGGCCACCAGTTTCTGACTGACAGCAACAAGGCTGCGCCGCGCGGCGCGGTTCAGCGCGGCGCGGGCCCGCTGCCAGAGATTGCCGCGACCCACGGCCCCGCCCAGCCCGCGCCGGTCGGCGGCGGCCAGCTTCGCATGGTGGAAGCAATATTCGACCCAGGTCGCGACCGGCTCGACCAGCACTTCGGCGCCTTCCTGTTCGAGAAAGCCGAACATGTGGAAATTGCCGTCGCCCTCGGTGGTCTGGGCCCAGAATTCACCGGTGATCTTGGCCACCGGTTTTGGGCGCAGGAAATCGACATCGACCGATGCATCGATTATCTGTCGGCACCGGCGCAGCGCGTCCCGGTAGCGCCGACCGCGCCACTCGCGAAGCACACCGATATGGCCATGCGGCACCCCGGCCCGCGCCAGCAATGCTGCAAATCCCGAGCCCTGCCCGGCGGTGTCGCCGGCCTCGCGCACGGCGACCCGGCAGATCGCCAGGCACTTCGCCAGCGCCCGGTCCGTCGCGCCGGGTTCGGTTTCGTAGGGGCGGATCTGGAAGGCGAGTTCGTTGAGCAGATCGCCAATGAACGCCGCATTGGTCATCGTCGCCAGAAAATGCGGATGGATCTGCAAGCCGGCCTCGGCGTCCACATCGGGCAACCCGCTCGCCTGGTTGAGGATCAGCACGCGGAAACCATCGAAACCGGCATTGCGCAGCGCCAGCCGATACTCGGCCTCGTACATTCCAAAGCGGCACGGCCCGCAGGAGCCTACTGTGACAAAGACGAAATCCGACAATATCCGCTCGGTCGGCATTCCGCCGCCGTCGCGCAGCGCCTTCAGGTGATTGACCAGCGCGCCGACGGTGAAATAGGTGGGATTGCACTGGCCGTTGTTGCCATATTCCTTGCCGGACTGAAAATCGGCCTTGGTCGGAACCGCAATACGCGCCGCCTTGTGGCCGAACGCCTCGAGCGCGGCTGCTATGAGCTCGTCCTGACGGATCGTCAGGCCGCCCAGCAGCACGGTGGCATGACCACGCTCGTTGCGGGTGAACTGCCGCTCGACCGGGCGACGGAAATGAATATCGGGCAGCCCCCGCGCGGCGGATCCGGGCATCGGCTCGCGGCCGACAGGCGCCTTGCCCAGCGGGTGGGCCGGGGCGGCTTCAGGGTATGCATCAACGCTGGTCAAGTCGCCCATCCTTCCCTCAGCAATTTTCATGTTCGACAGCAAAGGTGATTGGTAGTGACGCACCCGCAAGGGGGATGCATTGACCTGAATCAATCCCGTCCTGAGCTGTTCTCGATCTGATATCACGTCCTGGTGACGGGAACCGGTCACCGGAGCGCTGCGAACCGAAGGTCAGCCTCCGGCTGAACCGCGACCGCGCTCCGGCCGTCTTGTTCATCATGATCCGGAATGTCAGCCCAGCACAGCCCTCACCCGGGCCTTCAGGTCGGCTTCCGGCCGGGCGCCGAAATGCTCGATCACTTCTGCAGCCGCGATGGTGCCCATGATCGCGCAATCCTTCAGCGAACGGCCCTGCGTATAGCCCGACAGGAAGCCCGCGGCGAACAGGTCGCCCGCGCCGGTCGTATCGAGCACGCGGGCAGCCGGCATGGCCGGCACATCCTCCCGCCCCTGACCATTGACCACGACGGCACCCTTTGCGGAGCGCGTCACGATGGCGAGCGGGATGCGGGCGCCAAGGCCTTCGATCGCGGTTTCGATGCTGTCGGTCTGGAACAGGCTCTTTGCCTCATTCTCGTTCGCGAACAGGATGTCGACGGCACCGGCATTCATCATGTCGAGGAACTCGGCGCGATGCCCCTCCACGCAGAACACGTCCGACAGGGTCATCGCCACCTTGCGCCCGGATGCCCTGGCTATGGCCTTGGCCTTGCGGATGGCGCGGATCGGGGCGGGCGGATCCCACAGATAGCCTTCGAAATAGATGACCCTGGCGGCCTTCACCATGGCTTCGTCGACATCGGCCTCGTCCACTTCCTGACAGGAGCCAAGGAAGGTGTTCATGGTGCGCTGAGCATCGGGTGTCACGATGATGAGGCACTGGCCGGTGGGCGGGCCGCCCGCTGCGGCGGGCGTCCGGTAATCGACGCCGGCAGCGAGGATGTCGTGCGCGAACACCTTGCCGAGCTGGTCGTCGGAAACCCTGCCCACAAAGGCGGCCTTGCCGCCCAGCGCGGCGATTCCGGCCGTGGTGTTGGCCGCCGACCCGCCGGAAATTTCCCGCCCGGGACCCATGCAGCCATAAAGCCGCACAGCCTCCTCGGCAGAGATCAGGCGCATCGAGCCCTTGGCGATCTTCTGCTCTTCCAGGAAGCTGTCCTCATGGGTGGCGATCACGTCGACAATGGCGTTGCCGATTGCCAGAACATCATAATGGGCGGCCAAGCGAAGCTCCGTGCAGGTGGGGCGATGCTGCGGCGCTAGCATTGGCGCTGGCGACTGGCTAGAGCAGGGCCGATGCCTGCCACCCCGACAATCCGCGCCGGCCCGGATGCCGGGAACCGGAGCGCGTATGCTGTCGTTCCTGCCCTGCTGGCGCTGGCGATGCTTGCGGGCTGCGCTGCACGACCGCCGCTGGAACCGCCGCCTCCACTGTCGCCGCCTGTGCCGCCGGGAATGGAGCGGCTGATCGGCCAGCCCGCGGAAACCGCGCTGCAACTTCTGGGGCCCGTGCGGCTGGACCGGCGCGAGGGGCCTGCGCGGCAGTTGCAGTTCGCGGGCGCATGCATCCTGGACATCTTCTATTTTTCCCGCGACGGGCAGACCCCGGTCGCGACCCATGCCGAGGCACGGCTGCCGAGCGGAGCCGCATCCCCGCCCGGAGACTGTTTGCGGGCACTGACAAGAGACAGGCCCCAACGCCGGTGACATGCAGTCCGGGCATCGTTTCCAAGCGGCGGCGGGACGGCGCGCTGCGCGCATTCAGCCATGACGGTAGCCCGCAGCGCGGGTGGAAACATCAGCCCCCCGGGGGCATCCGCCCAGTGCATGGAGTTTCAGGGCCGATTTGCAGGAGCAGGTAAAATGGTTGCAGCATCCGCCGACATCAGCCTTCCGCGGTCAGGGCCGTTGCGCGAAATAGCGCGCCTTTCGCGTTACGCTGTCAGAAGGTTGCTGAAGCCGGATTCGGTCAATATTGCGAACCTTCGCCTGCGCATTCCGGAAGGAGCGCGAGGAGCGGTTCTGCGCAGTCTCTACGCCGAAAAATACGAACAACTGGAATGCAGCCTTCTCCCGGCGCTTCTGCGCGCTGACGACCGGGTCCTCGAGATCGGGTCCGCCATCGGGCTTGTCGGTCTGGTCTGCGCGAGATCGGTCGGGCTGGACAGGCTGGAAATGGTGGAAGCCAACCAGGATCTGAGGGGCGAGATCATCGAGAATTTTCGCGCAAACGGCTTTGGTCCGCCCTGGCTGCACATGGGTCTTGCGGCATGCCGCGACGGGGATCCTGTTCCGTTTCGCGTGTCTTCCCAGTTCTGGTCGTCATCGACCCACGACAGGGGCAGCACCAAACGCATCGACATGGTGGAGCAGGTCAATATCAACAGATTGATCGAGGAGCAGAAAACGACCGTGCTGATCTGCGACATAGAGGGCGGGGAAGTGGATCTTCTGCCATGTCTGGATCTTTCGGCCGTCCGGCTGATCGTCGCTGAACTCCACGAGCGCGTGGTTGGCAAGGCGGCAGTCGATCAGGTTGCAACTTCCCTTGTCAACAAGGGGTTCATGCTTCGCGCTATCCTGAACGACGAGGTCTATGTTCTGGAACGCAGCCGCTAGGAGACCTGTGCGCGGGTGGGCGCAGACAAGGGCGTTGCTTGCTGATTCTATGGGTTTTCCGAGGAGGAGAGCAGCGGGTGGCGCATCGTTCGATTGGTCAGGAGCGGTTTGGCTTTGCAGGTCGCGAGCGAGCGATGTCATCGCTTGATGCGCTGCTATTGCCAGTCGATTGGAGGCCGGTCGCGGCACTTCTTGATGCGCCTTATCCGGCCGCCAAAGGTGAGCCTGCGCAGCCCGCCGAGCAGCTGGGCACCTCCATCAACCCTCGACAATTCGGGTCTGATTTGATTCATTGCCCCTGACGGGAGGCTGTGATGCGTCAGGCTGGATTGTTTGGATTATCGGAACATCTAGCCCGTCTTATGCACCAGGGGGTGCCTGAGGGGTTGGCGGGAGTAGCGTAACACACTGACTTGCTGTAGGAAAGTGGGTGTCTAAACCAGTCCTGCAACGAGACAGAAAATGCCACATCCTAC